>Ga0268386_10001036_pt1 | contig 18760 bp, 15 predicted proteins | sample RVTome_15_FD_200260 | JGI IMG/M metagenome (GOLD analysis project Ga0268386, IMG submission 200260) | Soil microbial communities from uranium-contaminated site in the Upper Colorado River Basin, Wyoming, United States - RVT150D86... ...
CCCGCCGTAGCTCTTCTCGATCGCGCGCTTGATGGCCGCCACCGCCTCGTCGCGCGGCAGCACCCCGCTGATGGCGAAGAAGCACGTCTGCATGATCGTGTTCACGCGTCCGCCCATCCCGGCGTCCCGGGCCACCCGCGAGCCGTCGATGACGAAGAAGCGCAGGCGCCGGGCGATGAGCTGCTCCTGGACGGCCCGGGGCAGGTGGTCCCAGACTTCCGCCGGCCCGTACGGGCTGTTCAGCAGGAAGACCGCCCCCGGCTCCGCCGCCGCGAGCACGTCGAGACGCTCGAGGAAGCCGAACTGGTGGCAGGCGACGAAGCTGGCCCGGGTGATCAGGTACGGGGCCCGGATCGGCCGCGGCCCGAAGCGCAGGTGAGAGACGGTGACCGAGCCCGACTTCTTGGAGTCGTAGACGAAGTAGCCCTGGGCGTACGCCTCGGTGTCCTCGCCGATGATCTTGATCGAGTTCTTGTTGGCGCCCACGGTGCCGTCGGCGCCGAGCCCGTAGAAGATCGCCCGCACGGTGTCGGAGGGCTCGATCGAGAAGCCGACGTCCCACGGCAGGCTCGTGTGGGTGACGTCGTCGTGGATGCCGATCGTGAAGTGGTTGCGCGGCCGCGGCGCGCTCAGCTCGTCGAAGACCGCCTTGACCATGGCGGGCGTGAATTCCTTGGAGGACAGCCCGTACCGGCCGCCGACGATCCGGGGCCCCTGCCGGAACGGCGCCGTGCCGGCGGCCACCGCCTCGCTCACCGCGGCGACGACGTCCAGATAGAGCGGCTCGCCGACGCTGCCGGGCTCCTTGGTCCGGTCGAGCACGGCGACGGCCCGCACGGTCGCGGGGAGCGCGGCCACCAGCGCCTCGGCCGGGAACGGCCGGTAGAGGCGGACCGCGAGGACCCCGACTCGTTCGCCCCGCGCGTTCAGGAACGCGGCCGTCTCCGCCGCCGTCTCCACGCCCGAGCCCATGAGGACGACGACGCGCTCGGCGTCCGGCGCGCCCGCGTAATCGACGAGGTGATAGGCCCGCCCCGTCCGCGTCGCCAGCGCGTCCATGGCCGCCTGCACGATCGCGGGGCACGCCCGGTAGTACGGGTTCGCGGCTTCCCGGGCCTGGAAGTAGATGTCGGGGTTCTGGGCGGTGCCCCGGACCACGGGGTGCTCCGGCGACAGGGCACGGGCGCGATGCGCGTGCACCAGCCGATCGTCGACCAGCGCGCGCAGGTCGTCGTCGTCGAGCGGCTCGATCTTCGCGACCTCGTGCGAGGTCCGGAAGCCGTCGAAGAAGTGAAGGAACGGCACCCGCGCCTGCAGCGTCGCCGCGTGGGCCACTGCCGCCAGGTCCATCGCCTCCTGCACGGAGCTCGACGCGAGCATGGCGACGCCCGTCGCTCGCGCCGCCATCACGTCGCCGTGGTCACCGAAGATCGACAGCGCCTGGGTCGCCAGCGAGCGCGCGGCGACGTGGAAGACCGCCGGCGTCAGCTCGCCCGCGATCTTGTACATGTTCGGGATCATCAGGAGCAAGCCCTGCGAGGCGGTGAAGGTGGTCGCCAGCGCCCCCGTCTGCAGGGCGCCGTGCAGCGCGCCGGCCGCGCCGCCCTCGCTCTGCAGCTCCACCACCGTCGGGATCGCCGACCAGAGGTTGGGCCGGCCCTGGGTCGCCCACTGATCCGCCCACTCGCCCATCGGCGACGACGGCGTGATCGGGTAGATCGCGATCACGTCGCTGAGCCGGTAGGCGACGCGCGCGACCGCTTCGTTGGCATCGAGCGTGAGCCGGGCCCGCTGGCCGCGGGGTGTGGCGCCGGCCACCAGCCTCACGCGGCGCGGGCTAGCGGCGTGGCCGCGCCGACGGCCAGGCATCGCTTGCCGCAGATGACCCCGGCGTACCCGTTCAGGGCCGAGCAGCGCGCCACGTCGACGAAGCGGAGCGTCCACGCGTCGCGAAGCAGCTCGGCGCCCACCCTCCGGTGGAGGAGTGGGCAGCCGACGGTGGTCTGAACGCGCTGCGTGGCGCGGGGGAACGCCACCAGCACGCCGCCGACCAGTAGCAGGATGGTCGCGAGCAGGCCGATGCCGAGCGCGGCAGCCTCGAACACGGTCAGCGTGAACATGTCTGGTCCTCCAGGCTGAGGACCCAGCAACGCCGGTGCCACGGCCGCCAGGCTTCAGGTCGCGGATTTCCAACGATATTTCGCTGCCGGCGGGCCCCGCCTTCGTCGTCGTCTGGTGCGCCCATGCCTCAGCTGGGGCGCACATGTCCCTGCTCGCCCCGTCTGACGAGGCCGGGAGCTCGACTCCGACCGTTTGGATCGTCACCATCCAAGCCTCGGTCCGTGTTGCCGATTGCTTCGGATTGCCGCGGCAGCACCATGCGCTCCGCCCCGGCACTCCTGTTGCTCTGCGACCGGGCGGTGGTAGGTGAAGGTGACGAGGGAGGGCCTGACAGCCATGAGCCACGCCAGCCTGACTGTCCGCGACAATCGGACCGACAAGTCCCGAGCAGAAGATCGCCCGCCCGCGCCAGATCTACGTGGGTCCCGGCCGGCGGGACGTCGTGCCGCTGGGGGGCCGGGTGTAAGCGCCGGGTATTCGTCTGCGGCGAAGCTGTAGCGCTCCGACGACGCCCAGCAGGCCGAGGGCCGGCAGCCACACCCACTCCTTCCGCGGGCGCTCCGCCGGCACCTCCACTGCCTTCACCTCCCAGCCCTGGTCGAGGCCGAGCTTCCGGGCGGTGGAGCCGAAGGCCACGCTGGCGATCTCGGTCCGGCCGTCTTGCTCGCGCACGGTGAGGCCGGAGCGCCGCATCCGCTCGGCGCCCTCGCCGGGGGCGCCCAGGGGCATCCGCACCGTCTTCTCGACCTCGCGGCCGGCCAGCGTCTCTCCCGCCACGCGCATGCGGAGATATCCGTTCGACGGCTCCGCGCCGGCGGCGGCGACGATGCGGGAGGCGGGGACCTCCTGGTACGGCGGCGCCACCGTGTCCATGAAGAAGCCGGGGCGGAACAGGGCGAAGGCCACCAGCAGGAGCGCCGCCGTCTCGTACCAGCGGCTGGGAACGAGGAAGTGCCGCTGGGTCGCGGCCACGAAGAGCAGCATGGCGAGCAGGGAGCCGACGCCGATCAGCACCCCGTGCCACACCGAGGCGACGCCGATCAGCAGCAGCTCGTGGTTGAAGATGAAGATGAACGGCAGCAAGGCCGTGCGCATCTCGTACCGGAAGGCCTGCACCCCGGTGGCGATCGGCGAGGCCCCGGAGATGGCCGAGGCCGCGAAGGAGGCCAGGCCGACCGGCGGCGTCACGTCGGCCATGAGACCGAAGTAGAAGACGAAGAGGTGGACGGCCACCAGCGACACCGCCAGGTCGTTCTTCGCCGCCAGCTCGACGACCACGGGCGCCATCAGGGTGGCCACCACGATGTAGTTGGCGGTGGTGGGCAGCCCCATGCCCAGGATGAGGCAGATCACCGCGGTGAGCAGCAGCATCACGATCAGGTTGCCGCCCGAGAGCAGGTCCACCAGCTCGGTCATCACGAGCCCGACGCCGGTGAGCGTGACCGTGCCCACCACGATCCCCGCCGCCGCCGTGGCCACGCCGATCCCGATCATGTTGCGGGCCCCGGCGACGAGCCCGTCGAGCAGGTCGCGGCCGCCGGCGGCGAGGGCGGCGCCCACGACGGGCTGGCGACGGAACCACGCCGTGAGCGGCCGCTGGGTCGCCAGGATGCCGATCATGATCAGCGTGGCCCAGAACGCGCTGAGCCCGGGCGACAGCGCCTCCACCATGAGGCACCACACGAGCACGACGACGGGGAGCAGGAAGTGCAGCCCCGTGCGCGCGACGATGCCCGCCTCGGGCAGCCGCACGATGGCGGTCTGGGGGTCGTCCAGGGCGAGGTCGGGAAACCGCGCGCGGTACGAGATCAGCGCGACGTAGACGGCCACGATGGCGAGGGTCAAGATCCAGGTGGCAGCCGCGCCGAAGACGGTCTTGGTCCAGCCCACACCGTAGTAGACGATCGCGGCCACGATGACGAGCCCGGCCGCGGTCATCCCGATCGAGGCGGCGGCGGCCGTCCACGTGCGCTGGCCCGCCCGCGGCAGCCCGCGCAGGTCGGCCTTCACCGCCTCCAGGTGCACGATGTAGAAGAGCGAGAGGTACGCGATGATGGCCGGCAGGAAGGCGTGCTTCACCACCTCGACGTAGGAGATGCCGACGTACTCGGCGATGAGGAAGGCGGCGGCGCCCATGACCGGCGGCATGATCTGGCCGTTGACCGATGCGGCCACCTCGACGGCGCCCGCCTTGGTGGCGGGATAGCCTACGCGCTTCATGAGCGGGATGGTGAACGTCCCCGTCGTCACCACGTTGGCGATCGAGGAGCCGGAGATGATGCCGGTGAGCCCCGACGACACCACCGCCGCCTTGGCCGGCCCGCCGCGCAGGTGCCCGAGGGCCGCGAAGGACAGCTGCACGAAGTAGTTCCCGGCCCCGGCCCGCTCCAGCAGCGAGCCGAACAGCACGAACAGGAACACGAAGCTCGTGGACACGCCCAGGGCGACGCCGAACACGCCCTCGGTGGTCAGCCAGAGCTGGGACATCGCGCGGCTGACGGAGGCCCCTTTGTGGGACATCACCTCCGGCAGGTATGGGCCGCCGAAGATGTAGCCGATGAAGACGACGGCGATGATGGTCAGCGCGGGGCCCAGGGTGCGCCGCGCCGCTTCCAGGAGCAGGAGGAGCCCGGCCACGGAGGTGACGAGATCCGCGGTGGTCGGCAGGCCGGGGCGTGTCGACAGCTCGCGGTAGAACAGGAACAGATAGCCGCCGCAAAAGGCGCCGGCCAGGCCGAAGAGCCAGTCCGTCACCGGCACGCGCCGGCGCGAGGACGATCGCAGCGCCGGGTACGCGGTGAAGGCGAGGAACAGCGCGAAGGCCAGGTGGATCGCGCGGGCCTCGGTGTCGTTGAGGATGAAGACGCCGAGGAGGAACGGCAGCGGCGAGGCGTACCAGAGCTGGAACAGCGACCAGGCGAGCGCCGTCAGGAGGAGGACGCGGCCGGCGACACCGGAGGGCGCGCGCCCACCGGTGTCGCGCTCCGCGACCAGCGCCTGGAGATCCGCGGGCGCCAGGTCGCCGCCCGTCACGCGCGCCGGCCTACTGCCAGCCTTTCTCCTTGTAGTACTTGATCGCGCCGTCGTGCAGCGGCGCCGACAGGCCGTTCTTGACCATGTCCTTCGGCTCCAGGTGGGCGAAGGCCGGGTGCAGCTTCTTGAACTCGTCGAAGTTGTCGAAGACCGCCTTCACCACCTGGTACACGACGTCGGCCGGCACCTTCGTGGACGTCACCATCGTGGCCAGCACGCCGTACGTCTTGGTGGGCTCGGGGTTGTTCTTGTAGATGCCGCCCGGGATCGTCGCGTAGGCGTAGAAGGGGTTGCCCTTCACCAGCGTGTCCACCGCCGGCCCCGTGACCGGTACCAGCCTGGCGCCGCAGGCGGTGGTCGGATCCTGGATGTTGGCCGACGGATGCCCGACGCCGTAGTAGAAGCCGTCGATCTTGTTGTCGCACAGCGCCGCACCGTGCTCGTCGGCCTTCAGCTCGGCGGCCAGCGAGAAATCTTTCAGGGTCCAGCCCATCGCCTTCAGCAGCTCCTCCATCGAGGCCCGCGTGCCCGAGCCCGGGTTGCCGACGTTGAAGCGCTTGCCCTTGAAGTCGGCGAACGTCTTCACGCCCGCCTCGGCCCGCGCCAGGACGGTGAAGGGCTCCGGGTGCACGGAGAAGACGGCGCGCAGCTCGTTGAACGCTCCGCGGTCCTTGAAGGCGCTGGTGCCCTTGTACGCGTGGAACTGCCAGTCGGACTGGGCCAGGCCTAAGTCGAGCTCGCCCGCCCGGATGGTGTTGATGTTGAACACCGAGCCCCCGGTGGACTCGACCGAGCAGCGGATGCCGTGGGCCTTGCGGTCCTTGTTGAGGAGCCGGCAGATGGCGCCGCCGGCGGCGTAGTACACGCCCGTCACGCCGCCGGTGCCGATGGTGATGAACTTCTGCTGGGCGTCGGCCGGCACGGCTCCGCCGGCCAGCACCATGCCGAGCGCGAGCACGGCAACGAGGATCAGCGAGGCGAATCGCAGCATGGCAATGAACCTCCTTCGGTCGGCGTGTCTGGATCGTCAACGCCCGGATCGTCTGATTCGCCAGACCTTACCACGACGGGCAACGCGGGGTCAGCGCCGCAGCGTGCCCCGCCCTTCCCGGCAGATCCGATCGTCATGGCCGAGCCCGCCGGCGTCGTGCACAATACCCGCGCCACGGGCGGCGCGGACGGGCCCGGGCGTAAGGGGGTCCTTCATGCCGGGACGACAGGCCGTGTCGCTGGGAGTGCTGGGGCTCGTGTTGCTGCTGGCGGCGGCGCCGGGGGCGCAGTCGCAGCAGCCGGCGCCGGTGCGCGAGATCACGAAGATTGCCGGGGAGGTCTATCGCTTCCGCAACGCCAACCACTACTCCGTGTTCGCGGTGACGCCGGCCGGGGTGATCGCCACGGACCCGATCAACGCCGACGCGGCCCGCTGGCTCAAGGCGGAGATCGCGCAGCGGTTCAAGCGGCCGGTCCGCTACCTCGTCTACAGCCACGACCACGCCGATCACATCGCGGGCGGCGAGGTCTTCGCCGACACCGCCATCGTGGTGGCGCACGACAACGCCCGGGCCGTCATTATCGGCGAGCGGCGGCCGACCGCGGTGCCCCAGGTCACCTTCTCCGACCGGCTGACGCTCGAGCTGGGCGGCACCGTGCTCGAGCTGGCGTACGTGGGCAAGAACCACTCGGACAACTCCATCGTCATGCGGTTCCCCCGAGAGCGCATCCTCTTCGCGGTCGACTTCATCCCGGTCGGCTCGTACGCGTTTCGCGACTTCCCCGACGCCTACATGCCGGACTGGATCGAGTCGCTCCGGCGGGTCGAGGCCATGGACTTCGACGTGCTGGCCCCGGGCCACGGCCCCCTCGGCACCAAGGCCAACGTCACGATGTTCCGGGAGTACCTGCAAGACCTCCGGGCCGAGGTCCTGCGCCACGCCCGCGAAGGCAAGTCCCTCGACGAGATGAAGCCGCTCATCACGCTGCCGAAATATGCCGCGTGGGGGCCCAAGGAGTGGTTCCCGCTGAACATCGAGGGCATGTACCGCCTCGTGCAGGCCAACCGGCGCGGCAACTAGCCCTCCGCGGCGTCACTGCTGCTGCTGTTGCTGCTCGTCCTCGATCGGCAGGCCGGTGCGGTCGGGGCGGCGGACGGGCGCCTCGCGGAAGGTCTGGAGGGGGATCGGGCGCGTCTCGCTGGTGAGATGGGGCAGTGCGGTGGCCGCGGACACCTGCGTGTGGACCTCGGCGTGGAGGGTCTCGCGGGCGACGCCGCGATAGATGCCCTTGTTGGGGGGGACATCGTCGTAGTGGCGCCCGTGCCCGACCACCACGTAGTGCTCGTCGATGGCGCGATCGTGGGTGGGATCGAACGGGATCCAGCCGTGCGAGGGCGCCCAGAACTCGATCCAGGCGTGGCTCTGCGAAGCCTCCCGACGCGTGCGCTCCACGTGCAGGTACCCGCTGACGTAGCGGCAGGGGATACCGCTGAGCCGCAGCAGCCCCAGCATCAGGTGGGCGAAGTCCTGGCACACGCCGGCCTCGAGCTTCAGGAAGTGCTCGGTCGTCGAGTCGTACCTCGTCACGTCCTTCTGGTACTCGAACCGCGAGGCCAGGTAGCGGCCGAGGGCGAGGACGTGCTCGCCGAGGGAGACCGCCCGGGGCGGCGCCGCGGCCTTGTGCGCCGCGTGTAGCGCCGGGGTGAGCTGCACCGGGCCGCCGAAGGCCAGGAAGTCGAGCAGCCCGTAGGGCAGATCGTCGGCGGGCACCGTCTCGCCGAGCGCGGCGATCGCGCGCGGGGTCGGATGGGTGCTGACCACGGACCGGCTCGCCACCTCGATGCGGTCGTGGAAGCGGGTGATCGTGAAGTGGTGGGTGACGTTGTCGTTCCAGTCGACGTAGCGGTGGACCCGGGTCGGCGGCCCCACCGCCAGCACGAAGGAGCTGACCGTCTGGTCGGCCGTCGTCTTGGGTTGCACGCGCAGCTCCAGAAACGACTCGCTGATGTAGGCGTCGTAGCCGAACGCGAAGCGGTGCTCGACGTCGAGCAGCATCAGGTGACGAAGTATTGCGTGGTGACGGCGTCGTGCGCCTGGGCCACCGTGTCGATCACGCGATCGAGAAAGACGGCATCGGCGCCGGCCGCCGCCAGCCGGTCGTCCTGATACAGGAGATCGGCGTGCAGCCGGCCCACCAGCCGCGTGGCGGGCATCGGCTCGCCGCCGCCGGCGATGCGCTCGAGGTAGCCCTTCACGGCCTCGGTGCCGTAGCGCAGCGAGCGCGGCGAGTGCGGATCGAACAGCAGGAACGGCACGACCAGCTCCGGCTCCAGCCGGGCGCCGTAGGAGCGGCGGTAGTTCTCGAGCGAGCCCAGCGCCCGCAGCAGCGTGCGCCACTGCGTGTAGTAGAGCGCCACGTCGGCCCGCGGCTCGGAGGTGGCCAGGGCCGGCAGCTTGGCCCGGAGCACGAGCGCCGCGCGATAGATGCGCTCCAGGGACTCGCCCAGCTTGAGGAAGAGCCAGCCCTGGTCCCGCGTGAACGTGTGCTCGATGGCGCCGACGATGGTGAAGAGCCCCTTGTGGGTGCTGCCGAGCGCGTCGCGCAGCGATGGCGGATCGGTCAGGCCGCGGCGGGCCTGGGCCTCCAGCGCCCGGAACGTCTCGTTCAGCGCGAGGAACACCTCGACGGTCAGGGCCTCGCGCACCGAGCGCGCGTTGTCGCGCGCCCGGCGCAGCGAGTAGTGCACCGAGTACGGATTGCCCGGATCGAGGAAGAACCCGTGCAGGTACGCCTGCGAGATCGGCGCGAACGCGGAGGCCGGCGGCCCCACCTGGGCCGAGGGCAGGATGGCCAGCAGGTCCTTCCAGGCCGTCTGGGCGAGCTGCTCGGTCAGCCCCTGCGTCTCGGACGAGAAGTCCTCGGTGACCAGCAGCAGCCGGGTGATGTTCTCCGAGCGCTCGAGGTAGCGCCCCATCCAGTAGAGCGCGTCGGCGACCCGGGACAGCATCAGGCGCCCCGTGCCGCCAGCACCCAGGTGTCCTTGCTGCCGCCCCCCTGGGAGGAGTTCACGACGTAGGAGCCGGCCCGCAGGGCCACCCGCGTGAGGCCGCCGGGCAGGACGCGGACAGTCTCGCCGTAGAGGATGAACGGGCGCAGGTCGATGCGACGGGGCTCGAACTTGCCGTCGACCCAGGTCGGGTGCGAGGACAGCTCGATGAGCGGCTGGGCGATGTAGTTGCCCGGCGCCTTCCGGAGCTGGGCCCCGTACGCCTCGATCTCCTTGCGGCTGGCGAAGGGCCCCATCAGCATGTTGTAGCCGCCCGAATCGCCCGTCGTCTTCACCACCAGCTTGGCGAGGTTGTCGCGCATGTAGGCGAAGTCGTCCTTGCGCAGGCCGATGTACGTCGGCACCTGGCCGAGCAGCGGCGCCTGGTCGAGGTAATACTCGATGAGCGCCGGCATGTAGGCGTAGACGGCCTTGTCGTCGGCCACGCCGGCGCCGGGCGCGTTGGCGATCGCCACGTTGCCCTGCCGGTAGACGTTGACGAGGCCGGGGACGCCGAGCAGGCTGTCGCGGCGGAACGCCAGCGGGTCCAGGAAGTCCTCGTCCAGGCGGCGGTAGATGACATCCACGCGCCGGCGCCCGCCGGTGGTGCGCATGTAGACGTAGCTGTCCTCGACGAGGAGGTCGCGCCCCTCGACCAGGAACACGCCCATCTCGCGCGCCAGGAACGAGTGCTCGAAGTACGCCGCGTTGTGGATGCCCGGCGTCAGCACGACCGCGACCGGGCTCTCGCTGGCCCGCGGCGCCGACCACAGCAGCGTGTCGAGGAGCTGGCGCGGATAATCGCGGATCGGCCGCACGGGGTAGCGGGTGAAGAGCTCGGGGAAGACGCGATGCAGCAGATCCCGGTTCTCGAGGACGTAGGACACCCCGCTGGGGGTCCGGCAGTTGTCCTCCAGGATGAGGTACTCGCCCTGGTCGTTGCGGATGAGGTCGGTGCCGACCACGTGCGTGTAGACCTGCCGGGGCGGCATCAGGCGCTGCAGCTCGCGCTTGTACTCCTTGCGCGAGAGGACCAGCTCGGCCGGGATGATCCTGTCCCTGAGGCACTTCTGGTCCTGGTAGACGTCGGCGATGAACAGGTTCAGCGCGGTGACGCGCTGGACGAGCCCCGCCTCGATGCGCTCCCACTCGCGGGCGGGGATGATGCGCGGCACGAAGTCGAACGGAAAGATGCGCTCGATCCCGTCCTTCTCGCCGTAGACGGTGAAGGTGATGCCCTGGTCGACCAGCGAGATCTTCTGCAGGCGCTCGCGGCGGCCGATCTCGGTGAGGGTGAACGACTCCAGGGTCGAGACGAGAGCCCGGTAGTGCTGGCGCGGCGCGGCCGTCCGGTCGAAGGCCTCGTCGTACGCGGTCGTTTCGGGCACCCACTTCACGGCGCTCCAGGATAACACCGGCCCGCCGGACGCCCCGGGCGGCGCTCGATCGGACGCGTGAGCCCGCTCGCCTTGTCAAAGCGGCGGCGCCCTCCGATACTCGATGACGGCCATGACGACGGCAAGAGAGGACCGCCGGCCGGCGAGGCGCGCGGGGTGGGTGCCGTGGGCGGCGGCCACCGCGGCCGTGGCGGTGATCAGCGCCATGCTCACGGGGGGCATGGTCGCCTCCCGCTACGAGGCGCGGATGGGCCAGATGGCGCGCGAGACCGCCGCCGTGCGCCAGCGCCTGCAACTCAGCGAGACCGCGCTGCGCGAGCAGGTGACCGTTTACGGGGGCGCCGTCGAGCTGCTGCGCGATCCGGCCGCGCGGGTGGTCGAGCTGCGGGGCGCCGGCCCGAGCCCGGGGGCGAGCGGCCGCCTGATCTGGCACGACACGGCCGGCGGTCAGCTCGTCGTCGCCAACCTGCCGCCCGCGCCGCCCGGCCAGGCCTACGAGCTGTGGACGCTGGGTGGTCCGTCGCCCCGACCCGCGGGCGTATTCCAGGTGGATGCAGCGGGCCGCGCGACCCATCGCGTGGAGGCGACGGGCGGGCCAGCGACAAGGTTCACCGTCACGCTCGAGCCCCAGGCCGGGGTGCCGTCGCCGACCGGCCCGATCGTGCTCGCGTCGCGCTGAGCGGCGGCGCCAGCCAGAGCACGATGAGCGCGGCGGCGGCCGCGGTCAGCAGGTGCTTGAGCGTGTGGCCGCTGAGCAGGCCAACGGCGGCGAGGATGCCGGCGTCGGCCACCTCCGCGAGCTTGCCGACGGCGTAGAGCGCGATGCCCGCCACGAGCGGGCCGGCCGGGCGGCGCCCGGGCAAGAGCACCAGCATCAGCGGGACCAGCAGCATCGGCAGGAACTGCGCGACGGCGTAGGGGCGCAGGTCGTCGGTCAGGTGCCACCACACCACGCTGGCGACGGCGCCGAGCGCGAGCGGGGCCAGCAGCGCGCGGCCGGCGGCGGCGCGCACCCGGTCGCCGACCGCCACGGCCAGGACGGTCGGGAACAGCGCGGACAGCGGCAGCCGGTCCCACACCAGCGTGGCGTTGCTGGGGGCGGCGTGGTACCAGGCGGAGCCGAGGCCGGTCAGCAGCAGGCCGATGGCGAAGACGAGCCCGGCCGCACGCTCCCAGCCGGGCAGCGCCGCGCGCGACACGCGAGCGAGGGCCCAGCCACCCACGAGCAAGAATCCGATGTTCGAGAGCACGTTGAGGCCGTGAGGGACGCCGAGGAGGGCGCGCTGGTCGGCGAACGCGTGATAGGCGAGGTCCTGGCGGATCGGGGGCACCAGCATGGCCGCGACGATCGCCGCCAGTGTCATCGCCACGAGCAGCGCGACGCGCCAGCCGCGGCCCGGGGCGCCGGTGATGGCCGCCGTCACGTCGTCTCGCCTGCCAGCACCGGCGGCGGCACCCGCGCGGCCAGGCGCTCCAGCTCCTCGGCGAGCGCGCGCCGGCGCGCCAGGAGCCGGGCGTGCAGACCGCGGCGGCCGAGGAAGTGGGCCAGCGCCGTCGCCTCGCGCGCGACGGCCTGCACCCGCCTCTGCCAGGCGAGCGCGAGGAATCCGGCCGGGGCCAGCGCGAGCAGTAGCGCGACGGCCGCCCACGGCCCCACGAGGCGCGCTACCAGCCATGCCTCGAGCGCCCACGCCAGCGGATAGATCAGCACGCCTCCGGCCAGCTTGTACGTCGCCTCGACGTCCGGGTCCGGCCGCGCCAGGCGGAGGCCGAGCCGGACGAGCTGGTAGGGCAGGGCGTGCAACACCAGCCCCAGCAGCGCCAGTGGCAGTCCGAGGAGGACGGGCACGATCTCGCGCGCGGCGTACCGGAGCACGATCGTCGGCCCGTAGGCACGGCCGAGCGTCTCCGGCGTCACCCGCAGCCGCTGCAGCTCGAGCTCGTATTCCTCGACCTCGCGGCGGAAGTGCTCGACCTCGGCCGGCGCGCTGGAGCGTAGCCACCGATAGGCGCGCGAGGCGCGCTGGACCCAGACCGCCGAGCGGGGATTCGGGCGGAGCCCGGTCTCCTCGTGCCAGACGCGCTCGATGAGCCGCAGCAGCCGGAGCGTTTCGCGGTCCTCGGCCTCGATGATCTGGCGGCGAAGGGCGGCGGTCAGCCGATCGGTCAGCGCGCGGACGGCGGCGCCCGAGTCGCGCCAGTGCAGCGCGACGCAGTCCGCAGTCTCGACCGGGGCGCCGATGAGCACGAGCGCGTGGCCGGAGCGGAAGCGTCCCGGATCGTCGAGCACCAGGCCGACCGGTAACAGGGTGACGGGCGCCGACCCGCGCGCCTCGGCCTCCAGCAGCAGGCGGGCGGCCCCCGTCCGCAGCGTCATGAGGGTGGGCTCCGGCTGGCTCACGCCCTCCGGGAAGATCAGGATCGCTTCGCCGGAGCCGAGCGCGTCGCTCACCGCGCGAAACGTGAGCGCGTTGCCGGTCATGTCGCCGTCCGCGTCCTGCCGACGGTACACGGGCAGCGCGCGGGCCAGGCGCAGGAACGGCGCGATGATGGGGTGGCGGAAGAGGCCCGACTTGGCGAGCGGCCGCAGCGGCCGCGGCAGCGCGGCCAGCAGGAGCATCGGATCGATGAGGCCGTTCTGGTGGTTGCCGGCGACGATGAGCGGCCCCCGGGCCGGGACGTGCTCGAGGCCGGCCACGTCGAGGCGCCGGTAGAAGACCGCCAGCAGCGCCCGCACGAACGCGCGGATGAGCCGGGGGCCCACGCGCTCAGCGCTCGCGAGCGGCGTGCAGCACGGCGACGACCGTCATGGCGTCGAGGATCTCGGAGACCTCCACCATGCGGACGACCTCCTCGAAGGGGAACGCGCGCACCTCGATGAACTCGGTGTCGTCGCCGGCGTGGGCCACCGCCCGCAGGCCCTCGGCCCGGTAGATGTGTGCCGTCTCGTCCACCACGCTCTTGGAGCTGAGGAAGCTGCAGAGCTTCACGAGCCGGGCCGCCTCGTAGCCCGTCTCCTCGGCCAGCTCGCGCTGGACGGCGCCCTCCTCGCTCTCGCCGGGGCGGACGCCGCCCGTCGGCATCTCCCACAGGAAGGCGCGGGCGACGTAGCGGTACTGCCCGACCAGGACCACGGTGCGCTCGTCGAGAAAGGGCAGGACGCCCACGGCGGGCTTGCACTCGACGACGCCGTAGAGCGTGGTGCGGCCGTCGGGCATCTCGGCCACGTCCTCCCGCACGCGGATCCACGGGTTGGCGTACACCTCGCGGCTGGTCACGGTGCGCCACGGAGCGCGCGCCAGGGCCCGCCTCGGGTCGGTCATGCCGGCATCTTCGGGTATACTCCGAACGAAGTCCACCACGGGAGTGTCGATGGCCCATCCGAAACCCGCCGAGCAGTCGTGGTCCGCGCCATGAAGGTGCTGCTCCGGAATCCCCGGCGCGAGGTCGACGTCGCCGGCAACCGCCGGGTGAAGGACGTGCTCCGCGACCTCGCGATCCTGCCGGAGACGGTGCTGGTGATCCGCGGCGACGACCTCATCACCGCCGACCAGATGGTGGCAGACACGGACACGATCGAGCTGCGCCCCGTCATGTCGGGCGGATCGCCGGGCGCGCGCCCCTCGACCCCATGAAGTGCCGCAAGTGCGGCAGCGCGGCGGTGCTCGAGCTGCGCCGGCACAACGCGGCCTTCTGCGCGCCGGACTTCCTGGACTTCTTCCGCAACCAGGTGCGTGAGGCGATCCGGAAGTACCGCATGTTCGAGCGGGACGAGACGGTCCTCGTCGCGGTCTCGGGCGGGAAGGATTCGCTCGCGCTGTGGGACGTGCTGATCGACGAGGGCTACCGCACCCGGGGCCTCTACCTGGACCTCGGCATCTTCGACTACTCCGTGCAGTCGCGGGCCCGGTGCGAGGCGTTCGCGGCCGGTCGCGGCGTGCCGCTGCTCGTGCGGCGCGTCGAGGAGGAGGTGGGCGCGCCGGTGCCGGTCATCAAGTCCGTCACCCGGCGGCCGCCCTGCTCGGGCTGCGGGCTCAGCAAGCGCTATCTGATGAACCGCGTCGCCCTCGACGAGGGCCTGCCGGTCGTCGCCACTGGCCACAACCTCGACGACGAGGCGGCCACGCTGTTCGGCTCGGTCATGCACTGGCAGACGGACGCGCTGCCCCGCCAGTCGCCGGCGCTGCCGTCCACGCACCCCAAGCTCGTGCGCCGCGTGAAGCCGCTCTACCGCCTGTCCGAGCGCGAGACGGCCGCCTACGCGTTCCTGCGCAAGATCGACTACATCGTCGAGGAGTGCCCGTTCGCCGTGGGCGCCACCTCGATCGCTCACAAGGAGACCCTCAACCGCATGGAGGACGCCTCGCCGGGGGCGAAGCACAACTTCCTCTTCGGATTCCTCGACAAGGCGCGAGGCGCGTTCGAGCGGGCCGAGGCGGTGACGCTGAACGAGTGCACGCGCTGCGGGCAGGTCACGACCGGCACGCTCTGCGCGTTCTGCAAGCTCGCCGACCAGGTGAAGCGCTCTGTGTGAGTTGCGGGCGACCGCGGGAGGCCGGTAGTATGGCCGGCATGGCCGGATTCCGGTGTCCCAAGTGCGGCAAGGTGGCGATGGTGCAGAAGGTCTGCTGCGGGCGCCCGATGAAGCGGTCGTAAACGGTCTGCCCGGGCCGTGACCTTCAGCGGCGTGCGGCCGCGTCCTGCAGCGCGGCGTCGAGGTCTTCGGGGCGGACAGGCTTGAAGAGACAGCGGTGGACGCCGAGGCCGGCCAGCCGCGCGCGGTCCTCCTCGCGCAGGCCCCAGCCGGTGATGAACAGCAGAGGCACACGGGGGTCGAGGGCCCGCAGCCGTTGGGCGAACTCCCAGCCGTTCATCTCGGCCATGCCGATGTTGGTGATGACCACGTCGAACCGACCGCTCGCGTACTCCTCGAGCGCGCCGCAGGCCGTGATGGCCGGGCTGACCGTGTGGCCGACCCGGCGCATCATCTCGGCCAGGGTCGCCAGGACCTGGGGGTTGTCGTCCACCACGAGCACGTGGAATCGTCGCTCGGTCTCCGGCGAGGGCGGAGGTGTCTCCGGTGCCGCCGACTCGTGGGCGATGGGGAAAGCGAGCGTGAACGTCGTCCCGGCGCCGGGCTCGCTGTCCACGTGAATCTCGCCGCTGTGGCGCCGCACGATCGAGTAGGCCATCGACAGCCCCAGCCCGGACCCGGCCTCGCCCTTCGTGGAATAGAACGGCTCGAAGATGCGCTGCCGGACCGTCTCGGGCATGCCGACGCCGGTGTCCGCCACCGTCACCCGCACCTCGCGGCCGGGAGTGTGGCGGGTGGCGATGGTGAGACGGCCGCCCTGCGGCATGGCGTCCATCGCGTTGAGGATCAGGTTGGTCAGCACCTCGCTCAGGGCGGCCGGCCGGCCCTGGATGAGCGCGCCGGCCTGCAGCTCCAGCTTCAGCTCGAGCGCGCGGCGGTCGCGGGCCAGGTTCTCCTGCCAGCGCGGCCGCGTGATGGCGACGGCGTCCTGCACGATCTGGTTGATGTCCACGCCGACGAACTGCTCGTCGGGGCGTAGCCGCGCGAACTGCTGGATGCGGCGGACGGTCTCGGAGCCGTCCATGGCCGCCGATTCGACCACCGTCAGCGAGCGCTCGATGAGCTCGGCGTTGGTGGGGTTCTGCTTCATGAGCTGGGCGTAGCCGAGGATCGCCTGCAGCAGGTTGTTGAAGTCGTGGGCGATCCCGCCAGCGAGCTGGCCGAGCGCAGTGAGCTTCTCCGACTGGTGGAGCTGGGTTTCGATCTCGCGGTCCGTCGTGATGTCGCGCACGATCGCGATGAGCCCGTCGAGGCCACCCTTCCGATCGCGCAGCGCCGACAGGGTGACGGCCAGGGTCAGCACCCGGGAGCCATCGAACGCCCGTACGACCTCGAAGGTTTCGCGCTCACCGCCCTCGACGAGCCGGCGGCGGGCGGCGCTGTACTCGGGCTCGGGCAGGAGATCCACGATCGGGCGTCCCAGCGCCTGCTCGGCGGGGACCCCGAACGTGCGCTCGGCCGCCGGGTTCCAGCCGCCGATGCAGTCCTCGGCAGTCAGCGTGATGATGGCGTCGCCGGCCGAGGCGATGAGGTGCTCGAGCGAGCGCTTGGTGTCGTCGATCTGGCCGTAGAGCCGGGCGTTCCGCAGGGCGATGGCGACGTACTCCGACAGCATCTCGAGGAGCTCACGCTCGCGGGGATCGACGGGCCGGCCCGACTGCCGGTTGTCGACCACGAGCCAGCCCAGGGGGCCCTCGGCGTCCCGGATGGCGCACGCCACCACGCGCGGATCGTCCGGCCCGGTCGACGGGTCGGTGGGCGCGATGGCCACGACGTCGTAGCCGAGGGCGCTCTGGAGCTGGCCGGTCACCGCGGCCGTGATGGCCTGGTGCTCGAGCTGGCTGACGAAGGTGCGCGCGATCTCTCTCAGGATGGAGAGCTGGGTGACCCGCAGCGACTGCTCGACGGCCTCGCGCCGCGCGGCCTCCTCCAGCTGGCGCGTCTTGGCGGCCAGCCGCCGCATCTCTTCTACCAGCCGGGCAACCTGGCCGCGGGCGCCCAGCTCGGCGTGGCGGCGCCCCAGCGCGCGGCGCACGACGTCCTCGAGATCCTGGCGCGAGAAGGGCTTGATCAGATACTCGAAGGCGCCATGGGTGAGGGCCATCTTCACGGTTTCGAGCGAGGCGTAGGCCGTGATCATCACGACCTCGATCGCGGGATCGATCCGCTTGATGCGGCGCAGCACCTCGAGGCCGTCCATCTCCGGCATCTTGATGTCGAGGATGACCATGTCGGGGCGGTAGGCAGGGATCTGCTCGAGCGCCGCCCGGCCCCCGTCGGCCGTCTGGATCTGATAGGACGGCTTGAGCAGCATGCGCAGCGATTCGCGCGGGCCGAGCTCGTCGTCGACGACCAGGATGCGTGGGGCGTTGACCGGTGGGGCGGCCGCGCTCACGAGAGCGCCGGCAAGATCACGAGAAACGATAGCTCGTGGCGCGTCTGGCGCATCTTCAGGCGGCCGCCCAGCGCCTCGACGAGCCGCTGGCTCACGGCCGGGCCGACGTCGATCAGGCTCTCCTGCACCATCTGCACGGGGTCGAACAGCCGCTGCAGCTTCTCCGGCGCGACGCTGGCCGTGCGGGATCCCACCATGATCCGCACGTTGACGCCCCCCTCGTCGTCCGCGTGCGAGCCCACGGATACCGACACTTTGGCCAGCTCGGTCGGCGAGTTATGGGTGAGATAGCGGATGAGGTAGGCCAGCGCTTTGCGGAGCTGCACGGCATCGACCTTGACGAACTGCGGTGCTGCCTCGGGGACAACGTCGAGCTCCAGGTGCTTGCCGGCGGCCTCGTCCGCCAGATCGATGGCGTCGACGAGTTGACCCACCACCTCTCGGGCGTCCACGATCGAAGAGTTTAGCTCACCCTCGGTCACCAGCCCCGCAAGTTTTTCGAAGACCTCCACCAGCCGGCGGACGTCCCGACGGACCACCATGGAAAAATGGCGGCGGAAATCGGGGTCGTCGTACCGCTCGCCGATGAGCTCGATGAAGGTGTTGATGGAGACCAGCGGGTTCTTGATCTCGTCGGCGATGCGGGCCACCACCCGGGTCAGGAGCTGGAACTGCTCGGCCTCTCGGCGCTGGGAGGCCAGCTCCTTCTGGGCGGTGAGGTCCTCGAACACGAGCACGGAGCCGAGCGGCTCGCCTTCCTCGTCGCGCACCGCGTAGGTCGACACCTCCAGCCAGAGGCGCCGCAGGGCGAGCTGGATCTCCGAGCGGGCCGACGGGCGGCCGGAGGTCAGCGTGTCGTACAGCATGTCCCCCAGGGGGGAGGGCAGGACCCTGAGGTCTTGGCCGACGACGGCCTCGGCCGAGAGGTCCAGGATCTCCTCGGCCCGCCGGTTCAGCGTGCCCACCTTCTGGTCGCGGCCGATCGTCACCACGCCGCTCGACATGTGCGACAGGATCCGCTCGCTGAACTCCTTCGCGCGCGCGAGCTGGTGGTGCAGGGTGATGTCGCGCAGGACGGTGGCCAGGTGAGCGGCCAGGTCGAACAGGGTCTGCATCTCGTACCGACCGTACGTGGCCCCGAACACCGGCTGGCCGAGTGCCAGCACCGCCACCAGCTCACC
>Ga0268386_10001038_pt1 | contig 18743 bp, 22 predicted proteins | sample RVTome_15_FD_200260 | JGI IMG/M metagenome (GOLD analysis project Ga0268386, IMG submission 200260) | Soil microbial communities from uranium-contaminated site in the Upper Colorado River Basin, Wyoming, United States - RVT150D86... ...
TAAGAGCGAGTTGCTCGAGGCCATTCGACGGGCCGGCTGACACCCGGTCGGCAGAGCCGCGCCCGCCGACAGGCGTTCTCTCCACCGCCGATCAGGCTTGCGTCGTTCAGAATTCTACTTAACAACCAACCACAACTTATTGAACGCACGAATATTAGTATGCCTGTGGGGTCTCCCTCGGGCGCAGACCTCCAACAGGCTGTTGCGCAGCCGGAACAGACTGGCCGCTCGATGCGTTAGTTCGTCACCGCAGCAACCGAGACACGTCAATGACGACGATCTGGGTCGCAATCGCATTTGTCGCCGGCACGTTCTTTGGTGTCTTCAGCATCGCACTGGCTCAGGCCGCGGCCCGAGGGGATCGGCGCGAATCGCAGGACCTGCGCAGTCGCGTCGCCCGCCGCTAGTTGCGCAGCCCTGATCAGGACGGCGCCGTGCACGCGACCTGATTCTGGGAGAACTCGGCGAGCGGCATCACTGTCGTGCTGCCGTCGACGAGTCGCCGGATATCGGGAGTGCGATACTCGAGCTCGAGTCGGGCACCAAACTCGCGAAAGAATCGCTCGAACAGCTCGCCGCCACACGTTCCCACCGCAGACAATGTGCCGTCCTCGCCGTGTTCGAGAAGAATGGCAGCGAGTGGCTGCCTGGCCGGACCAGCAAGCACGCGCGCGCCCCGCAACGGATCGTAGACACTCTTTTCTGAACAGCAGTAGATCACCTGCGATCGCTCGACACGTCTTTGCTCACTGTCGCTGAAGACCACCGGCCTGTGGCGGTAGTTGATGAAACTGACCTCGCGGGCGGGATGACTCATCCGGTGCGCGCAGATCGCCGAGAAGGCCACGATCGACCGGTTCGGACCGATGCCGCCCGGCCAGCGGTATGTCTCGCCGTCTTCGGTGCGTAATCTCATGTCGGTTTCGACCGACTTGCCCAGATCGATCAGGAAACAGGGTGTCGACACGTGCGGATAATGAAAGACGTACGTCTCACCTACCGTAAGCCCTGACGCAAGGATCGGGCGATTCCGCATGTCCCGCAAACGCGCTCGTTGATAACGGTGAACGCCGCGGGGTTCCGCCAGCACCCGTGGGGTCGCGGTCACGAGCGCAACAGCCGAAAGGCAGATCCGCATGAAGCTGCGGCGAGAGGTGTCGGAATCCATGCTCATCACAACCCCTCAGACAAGTTCTCGGGCAGAGTGACGCGACCCGTGGGCGTCCTGCTAATCAGTCGAGCGAAGCATCTCAGCCGGGGTCCCGGCATCTAAGCAGAACCCGTCGCACGGGGCAATCGCGAGCCGCTGATCTGAGCCGCGAGTGCACTGTCGGATGGCCGCCGCGAGAGTTACTGGCACGACCGTTCACAATTCATGCCTGTGCAACGGTGCAGTCCTGGCTTACATCAGTCTGTGCGGGCGTCGGCGACTGCCGCGTCCTCGTCCCACTCATGAATCGCCGAGATAAAGCAGGTGCCGTCGCCTGGCATACCAAGCGTCCGGATGGCGTCGCCCTCTGACACACACAGGCTCCCCGCCGGTCTCGTCCGCAACGCAATCGTCTCGAACGCCCATTCCGGTTCGCACGTTCCCGCGAGATCGAGCTTGTACCAGTCGTTCACGCCCTTCTCGAGCAGAACGGCATCCTCGCCGAGCGCGCGCCACCCGTCGATTTCCCGCGTGAAGCAGATCCGATCGACCTGCTCACCCTGACGTGCCGCGACTTCCGCATCCAGGGTTGCCTGATCCCTTCGACCTTCGGGCGCGGTCATGCATGCCGAAAGCATGCCGGCGACGATCATCGGTATGGCCCTTCTCATCCGCGCTCTCCGCAATGCTCCGATGCAGAGCGCACTCATTGCGAGATCGAAGGTTCCGCGGTTCAGAGCTCCGGGTCGGGAGCCTGCGCGCGACTGCTCCGTCCGCGTCTCACCGCGCTGGCCAGAACCTCTGGCTCGCGAGCGCGGCGCCCTGTGACAACGACGCCAGCTTCGCCCAGACCACGTCCGGATCGACGCCCGCAGTGCCGACATGAATGCTGAATCCGCAGTCGGTCCCTGCCATCACGTTCTCGCGGCCCACCAGGTTCACGTAACGCCCGATCCGCTGCGCCACGAGTTCCGGATGCTCGATATAGTTCGACTGCACTTCGATGACACCGGGGATCAGCGTCTTGCCTTCTGGAATCCTGATCTGTTCGAAAGCGGCCCACTCGTGGGCATGACGCGGATTTGCCGCTTCTAACTGGATCGCATGGGGCTTGGCCGTCCAGATCAGGTCGACGATGTCCTCGAGTGGCACGTCGCAGTGATGCGGGCCGGGATAGTTGCCCCAGCACAGATGCATCCGCACTTTCTCGGCAGGGATGTTCGCGAGGGCGCGGTTCAGCGCTTCGATGTGCAGCTCCATCCTGTTGCGGAACTCTGTGAGGCTCAGATCCGCGTACTGCGTGTGCCGGCCCATCGCAAGATCGGGACAATCGATCTGCAGCATGATTCCCGCCTCAACGATCGTCTCGTACTCCTGGCGCATCGCTTCAGCGAGGGCGAAAAGGTAACTTTCGTGATTTGGGTAATGGTCATTGCGAAAGAAAAGGGCGACCACACCCGGCGAGGCTGCACTCATGAAGCTGCCGACAGCCCCATGCTTCTTTACCACAGCATTGAGCCTGGCCGCATCCTGCTTCGGTGCCTCCCTATCCTTGACGCTCACCGGAGCATTGCAGGCGGGCGTTCTGCGATGTTTGCGACCAGGATCGGCGGCCATGCGGGCCTTCGAGCGGGGGAAGTCTTCCAGGTCCTGGAACACGTAGCTGGTTCCTGTGCCGCCGAAGCCGTTCAGACGATCCTTGATGTAGGTGGCGTAGCTCGGCTTGGGCCATTCGCCATCATTGACGATGTCGACGCCCGCTTTGACTTGACGTTCGACGGCTTCGTCGACCGCCCGGTCGATCCGCTCCTGCAATGCCGCACGATCGACCGGAATGCCGTCTTCACGAGCGAACATGATCTCGATCAGATCGTCCGGCCGCGGCAGGCTGCCCACATGCGTCGTCAGGATCCGATTGTGCGTCGTCATATCGGTCGATCCTCTCCCTTGGTCGGATCGGCGCGGTCAGTGAGCAATAGTTAGCCGGGTGACTCAGGCGGCGCCGGCCCAGCCACGATACCACGTAGCGACTGGGTTCAGAGACAGGCGCAGGGCCTATGATTTCATACGCGCCATCATCTCAGTGACCTGACCCCGCTGAACTGAATCGCGTCTGCGCGAGGTCACCTCAGCTGGGCGTCTCTCCCTGTATATTCTGTAACGCTCTGCACAGGGCACCCCGCCGAACTCCCGCGGATCTCGACACATGCAGGCAAGCATCGTCGCCCTTTACGGTCCCAAGACCGACGCTTTCGGGTCCTTCCTTGCGTATTGCCAGGACACGGTCGCAGAGATCATCGGACTGCAGTTTCGACGGTATGAGATCGATCAGGTACACGGAACACTGATCGGACTGGAACGCGACGCGTCCCACCGTGAAGGCTTTCGAAACCTGAATTACTGGCAGAAGCGACGGGTCGACATCACGATGGACTTCAATGGGCTCCTCGGCTTTCTCAGACAGGCCGTCAGGCTGCCCTTTCAGATCCAGATTGGCGGGTTCGAGGACCGCGAGTACCCATTCGCGAGCCGCGCACAACGACCTTACGAGCGTAGCTTCTCCGTTCAGGGCAGCAACGTAGTGCTGGTGGGTTGGCCGATGAAGAATCTGGCGTTGTCAACCGCTACCGGCATCGACGAATCCGTCTCGTACCCGGTCGTGCTGCAAAGCATTCGACAAGGCGCGCAAGGTTACGGGGTGCTGCACGCGTATCACTCCCGTCCGGTTGACGTCGACAACGATTTCTTCCTACGCCTCGGCGTCATCGCAGATGCGGACTCCATCGAGGCAGACACGTTGCAGAATCTCCACGATCAGATGCGCATGGTGCTCGCTTCCCACTCGCCACACGTAGTTACCATCGATCTGTCCGATCTGTGTGTTGCTTTCTACGAGTCCCCGGAACTTCCGATAACGAGCACTCGGGTCCTCTCACTCGGTGACGAGCGTCTGACCGGGGAGTTGATCCAGCAGGCTTATTCGCTCCCCTGATGTCCACATGGGAGGACGGTGCTGGTTCGCCTGATGGCTCACCGACGCAATGGGGTCGATTGCAGTGGCGATGCCTGTGCCTCGTCGAACCACAGTTACAGGGAACCCGGATCGTGCCTTTCGAGTTGAACGATCAGAGTTGAACAGTTCAGTCGTCGTCAAGTGTGAACCCAGGGATACGGGCCGCAGGACAAATGGTGACGGCGATTACATGCGCATTCTTCTGGGTCGTCGTGCCCTGTGTTCTCGGACAACTGGACAGGGCCCGTTCGAGGTGCGCCGCGACGCCACGGCTTGAGGCGACCAGGCCGGCATCGGAAGGCAATCTGCGCGCCAAGGCCGGTGTCTCACGCATGTTGGCAGAAGGGGGCGCGCGAATCTGCCTGGCACCAGAACCCCATCGATGTAAACGTCGTACTCAAAGGAAAGCGGCGCTGTCGATTGCCACACAGCGCCGTTCAATAAGTCGCCAGCCCGTCACACTTCTCGTTTTGTTTGTCTCCGCTGACGGATTCACTGATGCGCCGATCCGATCAAACGCTCACCTCGATACGACGGGGTTTGAGCTCGGCCCGCGTCGGAATGCGTACGGTGAGCACGCCGTCGGTCAGGGTGGCGTTTATGCTGTCGGCATCGAGCTCCTTACTCAATACGAACCTGCGCTCGTAGTGGGTAGAGCGGATATCGGCGTGCAGCGCCTTCATCTGTTCCGGCACCTCGAATTGCATATCGCCTTCGACAACGAGGCTGTCGCGCTCGATCCGCACGTTGAGCCGGTCTCTCGAGACGCCGGGCATGTCGGCGATCAAGGTTAATCCGTCGCCGTCCTCGAAAATGTCGACCGGTGGTCGCAGCACCGCCTCGGGCTCCCGAGCGCGCTGCACCTCCTGCTTTCGAACGTCCTGCGACGGCCGCTCAGTGACTTCAGTACGGGTTGCCATGGTAGACCTCCTGGATTCGCGATCTATTGCACGGTGATCTGCCGCGGACGCGACGCTTCACGCCGCCGAATGCTCACCTGCAGAATCCCATTGCGGTAGCGCGCGTCGACCGAATCAGGATCGACATCCGCCGGCAGCATGACGCTGCGCCGGAACTCGCCGCTGAACCGCTCCTGGCGGTAATACTTGGTCTTTTCTTCGGCCGGCACCTTACGCTCGCCGGCAACGGTCAGCATGCTCTGATGGAGCGAGACGTCGAGCTTGCTCGGATCGAGGCCCGGGGCGAAAAGATACACCTCCACCTTTTCCGGGCTCGCTCCGATGTTGACTGCCGGAAAGCTGCCTCTCGGCAGCGCCCTGATGTCCGCCGGCCACGCCCAGTCGCCAAACAGCTCGTCCATCTGGTCCTGCAGACGCCTGAACTCGTTGAACAGAGATCCTTCAAAATCGATATTGCCGATCATGTCAGCGTCTCCTCTCTTTCGCCGATGTTCGCCCATCCGGCGTCTCTCCCAATTAGGGACGCAGCACGCGGAATCAAGGGGCGGAGCGCGCGCCGGTTTCCGGGAAGGGATGAATCCCGGGTTCTGGGTAACGGCGTAGCACCTCTACCGGCGGCAGGGACGGTGCGCACACGGTCGTTGAGCACGGCGTCGGTCGCCCAGGGCCACAGTCCCGGCTGCCCTGACATGGCAGCGTCTGCAGGCTGTCGCAAGCCGCCACGCACGCAGCTACGCGCCTGCGGCGCCAGCTGCTCGTCACTCGCTATCCAGTTTGCGGATCAAGGATGCCGGGTAATTGACCGCAGCCAACGCCCGCGCACTTCTGGCTCGCGACCAGAGACCCAGAGCACAGAACAGACCACCGACCCCAGACCAGGCGCATGTCGTCATGCGAGATGGCGCCTGAAGAACTCAATGGTGCGTTCCCAGGCCAGATTGGCCGCCGCTTCGTCATACCGTGGCGTCGAGTTGTTGTGGAATCCGTGCTGCGTGCCCTCGTACATGTACATCTGATGGTTCACGTGGTTAGCCTCCAGCGCCGCCTCGAATTCGGGCCACATCGCATTGATGCGCTCATCGTTCTCCGCGTACTGGATCAGCAGCGGTGCCTGGATTCTGGACACGTCGGCAACAGCCGACGCTGCGCCGTAGAACGGCACTCCAGCGTTCAAGTCGCCACCCATCGCAACGGCGAGATTGTTGACCATGCCCCCGCCCCAGCAGAAGCCCACCGCACCTAGCTTGCCGGTCGAGAGCGGGTGCGCCTTCAGATACTTTGCGCTGTTCACGATGTCCTGCCGCAGCTTCGCCTGATCGAGGCTCGCCTGCAGTTTGCGCCCATCATCGTCATTGCCCGGATAACCTCCGACGGGAAACAGACCGTCGGGCGCGAGCGCGAGAAACCCGTCCACCGCTGCGCGGCGTGCGACGTCCTCGATGTACGGATTCAGGCCGCGATTCTCGTGAATGACCAGCACTGCCGGAAACGGTCCTGCGCCGGTCGGCTGCACGAGGTAGCCACGCATCTGACCCGAATTACCGCCTGGCGACGGGTACTCGACGTAGGTCGGTTTGATCCGCGAATCCGTGAACGACACGGTTTGAGCCTCGGCGTAGCGTGGAAACAGTGCTTGCGCCATTACCATGGCAGAGACACCACCCACGATGAGTGTGCTGGCGCGTGCGAGAAACTCGCGGCGGTCTATCCGACCATGGCAATACTCGTCGTAGAGATCGTAGACCCGCTGATCGATCTCCATGGCTGCCTGCGGTTGAACGCCTTCACGATGTAGAGCCATTTGCCCCTCCGGTTCCGTAGATGCCCGCCGCGTGGCAGGTTCGCTATCGAAGTGACGCCGGAGTCCCCCGGGGTTCACCTGAACTCGATGCAGCACAGCGATGATAAACGCTTCAGAGGGTCATTACCGCGACCGTGCAGCCCACCGCGAAGATCGGAATCGGCGCATAGAACCAGAGCTCGCCCTTACAGCCCTCGGTCAGCCCGGCAACCGCAATAAAGGTGCGGATCTCGAAGCCACCCTGCCCGGCTTCACGCCAGGTCTCATCGTCCCGGTACGCGAGTAAGGAATCCTTGCGGTTATTGAGAAAGTGATCGAGGAACGCGCGATCCCAAGGCTCGTTGATCTTTCCCGAGTCGGGCGTCGCTGGCCAGTGAGAGATCCCGCCCGTGCCTATTACGGCGATACGCTCCGGTACGTTCTCACAGGCACGGCGCAGGGCCTGCCCGAACGCCCACACACGCTTGAGCGGAATGAGCGGCGGTCCCTGGCAGTTGATATTGACGGGCACGATCGGCAGGTCATAGCGCGGCGTGAGGAAGTGAAGTGGCACGCTGATGCCGTGATCGAACTTCCACTCCTGCGCATACGCGAGGTCGACATCGTTCATGACATCTTCAATGAGCCGCCGCGACAGGTCCGGCGACCCGGGCACCTGCGTGCGCTGAATGCCGAGCCACGCCTCGTCCTCGATGGGTCCTTCGTAGTAGTCCGCCATGCCGACACAGATGGCCGGCATGTTGTTCATGAAGAAGTTGGCGAAGTGCTCAGCCGCAATCACCACGAGCGCATCCGGACGTTCTGCTTCCATCGCGAGCCGCATGCGCTCGTACGCTGCGTACAATCCATCGCGCAGAACCGGGTCCGCGCGATCCTTGCGGCCCGTGATGCCGGGGGCGTGGCTGCAGACACCGGCGAAGACGAGGCTCATGAGCGACTCTGTGCAGAGGTGTAAAGACCGGTGCGTACCGGACCGTACTTGCGCTCGCCTTCCCGCATTGCCTCGATGTAAGCGTTCCACTCGAAGCCGCGCAGCGCGGCGTAGTGCATCAGAATCTGCCCGTTTACGCCCATGACGTAGAGCAGCCCTATATCCGGCGCCTCGATCGCCTCGCGCTCCTCGGTCGTGAGATCGTACGATGCAAGCAGCCCGTCGCGGTCCCGCTCGAACTGCGAACGGACCACCGGATCACGATTGAGGTGATAGAGGAGCTTCTGTACCTGATAGAGACTCATTGCACGACTCCGCTCAGGCGCGCCGACGCCTTCGGGTAGGCTGCGCCCCGGGCACACGCTCTTCCGAGAGCGGTTCTGCCTCCCCGAGGCTCTGCTCGAGCTCCCGCAGGAGCACGAGCAGCCGCTCGAGCCTCTCTGCACCGAACGTTCGCGCGATCTCGGCATACAACGCTTCAGAGTCCGGCGCATGCTCAGCGATCAGCTTGAGGCCAGCCGGCTCGAGGGAGACCAGCGCACGCCGCCGGTCACTGTCGAGTTGTCGACGCGAAATGAAGCCCCGCGCTTCGAGGTCGGGCAGGATCCGCGAAAGGCTGGGTGCCAACAGGAATGTCGCCTCCGCGAGCGCCGTCACTTCCATCGGTCCGCCGTGCGCGAGCGCGCGCAAGATGCGCCACTGCTGTTCAGTGACGCCCTGATCCCGCAAGGCGGGCCGGAAGCGGCGCATTACGGCCTCGCGCGCTCGCAACAGTGCCATCGGTAATGATCGTGTGAAATCCCTCATCGGAAGCGCCCGATGCGTGACGACCGGCGCACGAGCGCTCTCAGCGCTCGGTGCTCGGCCTCGGTCGGTTCCTCTCACCCGTCTTTTCATCCGCCACCCGATTGCTCAGCAGCCCGACGCCACTGACCTCGACTTCCACCAGATCTCCGGCCCGCAGAAAGCGCGGCGGATCGAGGCGCGCCCCCGCGCCGCTCGGGGTACCCGTCAGGATGACATCGCCAGGCTCGAGTGCAGCGAACGTCGACAGGTAGTGAATCAGATAAGGCATCCCGAATAGCATGCGGTCGCTGGTATCGTCCTGGCGCACTTCTCCGTTCACTCGCGTCGTCACCCGCAGCGTCGAGTGGCTCACCTGCTCCGCGGTTGCGATCCATGGACCGAGGGCGCCCGACCGGTCGAAGTTCTTGCCCTGGGTGACGTTGAACTTCGCGTGACGCAGCCAGTCACGGACCGAACCGTCGTTCGCGCAGGTGTAGCCGAAGACGTGTTCCATCGCGGTTGCCTCGGGAATCCGGCGCCCGCCGGTGCCGATGACGACGGCGATTTCCCCCTCGTAATCGAACTGCTCCGACTCGGGTGGACGCAGCATGGGTTCCGCGTGCGCCACGAATGAGGCGTGAGTGCGCATGAAGATGCTCGGGTACTTCGCCCGCTCCGCGCCGTCACGATACTCTTCGTTCCGCTCGGAATAGTTGACGCCGATGCAGAAGCAGCGGGCGCCGGGTGTGAGGGGGGGCAGGATTCGGACTGCACCGAGATCGAAGTCGGCGGCAGCGGTTTCGCAGAGATCGTGCACCCGGGCCATCCCCTCGGTGCCCATGAGCGTCACGATGTCCACTGCGGCTGGATACCTGCGCCCGAGATCGACGACTCCGCGAGACGTCAGCGCGCCATACGAACGTCGATCCTCGACTGCGAAGTTGAGGAGTTTCAAGAGGCATCCTCCGCGCACAGGCCCGCTCGCTGCAGTACGTCATCGAGTCGGCGTTCGAGCTCCGGTGTTGCGGGCACCATCGGCAGGCGGTGCTCATTCGTTGCCAGCAGACCGAGTCGCCGCATCATGTACTTGACCGGAATCGGATTCGTGTCGAAAAACACCGCTTGATTGATCTCGAAGAGTCGCTGGTGAAGGGCCCGGGCGCGCGGGAGGTCACTGCGCCAGATCGCTTCGCAGAGATCCGCGAGCACACGCGGCTCGAGGTTCCCCACCGCGTTCATGAGCCCGCAGGCGCCCACCGCCATCATCGGGAAGCTGAGCTCTTCGAGACCGACGAATACTTTGAAGTCCGGTCCCAGAGTGTTCAGGCACTCCGAGACGAAGCCCAAATCATTGACGGCATGCTTCATGCCGACGAAATGCGGCGAACTCGCGCGCAGCTCCTTCAGGGTATCGAGGCTCACGCTGACCGCCGTGCGTCCAGGAATGTGGTAGACCATCCACGGCAGGTCGCAGATACGCGCGAGCTCGAGGTAGTACGCCACGAGGCCGCGCTGCGGCGGTCGCAGATAATAGGGCGTGACGATGAGCAGCGCGTCGACGCCAGCTTTGGCGGCGTGCTCCGTGAGCTCGATCGTCTCGGCGAGCGACTGCGAACCGGTTGCGGCAACCACGGGAATGCGATGCTCTGCCACTTCGACGGCCACTTCGACGAGGCGATTGCGCTCGTCCACGGTCAGGGTCGAGGGTTCGGCAGTAGTACCGTTGACGAGCACGCCGTGCGAGCCGCGCTCGATCTGAAGCGCCACGAGCCGGGCGTATGCATCGTAGTCGACCCGGCGTTCGCGAAACGGCGTCACGAGCGGCGGAATGGAGCCTTTCAGGGAGTCAGCCGGCGTGCTCACGCGGGTCGCCTCAAGCACCCAGCTTCGGCACGCGATGCGTGCCGTGCGCAAGACAGACGTTCTTCGTCTCCATGTAGAAGTCGAAGCTGTAGTCGCCGCCGTCGCGGCCGATGCCGCTCGCCTTCATGCCCCCGAACGGCGTGGGCAGGTGGCGGTTGTTCTCCGAGTTCACCCAGACCATCCCGGCCTCGACCTTGTGAGCCACGCGAACCGCACGACCGGCATCGCCCGTCCAGACGTAAGCGGCGAGACCATAGGGGGTATCGTTTGCGATCTCGAGCGCCTGCGCCTCGTCGTCGAAAGGTATCGCCGTGAGCACCGGGCCGAAGATCTCCTCGCGCGCGATCGGCATGTCGTTAGTCGCATTCGTGAACAGCGTGGGCTGCACGAAGCAGCCACCGGGCACCGCTTCCGCGCGCACACCGCCGACCCGGATCTCAGCGCCGCACTCGCGCGCCTTGTCGAAGTAGCCGAGCACCTTGTCGAGGTGACGCGGGTGAATGAGTGGCCCGATTTCCGTGTCCGGATCGAGAGGATGACCGAGCTTGAGGCGCCGCACACGTTCGGCAATACGCTCGACGAACTCGGCGTAGACGGAGCGCTCGAGCACGAGACGACTCGAGGACGTGCAGCGTTCGCCATTCAGGCTGTAGATCATGAAGACGACCGCATCGAGGGCGCGATCGAGATCGGCGTCGCCGAAAACGACCACCGGATTCTTGCCGCCGAGCTCGAGGTGCACGCGCTTCAGGGTTGCTGCCCCCTGGCGCATGATCAGGCTGCCGGTTTTCGACTCGCCAATGAACGCCGTCGCCCTGATGACCGGGTGCTCCGTCAGGAGTCTCCCGGTCTGCTCACCGACGCCGTTGACGAGATTGACGACACCCGGTGGTACGCCCGCTTCGGTCATGATCTCTGCGAGCAGCATGGCCGTGAGCGGACTCCATTCCGCGGGCTTGTGCACGACGGTGCAGCCCGCCGCGAGCGCGGGAGCGATCTTCCACGTCGAGAGCATGAAGGGAGTGTTCCACGGGGTGATGACAGCCACCGGACCGATCGGCTGACGTAACGTGTAATTCATGTGCTCCGGGGCAGGGAGTGACAGCCCATTGGCTGCGCCCGGCGCCCGATCGGCGAAGAAGCGAAAATTCTCCGCGCCACGCAGCGCAGCGCTGTTCATGAACCTGAGCGGCTGACCCGTGTCCATGCACTCGACGAATGCGATCTCCTCGCGCCGCGCCTCGATCAGATCGGCGACCCGGTGCAGGATTGCTCGGCGCTTCTCGCCGGCAATGTCACGCCACGCCGGAAACGCCGCCCGCGCCGCGCTCGCCGCGGCGTCCACGTCGCGTTCATCACCGTTCACGACTCGATTCAGATGGCTTCCGTCGACGGGACACACGTTGTCCAGCCCTTGCACCGAACCGTCTTCAGGCTTGCCCGCAATGAAGTGGCCAAGGGGCCGGTCGCGAAATCGCTCGAGGTAGCCTGTGGCTTTGCTGATGTTGGCTGCCAGCGCATCGCTCATTGTAGTCCCCGAGTCCCGTCCGTCCCCCGCTTTCTCACGTATTCATGCAGGTTGTTCTTCTTGCAGGTCAGTACCGCATCGACCTCCTGCATTTCGAGCGAAATACCGAGCGGCCGCCGCTGGTACACGCTCTCGAGTTCCTGACACACGGCTGCAAAGATCGCATCACACGCACGCTTGCGAGTGTCGAGGTCACGTCCATGTCCGACACGCAGCATGACGTGCACAAAGGCATTGTCGGCGTGTCCATCGGCGATCAGGCAATGATCGGCCTGATACGCGCGCACGCGGATTCCGCCCAGCGGAAATACACCGGTCACGAGCGCCGCGTCGCGTAATGCCATCAAAAGATGCGGGAAGTCGAGCTCACCGCTGAGATTTGCGGAGTACTCGATCAGGATGTGTGGCACCGATCGCCTCCGCTACGCTCGGTCTTGCGCCGCGACTCGGACTGTCAGCGCGTGAGCCAGCCTGCAGCAGCAATGGATACTTAACATCATAATTATACTGCTATGAAGCGGCTGTCAACACCGTACGATCCGATCCCCCCGTTTCAGCAAGGTCTCGAGGCGGAGCGTGTTCTCACCGACGCAGTCCTGATGCAACGCACCTGCGGGCTTGCGATGACCGAAACGCCTTGCGGCGTCAATCTGAGTCCCTTGACACCACTAGCCGGGAGCGTGCAATGTCGCGCTCCGAACCATTTCCGGCGGGGCCCATCAAGCCCTCGCAACACTGGGTCACTTTCGAATCTGCGGCGACACGCTGCTCAGTTGACGACTAAGACTCACGCGACCCCCGCCCGTCGTTCTAACTCCCGTGCTCACGATGGACCGGTCGCTCCAGGCCGAGGCGGAGCTGGCGCCCTCGCGATCACCCGCTGGTCCGATGTGGCCTCGACTACCGTGAGGTATGGGTCGTCGTGCGGCTACCTGGCGGAGGCCAGCAGGAGCATCACCTCATCGCGGCACGCCGGACCTCTTTCGTCAACTTGCTTGCATGCTGCTTTGCTGACGCTCAGGGTGAGTTTCCAATCAAGTCGGAGGAGAAACGTATATGAAGAGTGCACTGATCAACCTCATTGCCCTGGTTCTGTTGTCCGGCGGCGGATGGGTCGCCGTCGAACACGACTCCACTCCGGTGCGGATCGCAGGGGGGACGGCTGTCGTGGTTGCTTTCTATCTGGGCATCCGCCACTCCTGAACACATAAGCAGCCGCCTACCTCCTGCCACCCATGGTGCACGCACGATAACTCCAGTCGACGGCGCGTCGCTGAGTGCGATTGATCTCTGTCGCGATCTTGACCGTTTCTGTGAAGAGTTTCGGGATGGCAGTATCGCGGCCCAGAGACTCCCCGTCTGAGCGCGGTCTGCGAAGCGAGGAGTAGACACCGTGGCGTCAACAAGCATCGAGGCGTGTCGGCTCAAGATCGACCGTCAGCTGGCGGCGTTCGCAAACTGAGTGGTGCTGACGGCGAGCTCAACGATCAAGTACGATCGAAGCAGAGCCGTTCTCAAACTCCGTATCGGCGACCCGATCGCTCTCGACAGCAGGGCTTTTCATGCGATCTCGGAGGGATTCTTCGCTGATCAGAACGCCAAATTCACCTGATCAGTGGAAGATGGCTGACGCGTTGCGGCAGGCGTGCGACCCAGGATCAGGGCGATGTGCTCGATGGGCGGATGGAGCATGGCGAATGCTGATCGCCATCGCCATTCTGAGCACAATGCCGCAGCCTGGCTTCGTCGGGGCTCACTGTCTTGAATATGAGTCGGTAAGTCTGTCGGGCACCCTGGTACGTCAGACTTATGCCGGCCCACCAGATTACGAGAGTGTTACCAAGGGTGACGACCCGAGGGTCATTTGGGTACTTCTTCTCGATAGGCCCATCTGTGTCGCAGACTCGAGTCCAGGGTATGCACGAGCGTACGCCGAACGAGAAATACAGCTAGTCCTGGCAGCCAATCAATACGAACGGTATCGGAATCTTCTCATGAAGAAGGTCATCGTGTCGGGCCAGCTGCTGCATGGCGGTGCCCGGCATCACAAACGACTGCTGATTGCACCAAGCGAAATCAGAGGAACACGTGTGCGACCATACGGAGAGCAGCGTGCAGTTCGGTAGTTGTCTGTGCGGACTCGCGCGAGCTGCCGGGCCGAGCCCATCGCGAGGTTGCCTCAGGAGGCCGTCGCCCGGGTTGACTGCGGTGCCAGGTGCCGTCGCGCATCCTGCCGCGGATGCAGGTAGCTGAGAAATTGCTCCGTTGCCGCGCGCCATGAGAACCGTCGTGCGTGCGCAGTGGCATCCTCGCGCTTCAATTTCAGAGCGTTCAGACAGGCGGTACGCAGATCCTCGTGGAGCGCACCCGCGTTCGAGTTGCCAATCACGTCCAGCGGCCCCGTGACGGGAAAGGCAGCAACAGGCAGCCCGCAAGCGAGCGCCTCGAGCAGAACGAGACCAAAAGTATCGGTTCTGCTCGGGAACACGAATACATCGGCGGACGCGTACACCTCTGCGAGCTCGTGCTGACTGAGCACACCGAGATAGTTCACATCCGGGAAGCGGCTGCGTATTCGACCGAGCGCAGGACCATCTCCTGCGACCCATTTCGAGCCGGGCAGGTCCAGCTCCAGAAACTCCTCGATGTTCTTCTCGACCGCCACGCGCCCGACATACAGAAAAATCGGCGGCCGCGTTTGCAGTCGGTTGGCGTTGCGTGGCCGGAAAATCGCATGGTCGACCCCGCGTGACCACAATCGCACGTTCGAAAAACCCCATCTTTCCAGATCGCTCTGCACGACTCGCGTCGGAGCGAGGATCGCCTTCGAGGGAGCATGGAACCACCGCAAGTATGCGTACGTCCATGCGAGCGGGATACGCAGCCGCGCGTGCACGTACTCTGGAAACCGCGTGTGATACGCAGTCGTGAAAGGATGATCGCGTTCCATTGCCCAGCGCCGCGCCGCGAGCCCGAGCGGCCCTTCCGTCGAGAGGTGTAGGGCATCGGGACTGTAGCGCTCGAGTCGTTCGGAAACTTTGCGTCCGGACGCCAGGGACAGCCGGATGTCGGGATAGGTAGGGCACGGCAGTGTACGGAACTCCACCGGCGTTATGTACTCGACCTCGTGCCCCAGTGCTTCGAGTTCTGCGCGCGTGTTCTTCATCGTGCGCACGACACCATTGACCTGCGGTTCCCACGCGTCCGTTACGATCATGATCTTCACGCAGCACCACCTTTCGTTGCGATGAGGTTGCTTCAGGCGGCGTCGTGCAGATCATCGATGCGACCGAGGCTGCGCGCCTGGATCTGCCGGGTGCGCCAATGAACAATTTCAAGGTCGCCTTCGCGGGTTTCCACAAGCGCGGTCAGGCTTTCAACCCAGTCGCCGTCGTTGCAATAGAGCACGCCATCGATGTCGCGGATTTCCGCCTTGTGAATGTGACCGCATATGACACCGTCGCAGCCGCGCCGCCGGGCTTCCGCTGCCATGACTTGCTCGAACTGCGAGATGAAGTTCACGGCATCCTTTACCCGATGCTTCACGTACTGCGACATCGACCAGTACGGCAAGCCGACTCTCAGCCGGACAGCGTTCGTCCAGCGATTCAGCTTCAGCAGCAGTTCATAGAGCCAGCTACCAAGATGGGCGGCCCAGCCAGCGTGCTGCATGACGGCGTCGAAGAGGTCGCCGTGCGTGACCCAGAGCCGTTGTCCGCGGGCCGTAACGTGGATCGCCTCGTCGACGACTTCAATTCCGCCGAAGGACAGCCCGACGAACTGTCGCGAGACCGCGTCGTGATTGCCGGGTATGTATACGACGCGAGTGCCCTTGCGGGCAGCACGCAGAATCTTCTGCACGACGTCGTTGTGAGACTGCGGCCAGTACCACTGCCTTCGCAGGCGCCAGCCATCCAGGATGTCACCGACGAGATAGAGCGCTTCAGCCCTGTGGGCCCGCAGGAAGTCGAGAAGATAGTCGGCCCGACAACCGGGAGTACCTAGATGCAAATCGGACAGCCAGATAGTGCGACAGTAGCGGGCGTCCGGCTCCGTCACTGAGTTTGCCCCAGTACGTCGCCGGCCGCGGCTCGTTGCAAGGATGCCGGCGATCCCGCCGACGGTCCGCCATCCGACAGGTATATCAATCTGGGTTCAGTCCGCAAGCGGCCAGTCACCTTGAGTATGTTCATGCCAGGGACGAGAGCAATCCTGCTCGCTTTACACTGCAGAAACGTAACGGCGACATGACCGTTGGATGACAAGAACGCGAACGACAGGAGATGAGACACCACCACAACCCATCAGCAAGCGGCGCGGCTCACGCAGCCGGATTGCTCGATGGCAACGGCCTTCGCGAGAGCATCGGAAGGCCCCAAAATGAACGTGGTCGCGGGGGCGGGCTTCCGCAATGAGACCGCCTATCAGAATGGGTTCCCTGCTGCGTTCCAGCTCCGCCATCAGCTCACTCGGCGCGGCGCGAGCCCTCGTCGTACCGCAAGGCGGCGTGCACCGGCGTTCCGGCGTTTCACATGAAACGCCCCACCCACGCAGCAGTCATGTCCACGCTCGGATGGCCCCGAGAGGGCATCGGGCGCAGATGCTCCCCAATCGAAAACGGCGCCGCCGAGCCGCGCGAGAGGCGATTTGATAGCGGGGGCGTGCTCTTGAAGTGGAAGTCCCCGAAAACCTAAGGAAACGGGGCTTGCCGTTGTATTACGATCGTTATAACATCCATTCCAAGGAGGACTCACGATGGCGGCGGTGGTCAAGGTGCGGAAAGTGGGTAATTCGCTCGGCGTCATTCTGACCAAGGATGTCATCGAGTCGCTGGGCGTCGCCGAAGGCGACGAGCTATTCGCCGTCAGGTCGCACGAGGGGATCAGGCTTACGCCTTACGATCCCGATTTCGCGAAAGCGATCGAGTCGACTCGCGACTATATGCGGCGTCATCGTGACGCTCTGCACGAGCTCTCGAAGCGGTGAGCCAGCCAAAGTGGGTCACGGTCGCGATCGCGACTGCGATTCACGATGAGGCCATCTACGAATTCGGTGGTCTGCCGGGCATTCGCGATCAAGGACTGCTGGAAAGCGCGCTGGACCGGCCGCGCAATCTCGTCGCCTACGCGCCGCGCAGCTCCATCTTTCGACTCGCCGCAGTCTTGTGTATCGGCCTTGCAAAGAATCATCCCTTCAACGATGGCAACAAGCGCACGGCTTTACTCGCGACTCGAGCTTTCCTGTACCTGAACGGCTATGCGCTCGAGCCGCGGCAGGACGACGAAGTCGCTACCCTTGTTGCCATTGCGGATGGATCACTGGATGAGGAGGGCCTCGAGTCCTGGCTCACTGAGAACTCGACGGCTGTCGAGTAGACAAGCGACAACGACTCTTGGAGAAGCTTGCGTTCGAGATCGCGAGCGCTCTCAGTTTCCGTGTCATGGTTGAACGCCGGGTCATCGTGAGCACGCCGAACCGGAACGTCAGCGCACCCGAGGAGTCGGCCAGCCGAGGCAGCTCGTTCGACAACACACGATCCGGCTCGATAACTGCCCGCTCCACGGGCTCCTTGTAGTTACGGTCCACGGTGAGGGTGTCCTCGCTGCTGATCGACAGCAGCCGCTCGGTCTACGAATTGAGAAGAGCCGAAAGGCGGGCCGCGTAGTGAACGTCTTATCGGAAAACTGCGATGCCTGCCGACCGGCGTTTCCCTCTTTGCCGATCGGCAGGCGTGGGATGTTCCCGCTCGTGCACTGAGAGCTGGTTCGCTGTTACCAGTACCGCTTGGCTTTGTAGTAGTCGAAAGCCGCATCCCGATAAAGGTTCCCGTCGCTCTTGGTCAGTTCATTGAGCGAATAGGCTGGTGCCTCCTTCAGCTGCTCCGTCGTAAGGCTCACAACGTAGTTGCCGTCTCCGGCGTCGTACTTCAGCACGCTCCAGGGTATGGGATGATATTTTTCCCCGATACCCAGGAATCCGCCGAAACTCAAAACGGCAAATTTGATGTTGTTGCTTAGTTTGTCCAGCACAACATCTTCGACCCGGCCGATGGTCTTCCCCGTTCCGTCCTTGACGTCGGTCCCGATCACTTTGCTGGCCCGTATCGCTGCGGTGTGTCCGCTCTGGGTAGTCATCTGGTTAGCTCCTGATAGATCTGGAGGAACGTGTCTCCAGCACGTAGCGCCCCAATCGGACGGGGCGCCGATGTCAATGACGGAGCAGACCTCGCAGTTCCGATGAGACGAAGGCCGATCTGGCAACCGGAGGCCGCTAATTCTTTTCGTGTGTACCGAGTTCGCGCTACCAGAAATTCGCCGGCGGTGCTAACGAAGCTCCGTGAGGCGCAGATCGTCGTCTCGTGCATCAGGCCGAAACGCGCTGTGTCGCTGCTGGATCTATCCACCCTCGCGAGAGCATCGGGAGGGCCGCAAATAAACGTGGTAGCGGGGGGTCGGTCAGGTCCCTTACTTGCGAGAAGTACCTGGACTGACGTGGCCAAAACAGAGGGCGGCGCTTGTAGCTCGGCGTCCGATTGGAAAGCTTCGAGCTCACCCCAACTTCAATGACGGCTGGTTAGCACGTCGATCATGCGAGACAGGATCTCGCCAGCCACATCCTCGGGCGTCATGACCTTGCCGCAGTGACTCCAAGCCACCCCCAGAGCCGGGTGGCGAACGATCTAAGGTCCCCTGGTATCTCGGAGATCACGGTGCAATGGGGGTCGGGGACGGTTTCCGGAAGAGTCAGGACG
>Ga0268386_10001039_pt1 | contig 18737 bp, 20 predicted proteins | sample RVTome_15_FD_200260 | JGI IMG/M metagenome (GOLD analysis project Ga0268386, IMG submission 200260) | Soil microbial communities from uranium-contaminated site in the Upper Colorado River Basin, Wyoming, United States - RVT150D86... ...
ATCAAAATGATCCAGGTGCCGGTGTGAGACGACAATGCCCCGGAGTTCCGGCAAGTGCTCCAGATGCACGCCTCGGCGCGGACACGAGACCACCGTGCCTTCTTCAAACGGATCGAACAAAACCGGATCGGTTAGAAAATACCCGGCTGATGTCTCAATCAACCAGCACGCATGTCCGATGAGCGTGGCGCGCATCGTCTCCCCCTATCGCTATCGCTCGATGCGGGTCTACAGGCTGGGGCGAAAGGTCGAGGTGCGGATGGTAAACTCGGTCTTCCCATCAACCACGTGCGGGGGTTGGATAAATAATTGTGCCAACGCGTCCGGGTCGCCGCTGAGTTGCACCCCATCGTCGAGCAGATAGGTCACCCGCGTTTTCGTCACCGGCGCGGGCACTCTCTGGATGAATAATTCTCGGTCCGGCGGGATGTAGTCCACCTCGATATCCGGCACGGTGATGGCCTCTTCAAACGACACCCGAAGCTCCTGCACGGCCACCTCGTCTCGCGCTTCGGTCAACGGCAACGCCTCAACTATATGCCGTGGCGTCACCGGCTCGACGCTGCTCTGATGGGTTGCCAGGAGATCCCGCACGGTTTCCATCACCTCGCCCCGCTCTTGCGGCGACAACACGTCTTCATGCTCGGTCATCCACTCGTGGGCACGCCGAAACAGCAATTCCGCCTGCTCATCAGGCGTGCGAAACGGCTCGGTGCGAAGAAAATCATCGGCAAAAAATTTCGCGATGCCTTGCTTGCCCCCCTGTGGATCGGTCATCACCACATCGTAGGTTTCCGGGTCGTCGGCCCAGCGAATGAGAGCGGATTTCTGGATGGCTGAGGCTGAAATTTTGGGTATCAAACCCTCTTGCCGGGTGAGGACAGTGCGAATGCCACCATTGTCGCGCGGTTCAATCTGGCGCTGGACCGCGGTTTCCAAATCGACTTTAATGACAAATAAACACGGCACGGTGGATACATCGGATTCCACACTGCTGTTGTAAAACATGCCGACGAGGAGATCGCCGGGTGTGATCGCGCCAGGGCGTGGCGACGCCCCATTTTGTCCGCTCTGCTGCATGGCGTTGAACAGGAGCCGGGCCAGCCGCTGCGACACATCGAGAAAGAGAGATGCTTCGACGCTCCCGAGCCGCTTCACACTATCCTGCAGCCGTTGATATTCCTGTAAGACGGGCGACTCCGGACGAAACTGTCCGTAGTGCTTGCGGCGAAACCGGGGTTTTAATAGGGATAGCAAATACGTCTGGAGCGTATCCCGAAACGCCTCCGGCAACGGGGTGAGGACTTGCGAACACTGTGCGGCCGGCTGACGATTGTCGATCACGTGAATGACGAAGCGCTCATCAATCGTAATGTCAGTCCATCCTTCCATACCCTCTCCCTACTGTGCTGTACGGATCAGAAATTCAAACGCCATTGTCGCGTGCCGCCCCACGTCTTGTCAACCGGGTTCCATGTCTTGATCCACCTTGGATAGGCTCAGATGCGTCCCCATCCGCCCCTCGCGGCGGCCTCGGAGCGCCGGAAAGCGCGGTCGGGGCCACGGGGTCAGTTCAAGCGAACGCACCTCGCTCTGGGTGGCGGCCCGCCCCCCGTCACACTCACTCCGCCCTCCCCCTTCAGCCCTCAGCGAACCGAGACGAACCGCCTCTCCCTTGACAGCGCTGCCATTCCCAAGTAATTTGCCTCTCCGACAAGATCAAAGCATCCACGAAGGCCGCGAAGGGGCACGAAGGAGGAAAACCGGCTGCCTATCTCGTCTGCTTCGCGGTGCTTCGCGTCCGTCGTGGACAGTCGTCTTCATAGTTAGGGAACTTGCTCATTCAGAGAAAGGATCGGCATGGAACTGAATCGCCCACTCCCAAGCCCCATTACGCCGGAGGCCCAACCGTATTGGGACGGCTTGAAGGAAAACAAGTTGATGTTGCCCAAGTGTGACGACTGCGGCAAGCCGTTCTTTTACCCGAGAGTGTTGTGCCCGAATTGTCACTCGCGGAATATCAGTTGGATGCAGGCGAGCGGCAGGGGAAAATTGTACTCGTTTCAAATTGCGCATCGGTCGCTCAATCGGGCGTTTAAAGTCGAGTTGCCATGTGTGATGGCGATGATTGAGCTGGAAGAAGGCCCACGCATGATGTCGAATTTGATCAACATCGAGCCGGATCCGAGTGTGGTCAAATGTGATATGCCGGTGGAGGTGGTGTTCGAAAAACAGAACGACGACATCACGTTAGCCCTGTTTCAACCCGCGACCTAACAGCTCTTGAAGTGAGACATCAATAGAGGAGAACCCAAGCGATGCGCGAATTATCGAACTCCGTTTGCATTGTCGGTGTGGATGAGAGCGACGATCTGGGTACGTTGCCCAATACCAGCCAACTAAGCTTGCACTTACAAGCTGTTCACAATGCGGTGAGTGACGCCGGATTGAAGATTTCGGATGTCGATGGCGTCTTTACGGCAGGACAGCACTCCCCGGCTCTGCTAGGCGAAGCGCTGGGTATTAACCCGCGATATGTGGACGGGACATCGGTGGGTGGGTGTTCATTTATTATTATGGTCGGACACGCGATGGTCGCCCTGCATCACGGGTTGTGCGACGTCGCCGTGATCTCGCACGGCGAAAGTGGCCGCTCGGGGGTGGGCGTGACGCGGAGCCGCGATACCAGTCTGAGCGGTCAATTCGAAGCCCCCTATGGCTTTGGCGGCGCCCCGACTTATTTCAGCTTGATCACCACCCGGCATATGCACGAATACGGCACCACGCTGGAACAGTGGGCGCAAGTAGCCGTGTCCACCCGCGCCTGGGCGTGTCTGAATCCTAAGGCCCGCTTTCGCGACCCCCTCACGATCGAGGATGTGCTGAACTCGCGGCCGATGTTTTATCCCTTCAATCTGCTCAACATTTGCCTGGTCACCGATGCCGGTGGCGCTGCGGTCTTAACGCGGGCGGACCGGGCGAAAGATTGCGCCAAAAAGCCCATCTATATCCGGGGCGCTGGCGAGGGAACCGAGCACGTCATGGTCACTGAGATGAAAAATTTGCCCCTGAGCACGGCGACCAAAAACTCGGGTGAAAAAGCGTTTCACATGGCGGGCGTGAGTCATAGCGACTTCGATCACATTATGCTCTACGACGCGTTCACCTCTGGACCGCCGATCATGCTAGAATCCCTCGGGTTCTGTGAGCCGGGCGAGGGCGTCACATTCTTCGAGGAAGGAAGATCGACACCGGGTGGGTCGCTGCCGATCAACACCAATGGCGGCGGCTTGTCGTATACCCACTCCGGCATGTACGGCATTTTCCCGATCATCGAAGCAACCCGTCAACTGCGCGGCGAGTGCGGCGACCGGCAAGTGCCCAACGCGAACCTCTCGCTGGTTAACGGCATGGGCGGTATGCTCTCCGCTGCCGGCACTCTGGTGTTGGCTAACAATACGTAAACACAGCCTGATTTTCTCCCTCGCCCTTGCAGAGGCGAGGGAGCCTATTGCATCATGATGCGAACTGCCTGACACCCGTGTTACCTCTCTGGCACTCCAACCACTGCAGCGCGTGCTCGTCCCTTACTGCGCCTCGTCCTCGCTCCCCTGACGGGCCACGAGCTGGGCAAAGAGCCCGGCGTGTCGGGCGAGTTCAGCAAAGGTGCCCTGTTGCACCACGCGGCCACCGGCCAGCACGTAAATGCGGTCGGCAGATTGGATGGTGCTGAGGCGGTGCGCAATCACCATGCGCGTCACCTGGAGCCGTTCTAGACTGGCCGTCACCATGGCCTGGGTACGGTTGTCTAGAGCACTGGTGGCTTCATCAAAGAGCACGATCGCTGGTTTGCCCACCAGGGCGCGGGCAATCAGCAGGCGTTGGCGCTGCCCGCCGGAGAGATTGCTGCCACCCTCACTCACAAACGTGTGCAGACCCATGGGTAGGGCCGCAATGTCTTCGGCCAGTCCGGCGGCGCGCACCGCTTCCCAGGCGTCCTCGTGGGTAATCAGCGTACTGCCGGCAATGTGCTCAAAGATCGTGCCGGCCATGAGCGTACTCTGTTGCAGCACGCTCCCTACCTGCCGGCGTACCGCCATCACGTCCAGCCGTGACAGCTGCTGCCCATCGTAATAGACCGCACCGGCCTCAGGGGTTTCAAAGCCCAGCAACAAGCGGAGGAGCGTAGACTTCCCGCTGCCAGACGGTCCTACCAGAGCAATAAACTCTCCCGGCGCAGCATGCAGACTGACATCATCGAGAATCACTGGGCCATGTTCCCGGTAACGGAACGTCACATGCTCCAGCGCCAGTTTGCCAGTCAAGCGGCCGGGATCGCTCCGGCCTGTATGCACCTCGGGGGTGGCCTCCACAATGGGTCGGGCGCGCTCCCACAGGGTGGTGACTTCCAGCACGTCGATGAGCGTCGTACTCAGGCTTGTCGCACCACTGAGAAAAAGCCCGAAGGCCGCATGAAAAGCCACAAAGGTGCCCGCCGTAAGCCCACTGGCCTCAGCACTCTGGAAGAGCCGCATGGCGTACCAGAAGATCCCCACCGTGGCGGCGGTGGGCAGCACGGCATTGAGCACCGTCAGCGTATCCGCGATGCTCTGGCGGCGCTGTCGCGCGTGCTGCTGCTGGCCAAACAGCCGGCCCCAGACGGCAAAGGCACGGGCCTCGGCGCCCGCCACGCGGAGCTTGCTCACACCCGTGATGAGCTGCACCGTCATGCCGAGTAGCACGCCCCTGAGGTGTTGCAGAGTGCGTTCTTGCCGCACGCTGAGCACCCCCGCCGTCAGCGTGGCCAGACAGGCCACCAGGGCCACGGCAAGCGCCACCAGGGCCAGAGGAGGACTATAGAAGAACAGCAGTCCCAGGTTGAGCAGCGCTAGAGTGCTGGTGCACAGGGTGCACAGGGTGGTGCCGCTGAGCTGCTGCTGCATGGTACTGATCGCCATGGCGCGCGTCTGCAAGTCCCCGGTAGCATACTGGCGAAAAAAGGCGATCGGCAGGGTGAGGAGGCGGTCCCACAACGCCGCCTGCACTGCCGCACCAGCGATCGTGTGCTGGCGCAACAGGGCACAACTCTGGGCGAGCTGCAACAGGGTCTGCCCACAGGCAGCGGCGAGGAGGGCAGCGCCGAGTTGGAGCACCATGCGCCGGTCAGCGTCGGGGATGGCGGTGTCGATCATGATGGCTGTGGCTTGCGGCGCCAGCATCCCGAGGAGTGTCACGGCCAGGCCACTTATCAGGACCAGGAGCAGGTCATGGCCACAGCCCCGCAACCCGAAGGTTGGAAGATCGAGCCAGCGCAGGGCTCGCTGCGGCAAGGGCCGGTAGAATGTGTACGCCTGCGGCACCAGCGTGGCTGCTAGACGCGCCTGGACCGGGGTACGGGTGTGGTGGAGCGGGTCAAAGAGCACATAGCGGGTGGCCGTGATTGGCAACAACGCCACCAGCCGGTGGTCTTCCCGGGTGTAAGCGAGGAGCGGCCCACTTGCACGCTGCCACCAGTCGTCGCTGAGCCTGACCCGCCGCAGGCGGAGATGCGACGCTCGGGCGATGGCCTCCAGGGGTTCCCGAAGGGTGGCAGGGTTCTCAGACGGCGCTACCGGATGCATGGTCACCCCCAACGCTTCGCCGACAGCGCGCGCTGCTATAAGCAAGGGCGAACCGTCCGCTGTCAGCACCGCAGCCGATGCGGTGGACGTCTTCATATGGAACCCTCCATGCCTGCTCCTAAAGCGCCAGCAGCCACGTCGGCGTCGCGCAGCAGGCGTGCGTACACCCCACTTTGGCGCAGCAGGGTGGCATGCGTGCCCTGTTGCACCACTTTACCCTGCTCAAGCACGATAATCTCATCACAAGCGCGCAGCGTGCTCAACCGATGCGCCACGACCAAGCAGGCACAGTGGCGCTGGCGCAGCCGCTCCATGATCCGATACTCCGTTACCGCATCCAAGGCGCTAGTCGCTTCATCGAGCACCAGGAGCACCGGGTCGTGCACTAGGGCCCGGGCCAGTTCCAGACGCTGCCGCTGCCCGCCGCTGAGATTGGCGGCGCCTTCGAGCAAGACACCGTCGTAGCCTCCAGGCAGCGCCAGGATCACCTCGTGCAGCGCCGCATCTTTGCAGGCCCGAATCAGGTGTTCGTCTGGCACCGTGCTATCCCACAGGGTGAGATTCTCTCGCACGCTGCCAGCAAACAACACGATGTCCTGATCGACCATGGCGACGGCCTGGCTCAGCACCTGTGAAGGAATCTGGACCCGGGGCACGCCATCAAACAGGATCTCTCCCTGCCAGGGCTCATAGAGCCCACACACCAGTCTAGCCAGGGTAGACTTGCCAGAGCCGCTCGCCCCCACCAGGGCCACACGCTGTCCTGGCTGCAACGTCAAACTGATATTTTCGAGCGTTGGCGGGCTCACCTGGCTATAACCAAAGGTGAGGTTGCGCACCTGCACACTCCCATGCCAGTCCGTTGTCGTGAGCGTTGCCGGGCACAGCGTCTGGACCCGGGCTGGCAGTGCCGGGTTGTGCAGCACGTCATCCAGGCGGTGCAGTGCGACTTGCAGGTCCTGCAGGGTGCTAGCAAAGCCGACCAGGTTGGTGACCGGCGCCAAAAAGCTCTGCATGAGGCTCTGAAAGGCCACCAGCATGCCCAGGCTCAGGTGTCCCTCGATGACCCGGAGCCCGCCGAGCACGAGCACGAGCATGGTCGCCAGGGCGTTGCAGCAAGTGGGGAGAGCACCGAGCATCTGGTGGGTCACGTGCAACGTCTGCTGGGCATTGCTCGCCCTGGTATAGTACCCGGCCCAGCGGGCAAAGAAATCCGACTCTACGGCCCCGGCTTTCAAGGTTTCCATGTTCCGCAAACCGGCCATCGCGAGCCCATCCAGCTTGCCCGTCTCTTGTAACACCCGCAGAGTGGCATCCACCCGGTGCCGGGCCATCCACTGCAAGACCACCACCTGTACCACTGCACATCCCAGACCAATCCCGGTAAGCCCGACGTCATACTGCAGCATGAGGCTAGCGTAGACGAGCAGCATCAGCCCATCGATCACCGTCGTGGCCAGGCGCCCGGACAGAACATCGGCGACCTGGTCATTGAGATGGAGCCGCTGGCTGATTTCTCCGGCATACCGCTGGGCATAAAAACTGCTCGGCAGGTGTAGCAGGTGCCACAAAAACTGACTGGACAGGACGACCGCGAGCTCGTGCCTGAGCCGCCGCAGCGCCTGTAACTGCAGGCGCAGTAGAACGCCCCGGCATAGGGCAGTGAGCAGCAAGCCCAGGAGCAGCGGGCGTAACCAGTCGTGTAGGCCAGCAATGAGGATCTGATCGACAAAGACTTGTGTCAGGACGGGCACGGCCAGGCCGGGTACCACCAGGAAGAACCCCGCTAGCACGCAATAGGCCAGGGCCCCGCCAGTGCCCCGCAATCGCGTGCGTAGGGCGTGCAGGGTACTCGTCTGTTGTCCGCCAGGGGTAAAATCGGGACCTGGTGCCATGACCAGCACAATGCCCGTGAAGGACTGGCCGAACTCTTCGCGTGACACACTGCACGGTCCGCTCGCCGGATCGTTGAGATAGACGCGCCCGCGGCGGAAGCCTTCTACGATGAGAAAATGGTCAAAATTCCAGAAGATCACGGCCGGATAGGGCAACCCCTCAAGGGTTTCGACCTCCATGGTGCAACCGGTGGCCGTGAGGCCGTAGCGCCGCGCCGCGATGAGCACGTTAGCGGCATTGCTGCCATCCCGCGACACGCCGCATTCGCGCCGCAGCTCGGCGAGCGGGACGTGTCGGCCGTAGTAGCCAAGGATGATCCCAAGTGCTGCAGCGCCGCATTCGACGGCTTCCATCTGTAAGACGGTAGGGGTCCTGAGCCGCCCGTGGCGCTTCCCCTGGGTGCGACGGGGGCGTCGTGTCTTAATAGAGTCCACTGGCTTCTCGCAGTATGGGCAAGAGGTAAGTGATCGGCGCGCGGTGTTCGAGCACCACGCGCCCGGTGGTGGTGCCGGCGGTCATCGGCAACGCTGGGCCTACCGATGATGACCATTGGTAACCACTGACGGTGGTGGGGTCGCGGAAGAGTTCGGCAGTGACTTCGATGACGGGTCCCTGATCGGAGAGAACGGTCATGACCTCGGCATTCCCGACCAGACTGGCGACGCCATCCTTGGTGACTGGAAATGCCGACACCGCCGTGACTGTCCCGAGCAGACTGCCAAAGCGCTGCCGGGCCACGGTGTCCGGGGCCACGTGGATGGTCATCCCTGGCTGAATTTTTTTGCCGGCCTGAATGGGAAAATAGCTCACCCCGACGAGGGGACTGCTGGCATCTTCCACCGCGATGGAGCCTAGCCGCAGTCCGGTCTGGAGCACCTGACCAACATGTACGGTGAGTTCCAACACCCGCCCAGTATACTGGCTGTGGATCTCGCTCTCCTTTGCCAACTGCACCTCCTGCAGAGCAATGCGGCTCTGCAGTTCCTGGAGCTGGTTCTTGCGGGCCGTGGAAACCTCGAGCGTCTCCAGGGCCTGGCGTTTACTCCGGGTGGCAAGCTGGGCGCGTTTGCTATCCAGTTGCTTGAGTTCGGCCTGCAGGGCGGCGATGGTATTCTGGTTGTCCATATAGGCCTGTTCGGCTTGCAAGCGCTCATCGGAGAGGCGTGGCAGCAATCCTAAGAGCTCTAGACGCTTACGGTTCTCGAAGCGTTGTTGCAGCACCGGCACTTGGGTCTGCGCATCGCTGAGGCGTTTGTGCACGTCCTGGCGCTGCAGGTCGAGGACGCGGCTGTCCAGAGCGGTTTGTTCGTCCTGTAAGGCCGTCTGTTGCGTTTGCAAGGCATGTTTGGCGCGGTCCTGGGCCAGCAGGGCTTCTTCCCTGGCACGAGCTTCTTGCAATTGTCGCCGGATTTCGACCTGCTCAATGGTGCCGAGCACATCCCCAGCCCGGATGACGTCCCCGACCCGAACGCTAAGCGCCGCCAGGCGGCCAGCAGCCGGAGCTTGAAAGTCGACGACCTGGCGTGGCCGGATCAGGACTCCCCGCCCCGTCACCGTGGTGGGGAGATGCCCGTAGATACCCCACAACATGGCGACACCTACCAGGGCTGCACAAGTTGACAGGGCCAGCCAGTGCTGGGGACTAACCACTCGCATGGGCTGATCGAGTGGTTCGGGTGTAGTGAAGTGGTCGAGGGCTTGTTGTCGGAAGATCGTGACGGTCATGGCCACGTCCTCTGCTGCCGGGCTCTGACAGGGCATTTCTGTCACAGACATCGGGTCATAATCCCACTGTGGGTGCGTCCTCCAGGTGTACAACGCACGCAGGTGTCAGCGTGGCGACGTGGCATGGTCTGGTGAACTCCTGGCGCATGTGGTCAGAGACAGCCCCGCGCCCGGCTCAGTCGGGCGCCTGGAGCGCGAACGGAAGATGCAGCCACGCTGCCTGGCGAGCGCTTCGGCGCTACTGGCATCCGATCTCCACTCTAGGAGGCTGTCTGAGAAACAATCCATCTAACTCATCGAGTCAGAGTTGCCCAGCGGAAGATGGCAGGCGATAATATCGGTTCTTCTTGATCAGACCTCGATCCGATTGCCAAGTGGGGAGCGATGATGAGTGAGCATGGTGGCAAAACGTATCGTCGGTGGGATCCCGAGCGCTATCAGCAGGGCTCCTATAGCCCGGCGGCCAAGCTGTCCGAAGGTGACCTGGTGTTCTTTCTTCTTGAAACCGTGCCCCGCTTGGATTTGAGTCGTTTCTATGCCCCCTATGAGCAGGAAACACGAGGCGCACCGCCTTACGATCCGGCCATGATGAGCTGCTTGCTGATCTATGCGGACTGTGTGGGGGTGTTTACGAGCCGTAAGATCGCCTTAGCCTGTGAGCGGAATTTGGCGTTCATCGCCATTGTGGGTGATGAGCGCCCGGACTTCTGCACCATCAGTGATGTTCGCAAGGATCACCTCGAAGCGTTCATCGAGCTATTTGTCGATGTTCTGCGCCTGGCGAAGGAAGCGGGGATGGTGACGCTTGGCAATGTGTCGATGGATGGGACGAAACTCCAGGGCAATGCGTCGCGGCACAAAGCGATGAGCTACGGCTATATGAAAAAGGAAGTCGAGCGGCTGCGTGAAGACATCGAAGCGCTGGTGACGCAGGCGTTTCAACAGGACGAGGCGGACGAGGCGGCCTTAGGCAGTCGTCGAGGCGATGAATTGCCGGCGGAGTTAGAGCGCCGCGAGACGCGCTTGGCCGCGATCGAAGCGGCGCTGCAGCGCTTGGAAGAGCAGGCCAAGGCCGAAGCGGAAGCCGAGCGCCAGCGTCGAGCGGAAGCGGAAGCCGAGCGCCAGCGCCAGGGTCAGAAACGCCGGGGTCGCCCCCCCAAGCCGGTTGAAGAGACCCCACCCGACAACGCCCAGATGAGCTTTACAGACGCGGAGCTGCATATCATGCAGACGAATAATAAGGGTTGGGACTACTGTGGCAATGCCCAGGCGAGTGTGGACGAAGGCTATCAGATCATCTTAGCGGGCGATGTCACGGACGCCCCCAACGACAAACAGCAGGCCACGCCGATGGCGCCAGCAACGTTGGCCAACCTGGCTCAGGCGGGGATTGATTGGCCCACCGACGAGACGGGTGAGCCGCAAGCGATCCCGTCGACGTTGGACAGTGGCTATTATAGTGAAGCGGCGACCCAGGCACTTGAAGACTTGGGGTTTGATCCCTATATCGCGGTCGGTCGCCACAAGCACCACGAGCCGGAGTCCGAGACGAGTGCGGAGCCCGCGACGGCGAAAGAGCACATGGCGGCGAAGATGCGAACGCCTCAGGGGAAGGCTTTATACGCCAGGCGCAAGGTCATCGTGGAGCCGGTCTTTGGTCAAATCAAAGAAGGTCGGGGATTTCGTCGCTTCTTGCTGCGGGGCTTGAAGAAGATTCGTGGCGAGTGGTTGCTGGTGTGTTTGACGCACAATCTGCTCAAGATTTGGCGCTACGGGTGGGCGCAGAAGGCGGCCTAAGCCGACAAGCAGGGACTGTGCGAGGGATGAGATGGCGTTTTTTAAAGGTCCAACCCCTCTGAAAGGCGGTCTCATGTTGCCTCGGCGTCGTCTGGGGCCGGTCTGGAGCAACATGACCTGTCTTCCCCAGATTCCAACAATCGGCTGTCATAATTCTCGGACAGCCTCCTAGGAGAAGGCAAAACCTATGCCAGTCGGCCGGGTTTGTGCTTCGGGATTTGTTCTCAAGAGGTTGCAGAGACAAAGCAGCCCGGCACGGCGCTGCCCTCCCTGCGACAGAAGGTGACAGGCGCTGCGCCGCCATAGCGGGTAGAGCGTGGCCAAGCAGGCCCGCCGGCCAGTGCCACTCCGGTGGCATGTGCAACCAACGTCGCACCCTACCTGCTGTGTCAGGACCGTGGTCTGGGCCTGGGGCAAGCGGGCTAACGTCACCTGGGTCAGGTGCGCCCGCCCCGGCCATGGCGGGCTGAAGTCCGGCCGGTACGTGCACACGGCCATGATGCCGGTCGTGGGACTCTGATCCACCAGCAGACTCAGCCACTCGAGGGTTGAGGGGTCGACCCAGTGCAGATCTTCTATGACCAGGAGGAGGGGCTTCTGAGAGGCCATGTGCAAGAGGAGCGTCAGGAGCGCATGCAAGGTGTGCTGCTTCTGCCGCTGGGGGGACATCGTCAGCGCGGGATACCGGGCGGGGAGGGGGACGGACAGCAATGCGGCGAAGAGGGGCACGACCTCGTCGAGTGGCTGGGGCAACGGCGCCAGCGCCTGCTCCAGGGCGTGTAACCGCACCACGAGGGTCGCGGTCGGCCCGACATCCAGGGCCTGCTGCAGCAACGTGATGAGCGGGGCCAGGGGACTATGCTGTTGATAGGGCCAGCACTGACATACCAGATGGGTCGCCGCCTCTTCGATCACCTGCTCACGCAGCACCTGCACCAGGCGGGATTTGCCAATACCGGCTTCACCACTAAGGACGACCACCTGCCCGCGCCCGTCCTGCGCTTGCGCCCAGCGCTCTCGCAGCAAGGCTATTTCCGTGTCGCGCCCAACGAAGGGCGTGCGCCGCTGCCCCGCCATGGCGTCACCTGAGGCGTCTCGCCAAGCGCCAACAGCTCTTGCCGGGCGCCAGCCCCCACCGCACTGATCACGACCGGACCCGTATGAATGCCGACGCGCACACGCAACGGCGACTTCTCGCCCGATGGCAGGAAGGCCTGCAACGCCTCCACCAGCGCCAGCCCGGCTCGCACGGCCCGCTGCGCATCGTCTTCATGCGCCTGCGGATAGCCAAAGTAGACCAGCACCCCATCACTCAGGTGCTGCGCGATATAGCCCTCCTCTAGCGCCATCACCTCCGCACAGGTGGCATAATAGCCCTGCAGCATGCCCTGCCACTCCTCTGGATCCATCCGGCTGGCCAGGGCAGTCGAATCCCCCACCTCGGCGAGGAGTACCGTCAAGTGGCGACGCTCGGCCACCAGGCTATGGGGGACGGTCACGGGAGGAATGCTGACATCGGCTAGCGCGGCGCGGGACGCCGGAGCCATAGCGGACGGGTATGCTGAGATGTCCTGAGGCAGTGCCGCAGTGGACAGGGGTGGCCCGTCTCCACTGTAGCAGGGGACGCCACGGCGCGGTCCGCCCCTAGCTCTGCCTCAGGCAGCGCCTCCGCTGTCACCGCGGCTAGAAACCGATACCCCCGCCCCCGCACCGTTTCTATGAACTGGGGCGCGTGCGCCTGTTCATCGAGCGCCCGACGAATCTCGCGGATACACGCCGCCAGGGCCATATCACTGACGTAAGGCACGTCCCACACAGTGGCAATGAGTTCGTCTTTGGTGACCAATTTCCCGGCGTGCGCCACGAGATAGCGCAGGGTTGCAAAGGCTTTGCGCGTCAGCGGCCGTGCCTCCTCGCCGCGCCATAACTGCTCGGCGCCGAGGTCGAGGCGAAATGGCGCAAACCACAGACTGTGCGTCTCTTGCATGCCGCTCCCTCCTTGCCAGAGTGCTGTACCCGAGTTGACTAACCTGTGATAGGGTCCAAGGAGCACCATGTGAAGCCTTACGGCCACTCCCATCAATTTGCACCATCAGAATACTCTCTTCAAGAGAGCAAAGAAAAGATGAAAGATTTCATAACAATCTCCAGTCCCTCTCATGCAGGCATCTTGGGGCACCCCAACGTATGAAAACCGAATGTACAAGGCAGCGACTGTAAGTCCTGGCGGGCTGAGGTGCGACATGCTGACATCATTCGCGCCTGGAAAGACCCCAGCTACCGGGCGGGCTCGTCTGCCACCCAGCGGATGCAGCTCCCAGTCCATCCCGCGGGCACGGTCGAGCTGGCGGAGCCGACGCTGCACGCGGCGCAACCCACCTACGGTTTCCGCGTCAAGTCCGGACTTAGAGCGGGACTTGCCGGAGCACCGTCGTTTGATCCCAGGCTGTGTTGACAGTTGACGCCAATCTCTGGCAGGACGACCTGCCACTGCCGTGAGCGGCATATCACACGTGAAAGGAGAAACACCACGACCGCAAGTGACATCGTGCAGGCATGGAAAGACCCGAGCTACCGGGCGGGCTTGTCCGCCACCTAGCAGGTACGGCTGCCGACCCCATTCGCGCATGCCGACTGACTGATACCGTGCGCTGACCCTGGAGAAACGCACCACCGCGCTCCGCGCCGCGTTGCATGGGCAGTCCATCAAGGAGTACGTGTTGGCGCGGGCCTTGCTACCACTCTGAGGAAGAAGCCCTGCATCGACTGGAAGCATTTCTGAAGCCACGCATTGAGGCAGCAGAGCGCGGTGAAGTGGTCAACCAAAGTGTGAGCGAAATCGTGGAAGAACTGAAGCAGGAACGCCGTGCCCACACGATATGAGCTGACCCCCGAAGCCAAACGGGATATTCGTTCCATTTGTCCCGTCTTGTCGAGCACCTTACCCCATAAGCACCGCCGTCTATCGCCGCCGGTGAGCAGCGGCCTACTCTCGACGAGACGGGTACAAGCCAAAAAAACGTGCCGCGTGGGCCGTCTGCTCCAGTGGCTGTTCGGCAATCCCACTGTGTCGGGAATCCGCAAGCCAGCCTGCGCCCAATCCTGTAACAGATAGTCGGTCGGACCAAGATCGATGGTTTGGCTCGTGATCAGCCCGACGACCACATCAGGACGCGAGGTGTGATAGACCGTAGAGGATATAACAACCGTCGGCCTGCGCTTAACCCCGGTGACGCCAGGGAAGTCCAGCACCACCACATCGCCCGGACTAAACAAGTTCCTCATCCTCCGGGTAGAGTTCAGCCGCGTACTGTAACGAGAAGGTCGTTAAATCGCGTTGATCTTGCTCGGTCCAGGTGTCACTACGATCTACAACAGCCACCTCAGACTGTGCCAAGTCCTGTAAGATAAGCGCTGCGAGGCGAAGCCGCTCGCTTGGGGGCAGGTCGCGAACAGTTTCTGTGAAGACTTCTTGTGCGGTCAGTGACATGCGCGTTTCTCCCAGTTTTTATCGTTCATCATACCGAAGGGCAAGAGGATAAAGCAAGTCTGGCATTCTGCCGAACTCTCTCATGGTGTTCCGTGCGTCATGGAGGGAGAGCGTACCGCACATCACTGCACATGAAAATGGTGACAGCGCCACTGTAGGTCGTGGCGGGCGGGGGTGCGACATGTGTTGCACCTGCCACCACCGTCGCAGCGGCCTGCCCGCCAGGGTCTGACGCGCCCAGCATCCCACAGCGGCTCCTCGCCTGTCAATTTCTGTCGCAGGCGCGGGCAGGCCGTGTCGCGCCCCTCTTTCCCCACAACCTGTTGATACAACAGCTCTCCGCAAAAAACTGCCCGGCTGGCATGGGTTTTGCCCTTACTTCACGCAGAAGCAGTCTGCCACATGCAGAGGCTGCTCTGACCCTGAGCGCTTTCAGATCGCCAACACTTGACCCCGAGTGACATCATTCGCGCCTGGAAAGACCCCCACTACCGGGCGCGAAGGCGTGCTCACAGACACAGAGTGCGTCGATGGCGTTGGCGCATCATAACACGAGCTTCAGCCGTCGGCTGAAGCTCCCCAAGTCGGCACCGCGGGCAGGGCACGGTGTGGAACGCACCCCGTGCCCACCAGCGTCCATATAGAGGAGCACGTATGTCCACTGCCCTACACCCGATGCCCACATCCGACGCGGTCCCTGCGCATGCCCGCGTACTCGAGGAGCTGCAGCTCCTGCGCCAGGTCGCCGCCCGCGAGCCCCAGGCGTTCGACATCCTCTACCACCGCTATGCCCCCTTCCTGCGCTGCTTCCTGCGCCGCCGCCTGCCCCACCCCGACCTGGTGGACGAGGTCTGTCACGACGTCCTCCTGGTGGCCTGGCAGCAGGCAGAGCGCTTCGAGCCGAAGGCACGCCTGACGACCTGGCTCTGCGGCATTGCCCGGCACCGCGCCTACAAAGCCTGGCAGCGGGTGGCCCGCCAGCAAGCTGCTCCCCACCCAACGGCTCCAGCCGAGGACACGGCGGCCGACCCCGCCGTGCTCCTGCTGCACCTCACCAATGGGAAGTGGGGGGTGATGCAATTTGACCGTGGTAACACCAGTGGAAATGTTGTAATACAAGGAGATTCCGTTTATAGTTCTGGACATGAGCCATCACGAAAACTCAGGCCTAGATTCATACAGATAACGCAGATAATGTACAAGGAGTCAGTAAGATGGCTGGAGAAGTTGCCCCCGGGTATCACGCAATTCTCAAAGCAGCGAGGAGCTTACCGCCTGCTGAGCAACTGCGTTTGGCCAAGGAGTTGGTCTCCGGAGACCACTTGATGGCCTTTTGGGAAGATTGGGAGCGTCGGTTAGAGGAGCAGGGTGCCGTCGCTTCTGACGCAGAGATCGAAGCGAGTGTTGCCCAGGTAAGAGCGGAACGCCGTCATGGCGAGCGATGACGCACCGCAGGTGTTTCGTGTGGTTCTCGATACCAATGTCGCAGTTTCTGGCTTGTTGTCTCCCCAAGGAGCAGCACACGCGATTATCGATCTGGCAGTGCATCATCAAACAAGGCTACGGCTGGGGGCCTCTGAAGAAAATCTCAATGAGTTGCTGTCGACACTCCGAGAGTCGAGGTTGACCCCAAGGATTGTGACGAGAGGCTTGACTCCTGAAGCACTCTACATGTTTTATGCCGCATTGACTGATCCTGCTGTGCCAACAACATTGTGGAAAGGCCACTGGTCGTCAGACCCGGATGATGATGCGTTCCTGGCAACTGCGTTTGCGTTTGGTGCCAATATATTAGTGAGTCGAGATCGCGACCTGTTGAATCTGAAGCACTTCTATGGTTGTCAAATTGTCTCTCCCGATCGCGCACTTGCGCTGTGCCGCCACGCGGTACAGATAGGTTCCTAATGCTGCAATAGCCTTCGACGGTGTGGTAAGCACGTAGCTGCGCATTCATGACCTGCAGTTTGTCCTCTTTGACTCGTGGCTTGATACCAACATTGTGACGGCCTACCTCTTTTCTCGCCGTGGCAAGGCGCATCGTCTGCACAGACGCGAGCTTCTTCGAGGCCTTCTCGTGCCCCTGGACGTCATCTTTGGCCCTTCGTCATACTGCGAGAACGTAAGCAAACCGGAGAATAGCACCTGCGCGGAGAATGGCATCTTCGCCATTCTCCGCCCATAGCTCTTGGGAGGCCAGCGACCGCCCCACGCCGCCGCTCTGGCTCATGGGCAGCGTCCGCTGGCACGGCTGACTGGGAGCTGACAACGTCACGGGGTCGTACGAGGCCAGCGGCGGTTTCCCCGCTCACTGGGGCGTGAAACCCAGTTGCTTCAACACCTCCTCGAAGGGGACCTGTTGGAGCTCTAAGAAAACCGGTTCATTCCTGCGTTCCATGGGCACGACGATCGTCGTCTCGGTAGCCAGCTCATCCAAAAAGACTGCTGCTTCAAAAAGCGGCAGACCGTCCAGGCACACGTCCACCCGCGTCGCCGGCGCCAGCTTGACACCCCCGCTCGTTTCTCCCCCGGTACAAATACACGTACAACTCGACGGCGTGTCGCTTTCCGCAATGCAGGCACACCCTTTGCCACCGCCACATTCTACGGCACAATCGCCTGCTTCGCATTTGGTTGCCATGGGCTTCCTCAGTTCGACCACATCGGTGCGCCCGGGCTCAGGGGGCGTGCAGAGATACTGTTCGTCCGTGGCGCGCTCGGGCTCGACGGGCTCGCAGAAATACTGTTCATCTTGCCACACCAGGGATACTTCGGCGGCACGGGCGCTGGGAGACGTCCCCCACCCGACCGCCCACGCCAAGAGTGCCATGACCATCAGTCGATAACATGGGTACTGTACACAAGCTTGCATCATTTGTTCCTTTCCTGCCAAGGTTGCTGCTATGGATGAAGAGGGGCTGCGATCACCGCGTCGGCCCCCTCTCGCCTCTCTGTCCGGTCTCCACTCTCGGAGAGCACAATCCATGCCAGCCGGTAGGGCGAGCGCAAAGGGCTTGGTCAGCAAGAAGTTACAGCGTATATGAGGCAGAGCCAGGGGCTCCTTCTCCTGCGACAGAAGGTGACAGGAGACACGCTGTCAGGGTGAGCAGGGTGTGACAGCCCAGGTCAGAGCAGGCCGCTGCCACCCTGGTTGCAGGTGCAACTAATGTCGCATGGCATGGTCGCACATTTGAAAACGGCGAAGTCGTAGCGATCACAGTGGGGCACACCAGGTGTGTTCTGCTTCGCGAAGATCTCTATGCACGGGTGAAAGCCCTCCTTGATCTTGAGAGGTCTACTCCATGATTCCGTGGTCTCGTGTAACATCTCGCCACAGTCCATGAGGATCGGATTCAGCGTGTGATCGGCCGCCTGCCTGATGCGGTGCTGTCCCGCATCGACGAGTGCCTCAAAGCCGCATGAGGCCTGCGATAACCAGAGCCTCTCGACGCTATCCCGCGGGGTTGCCTGGACAAATCACCGCCTACAAGGCCGCATGAGTTTTTTGACTAAACGCGTGGCCTGGCGGCCGTCAAGCAACGTCCGCGGGCGGGGGGCCACATCGGCTTTCACTATCTGGAACAGCGTGTCGTCGTCGAGCCAGTGATCCAGTTGGGTCAGCACTGGGTCCAGCACCATGCTCAAGGGCGGCACGAGGTCAAACAAGTTTAGGGGTGTGCAGTGCGCACGCAACATGGCACACCCTCGCCGACGTATTGGTTGCCTTGCGCGAGCAGTATCGAACCGGCGACGTTATCGGCTCAAGCGGAAAACCGTATGTAAACCGTACCGAGCTGTTCGGAGACGTAGCTGACATGGGGTGCCTGCCGTTGGATAATCTGGATAAGCAGGACGGCCAAACGATTGATTGGCTTTACGGCCTGTTTGTTCATGAATTTCGCAGGGATGAAGGTGTATACTCTCTTAAACCACAGGAGGCTAGTTAGAGCGTGTCGCAGAATTCAATTGGAGGTCATCCAGACCTCCTCTCCTTCTTTTCCCGTCCTCTTTTCCTTTCATTTCGGTTCCGATCCGGGACGAGGGGCCGATTGCCTATCGGGTCAACTCCACCAAATCCCGCATGAATTTGTTCAGATTGAACGACAAGATAGACCTCGGCCCTGCCATCTCCAGCGTCGGCCACAGACGGGCTTTGGGCTTGTTGAACTGGTACCGATTGCTCTTTAACGTGCCGATCACTCCCTCGGTCT
>Ga0268386_10001040_pt1 | contig 18726 bp, 14 predicted proteins | sample RVTome_15_FD_200260 | JGI IMG/M metagenome (GOLD analysis project Ga0268386, IMG submission 200260) | Soil microbial communities from uranium-contaminated site in the Upper Colorado River Basin, Wyoming, United States - RVT150D86... ...
GCCGTGAAGAACAACGCGTCGGATCTGCACCTGTCCGCGGGTGTGCCGCCGATGATCCGTGTCGACGGCGACATGAAGCGCGTCAACATGCCTCCGCTCACGCACAAGGAAGTGCACAGCATGGTGTACGACATCATGAATGACAAGCAACGGAAGGCATTCGAGGAGTTCTACGAAACCGACTTCTCTTTCGAGATTCCGAAGCTCGCACGCTTCCGCGTGAACGCGTTCAACCAGAACCGCGGCGCCGGTGCGGTGTTCCGCACGATTCCCTCGGTGATCCTGACGCTCGATGATCTCAACGCGCCGAAGATCTTCAAGGACGTCTGCATGCAACCGCGCGGGCTGGTGCTCGTGACCGGTCCGACGGGCTCGGGCAAGTCGACGACGCTGGCCGCGATGGTCAACTACGTCAACGACAACAAGCCGGACCACATCATCACGATCGAAGATCCAATCGAGTTCGTGCACGAAACCAAGCGCTCGCTCGTCAACCAGCGTGAGGTTCATCGCGACACGCTCGGTTTCAGCGAGGCGCTGCGTTCGGCACTGCGTGAGGATCCCGACGTGATTCTGGTCGGCGAGATGCGCGACCTCGAGACGATCCGACTGGCGCTGACCGCTGCCGAGACGGGCCACCTGGTGTTCGGCACGCTGCACACGAGTTCTGCTGCGAAGACGATCGATCGTATCGTCGACGTGTTCCCGGCTGCAGAAAAGGACATGGTACGGGCGATGCTCTCCGAGTCGCTGCGATCGGTGATCTCCCAGACGCTGCTGAAACGCGTCGGCGGTGGCCGGATCGCGGCGCACGAGATCATGATCGGCACGCCGGCGATCCGCAATCTGATCCGCGAGGGCAAGATCGCCCAGATGTATTCGGCGATCCAGACCGGTCAGGCGGTCGGTATGCAGACCCTCGATCAGTGCCTGACGGAACTGCTGCAGAAAGGTATCGTCACGAAAGAGGAAGCACGCTTCAAGGCGTCCAACAAGGACGCGTTCTGATCGCGATCGCGCCGACGGAGAGTTGAGGTGGAACGGGAACAGGCAATCAAGCTGATGCAGGACCTCCTGCGTCGTGTCGTCGAAAAAAAGGGCTCCGACCTCTTCGTGACCGCCGGCTTCGCCCCGGCGATCAAGATCGATGGGGAGATCAGGGCTCAGTCCGAGCGCGTGCTCACCCCCGAGCAGAGCGCGACCCTGGTGCGCTCGATCATGAACGATCGCCAGACGCGCGAATTCGATGCGACCAAGGAATGCAATTTCGCGATCGCGCCTGCGGGCATCGGGCGATTCCGCGTCAGCGCATTCGTGCAGCAGGGTCTCGTCGGCTGCGTGATCCGCATGATCAACTCGAAGATCCCGACGATCGAGGAGCTCGATCTGCCGCAGATCCTCAAGGACGTCGTGATGTCGAAGCGCGGCCTGGTGATCCTGGTCGGCGGCACCGGCTCGGGCAAGTCGACCTCGCTCGCCGCGATGCTCGACTACCGCAATGCGAACACCCGCGGGCACATCATCACGATCGAGGACCCCGTCGAGTACGTGCACCCGCACAAGGGTTGCGTCGTCACGCATCGTGAAGTCGGCGTCGATACCGATACCTGGCACGCGGCGTTGAAGAATACGCTCCGACAGGCGCCCGACGTGATCCTGATCGGCGAAATCCGCGACCGCGACACGATGGAGTACGGGATCCAGTTCGCGGAAACCGGACATCTGGTGCTCGCGACGCTGCACGCGAACAGCTCCAACCAGGCGCTCGACCGCATCATCAACTTCTTCCCCGAGGAGAAGCGCGAGCAGCTGCTGATGGACCTGTCACTCAATACGCGCGCGATGATCTCTCAACGGCTGATTCCGCGTGAGTCCGGTAAGGGACGTATCGCGGCGGTCGAGATCATGCTGAACACGCCGCTGATCGCCGACCTGATCTTCAAGGGCGAGGTCGCGCAGATCAAGGAAGTGATGGCGAAGTCGAATCGTCTCGGCATGAAGACCTTCGACCAGTCGCTGTTCGATCTGTACGAAGGCGGACTCATTTCCTATGAGGATGCGCTGCGCAATGCAGACTCGAAGAACGAGGTCCGGCTGAGGATCAAGCTCGAAAGCAAGCGCGAACTCAAGCTGTCCGACGAAGCCGCCCAGAGCCTGCGCATCATGGAAGAAGCGAATTCGGAAGAAATCTGAGCAGGATCCTGCCATGACAGACATCGACACAGACACGGTCGAAGGCGTTGCTGAGACGAACTCGGGCGAGCGGCCGACGATACTGAACACGCGTCCGCTCTTCCGGCTGATGGTGGAGAAGCGCGCTTCGGATCTGTTCTTCACGTCCTACGCACCGATCAAGATCAAGATCGAGGGCCAGATCATTCCGGTCAACAAGCAGGTCCTGACGCCGGACGTGGTGAGACAGGCAGCGTATGGACTGATGACGCAGGAGCAGATCGACCATTTCAATCAGGAGCTCGACATCGACTTCGCGATCTCCGAGACCGGCGTAGGGCGCTTTCGCGTCAACGCCTTCTATCAGCGCGGCAATCCGGCGATGGTATTGCGCTACGTCACGGCGGACATGCCGCGGCTCGACGATCTCGGACTGCCCGAGATCCTGAAGGAGCTGGTGATGATGCGCCGCGGGCTCGTGCTGATGGTCGGCGCGACGGGTTCCGGCAAGTCGACCACGCTCGCGGCGATGATCAATTATCGTAACGAGCATTCGTCCGACCACATCATCACGATCGAGGACCCGATAGAGTTCCTGCATAGCAACAAGAAGTCGCTCATCAACCAGCGCGAAGTAGGCCTCGACACCAAGTCTTACGCGCGTGCGCTGCGCAGCGCGATGCGGGCGGCTCCGGACGTGTTGCTGCTCGGCGAAATCCGGGACCGCGAGACGATGGAGTCGGCGATCATGCTGGCGGGTACGGGGCATCTCGTGCTCGCGACGCTGCACGCGAACAACGCGGCAGAGACGATGGACCGAGTGATCAATCTGTTCCCGCAGGAACAGCATCCGCAGATCTTCCTCGATCTATCGCAGTACTTGCGCGCAATTCTCGGTCAGCGTCTCGTGCCCGGAAAGAACAAGCGGCGAGTCGCTGCGGTCGAGGTCATGCTGAACACGCCGCACATCCAGGAGCTGATCAAGAAGGGCGATATCGTCGGCGTCAAGGAGGCGCTCGTCACGAGCACGGAGAAGGGCATGCAGCACTTCGATATGGCGCTCTACAGGCTCTACCGCGAGGGCCGGATCACGCTCGAGGATGCGCTCGCTTACGCGGACTCGCGCACGAATCTCGAGACGAAGATCAATTTCGGTTCGATCGGCTCCTGAGGTCGCCCGGACGGGTTACGAGCCTCACGCGATCGCGTCGGGAAACACCGATTCCGCCGCAAATACCGGTCCGTCGACGCAGACCCGCTTCATCGCCGCCCCCGCGGGCGTGACCACGCGCACGGCGCAGCCTGCGCAGCCCCCCACCGCGCACGCCATGAACTCCTCGAGCGACACCTGGCAGGGGATCCCGTGCCGGCGAGCGACTGCTGCCGCTGCGGCCAGCATCGGCGTCGGGCCGCAGGCGAAAATGTCCACTTCCGCCAGCGCCGCCGCATCAAGACCCGTGAGCCAGATATCCGCGAGTGCCGTCACGAAGCCCTCGTAACAACCGGCGTACCCGGCAAAGCTCGCAAGGCGGCTCGGGATGCTCCACTCATCGAGCAGCGGCATGCAGGCGATCACGCCGTCCGGCATCCCCGGAACGAGGATTCGCGATGGACGCGTCGTGAACGGGAACGGAATCTCCGAGCCCATCAGGACCAGCGGTCGCCACGCCGCGCGATGATCCTCGCGCAGCGCGTCGGCGAGAAACACGATCGGTGGAATGCCGACCCCGCCGCCGATCAGCAGAGGTCGCGGCCGCTCGGTCCTCGCGACGAAGCCACGACCGATCGGACCGAGGACGCTGACGCGCTCACCGATCCTGCGTTCCGCGAGCAGCCGCAGGCCGGGACCCACGATCTTGAACAGGAATTCGATCCACCCGGCCTCGCGATCGACGCGCATGATCGACAGCGGTCTGCGCATCGGCAGCAAGGGATCGCAGGTGAGGTGCGCGAAACTGCCGGGCGTCGCGGCGCGGGCACACCGCGGCGCGGCGATTCTGAGCACGTACTGCTCGCCGGCGAAAGTCTCGATCGCGAGCACCGCGCCCTCTTCGAGAAAAATCGAGCCGCGATGCTCCGGCTGCTTCACTGGAAGTGCCGCCGGGCCTGGACGTTGCGCACGACGGTCGCGAGTACCGCCATCCGCACGGCGACACCGTTGGTCACTTGCTGGCGAATCACCGAGCGCGGTCCATCGGCGACCTCCGCTGCGATCTCGAAGCCCCGATTCATCGGGCCGGGATGCATCACGATGACGTCCGCTCGTGCGCCGGCGAGTCTATCGGCGGTAATGCCGAATTCCCGGCTGTAAGTCGCCTCATCGGGGATCTGAGCCTCCTGCATGCGCTCGCGCTGCACGCGCAGGGCCATGACCACGTCGGCACCCGCGAGCGCACGGTCCAGTCGGTCGTAGCGCGTCGCTCGCGCGAAATCACCCGCCGTCGGCATCAGATCCGCGGGCGCCGCAATCGCAAACTCGCCGACGCCGAGCGTCGTGAGCGCCTGCCAGGCGGACCGCGCCACACGGGAGTGCTCGATGTCGCCGACGACGACCACTTTCAGATTCTCGAAGTGCCGCTTGTGCTGCCGGATCGTGAGCGCGTCGAGCAGACCCTGCGTCGGATGGGACAGGTGCGCTTCCCCGGCGTTCAGGATGCTGACGAACGGCTCGACGGCGGCGGCCACACTGGCGGGCAAGCCGGGCTGGGCATCGCGCATCACGAGCACGTCGACATGCATCGCTTCGAGCGTGTAAATCGTGTCGAGGACCGTCTCGCCCTTCATCCGCGAGGAGGACTGCATGTCGAGGTTGACGGTTTCGGCACCGAGGCGGCGAGCCGCCAGCTCGAAGGACACGCGTGTCCGCGTGCTCGGCTCGAAGAAGAGATTGGCCACCGTACGTCCGGCCAGACTCTGGTCCCGCGCCGGAAGATCACCGGGTACCCGCACGTAGAACTGCGCGAGATCGAGCAGCGCCGTCAGTTCGGCGCGCGACAGGTCCTCGAGCGTGATCAGGTGGCGCAGTCGGCCGTCCGGATCGCGCTGAACCTCGTGGCTCAGCGGGTAGGTCACGTCTTCCCTCTAGGGCCTGTTAACAGGCCCTACTCCGATCCAGGGCCGGCTCGCCAGCGAGCCAGCGTTCGACGATCACGCGCGCCGCTTCCCGGTCGACGTCGGCGTGCGTCGTGCGGCGCCGTCGTTGCCCGGTGCGGCGCGCCTCCCTGAGCGCAGCCTCCGCTTCGCGCGAGGATTGCCGTTCGTCGACGAGCGCGACCGGGAGCCCGAAGCGTTGCTCGAGTTCGCGGGCGAAATCCACAGCCGGTCGTGTCAGGGAGGTTGCGGTGCCGCTCATATTATAAGGGACGCCCACCAGGAGCCGCTGCGGCGCGTATTCGGCGATCAGCCTGCCGATCCGCTGGAGGTGGGTGTCCCCGCGACGCTCCAGCGTGCAAACCGGCCGCGCCGCGCCCGTCACCGTATCGCCAACTGCGACCCCGATGCGCTGCGTGCCAAAATCGAAACCGAGCACGATCGCGGAGGCACCGTCCCGCGAACGGTTCGATTCAGGCATGCCCTGCATCCGGGCTGATCGTGCCGAGATCGACGCCGAGCAACCGCCCGGCGGCGTACCAGCGCTCCTCGACCGGCGTCTCGAACAGGATTCGATCATCTACGGGTACGCTCAGCCAGGCATTCTCGGCCAGTTCCCGCTCGAGCTGGCCGGCACCCCAGCCGGCGTAGCCAAGCGCGATGACGGCCTCCGCAGGTCCTTCACCGCGCGACAGCGCGTCGAGAATGTCCCGCGAGGTCGTCACGTGAACTCGCTCGGAGACTTTGAGCGTCGAGGCCCACTCGCCGAGGCCGCGGTGCAGAACGAAACCACGATCTGTCTGCACCGGTCCGCCATGCATGACGAGCTGGCGGCCGATCTCGAGCGTTCCGGCAGCGAGCCCCAGCTGTTCGAAAACATCGTCGAGGCGCATCTCGAGCGCCCGGTTGATCACGAGCCCGAGCGCGCCCTGGGCATTGTGCTCGCAGACGAAAGTCACCGTCTGCACGAAATTGGGATCCGCGAGCGCAGGCATCGCGATCAGCAGGTGGTTCGTCAGATAGCCAGGTACGCTCGACATGGGGCCAAGTATCGAGACTAAGCGGCCTGGCCTCAAGCGACAAAAACGGGTCCGGCAGGCGGTTGAAATTGGCTGGCAGCCGCCTCGCAATCGGCGCGACCGATCGTCGGATCGCTGGCGAGGATCCGCGCACAGCCTGCCCAAGTCGTTGATTTATCGGGTCGGCTACACCGAGCCTGGCGAGCGGCTGCTCGCCGGGCGGTCAGCGGCCCTGGGCGCGCATCCGCAGCGCGTTGCTGCCGCCTTCACCGAGGAATTGCCACTCGTACGCAAATCGCAGCACGTCGTACTGGGCGCGCACGCTGGTCGGAAACGGGTCGAACGGCGCGGCGAGCCTCAGGATGCCGAGTGCCGCCTGGTCGATTTCCCGATGGCCGCTCGAGCGTACGATGCGGATCTTGTCGAGACTGCCGTCGGCGCGGATCGCGACCTCCACGACCGGGTTGCCGGACAGGCTGCGACGGCGGGCGGCCTGCGGGTAGTTCAGCGTCCCGATACTTTCGGTCTTGCGCTTCCAGGCATCGAGATAGGGAGCGATCAGCGATTCGCGGGTGTCGGCTGCCACCACCAATTCACGGGGTCGCTCGCCGCGGAGTTGCATGCGTTCGTCCGTAGTCCGGGTCGCGAAATCGGCCGGTACAGCCTCGGACAGCGCCATCGGCGCCTCCGCCGTCGCCGCGGGCGTGTCGACCCCACTGCGGACCGCGAGCGCTCGATCTTCGGCGCGGCTCTTGATCACTTCGCTCGTCGGAGAGAGCTCCGCGGGATCTCTGAGCTCGACGCCGTCACCGTCGGCGGTGCCTTCGATGGGCACGGGCAGGCGCGAGGATTCCAGGCTCGCGGGGCGTACGCGTTCGTCGGTCGTCCCACCGCCTTGCTGCGTCCGGTCCGCCAGATACTGGGCACTGTCGTTCTGCAATTCCGGATCGCGTTCTCCGCCGAGGAGCAGCACTTCGATCGTCGGCACGGGGTGCACCTCGAACGGCCGGCCGAGGTCGAACGTAATGCCGATGATGACGATGCAATGAAACAGCCCGGCCAGGAACAGCATCGTCGTCAGCCGGTCGCGGGCGGGTGCGAGCCCGTCAGGCGCGGCCCGGTGGAGTCGAGGGGTCGGTGTTTCAGTCATCCGAGCGTCGTGGTCCTGCGTGACTGTGAGCGCGGCGCCGACTTACGCAACTGCCTGAATGCCTCAGCATGTGCGTCTGAGTCGTCGCGCGATCGCCTCCATCAGCATGCCACCGATGTCCAGGCCGTACTGTCGATCGAGTTCACGGATACAGGTCGGGCTCGTGACGTTGATCTCCGTGACATAGTCACCGATCACGTCGAGTCCGACGAACAGCATGCCACGCTCGCGCAATGTCGGGCCGATCTGGTCGGCGAGCCATCGATCCCGCTCGGTCAGCGGCCGGCCTTCGGCGCGTGCTCCGGCGGCGAGATTGCCGCGGTTGTCGGCCGCTGCGGGAATGCGGGCGAGCGCATAAGGCACCGGCTCACCGTCGACGAGCAGCACGCGGGCATCGCCGCTCGCGACGATCTCGGGCAGATAGCGTTGCACGATCGCGAAGCGCTGCCCGTATTCGGTCAGTGTTTCGAAGATCACAGTCGCGTTCTTGTCGTCCGCCTCGATCACGAAGACGGAGCGACCCCCCATCCCGTAGAGGGGTTTGCAGACGATGCGGCCGTGTTCGGTGAGAAATTCCTGCATGTGCAACATGTCGCGCGTGATCAGCGTCGGCGCACAGCACTGGGGAAACCACGCGGTGAACACCTTCTCGTTCATGTCGCGCAGCCCCTGCGGGCGGTTCACGACCAGCGTGCCGCGTGCCTCGGCGCGCTCCAGGATGTACGTCGTGTAGATGTATTCGGTGTCGAAGGGCGGGTCCTTGCGCATCAGCAGCACGTCGACCGCATCGAGCGGCTCGATGCGCGGTTCGCCGAGTGCGTACCAGGTGCGCGCGTCATCACGCACTTCGAGAGGCCGCAGTCGCCCATATGCGACACCATCGCTGAGCCAGAGGTCGCGCTGCTCGAGATATTCGAGCGACCAGCCACGACGCTGCGCCGCGAGCAGCATCGCGAGGGTAGAATCCTTCGCGGGCTTGATCGACCCGATCGGGTCCATCACGACGGCCAGGCGTACCTTGGCGGGGGCCACGCTCTCGGACATTCCAGGTCTCCTGAGGGAGCACTCGTACGCGAGCGTGACGCAGGCCCGATACGAGACGTGATGGAGTTCATACTATACGAGGTCGAATGATGGCGGGTGGACCGTTCGATATGTTAAAAACGCGCCCGTCAAGCAGACCGCAGAGGCAGAACGCCCGCACTCGCTCGAACGCAGTGCTGCACGACGGAGGGGAGGTGCGAGGATCGTGATGCAGAACACCGCAACGACTGGCGAGCAGCAACGGCTCGCGGGCCTCAAGGTGCTGGTCATCGACGACAGCAAGACGATCCGCCGAACGGCCGAAACGCTGCTCTCGCGCGAGGGCTGCGAGGTCTTCACTGCCGTGGATGGTTTCGATGCGCTGTCGAAAATCGCTGACCATCAGCCCGACATCGTCTTTGTCGACATCATGATGCCGCGGCTCGACGGCTATCAGACCTGTTCGCTGATCAAGCACAACAAGGTGTTCCGCTCGATTCCGGTCATCATGCTGTCGAGCAAGGACGGGTTGTTCGACAGGGCGCGCGGCCGCATCGTCGGATCCGAACACTATCTGACCAAGCCATTCACGAAGGACGAGCTGCTCGGTGCCATCGAAGCACACGTTGCGCAGCCGGGTCGCTGAGTCGAGCTCGATGGCGGATTGTCCGCCGCGTGGGAGGACGTATGGCGCTGATCCTGATCGTCGATGACTCGCCGACCGAGGTTCACGTGATGCAGCAGGCGCTCGAACGTCACGGGTTCGAGACGGCCTCGGCCGCGGATGGCGCGGAAGCCATCGAAAAGGCGAAATCGATGCAGCCCGACCTGATCCTGATGGACGTCGTGATGCCGGGCGTGAACGGCTTTCAGGCGACGCGCAAACTCGCGGCCGATCCGCAGACCCGCTCGATCCCGGTGATCATGGTGACCTCGAAGGACCAGGAAACGGACCGGATCTGGGGCATGCGTCAGGGCGCTGTCGATTACCTGGTCAAGCCGGTCTCGATGGAGCAGCTGGTCGAGAAGGCGCAAGCGGCGCTGGCGGGTTGACGGTCGATGGCCCAATCGACCGCGCTCAAGGATCTGCGAGACCGTCCATTCGACCTGCTCCGGGAGATCGAGCGGCGCGCGCGCGCCACTTCGATCGGTCAGGGACGCGAGAGCGGAGCGGGCCGGGAATGGGTCGGCGTCGCATTCCGCCTCGGCGTCGAGAAGTTTCTGGTCGCGCGCGAGGAGACGCGAGAGGTGCTGAGCTATCCCGCGGTCGTGACCCGCGTGCCCGGCGCACGTCCGTGGATCCGCGGACTCGCGAACGTGCGCGGCCAGTTGCTGCCGGTGATCGACCTGCGCGCGTTCCTTGGTAGCGGTGTCACCGCCGCTGGCCGCGGCACGCGCGTGCTGGTTGCCAACCATCGCGACGTCCCTGCCGGGCTGATGGTCGATGAGGTGCTCGGCTTTCGGCGCTTCACGGACGGTGAGTTCAGCCCGACCGTGGCGCCGACGATCTTGCGATGTGAACGCTATCTCGCGGGAAGCTTCCGCCGGGGTAGCGAGGTCTGGCCGGTGTTCGGCCTCAAGCCGCTGCTCGAGAGCGCGGAGTTTCTGCACGCGGCTGCATCCTAGCGCTGCCGGAACGGCTCGTGCGGGCGTTCCGACAAGGTGATCCCTATGCTCGACAAGCATTTCGGCGTCCGACTACTTCCCATTCTGCTCGGGGTGGCGCTGGTCTTCGTCGCGCTCGCAATTGCACTGCTCGCCTACGGCGGCCTAACAGCAGACGCTGGTGATCCGGCCTCCGACCCGAGCCGCTCCCTCGAGCTGGGGTTGGTGACTCAGAAGATCCCGCTCGATGCGACCGATGCACTCGACGGTAATGTCTCCGCTTACGACACGCTGGAGCGCTCTACCGCAGCGCTCTCCTCGGCGCTCGACGCCGGCACGATCGCGGGTGTCGGTCAGCCGGCTGCGTGGCAAGCCTACGTCGATGATGCGCGCCGGATCGTCGCGGCGCGCGAAGTCGTGCTCGGTGCACATCGTGCGGCGGCCGATGTGCAGGCCGAGATACCCGAGATGCTCGCCCAGATGGCGAGTGTGGCGGGTGCGCTCGCGCCGGAGCGGCTCGCCGCGCAGGCCGGGGAGCTCGAACGGATCGAGGCGACCGGCCTGCGGGTCGGTCAGGACATGCACGCGCTTGCGAGCGGCGCCGGTGACATTCAGCAGATTGCGCAACGGCTCGCGGATGACGTCGATTATCTCGGCCAGGCGCTCAGCGCATTTGGCGTCAGCGATGCGGCGAGCGCCGGCGTGGCCGCGGTTCCGCCCGCAGTGGCGGCTGCCGCGGAAACCCAGGCGCGCATTGCCGACATCGTCAGAGCGACGATTTCGTCGACTGACCAGCTGGTCGAAGCCTACGCCGCACGGGCACGACTCAGTGCCCGCGTCGGAGAACTCGTCGAGGCAGTGTCGCGCGCCGCCTCCGGGCGCAGCGCGCCGCCGGCGGCAACACCGCTCGCCTGGCTGCCCCTGGCGCTGCTCGCAATGGCGCTGCTCGCGCTTGCAGCGCTCGCAATCATCCATGCAGCGACCGCGGACGTGCGGCGCAATGCGATCAAACAGGCGCGCCAGAATGCCCGTAATCAGGAAGCGATCCTGCGGCTGTTGGACGAGCTGTCGAACCTGGCTGATGGGGACCTCACGGTGCAGGCCACTGTCACGGAGGACATCACCGGGGCGATCGCGGATTCGATCAACTATGCGATCGAGGCGCTGCGTGAGCTCGTCGCCACGATCAATGACACGGCGATCACACTCGATGCCTCGACCCGGCAGACGCAGGCCACGGCCGGTCATCTCGCCAAGGCCTCGGTGGCGCAATCGAAGCAGGTCGCCTCGGCGACCGAGTCGATGGCCGCCATGGCTTCCTCGGTCGAGGAAGTCTCCGGCAATGCCGAGCGTGCCGCGGACGTCGCCCGGCATTCGGTCGATATCGCCCACAAGGGGGGTGATGCCGTGCGACGTACGATCGACGGCATGAACACGATCCGCGAGACGATCCAGGAAACCTCGAAACGCATCAAACGGCTCGGAGAAAGCTCCCAGGAGATCGGCAACATCGTCGAGCTGATCAACGATATTGCGGAACAGACGAACATTCTCGCTCTGAACGCTTCGATTCAGGCCTCGATGGCGGGCGAGGCGGGGCGTGGCTTCGCCGTCGTCGCCGATGAAGTGCAGCGGCTCGCCGAGCGGGCCGCAAACGCCACGAAGCAGATCGAAGTCCTGGTGCGTACTATTCAATCGGATACGAACGAAGCTGTGGTCTCGATGGAGCGCAGCACGACCGACGTCGTCGGCGGAGCACTGCTCGCCGAGAACGCTGGTGCGGCGCTCGAGGAAATCGAGAAGGTCTCGAACCAGATCGCGAGCCTGGTGCAGAACATCTCCGGCAGCGCACGACAGCAGGCGTCGGCGGCGGCCAATATCTCCCGCAACATGCAAGTGCTGCGCGAGATCAGCTCGCAGACCGCGGAGAACACTTCCGCGACGTCGACGTCGATCGGCAAGCTCGCGGAGCTCGCCACGCAGCTGCGCAAATCCGTAGCGGGCTTCAGGCTGCCGGGAATCGGTGGTGGCACGGCCGTGCTCGGCTCGACGGGGCCGGTGCCGCTGGAGCCTGAGGAATCGCGAGAACCGCGCAAAGTCGGCGGCATCGCCTGACCGCGCCGAGGACACGAGGGATGCCGACCGGATGAGCGAGGTTTCCACCCAGACCCTGCACGTCGTTGCACGCGAGCTCAACGCCGAGCTGAACGAGGCGCGCGCCGCGCTCGAGACTTTCGGCGAGCAGCAGGACGATCCGCAGCGGCTCGAGAGATGCGCGCAACATCTGCACAACGCGCAAGGTGCGTTGCGGCTCGTCGAAGTGTACGGCGCTGCGCTGCTGGCCGAGGAAATGGTTCAGGTGGCGCGGCACCTGTGTGCGACGTTCGAAGAAAAGCGCAATCTTGCCGAGGGTCTCGACGCGCTGATGCGCTCGATGGTGCAGCTGCCCACGTACCTCGAGCGCGTCCTGAACGGCGGCCGCGACGTCGCGCTGGTCCTGCTCCCGCTGCTCAACGATCTGCGTGCGGTGCGCGGCAGCCCGTTGCTCTCCGAAGGCACGCTGCTACTGCTGAATCTGACCTCCGATCAGCAACCGAGCCCGATCCCGGCTGCGGCGGGCGAGCCTGTTCTCGGCGTGGCGCATTGGGCGCGCAAGCTCCGGCCGCGCTATCAGCTCGGACTGCTCGGCTGGATTCGCGGCGAGCGCGTCGAGCAGAATCTCGAGATTCTTGCCCGCGCCACCGAAAAGCTCGAACAGGTTGCGACGACGCAGCCGGTGTTCCAGCTCTGGTGGGTGGTCGGTTCGGTGCTCGAAGCGTTGCGCGACGGCGGTCTCGAATCGAGCGCGTCCGTGAAGCGTCTGCTCGGGCAGGCGGATCGGGAAATGCGCCGACTGTACGAGAGCGGCGAGACGCGCTACGCCGAGCAACCGCCGATCGAGCTGCTCAACAACCTGCTCTATTACGTGGCTCGGGCGCGCAGTTCCGGACCGCGCGTCAGCGCCGTGCGGGCCTCCTTCCGGCTCGGCGAGCTGCTGTCGGTCGAGGAGCAGGTCGAAGAGGCGCGCGAGAGCTTGTCCGCACCGTCGGTGCGCCTGATGAAAACCGTCGGCGCCGCGATCAAGGAGGATCTCGGACGCGTCAAGGACGCATTCGATCTGTACGTCCGTCGCGCTGCCTCTCAGCCGTCCGAGTTGGCCCCGCAGCTCGATCTGCTGCGCAAGATCGGAGACACACTCGGCGTCCTCGGTCTCGGCGGACTGCGCGACCGGGTGCAGACGGAAATCTCCTCGCTGCAGGCGTTGCTCGATGCCGGCACGAATCCCGATGAATCCGTGCTGCTCGGGATGGCGGCAACGCTGATTTCGGTCGAGGACAGTCTCGACGAGCAGCTGGTGAGCCTGATCGTGCCGCAGGCTGGCGGGACGGCCGCACGCAGCGATGATGACATCGAGTTTCGTCAGGTGACCGAAGCGGTGCTGCGCGAGTGCATCGTGAACATGGCGCGCATCAAGGAAGCCGTGGCGCTGTCCGTCGAGCGACCCGGCGAGGCGCAGACGCTCGAGCAGGTCCCAGCGCTGATGCGCGGCATCACCGCAGGTCTGCTGATGCTCGGCAAGACCCGCGCGGTCGAGGTCACCGAATCCATTGCGGCAGCGCTCGGCCGTTATGCGCGGCCCGAGGGTCAGTTGAACCAGGAGCGACTGGATCGGCTGGCGGATGCGATCGTCTCGGTCGAGTACTACATGGAGACCTTGCAGGCCGGTCGGGCCGATCCCTGGTACATGCTCGACAATGCCGAGCGCTGCGTCGCCGTGCTCGACGAACCGACGCCAGTCGTTGCAGTGCCCGCGGAGATCGAGGGCGTCAGCGATGCTGCAACGGTCCTGCTCGAGACGACCCCCCACGAGACGGCCGAGCACGTCTACGCGCGTACGCAGATCTTCGAGATCTCCCGACCCGCTGCGGCAAGGCCCGCGTCCGTCGATCTGCCACCCGTGCTGGCTCCGTCCGCGGACAAGGCCGATCCGGAATTCGTCGAGCTCTTCATCGACGAAGCGCGCGACGAAGCGGCGCGCCTGAGCGAGCTGTTCCCCCGCTGGGACGAAAACCCCCAGGACACAGACGCGCTCGTGCAGGTACGCCGCTCATTCCACACGCTGAAGGGCAGTGGCCGCATGGTCGGTGCGCTCAGGATCGGCGAATTCGGCTGGGTCCTGGAAAATCTGCTGAACCGCATCATCAACGGGACGCTCGAGCGCACCCCAGCCATCGTCGCGCTGCTGCGCGAGGCGGTGCAGGCCGTGCCTCAGTTGATCGAGCAGCTCGAAACCGGCCGGGACCCGGGGTGGGATGTCACCGCCCTGCTCGCACGCACGCACGAGCTGGCCGGCGGCGCACCCGTTTCAGGGACGCAGCGCACGACTCCGGCACCGGCGCCGCAGGCACCGGCGGAGGCCCGCAGGCCGGAAGCGGTTGTTGCGCAGCCAGCCGACCGGATGGATCCGGCGCTGCACGACATCTACAGCAAGGAAACGGCGGGTCATCTGCAGCACATCCGGGATTTCATCGCGGCGTGCGAGCGTGCGGCGCCGCCGTTCCAGGTCACGGATGCTCTATATCGCTCCTGCCATACGCTGAGCGGTACCGCGAAAACGGCCGGCGCGCGCCAGGGCATCAAGATCGCCGAGCCGCTCAATCACTACGTGCGCAAGCTCTACGATAACGGGGTCGGATTGCCGCCTGCGGGGCTGGCGTTACTGCGCGATGCGGTCACTGCGATCGAGGACGTCGTAAGCCACATACTCGAGGACACAGGATATTTCAGTTCGCACGAGCAGTTGATCACCCGGATCCGCGATCTCGAGACCGGTCTCGACGCGCAACTTGCAGAACTCGCGGCGGCCGCGGAGTCGACGATCGCCGGCGCAGTGCCGGGCTTCGATACGTCGATGCTCGAAGTGCTTGCGCCCGATCTGTCGCGGGAGCCGCAGATTGCCGAGCGAGAACCGCAGCAGTCGGTCGCGCCCGCCGCGGTCGACGCGCCGAGCACGCCGCCGGAGTCCGTCGCTGTAGGCGTGGACCTCGCGTTTGTCGCGGAGGCTCCCGGCAAGCAGGAAGCCGGCGATCGAGGGGCGGAAGATGCGGAGCCCGCTGTCGATCTCGCCGCATCGGACGAGCCGTCCGTGCTCGAACAGTTCGCTGAGGAAGAAGAACCCGCGCGAGAACCGGCTGATGAAGCCCCGCAGCGCAGCGAGCCGGAGCTGATCGTCGAGACAGCGGAGTGGGCTTCGACGTATGAGCCCCCGACGCTCGATGACTGGCTGCGCTCGACCGAGCAACAGGCATTGTCTGGCAGCGACGCCGCTCCAGCAGCGGCTTCCCGCGTCACCTCCGCGCAGCCAGAGCCCGCCGAGCCCGAGTCAGAGCCAGAACGTGCTGAGTCTGCCGCCCTTCCCGAGCCACCAATCGCACCATCCGCGCCGTCGCCGCTCGAGCAAGAGGCTCCCGAGCTGGAGCCCACCGATGCCGCCGTAGAGGATGAAGACTTCGACGCCGACGTTGCCGCCATCTTCACCGAAGAGGCGACCGAGCTGCTCGAATCGGCCGACGTCGCGCTCGGATCGTGGAAGCTCGATCGCGGCAATCAGGGACTCGTGTTCGAGCTGAAGCGCGCCTTGCACACGTTGAAAGGGGGCGCCCGAATGGCCGGCATTCGCGCGATGGGCGATCTGAGCCACGAGCTCGAGTCGTTCATGATCGCGATCGAAGGCGGTGCCGTGCCGGCGGGTGCTCAGGTGTTTGCGACGCTGCAGCAGAGCCTCGACGAGCTGCATCACATGCGCGAAGCAGTTGTGCACGGACGACGGGTCACGCCGCGTCACGCGCTGATCCAACAGATCCGCGGACTGGCGGGGCCACCGGCCGCCGAGGCGCTCGAGACGCAGCCGCCGGCTGCGGAGCCTGAGCCACTGGTGGTTTCGCAAGCCGAACCGGTGGTGCCAGAACCCCAGGTCGCCGAGCCTGAGTCGGAGGAGTTGGCGCGACTCGAGCTCGAATCCCTGGAGACGCGCAGACCAGCAGTGCAGCTGCCGACGGAGTGGCCACTCGCACCCGCCGCCGCCCGCGAGGGCGACGGCGCTCTGTTGTCCGCGGTTCCGTGCGAGGAGGCACCCTCGATCAGCGGTGCCAACCTCGATGTGGCGGCCGTGTCGCCCGAGCTTCCGCCGGATACCGGCCTCGAGATCGAGCCGACGGCCTTGCCGCCGGGTCGCGAGCCGCCGGCACCGGAGCGCCACGATGTCGCGCGGGTCGATGCCGACCTGCTCGACCAGTTGCTGAACAACGCCGGCGAAGTCAGCATCTTTCGCTCGCGTCTCGAGCAGCAGGTCAGCTCGATCGAGTTCAACCTCGCCGAACTCGGCCGCACCGTGACGCGCCTGAAGGAGCAGTTACGCAAACTCGAGATCGAGACCGAAGCACAGATCCTGAACCGGCATCAGGACGAATCGCGCGGCCGGCAGGACTTCGACCCGCTCGAGCTGGACCGTTATTCGACGATCCAGCAGCTGTCGCGGGCACTGGCGGAGTCCGTCAGCGACGTCGCCAGTATCGAAGGCTTGCTGGAGAACCTGACGCGCGAAGCGCAGAACCTGCTGCTGCAGGAATCGCGCGTGGTCACGGAGCTGCAGAACGGCCTGATGCGCACGCGGATGGTGCCGTTTCAGCGTCACGTCCAGCGACTCGCGCGCCTCGTCCGGCAGGTCGCGGGCGAGACCGGCAAGCGCGCCGACCTCGTCGTCGAAGGGGGTTCGGGTGAGCTCGACCGTCAGGTGCTCGAACGCATGCTGCCGCCTTTCGAACACATGCTGCGCAACGCGGTCGTGCACGGTATCGAATCGGTGGAGGAGCGGGTTGCGGGCGGCAAACCCGAGGCCGGCACGATTCGCATGAGCCTGCGCCGTGAGGGCGCGGAGATGGTGATTGCGATCGCCGACGATGGCCGCGGCATCGACGTCGAGGCCGTCCGCAGTCGGGCAATCGCCCGCGGCCTGATCGATCCGGGACGCGTGCTGACGGACGAGGAGGCGCTGCAACTCGTGCTGGAGCCGGGCTTCAGCACGGCGAGCGCCGTGACGCAGCATGCCGGCCGGGGCGTTGGGATGGACGTCGTGGTCACCGAGATCAAGAAGCTCGGCGGCGCGCTGGTGACGAGCTCGACGCTCGGTCACGGCACCACGTTCTCGATCCGGCTGCCGTTCACGCTGGCGATCAGTCAGGCGCTGATCGTGCGCATCGGCGAGGAGCTGTATGCGCTGCCGTTGCCGACGGTCGAAAGCGTCACGCGCGTGCCGGTCAGGGACGTGTCGCGACATCTGCTGGAGCAGGAGCCGACCTACGAATTCGCAGGGCAGAGCTACCGCTTTCAGCACCTTGGAGCGTTCGTCGGCGCTCCACCCTGCGCACTGCCCGAGGCCGAGGTCTCGATGCCGATCATCCTGATCCGCGCGGGCGACAATTCGACGGCCCTTGTGAGCGATGAGCTGGTCGGCAGCCGCGAGATCGTCGTCAAGTCGGTCGGGCCGCAGATCGCCGGCATCCGCGGGATTTCGGGGGCGACGATCCTCGGCGATGGACGCATCGTGATCATCCTCGATATGGGGGCGCTCGTCAGATCCGAATGGCGCACCCGCCCGCCTGCCGAAGCATTGCGTCCGGTCGCCGACACCCGCACGTTCGCGCTAGTCGTCGACGATTCGATCACGGTGCGCCGTGTGACACAGCGATTGCTCGAGCGCAACGGCATGCGCGTGATGACGGCCAAGGACGGTCTCGATGCTTTGTCGATTCTGCAGGAGCACGTACCGGACGTGATTCTGCTCGACATCGAGATGCCGCGGATGGACGGCTACGAGCTCGCTTCGCACGTGCGCAACGACCCGCGCCTCGCCGATGTTGCGATCGTCATGATCACGTCGCGCGTCGGTGAGAAACACCGCGCCCGCGCGATCGAGCTCGGCGTCGATGACTATCTCGGCAAGCCCTATCAGGAGAACCAGCTGCTCGATGCGATCGAGCCGCTGGTTGCGGCGCGCCGCCGTCATACTGCGGCGCGTGCGGGAGGTACCGGCGGATGAGCGCGGACGTACCTGCAAACGAGCTCTACAGCCTGCTGATCCCGCTGGCGCAGGAGCGCCTGATCGTGCCGCGCGCAGCCGTCGCCGAGGTCGTGGCCTGGCAAGCTCCGCAGCCGATGGAAGGCACACCGCAGTGGTATCTGGGCACGATCCAGTGGAGCGGGCGTCCCGTGCCCGTGATCTCGTTCGAGGTGGCCTGCGGCCAGCATGCGCCGTCCCCCGGCGGCCGGACGCGGATCGTCGTGCTGACCGGCATCAGCGGTGAGCTCGTCAGCGGTTACTTCGGCGTGGTCACGCAAGGTTTTCCGCAGCTCGTGCGGGTGAGTCCGGAGGTGATCCGTGCCGATGCGAGCCGTAGTTTCCCCGAGCGCAGTCCAGTCGCCTGCCAGGTGCGCATGCTGAACGAATTCCCGCTGATTCCGGATTTCGAGCGACTCGAGCGCATGATCAGTGAGGAGACGCGCGCGGCCTAGCGGCCGCAAAGAAGGAGTTAGGAGTTAGGGGTTAGCAGTTCGCCGGCGGGCGAGGCT
>Ga0268386_10001041_pt1 | contig 18717 bp, 19 predicted proteins | sample RVTome_15_FD_200260 | JGI IMG/M metagenome (GOLD analysis project Ga0268386, IMG submission 200260) | Soil microbial communities from uranium-contaminated site in the Upper Colorado River Basin, Wyoming, United States - RVT150D86... ...
GCTGCGTTCACCTGTCCGCGGAGAACGCGTCCCGGTGCCAGGCACTTGGCCCTGACCGCTCGGGCCAGGAGCGCGCCTGATGGGGCGCTTCAGAGACGCACTGGCCGGAGAGGGCCTCCGCGCGATAGCCGAGGTCAAGCGGCGCTCACCCTCTGCCGGAGACCTGCGCCCCGACGCCGACCCCGGGGCCCTCGCCAAAGCCTTCGAGGAGAACGGCGCGGCGGCAGTCTCGATCCTGGTCGACGACCGCTTCGGCGGCTGCTTCGACGACCTCGCGGCCGCGCGGGGGGCCACGACCGTCCCACTCCTCGCCAAGGGGTTCTTCGACGACCAGGGAGACCTCCTCCAGGCCCGCATCGCCGGCGCCGACGCGGCGCTTCTCCTGCTCCGCGACCTGAGCGACGAGCAGGCGCGCCTCATGCTCGCGGGCGGACGGGAGCTTGGCCTCGACCTGCTCGTCGAGGCCCACGATGCTGACGAGCTCGAGCGCGCGACCGCGCTGGGCGCCGACATCATCGGGATCAACGCGCGCGACCTCGGGACCTTCGAGATCGATCGCCGTGCCCAGCTCGAGCTGGTCGCCGCCGCTCCCCGGGATCGGGTCGTCGTCGCCGAGAGCGCGATCGCCAACCGAGCGCACGGTGCCGAGGCCGAGCTGGCAGGCGCCCACGCGATCCTCGTCGGCTCCGCGCTCATGCGGGCCGAGGATCCGGGCGCCAGGCTCGCCGAGCTCGTCGCCCGCCCGCTCGTCAAGGTCTGCGGCCTGACTCGCGAGGAGGACGTCGCGGCTTCTGCCGAGGCGGGAGCGGACCTCGCCGGCTTCGTCCTCGCCGAGAGCCCCCGCCGGGCCGTCGCCCCGCTTCCCGTTCCCGAGACGATGCTCTCGGTCGCCGTCTGCGTCGGCGAGGCGGTGGACGTGGACACCGACCTCGTGCAGCTCTACCCCGAGGAGGAGGGCCATCGCGCGCGGAACGGCGTGCTGCTCCGCGACGGCGAGGCCGTTGCCAGCGTCCGCGACCTCCCCTGGCTCGGGAATGACGAGCGCCACTGGGAGGACGCCGCCGCCGCTTCCGGCCGGATCCTGCTCGCCGGGGGCCTGAGCCCCGAGAACGTGCGCGCGGCGATCGAGGCCGTGCGGCCGTGGTGCGTGGACACCAGCCGCAGCCTCGAGCTCTCCCCCGGGGTGAAGGATCACTCCCGGACTCGGGCGTTCGTCGCAAGCGTGCGGTCCCCGCAAGGGATTCCGGCATGAGCGTGGCCGAGTACGGCGCCTACGGCGGCCAGTACGTGCCCGAGACGCTCATGCCCGCACTGGAGGAGCTCGAGCGCGGCTGGGCGGAGATCCGCGCCGACTCGGGCTTCGCGGCCGAGCTCGCCGAGCTCCACCGCACGTACGTGGGCCGGCCAACGCCTCTCTACCTCGCCGAGCGCATCGGCGAAGGCCGCCGCATCTACCTGAAGCGCGAGGACCTGTGCCACACCGGGGCGCACAAGATCAACAATGCGGTCGGGCAGGCCCTGATCGCCCGGCGGCTCGGCAAGGAGCGCATCGTGGCGGAGACCGGAGCCGGCCAGCACGGGGTCGCCGCGGCCACGGTCTGTGCCCGCTTCGGGCTGGAATGCGTCGTCTACATGGGTGCCGAGGACATGGAGCGCCAGAGGCCGAACGTCGAGAGGATGGGGCTCCTCGGCGCCGAGGTGCGACCTGTCGAGTTCGGGACGCGCACGCTGAAGGAGGCGACCAGCGAGGCGATCCGCGACTGGATCACAAACGTCGAGTCGACGCACTACCTGATCGGCTCGTGCGTCGGCCCGCATCCGTATCCGGAGATCGTGCGCGAGCTCCAGTCGGTCATCGGCGTCGAGGCCCGCGAGCAGATCCTCGGGTCGGAGGGAAGGCTTCCCGACGCCGTCGTCGCCTGCGTGGGCGGCGGCTCGAACGCGATCGGCATCTTCGCGGGGTTCCTCGACGACGCGAACGTGCGCCTGGTCGGAGTGGAGGCGGCCGGCGCCGCCAGCCTCGGCGCCGGGCGGCCCGGTGTCCTGCACGGGGCCCGCTCGTCCGTTCTCGCCGACGACGACGGCCAGATCGCGGACGCGCACTCGATCTCAGCCGGGCTGGACTACCCCGGCGTCGGCCCCGAGCACGCACATCTGCGCGACATCGGGCGTGCCAGGTACGTGCCGGCGACCGACGAGGAGGCGCTCGCCGCTCTCCATCTGCTCGCCGAGCGCGAGGGGATCATCGCGGCGCTCGAGCCCGCGCACGCGCTGGCGCGAGCGCTCGAGTTGGACGCGGAGCTGATCGTCGTCTGCCTCTCGGGCCGCGGCGACAAGGATCTCGCCGTCATCCTCTCGCACGCGGGATGAGCAAGCGACTCTCGGTGTACCTGATGTCCTTCCCGGAGACCCCGGAGCTGGCCGAGGCCGCGGTCGAGGGCGGTGCCGACCTCCTGGAGCTCGGCTTCCCGTTCTCCGATCCGCTGGCCGACGGCCCGGTGATTCGGCTGGCAGGCGAGCGCGCCCTCGCCCGCGGCATGCGAACGCAGCGGTGCCTGGAGTGCCTCGCCGAGACGCGCCGTCGTGTCGGCCCGGAGGTTCCGCTCATCCCGATGACGTACGCGTCGCTCCTCGAGGCGTACGGCTACGACCGCTTTTGGACGGACACGCAGGCAGCGGGAGCAACGAGCCTGATCGTCGCCGACCTCCCGCTCGAGGCTGCGCCGGAGATCCCCCGCGTGCAGCTCGTCGCACCGACCTCGACCGCCGAGCGGATCGAGCAGGCGGCCGAGCGAACGCACGATTGGCTCTACCTCGTCTCGCTGACGGGCACGACCGGCGCGCGGGAGACCGTCTCCTCGCAGCTCGAAGCCCTCGTCCAACGCGCCCGAGCCCTGACGGCCGTCCCGCTCCTCGCCGGCTTCGGCATCTCGACGCCGGAGCAGGCCGCCGGTGCCGCGTCGCTCGCCGACGGCGTGGTCGTGGGGAGCCGGGCCGTGCAGATCGCCGAGGAGACAGGCCCAGCCGGCCTCCGCGACTACGTCGCGTCCCTGCGAGCCGCCCTCGACGCGTTGCCGGTGTCCGCGTCGTAGCCGTTGGCGCGACCGCCCTCTTTCCTTAGTTCCTTAGGGGCACCCCTCTCCCACCACCCGCTCTCGAGCGTACAGCGAAGAGACGCGCGCGTGTGTCACGGAGTGCGCCGAGAGCGTGAAGCTCGTCAGCGGGCCAGAAAGGGCCACGGGCTGCGGGTCGAACGGGGCCCGCCCCTACGTGGGCCCCGTTCCCCTGCGCACGTCCCTCGCTAGGCGAGGGTGCGGACGCGCTCGCAGTCCACGGCCGTGTCACCGGGCCGAAGCACGGCGCGATCGCGGTCGTCCGCGTGCTCGCCGCAGTCGAGCGTGTCGACCGCCCCGTCGTCTGCGGCGGCGTAGAGACGGTCGTTCCCTTCGTCCCCGAACAGCTGGTCGGCGCCACCGCCGGCCCAGAGCCAGTCCGGGCCCTCGCCGCCGTAGAGGAGGTCGTCCTCGGAGCCACCCCAGAGCCTGTCTGCGCCATCGCCCCCGTGCAGCGTGTCCATGCCTTTCTGGCCGAGGAGGAAGTCGGCGGCGCCGAGCCCGAAGATCGTGTCGTTCCCGGCCAGCGCGAGGATGAAGTCGCGCTTCTCGGAGCCCGTGAGCGTGTCGTCGCCGCGGGTCCCACGCTGGAAGACGATGCGGGAGCGGCGGGCCGGCATGACCCGCACGCGCTCGCAATCGATGGCGAGGTCCCCCAGACGGATGACGGCACGGTCGCGCCCCTCCCCGCAATCGACGACGTCAGGCATGCCGTCCCGCTCGGTCGAGTACAAGATGTCGTTCCGCGGGCCGCCCTCGAGCACGTCGAAACCCAGGCCGCCGTGGAGAACGTCCGGACCGTCGCCGCCTTGGAGTGTGTCGTTGCCCGGGCCGCCCCAGAGGACATCGGCGCCATCGTCGCCGGTCAGCGTGTCGTTGCCGCGTTGGCCGAAGAGGAAGTCACGGGCGTCGTTCCCGGCCAGCATGTCGTTCCCGGCGAGACCGTAGATGACGTCGCGTCCGTCGGTGCCGGCGAGCGTGTCGTCGCCCATCGTCCCGACGATGACCTTGGCCGACGCCGCCGGGGAGACCGCGAGCGTCACGAGGGCGGCAGCCGCGGCGAGTAGGGGAAACCGCTTCACGAGCGTTCCTTTCACGAGGTGGGCCGTACCGGCACTGAAGCACCGCGCTGTATGGAAGCCGTGCGCGTTGTGTTAGGCGGCCGTAAGGCTTAACGCCCGATCCGGATCACGCGCTCGCAGTTCAGCACGACGTCGTTCGCTCGCACCACCGCGCGGTCGCGGCCGACACCGCAGTCGACTACGTCGGCCTGACCGTCGTTGGCAACCGAGATCAGCACGTCGTGGTCCTCCCCGCCGTAGAGGTGATCCAGCCCGGAACCTCCCCAGAGGCGGTCGTCGCCGCCCTCGCCAAAAAGGAGATCGTGGCCGGGGCCCCCGAAGAGGAGGTCGAGGCCGTGGCTCCCGCGGAGCTCGTCATCTCCGTCGTTTCCCCAGACGATGTCCGGGAACGCGTGTCCGTTCAGATAGTCGTCGCCGCCCCACCCGACGAGCAGGTCGGAGAAGTGACCCCGCCAATCGTCCCAACTGTCCGGTTCGGGCGTGCCCTCCCAGAGCCGTCCCCGCACCCAGGGACCCGACAGACGGGTGACACGCTCACAGTTGAAGACTCGATCGCGCCTGTTCACGACGGCGCGGTCGAAGCCCCGGCCGCAGTCGATCGAGTCCATTCGAGCGTCCTTCTCCCCCGCCCAGACGATGTCGTTTCCCGGGCCGGCGTCGACGACGTCGCCGCCGTAGCCGGGCCAGATCCGGTCGGCCCCGGTCCCGCCGTCGAGGGTGTCCTCGCGACCGAGGCCCCAGAGCCTGTCTTTGCCCCTCCCGCCCAGGAGGATGTCGGCGCCCTCCTCGCCGTGGAGGCGGTCGGGGCCACCGAGCCCGACGATGACGTCCGCGCCGAAGCGGCCGTAGATGTCGTCCCGCTTACCGGTGCCCATGAGCTTGTTCGCCTTGTTGCTCCCCACGCTCAGCTTGGCCTGCGCGACCGGCGCAACGGCTAGCGAAACGGCGATGCCCGCGAGCAGGGCGAGCAGCCACGTGCGTGTCCCGGGGCCCATGGAAGCTCAAACGCTAGCGAGGACGCGCGGCGATTTCTAGACGTCCGGGCCTGTCCAGTCTCTCCGGAGAGTAGGCTATCCGCATAGCTGGTCCCGATCCCCGCCGTTCGTAGTGGGCGTCCTTGATTCTCGAGCGGATCTCGCCGCGAACGACTACGCGGCCAACCGCGAGGGCATGGAGGCGCTGGTCGCGGAACTGCGGGAACGCGCCGAGCGGGTCGCCGCCGAGCGCCCGCCCGAAGCCGTCGATCGTCACCGGGCCCGCGGCAAGCTCCTCGCCCGCGAGCGGGTCGAGCGGCTCCTCGATCCCGGCTCGGCCTTCCTCGAGCTGAACGCGCTCGCCGCTTGGGAGCTCTACGGCGGTGACGCGCCTGGCGCAGGAATGATCTCCGGCATCGGAGTGGTCGAGGGCGTCGAGAGCGTCATCGTCGCCAACGACGCGACGGTCAAGGGCGGCACGTACTACCCCCTCACCGTCAAGAAGCACCTCCGCGCTCAGGAGGTGGCCGAGCAGAACCGCTTGCCCTGCATCTACCTCGTCGACTCGGGGGGCGCCTTCCTGCCTCTGCAGGACGAGGTCTTTCCCGACCGGGACCACTTCGGCAGGATCTTCTTCAACCAGGCGCGTATGTCCGCGAAGGGCATTCCGCAGATCGCGGTCGTGATGGGCTCCTGTACCGCCGGCGGCGCGTACGTGCCGGCGATGAGCGACGAAACGGTCATCGTGCGGGGCACCGGGACGATCTTTCTCGGCGGCCCGCCGCTCGTGAAGGCCGCGACCGGCGAGGAGGTGAGCGCCGAGGAGCTTGGCGGCGCCGACGTCCATTCCCGGATCTCCGGGGTGACGGATCACTATGCCGTCAGCGACGAGCACGCGCTCGCGCTCGCTCGGCAGATCGTGCGCAACCTGAACCGGCGCAAGCCGGATCCTCCGTGGGACGTCCTCCCGCCAGAGGAGCCGCTCTTCGATCCGGAAGAGCTGTACGGGATCGTTCCGACCGACTACGCCAAGGGCTACGACGTCCGCGAGCTCATCGCACGCCTCGTCGACGGGAGCCGCCTGCACGAGTTCAAGGCCCTCTACGGCGAGACGCTCGTCTGCGGCTTCGCGCGTATCGAGGGCTATCCGGTGGCGATCCTGGCGAACAACGGCGTCCTCTTCTCGGAGTCGGCGCTCAAGGGCGCGCACTTCGTCGAGCTCGCGTGCAAGCGGCGCGTGCCGCTCCTCTTCCTCCAGAACATCACCGGCTTCATGGTCGGGAAGGAGTACGAGGCGGGCGGCATCGCCAAGGACGGGGCCAAGCTCGTCACCGCGGTCGCGTGCGCGCAGGTGCCGAAGTTCACCGTGATCGTGGGAGGATCGTTCGGCGCAGGCAACTACGGCATGTGCGGGCGAGCCTACGCGCCACGGCAACTCTGGATGTGGCCGAACGCGCGCATCTCCGTGATGGGTGGGGAGCAGGCCGCCACCGTGCTGTCGGCCGTCGGCCGCGCCGATCCCGACGAGATCCGGGCGAAGTACGAGCGCGAGGGGAACCCGTACCACTCGACGGCGCGGCTCTGGGACGACGGGATCATCGATCCGGTCGACACCCGCAAGGTCGTGGCGCTCGGCATCTCTGCGGCGCTCAACGCGCCGATCCCCGACACGACCTTCGGCGTCTTCCGGATGTAGCGACTCGAGGGGCGTCGTCGCAGGGCCCGATCGCTCTCGGGCGGGATGCGCAAGTTTCGCGTCTCCACAGACTCTTAGGTTTCAGGGGGCTGGGGACACACGCGCCCGCCGGGACTGCGGCCCCGGCGGGCGCCTGCGGCCCTCCTGGCACATATTGCGACGCTCTTGGGACAAAGCGTCACCCACGGTCGCGTCTTTCCTCGTTAGGCTCGGAAGCGGGTGGTGGCCCGGGGTGGCCCCAGGACGGCGGGGGAGTTACCCGACAGGCCCGGCGAGCCGCTTTCCGCTCGCCGTTTCGATCCAGGCCGGCGCCCACGTCTCCAGGGCCCGCCGCTCCTCCTGGTCGAGGTCGCGGAGCGGTGCGCGCACGTCGGCCCGAACCGGGACTCCGCGCAGGCCGAGGATTCGCTTCAGCGCCGCGTGACGCGGGTAGGCGTCAAGGCCGTCGCGGAGCTCACCGAGCTGCGCGCTCCGTTCCGTGCTCGGATCGCGGACGGCAGCAGCAACCAGCTCGGGGAACGCCGAGGCGAGGGCCGATACCGATCCAGCCGCACCACGGGCTAGGCCTGCGCCGACCAGACTCTCGGCGCCGACGAAGACGTCGAGCCCTTCGAGGAGGTACGGCTCGAGCTTGTCGAACGGCGCGTCGGACACCTTCATCCCGACGAGGTTCGGAGCGACCTCGCGCAGGCGCTCGACGACGTGAACCGGCACGGCGTAGCCGCTCACCTTCGCGAACTCGTAGACGTAGAAGGGCGTCGGAGCGCAGGCCTCCGCTGCGGCCCGAAAATGGGCGAGGAGCGCCCCGTCGTCGAGCTGGAAGTAGGGCGGTCCGATGACGGCGACCCCGGCGGCTCCCGCGGCTGCCGCGTGCTCCGCGAGGCCTACCGTGTCGGAGGTCGTCTGGGCGCCGCAGTGAACGGCGACGTCGAGACGGCCGGAGCACGCCGAGACGAAGAGATCCGTCACGCGGCGGCGCTCGGGCGGCGAGAGAAGGATGCCTTCGCCGGTCGTCCCCATCGCCAGGATCCCGTCGAGCCCACCGGCGGCCAGGAAATCGGTCAGAGGTCCGAACGCGTCCTCGTCGAGCGCCGCTCCGCCGTCGCGGAGCGGCGTCACCGCCGCTGCCAGAGCTCCCCTGATCACACGGCGAACCATATGCTGCGCCGAGATGAGCTCGCTCAGCGCGCTGAAGATCGAGCGAGACGGCGGCGTCCTCCGCGTCACCATCGCCAAGCCGGAGCGGCGCAATGCCTTCGATGCCGCGCTGATCGCCGAGCTGACGGAGGCCTTCGCCGACGTCGACGACGTCCGGGCGGTCGTGCTGGCCGGAGAGGGCTCCAGCTTCTGTGCGGGGGCGGACGTGGAGTGGCAGCGTGCCTCCATCGACCTCTCCTACGACGAGAACGTCGCGGATGCGATGCGCCTCTACCGCATGCTCGAGACGATCGACGCCTGCCCGGCGCCCGTCGTGGCCCGCGTTCAAGGCTTCGCCCTCGGCGGCGGCTCGGGCCTCGTCGCCTGCGCCGACGTGGCCGTCGCCGGCCCGGACGCCGTCTTCGGGTTCACGGAGGTGCGGCTGGGGATCATCCCGGCCGTGATCTCGCCGTTCGTGCTGCCACGCATCGGTCGGGGAGCGACCCGCCGGTACTTCCTGACGGGCGAGCGCTTCGGCGCCGACACAGCGCTCCGGGTCGGCCTCGTCGACGAGGTCGCCGAGGATCTCGACGCAGCGGTCGAGCGCGTGACCCGCGACCTGCTCGCGGCCGGGCCCGAGGCCGTGCGGGCGGCGAAGCGGCTGATCCGCGAGCGCCCTGAGGGCGAGGCGACCGCTCACGTTGCCGCCGGGCTGCGAACGAGCCCAGAAGGCCAGGAAGGGCTCCGAGCGTTCCTCGAGAAGCGGCCCGCCACCCGCCCGGACGGAGGCACGTGGGGCGTCTACACCGAGGAGCCGGAGGCCCGCTAGGCGGCTGGCCGGCTAGCTGATACCGGTTCCTCCGGCGCCGGCTCCCCACGTGAGAAAGACGATGAGCGCGATGATCGTGGCGACGGCGAGCGCCGCCACGATCAAAAGTCGCCGCACCGTCCGCCTAGTTGCCATGGGCGAATCCCCAGGATCCTCTCGGGTAGCCGGTGAGGCGAACCCACGGCGTCTTCGTGTTGAAGCAGAACTGGAAGCACTGCTGGAACTTGCCCTGCGCCCGGACGCGGTACAGGCTCTTGTTGGCTCCGCCGTCGATGTCGAGCCCGATGTGCCCCTTGAAGTCCCAGCCCGAGAACTGCAGGCAGCATTCGACCTCGCGCCAGTACGTGGGCGACCACGGGTTGGTCGTCTTGACGATCAGCGAGCCCCCCGCCCGCCAGCACCAGCGAATGGTCAGGATGTACTTCCAGTAGAAGTAGCCGAACAGCGGATGCTTGAGCCCGTGCCACCCGTGAACCTTCTTGCACCTGATGGTCGTGCCGGCCACCGTCTCGACGGCGTCATCCGTGAGCTGGGAAACCTCGAGCGCGGTCTCGCCGTTCTCCAGCACGACCGGCTCCTCGGTGGTCACGGTCTCCGCGGACGCGACCGTCGCCGCCGCGAGGAAACACGCGGCGAGGAGCGCCAATCCCACGCCTTTCGCGACAGCCGCGCCCGTCCGGCATGGGCGTCCCTTCCGATTCGTCGACCAGAGCGACGTATGCACGTGCGACCTCCTCGTCGAGAACTGAGTCGAGGCCGCGGGCTGCGCCGCTCCAGTTCGATTTGCTTCAGGATAGGACAGAGTTGCCGCTCTCGACAACGGCTCTTTACGCCCTGTCCCGCTCGGACACGGCTCTAGCTGACCACCGAACGACGCCGAGACAATGAGCATCCGCAAGCTCCTCGTTGCGAACCGCGGAGAGATCGCCGCGCGCGTCTTCGCGACCTGCCGTCGGCTCGGCATCGAAACGGTGGCCGTCCATGCGCCCGACGACGCGGGCACGTTCCACACGCGGAAGGCGGACGAGAGCGTCGCGGTCGCGAGCTACCTCGACGCCGGCGAGCTAGTCCGGGCGGCGCAGGAGGCAGGGGCCGACGCGATCCATCCCGGCTACGGGTTCCTGGCCGAGAGCGGCGGCTTCGCCGAGGCGGTGGAGGGGGCCGGCATCGTCTTCGTCGGCCCGTCGCCCGCGGCGCTGCAAGCGTCCGGGGACAAGCTCGAAGCCAAGCGGCTCGCACGCGACGCCGGGGTGCCCGTGGTCGAGTCCGGCGAGCCGGACGAGCTCGGGTATCCGCTCATCGTCAAGGCGGCGGCGGGCGGCGGCGGACGGGGCATGCGCGTCGTCCGCTCCGCCGAGGAGCTGGCGGACGCGCTCGAGTCGGCCTCCCGCGAGGCGGAGGCGGGGTTCGGCGACGGCCGCGTCTTCGCGGAGCGCTACGTCGAGCGGCCCCGCCACGTCGAGATCCAGCTGCTGGCCGACCGGCACGGGAACGTGATCCACCTCGGCGAGCGCGAGTGCTCGATCCAGCGCCGGCACCAGAAGGTTCTCGAGGAGAGCCCCTCCCCCGCGCTCGATCCCGAGCTCCGGGAGGCGATGGGCGAGGCTGCCGTGGCCTTCGCGCGGGCGGTCGGCTACGAAAACGCCGGCACCGCCGAGTTCATGCTCGACGGCGAGCGCTTCTTCTTCCTGGAGCTGAACGCCAGGCTCCAGGTGGAGCACCCGGTGACCGAGCTCGTGACCGGTCTCGACCTCGTCGAGCAGCAGCTCAGGATCGCAGCCGGCGAGCCGCTCGGCCTCGACTCACGCGAGCCGGAGGGCCACGCGATCGAGGTGCGTCTCTATGCCGAGCACCCGCTGACCTTCCTGCCGCAGGTCGGCCGCCTCGAGCTGCTCCGGTTCCCGGACACCGTCCGCGTCGACGCGGGCGTCGAGGCCGGGGACAGGATCCCGGTCGCCTATGACCCTCTGATCGCCAAGCTCAGCGCGCACGCTGAGACGCGTGAGGAGGCCTTCGCCGACCTGTCCCGTGCGCTCCGCGCGACGCGCGTCGCCGGAACGACGACCAACCTCGGCTTCCTCCGCTGGCTCGTGGACCACCCAGCCGTGCGGGCCGGTGAGACGACGACCGCTTTCCTGCGCGAGCATCCGCCGCTCTCGCTGCCGGCGCCCGCGAGGAAACCCTGGTCGGGGTACTGGCGCCTGAACCGTGACCGGAAAGCGTCCGTCCCGAGCCTGCGCCCGCCCCCGACCGTGGAAAGCGCGGCGCACGCCGCAGACGGGCTCCACGAGACGAGCACCCTCGTCGCCCCCATGCCCGGCGTCGTCATCCGCGTCCTCGCCGCCGAGGGCGACCGGGTGGAGTCCCGCCAGCCGCTCGTCGTGCTCGAGGCCATGAAGATGGAGACGCCGCTCCTCTCGCCGTACGAGGCCGTCGTGAAGCGCGTCCACGTCGCGGAGGGGGATCGGGTCTCGGGCGGGATGCTGCTCGTGGAGCTCGAGGACTGATGGACGTCTCCGACCTCCTTCCCGATCCGCTGGCGCAGTTCGCCCGGTGGCTCGAGGACGCTCGGGCGGGCGGGGTCGAGCTGCCGGAGGCGATGACGCTCGCAACCGCCGACGGGGCCGGGAGACCCTCGGCGCGCATGGTCCTCCTCAAGAGCGTCGACGAGGACGGGTTCCGCTTCTTCACGAACACGGAGAGCCGGAAAGCCCGCGAGCTGGCCGAGAACGCCGACGCCGCGCTCGTCTTCCACTGGCCGCTCGACCCGCGGCGGCAGGTCACGGTCTCCGGGACGGTGGAGCCGCTCCCGCGCGACGAGTCCGAGGCCTACTTTCGAACGCGCCCGCTCGGCAGCCGGCTCGGCGCCTGGGCGTCGCGGCAGAGCGAGATCGTCCCCGACCGGGACGCGCTCGAGCGCGCGTTCGCCGAGGCGCAGGCGGCCTACGGCGACGACCCGCCCCTTCCGCCGTGGTGGGGCGGCTACCTCCTCAGTCCGAGCCGGCTCGAGTTCTGGCAGAACCGCCCCAACCGCCTCCACGACCGCTTTCGCTACACCCTCGGCCTCGACGGCTCCTGGGCCCTCGAGCGGCTCGCGCCCTGATCCTTCCTCGCCGGTCTGGCAGCTGCCCCGCCGGGTAGGCGCGAGGTGGACGGAAACCGCACCAAAAGGAGGACGAGCCGCAAGCCTGGCGACCTGCCCGCCTTCTGCGCGAAGCTCGTCGAGGAGTTCGCCGAGCGCGTCCACGCCGAGCAGCGCGAGGCCGCGCGGGCCTCGTCCTAGCCGAGGAGGTCGATCCTTCCGAGGAACGCGCGCACTGCGTCGTTGAACGCCTCCGGCGCCTCCGCGCAGGCGACGTGCCCGACGCCGGGGAGGATCACCAGCTCGGATGTCGGGATGCGTGCGTGGAGCTCCTCGGCGACGGAGAGCGGCGAGCGCTGGTCGAGCTCGCCGTAGATGAGCAGCGTGGGCACGCGGATCCGCGGAAGGACGTCGCGCAAGTCGGCCTCGGCCATGGCGTTCAGCATGGTTCGAGTCCCGTCGGGATGGAGCTCGCTCATGATCGCCTCGAACTCGGCGGCGAGGCCGGGCGCTGCCGCTTCGCTGAAGAACCCGGGGATGTAGCCGGCGACCCACTCCTCCGGGGGGCGCTCGAGCTCGCTACGAGCTCGCTGCACCCGCTCCGATACGACCTCGGGAGGCAAGGAGCCGGCCCAGCCCGCGTAGGCGCCCGCGAGCAGGAGCGAGGCCGGCACCTCCGGGTGCCGACGATAGAGCGCGAGGGCAAGTGTCCCACCCCAGGAGAGGCCGAGGATGTGTGGGCGCTCGATACCGACGGCCTCCATCCACGCCGCCAGGCAGTCCGCGTAGTCGGCCATGCGCCAGTCCTCGGGCGGGTCGGAGCTCCGGCCGCAGCCGGGCGCGTCCCATGCCCGAATCCCGAAGTCCTCGCCGAGACCGACCAGCTGCCGGCGCCAGATGCGGCTGTCGCTCCAGCCGCCGTGCAAGAGGACGAGGGACGGGCCGTTACCGGCGCTTGCGAAGGCGATGCGGAGGCCGCGCACCTGGACACTCTCCTCGCGCATGTGCGTGCCCACACTAGCGTTCGCCCGCTGGATCCGTCCCGTGCACGAGGCCGACACAGCTAGCCGAGCAGGTCCTTGAGACGCATCGCGAGCCCCGCGTCGCCGTCTACCCGGATCTTCCCCATGAGGAAGGCGCCCATGGGGCTCTGCTCGCCGCGGACGATGCGCAGGAAGAGGTCTTCAGGCGCCGCGATCACGCAGTCGGCGGGGCCGTCGCTCTCGGCGACGGCGACGGCCCCGTCGTCGACCTCGACGCGCCAGCTCCCCGCGCCCTCGACGTCGAAGCGATAGCTCGCGGTCAGGCCGCGCGTGCGCTCGGAGCCGCCCGCCGTCCTGGCGGCCAGCTCGTCGAAGAACTCGCGGGCTGTCTCGGGCATCAGTAGGTCGCGGTGGGCGCCACGGCGGGCTCCGCCGTGCGAACCGTACGCGATGCGGGCAAAAGGAGGGTGAGCAGGATGCACAGGGCCGGGCCCGCCGCGGTGGTGAGGACGGCGGTCCGAAGGTCGACGGCGTCGGCGAGGGCTCCGAGCGTCAGCGCCGCGACCCCGCCCAGCCCGATGGCGAAGCCGATCGAGAGCCCCGACGCCATGCCGACCCGTCCGGGCATGTACTCCTGGCTCATGACGAGGCTGACGCCGAACGTCCCGATGACGGCCGCGCCCGAGAGGGTGAGTGCGACGGTGCCCACGGCCCCGCCCGCAAGCGCGTAGACGAGGATGAGCGGCGTCGAGACGACGAAGGAGCCGAGCAGGACGGCGCGGCGCCCGACGCGGTCCGCGAGCCTGCCGCCGAGCAGGGTGCCCAGCGCGCCGGCGAAGAGAAAGAGGGCGAGGAGGGCGGTGCCGTAGCCGACGCCGTGACCGCGTGAGATCTCGTAGAGCGGGACGAATGCGAACAGGCCCATGTGCGCGACGCTGCGCAGCCCGACGATCGCGAGGAGCAGGGAGAGGCCGTACCAGTTGTTGCCTGCCGCAGCCCTCCGCGCCAGCACCTCCTGGGCGGGCACGAAGGACGCGAGGTAGGGAAGCGCGACGAGGAGCAGCGCGGCCACGAGCAGTCCCGGCAGCACGAGGAGCGCCCCGCCGTCGAGGCCGAGCCCGAGCGTGATGACGAAGAACGAGGCCAGGAGCGGGCCGAGCGCGAAGCCGACGTTGCCGCCGACCGAGAAGAACGACATTCCGGTCGCGCGGCGGGTGCCGCTCACGTAGCTGGCGAACTTCGAGCCCTCCGGGTGGTAGGCGGCGACGCCGAGGCCCGAGACGAGCACGCCGAGCAGGACGAGCCCGTAGCTCGGCGCGACCGACGCGAAGGCCATCCCGGCGCCGGCGAGGGCGACGCCGGCCGGGAGCAGCCAGAGCGCCTTGCGCGCGTCGGACCAGAGCCCGAACGCGGGCTGGATCAGCGACGAGCTGAACGTCGCCGCGAGCACGAGGGCGCCGACCATCGTGTACGAGAGGTCGAAGCGCGTAGCCAGGAAGGGCAGGAGCGCCGGGAGCGCCCCCTGGGCGAGGTCCGTCGCCAGATGGCCCGACGAGAGGGCCGCCATCCCCTTCGGGTCGACGCCGTGCACGAGCGAACGTTACCCAGCACGAGGAAGCCCTCCGAAAGGAGGGCTTCGAGGGGAGAGGTATTCGCCCGCGGAGGGGAGGTGCGGGCTTTGGGGGAGAGGGTGAAGCTGCGCTCTCGCGCCCTCTCTGTATCGGGAGAGCACGGTCACCCGCACATCCCTCGAACGGGGCACGCCGCTGCGGCCCTCAGCTACCATCCCGCCTCGCGCATGGAGATCGACGTCGTCGAGGCGCCGCCGGGAGGGGTCGAAGCCGACGTCCTCGCCTTCGCCGTGCGCGATCCCGCGGAGATCCGGGGCGCCGCGGAGGGCCTCGACCGGCTCGTCGACGGCAGGCTCACCGCGCTGCTCGAAGCGGGGGAGCTGACGGGAGACGAGGGCCACGTCGCCCTCCTGCACGCCGACGGCCGGCTGGCCGCCGCCCGCGTGGCCGCGGTCGGCCTCGGCAGCCGCGCGCTGGACGCCGACCGGCTGCGCACGGCCGCGGCGAGGATCGCCGCCCGGACGCTCGACGTCGGCGGCACCTCCGTCGCCTGGGTCGTCGAGGAGAACGGCCTGGCCGCCGAGGAGCAGGGCCGCGCCCTCGTCGACGGAACGGTACTCGGCCCCTACGAGAGCGGCCGCTGGAAGACGAAGGACGAGCGGCGCGACGGTATCGAGCGCCTCGTCCTCTGCGGCCCGGCCGCGGGCGGAGCCGATGAGGCGGCCCGGCGCGCGAACGTGGCGGCCGCCTGGGCGAACCGCTGCCGCGACGTCGTGAACGCGCCCGCGAACGAGCTGACACCCCAGGGGCTCGCCGAGTGGGCGGAGGAGATCGCCGCCGGCAGCGAGCACCTGCGCTTCGAGGCCCTGGGCCCCGAGGAGATCCGCGCCGCGGGGATGGGCGCCTTCGCCGCGGTCGCGCAGGGGAGCGACAACCCGCCCCGGCTGATCACGCTGACCTACGAGCCACCGGAGTCGGCGTCGGCCGACCTCCGCGTCGGCCTCGTCGGCAAGGCGATCACCTTCGACGCCGGCGGCCTGTCGCTGAAGCCAGCGGCGCGCATGGACGAGATGAAGTCGGACATGGGCGGCGGCGGCGCCGTGCTCGCCGCGATGGGGGCGATCGCGGAGCTCGGCCTCCCGGTTCGGATCCTCGCCCTCGTACCCGCCTGCGAGAACCTGCCGAGCGGCCACGCCTCCCGTCCGGGCGACATCGTCACCTCGCTCGGCGGGAAGACGATCGAGATCACCAACACGGACGCCGAGGGTCGCCTGATCCTCGCGGACGCCCTCTGGTACGCACGTGAGTCGGGCGCGACGCACCTGCTCGACCTGGCCACGCTCACCGGCGGGATCGTCGTCGCCATGGGCGACCTCTACGCCGGCCTCTTCGGCAACGACGACGACTGGTGCGCCGAGGTCGAGGCGGCGGCCGAGACGAGCGGCGACCACGCCTGGCGCCTTCCGCTCCACGAGCGCTACCACCGCTACAACGCCTCCGACTTTGCAGACCTGAAGAACTCTTCCGACTACAGGCAGGCCTCGCCGATCCTCGCCGCCGCGTTCCTGGAGACGTTCGCGGGCGAGGGGCCGTGGGCGCACCTCGACATCGCCGGCACCGCCTACCTCGAGCGCGGCCGCGGCGACTACTACTCCCGGCTGGGGGCGACCGGGTACGGCGTGCGGCTGCTCGCCGAGCTGGCGCGCCGCCTCGCCGCGTAATCCAGTGCCCCTCCAGGCAATACACGACTGCCCCTGCCCCGCGATCACGCGGCGCCAGAGCCCACCCTCGCCCTCACCAAGGCTCCCAGCCTTGGCTTCGGTCGAGTGCGGCCTCTGGCTTGGTGCTCACGACGCAGGAGCAAGCCAGGATTACCTGGAGGGGCACTGATGGATCTCGACCTCTCCGCCGAGCACGAGCTCCTGCGCGAGACCGTGCGCGCGTTCGCGGAGGAGCGCGTCGCGCCGGTGGCCGAGGAGCTCGACCGCGAGCATCGTTTCCCCTACGACATCGTGGCCTGGCTGGCCGAGCTCGGGCTCATGGGCATCCCGATCCCCGAGGAGTACGGCGGAGCCGGGGGCGACACGCTCGCCTACGCCATCGCGATCGAGGAGCTCACCCGCGTCGACTCGTCGGTGGCGATCACGGTCGCCGCGCACACGTCCCTCGGGACGATGCCGTTCCTCCTCTTCGGCTCGGAGGAGCAGAAGCGGGAGTGGCTCCCCGACCTCGCCTCCGGGAGGAAGCTGGCGGCCTTCGGGCTGACGGAGCCCGGCGCCGGCTCGGATGCGAGCGCGACCCGGACGACGGCCGAGCTCGCGGACGGCGAGTGGCGTGTGACCGGCTCGAAGATCTTCATCACGAACGCCGGAACCGACATCACCGCCTGCGTGACGATCACTGCGCGGACGGGCCCCGACGAGATCTCGAACCTGATCGTCCCCAACGGCACGCCGGGGTACGTGATCTCGGCGCCCATGCGGAAGATGGGCTGGCGCGCGTCGGACACGCGCGAGCTTTCTTTCGAGGACTGCCGCGTGCCCGAGGGGAACCTGCTCGGGCCGCGCGGCGCCGGCTTCAGGCAATTCCTGGAGATCCTCGACGGCGGGCGCATCTCCGTCGCGGCGATGGGCCTCGGGCTCGCGCAGGGCGCCTACGAGCTCGCCCGGGCCTACGCGGCCGAGCGCGAGCAGTTCGGGAAGCCGATCGCGAAGTTCCAGGCGGTGCAGTTCGCGCTGGCGGACATGGCGACCGAGATCGAGGCGGGACGCGGGCTCGTCTACAGGGCGGCCTGGCTCAAGGACCAGGGCCGGGAGTTCGCCAAGGAAGCAGCGATCGCCAAGCTCTACACCGGCGAGCTCTCGAAGCGCGTCGCGGACAAGGCGCTCCAGCTGCACGGCGGCTACGGATTCATGGACGAGTACGCGATCTCCCGCCTCTACCGCGATCAGAAGGTGCTGGAGATCGGCGAGGGCACGAACGAAGTGCAGCGGATGGTGATCGCGCGGCACCTCGGGCTCTAAGCAGGCGCGCCCTCAACCGAACCTTGCTCGAGCGACAGCTCCTGCTCGAGCGGGTCGAGCTGACGGCCGCGGAGGCGATCGAGCACCTCGTCGGCCTGCAGGCGCAGGAGCCGAAGGACCCCTACGTCGCGCTCTGGACGCGGCTCCGGGGCTTCCGCCCAGAGGAGCTGGAGGAGCTGATCGAGGCCCGTGAAGCGGTCCGGCTGACCCTCATGCGCGGGACGATTCACCTCGTCACCGCGCGCGATTGCCTCGCTCTCCGCCCGGCGATCCAGGCGGTGACCGCGCGCATCCACTGGACGGCGAGCCCGTTCGGGCGGCGGCTCGGCGACGCCGACCCGGCCGAGGTCGTCGCCGCCGGTCGGGAGATCCTGGAGGAGGCGCCGCGAACCCGCGCGCAGGTTCGGGACCTGCTGGCGGCGCGCTGGCCCGACCGCGACGCGGAGGCGATGGCGCACACGGTCGCCTACCTCCTCCCCGTCGTGCAGATCCCGCCGCGCGGCCTGTGGAGCCGCAGCGCGCGGGCCACCCTCGCCACCGTCGAGTCCTGGCTCGGCCGGCCGCTCGACGGCGACCCGGCGCCCGACCGCGCCGTCCTGCGCTACCTGGGCGCCTTTGGGCCGGCGGGCGTCAAGGACGTGGCCATGTGGTCCGGCTTCACCCGCGTCCGCGAGGTGGTCGAGCGCCTGCGTGGAGACCTGCGGAGGTTCCGCGACGAGAACGGCGTCGAGCTCTTCGACCTCCCGGACGCGCCGCTGGCCGACCCGGACACGCCGGCGCCGGTGCGCTTCCTGCCGGAATACGACAACGTCTTCCTCTCCCACGCCGACCGCTCGCGGATCGTCGATCAGGAGGACAGGCCCCGCCTCGGCTTCGGCGACGGCCGCTTCTTCAAGCTGCTGCTGGTCGGCGGCTTCCTGCGGGCCGCCTGGCGCGTTGAGGACGGCGAGGTGGTCGTAAGGCCCGCGCGGAATCTCTCGAAGCGGGATGCCGCCTCGGTCGAGGCCGAGGGCCGCCGGCTCGCCGACTTCTTCGGCGAGGACGGCGTGCGCATACTCCCCGCGTGAACGGCCGGCTCTATGCGGGCGCCTCCGGCTTCTCCTACCCGTCCTGGAAGGGCGGGTTCTACCCGGCCGACGCTCGTCCGGAGGACTTCCTGCGCCTCTATGCCGAGCGCGTGAACGCGGTCGAGCTCAACACCACCTTCTACCGCGTGCCGCCCGAGGA
>Ga0268386_10001042_pt1 | contig 18717 bp, 18 predicted proteins | sample RVTome_15_FD_200260 | JGI IMG/M metagenome (GOLD analysis project Ga0268386, IMG submission 200260) | Soil microbial communities from uranium-contaminated site in the Upper Colorado River Basin, Wyoming, United States - RVT150D86... ...
GAGCTCGTCGATGCGGTGACCGCGCTCGGTGCGCGCCCGGTGCGCCTCGCGCTGGGCGTCGAGGAGGCCGCCGCCAGCGCCCTGCTCGAGCATGCCGACCTGCTCGTCACCAGCCCGTCGGTCTCGGCGCGCTTCCCGACCACCGATCCCTGGCTCCGCGATGCGCTCGTCGTTGCCGAGTCCCGCGGGGCGGAGATCGTCAGCGAGGTCGGGCTCTTCCTGCGCCTGACCCGCGCCCGCGTGCTGGCCGTCACCGGGACGAAGGGCAAGACCACCACCGCGTCCCTGGTTGCCGCGATGCTCGAGGCCGGCGAGCTGCCGGTCGTGCTCGGCGGCAACATCGGCACCCCCCTCATCGAGCGCGCCGAGGAGCTCGGCCCGGAGCACTGGGCCGTCCTCGAGCTGTCGGAGCTCCAGCTGCCGACCATCGACCGCGGCGCCGACGTCGCTCTCTACACGAACATCGGCGAGGACCACCTCGACCGGCACGGCACCGTCGAGGCGTACCGGGCGGTGAAGGCGCGCCTGGCCCAGCTCACCGCCCCGGCCGGTCGCGTCGTGCTCAACCACGACGATGCCGGATGCCGGGAGCTGGGGGATCGGCTCCCGCCCGCGAGCCTCGCGTGGTACGGCCACGCGCGGCCGGGCCGCGGTCCCGTCGAGGCGTGGGTCGAGGGCGGGGATTTGATCGTGGCGGGGGAGCGGCTGCTTCCGATCGAGGACGTGCCGCTTCCCGGCCGCCAGATGCGGTCGGACGTCCTCGGCGCCGCCCTGGCCGCGTCCCTCGTGGGGATCGCGCCGGCCGCGCTGGCGGAGGCGATCCGCAAGTTCGGAGGCGTCCCGCATCGGCTCGAGCTGGTCGGGGAGCGGAACGGGGTGCGCTGGGTGAACGACTCGCAGGCCACCATCCCGGTCGCCACCATGGCCGCGCTCGAGGCGTTCGATGCGCCGATCGTCCTCGTGGCCGGCGGCCAGGGCAAGGGGCTCGAGTACGGCGACCTGGCCGACGCGATCGCCGCGCGGGCGCGGGCCGTGGTGCTCATCGGCGAGACGGCCGACGAGCTGGAGACGCTCATCGCCGGCCGGGTTCCGGTGCGGGTCGCCTCCTCGATGGACGAGGCGGTGCGGCTTGCCGCCGAGCTGGCGCAGCCCGGCGACGTGGCGCTGCTCTCGCCGGCCGCCGCGAGCTTCGACATGTTCACCGACTACGCGGCGCGCGGCGAGGCGTTCCTAGCCGCGGTCGCCGCCCTGGGGAGTGACGCATGAGCGCGGTGGCGACGGCCTCCACAACGGCGACCGCGCGCAGGGGCGTTGCGCGCGGCGGGGTGCGGCGGGAGCGGCACGAACCCGGGTACGCGCTCCTCCTGGCGGTCATGGCGCTCACCGCGCTCGGCATCGTGATGGTCTACTCCGCGTCCAGCGTCCGTTCCTACTTCAGCAGCTCGGACCCGGCGGCCCAGGGCCTCGAGCAGCTCGTCTGGGCGGGGATCGGCCTCATCGGCCTCATCGTCGCCATGCGGCTCGACTTCCGCCACCTGCGCTACCTGGCGATCCCGTTCTACGTCATCACCCTGGGGCTCCTCGTCGCCGTGCTCATCCCCGGCATCGGCTCCGAGATCAACGGCTCGCGGCGCTGGATCGTCATCCCGGGCTTCGGCTCGCTCCAGCCGGCGGAGTTCGCCAAGCTGGCCATCGTCCTCTACCTCGCCCACTGGCTCGACCGGCGCGGCAGGGAGGCGAAGAGCTTCTGGAACGGGCTCGTGCCATTCGCCATGCTGGTGGCGCCCGGCTTCTTCCTGATCGCCATGGAGCCCGACCTGGGGACCGCCGGCATCTACAGCATCATCGCGGTCAGCATCTTCTTCATGGCCGGGGCGAACCTGATCTACCTCGTGGCAATCGCCGGCGCGGTGGGTGCGGCGGCCTGGCTCATGATCTCGAGCACGAGCTACCAGCTCGCCCGGATCCAGACCTTCGTCGATCCGTTCCGCGACCCGCTCGGCGCCGGCTACAACACCGTGCAGGCGCTGCTCGCGCTGGCTCTCGGCGGCATCACCGGGCTCGGCCTCGGCGAGTCCCGGATGAAGTTCCTCTACCTGCCGGCGCCGTCGACCGACTTCATCTTCGCCATCATCGGCGAGGAGTGGGGGCTGGTCGGGACGCTGACGGTGGTCGCCCTCTTCGTGGTCATCGCGTACCAGGGCTATCGGATCGCCATCACCGCGCCCGACACCTTCTCCGGGCTGGTGGCGTGCGGCATCACCACCTGGCTCGTCGGCCAGGCATTCGTCAACATCATGGTCGTCACCGCGCTCATGCCGGTGACCGGCATCCCCCTCCCCTTCATCAGCGCCGGTGGGTCGGCGCTGACCATCAACCTCGCGGCGGTCGGAATCCTGCTGTCGATCAGCCGCGAGACCACGCAACAAGGATCCCTGCGCGATGCGGTGTTCGGTATCGGGCGGCGGGACAGGCGGGCACATCTACCCCGCGCTGGCCGTCGCACGGGCCCTGCGCGACGTCCGACCCGACGTTGAGCTGGACTACATCGGTGGCGTCCGTGGCTTCGAGCGCCGGCTCGTGGCCAGCCACCCGATGCGCGGCGAGCTGCCGTACCACGAGCTCGTCGTCCGATCGCTGCGCTCCTCCGGCGCCTCGGTGCACACGGTCCTCGACCCGGCGCGCCTGGCGGCATCGGTCCCACAGGCCTGGTGGCTCCTCGGCCGGCTGCGGCCGGCGGCGCTGTTCACCACCGGCGGCTACCTCGCACTGCCGCTCGTCCTCGCGGCTCGCGCGCGGGGCGTGCCGACGCTCGTGTGGGAGGGCAACGTCCAGCCCGGACGCGCGACGCGCGCGATCGGCCGGTTCGCCACCCGGGTGGCGGTCAGCTTTCCGCCGACCCTCGAGGCCTTCCCCGGCAACAGCTTCGTATCGGGCACCCCGATCCGATCCTTCGCGGGCATCGATCGCCAGGCGGCGCGGCACGCGCTCGGGGTCGAGCCGGACGAGCGGCTCATGCTCGTCTTCGGCGGCTCGCAGGCGGTGACGCGCCTGAACACCGCGGTGACCGATGCGCTGCCCGCGCTCCTGCCGGATTGGCACGTCCTCCATCTCACCGGCGAGGGCGGCATGGCCGATGCCGGCGCCGCCCGCCAGCGCCTTCCAGATCCGCTCCGCTCGCGCTACGCGGCCGAGCCGTTCCTGACCGACCGCATGGCCGATGCGCTCGTGGCGGCGGATCTCGTCATCGGTCGAGCCGGCTCGTCGACCTGCGCCGAGCTGACGGCGGTGGGCGTGGCATCGGTCCTCGTCCCGTACCCGTATGCCGGAGCGCATCAGCGCTACAACGCCGGATACCTGGCCGACGAGGGCGCCGCGATCGTGGTGAGCGACGAGGACTTCACCGCGGAGCGCCTGGTGGCGGAGGCGCGGGGACTGCTCCACGACGATCGCCGCGCGGCGATGGCGGCGGCCGCCCTGGGCCTCGGTCGGCCGGATGCGGCGCATGCCCTGGCTGACGAGCTGCTCGCCATGGCCGAGGGGCGGGCGCTGCCCTCGGGGGCCCCCGCGCCGTGATGGGCGTCACCATCGACGAGCGCCTGGCGCGGCTGGACGCCCTCGCCGCCGAGCGCGGCATCTCGCTGGAGCGCGACGTCCCGCTGGCGCCGATGACCACCCTGCGCGTCGGCGGACCGGCGGATCGCATCGCGTCACCGGAGACGGTGGACGACCTCTTCGACCTGCTGGCGCTCACCGCGGAGGCCTCCGTCCCGGCCTTCCTGCTCGGCAAGGGCAGCGACCTCGTCGTCGCCGATGCGGGGATCCGCGGGCTGGTGATTCGGGTCCGGGCCGCCGGGATCAGTGTCGCGGGAACGACGGTGCACGCCGAGGCGGGGGCCTCGATGACGGCGCTCGCGAAGCGCAGCGCGCGCGAGGGGCTGGCCGGCTTCGACTGGGCGATCAGCATCCCCGGCACGTTCGGCGGCGCCGTGTGGGCGAATGCCGGCGCACACGACGGCGAGATGGCGCAGGTGCTGGGCAGCGTCGAGGTCTTCGATCCCCACGACGGCCGGCGTCGGACGCTGCGTCCCGCCGAGTGCGGGTTCGGCTACCGCGACTCGCGCTTCAAGCACGGCCCGGAGGTGGTGCTGGGCGGCACGATCGAGCTGGAGCCCGGCGACCCGGCCACCATCACCGCGCTCATCGACGAGCACCAGGCTCGGCGCCGGGCGACCCAGCCGCTCGCCGACCAGAACGCCGGCAGCGTCTTCCGCAACCCGCCCGGTGACCACGCCGGGCGCCTCGTCGAGGCGGCCGGCCTCAAGGGTCATCGGATCGGGACCGCGCAGGTCAGCACCCTCCACGCGAACTTCATCGTCACGGACCGCGGGACCGCGCGCGCGGGGGACGTCCGCGCCGTGGGCGACCACGTGCGCGGCATCGTGGCCGAGCGGTTCGGCGTCGAGCTGCAGTACGAGATCGAGTTCGTCGGTGACTGGCCGGGGGCCCCCGCATGACGGCGCGACGGCTGCGGGTCGGCATCTTCGCCGGTGGGCGCTCGGCCGAGCACGAGGTGAGCGTGGCATCGGCCGAGGCGGTCCTGCGCGCCATGGATCGCGAACGGTTCGAGCCGTTCCTCGTCTACATCGACCGCCGCGGGCGGTGGCTGCTGCCCAGCGGCCCGGCGCCGGAGCTGGGAGCCGGGCAGCGCCTGGCCGGCCTGCTGGGTGCCGCGACGCCCGACGAGGAGGCCCGCCGCCTCCAGGCCCACGAGGAGCAGCTGGTGCCCGCGCCGGTCGGGGAGCAGGGGCTCGCCGCGCGGAGCGCCGTGCGCTCGCTGGGCGACGCCATCGACGTCGCCTTCCTCGTGGTCCACGGCCCGTATGGCGAGGACGGCACCCTCCAGGGCTTCCTCGAGCTTGCCGACGTGCCGTACGTCGGCGCCGGGGTCCTGGCGAGCGCCGTGGCCATGGACAAGGTCGTCTTCAAGGACCTGATGCGCGGCCACGACCTGCCGGTCGTCGAGTACACCTGGTTCCGTCGCGCCGCGTGGGAGCGGGAACCCGAGCACGTCGTGCGCCGGGTGGCGGAGACGATCGGCGAGCGATCGGTGGTCAAGCCGGCCAGGCTCGGCAGCAGCGTCGGGATGTCGCTTGTTCACGACCTTGATGAGCTGCCGGCGGCGCTCGACGAGGCGTTCCGCTACGACAGCAAGGTGATCGTGGAGGCGTACGTGGAGCACGCCCGCGAGCTGGAGTGCGGGGTGCTGGGCAACGACGACCCGATCGTGTTCGAGCCCGGGGAGGTGCGCTCGACCCACGAGTTCTACGACTACGAGGCGAAGTACGTGGAGGGCCTCGCCTCGGTGACCCCGCGCGCCGATGTCGACCCGGATCTCGCGCAGCGCATCAAGGAGCTGTCGCTCGCCGCCTACCGGGCTGTCGACGGCGCCGGCATGGCCCGAGTCGACTTCCTGGTGAGTGGCGACGACGCCTACCTCAGCGAGATGAACACGCTTCCCGGATTCACCACCACCAGCATGTACCCGAAGCAGGCGGACCTCGCCGGCATCCCGTTCCGGGAGCTCATCACGCGCCTCATCGAGCTGGCGCTCGAGCGCGACCGATGAAGCTGAAGCCGCAACCGCGACGGACGCGTCGCGCGTCGACCGGCCGTCGGTACGGGGCCGTCCGCAGGGGTGCTCGGGCGAAGGGCCGCGGGGCACGCCGGCCGGACGTTCCCGTCCGGCGGCGCCTGGCGAAGCGGCTGCCCTCGATCCGGCGACTGATCGCCGGGGTCGGGGCCGTCGCCGCGGTCGCCGGCCTGGTGGCCCTGCTGAACGGGCCATGGCTGCGCGTCCAGCAGGTCACGTGGGATGGCGCGCGATACACCGACACCGCCGAGCTCGCCTCGCTACTCGAGGGTCAGCAGGGCGCCAGCGTGCTGGCTGTCGACACCCGTGCCATCGGTGATCGGCTCGAACGCCTCCCCGCCGTGGCCGAGGCGGGCGTGGCGGCCAGCCTCACCGGACGCGTCACCGCGACGCTCGTCGAGCGCGAGGTCGCGTTCGTGTGGGAGACGCGCTCGGCCCGGCTGCTCGGCTCCGACGACGGGACCATCTTCGCCGCCATCCGTGGTGACGCCGACCTCGCCGCGGACCTCGCCGCCGCACCCCGCATCACCGACGATCGGCGATCCTCGCGCCTGCTGACCGTCGGCGACACCATCCCCGAGGCCCTCCTCGAGACCACGATGCGGATCCTGCGCATCGACCCGACCACACTCGGCTCGCGTGCCGAGCGCGTCACCGTGCACATCGACGACGAGTACGGGTTCCGGCTCGCGTCGACCGAGCCGAGCTGGGAGATCGCCTTCGGCGTCTACGGCACCGACCCGCGGGTGACGTCGGCCGAGGCGGCGGCGCGGCTCGAGCGACAGGTGACCGCGGTGCGGACCCTGTTCGCGGAGGAGCCCGAGGACGGCATCGGCTGGGTGGATGTCCGGAACCCCGGGAAGGTATATTTCCGTGCCAAGGGGTGACGCGATCGCCGGACTGCGGCGCCTCGCCTGCCGAGACTCTCGCTTCGAGACCCGTTCCAATGTGGCTTCCGCTCGTCGGCCTTGCGCTCGGAATCGCGCTCGGTCTGGTGCTCAACGTCAACGTGAGCCCGGACCTGGCGCGCTACTCGGCCGTCGCGATCCTGGCCGGGCTCGACTCGGTGCTGGGCGCGATCCGCGCCGAGCTCGACGCGCACTACGACAACCGCATCTTCATCTCCGGGTTCATCACCAACGTGCTGGTGGCGGTGGCGCTGACCTTCGTCGGCGACCGCCTCGGCATCGACCTGTACCTGGTGGCACTGTTCGCCTTCGGCCTGCGCATCTTCCAGAACGTGGCCCTCATCCGGCGTCACTTCCTGTAGGCTCGATCGGCACCCATGGCGCGCTCGGACGCGCCGATCACAGGAGGTAGCTTGGAACGCGAAGCGGTCCTCGTCAGCATCGACGCGGGGACGACCAAGGTCACGACCCTCATCGGCGAGGTCGGACGATCCGGTGACGTCAACGTCATCGGCTATGGCATCGCGCCATCGGTCGGCATGAAGAAGGGGATGGTCGCGAACATCGACCAGACCGTGAATTCGATCGCCCAGAGCGTCGAGAAGGCCGAGCGCCTGTCCGGCTACAAGATCAGCTCGGCCTTCGTCTCCGTCGGCGGCTCGCACATCTCGAGCCAGAACTCGCGGGGCGTGGTGGCCGTGTCGGGCCACAAGCGCGAGGTGAGCCGCGAGGACGTCGGGCGTGCCACCGAGGCCGCCAAGGCGGTCCAGGTACCCTCGAACCGCGAGATCCTGCACGTCGTGCCGCGCGGCTACATCGTCGACGGGCAGGAGGGGATCAAGGACCCGCTCGGGATGAGCGCGGTGCGGCTCGAGGTCGAGACCCACATCGTGGCCGGGGCGGCGACATCGGTCCAGAACCTGTCCAAGTGCGTGGCCACCAGCGGCGTGCAGATCGACGAGATGGTGATCAGCTCGCTCGCGGCGGCGGAGGCGACGCTGACCGATACCGAGAAGGAGCTCGGCGTGCTCGTGGCCGACATCGGCGGCGGGACCACGGACATCGCGATCTTCGTGGATGGTGCGGTGTATCACACCGCCGTGCTGCCGGTCGGCGGCATCAACGTCACCAACGACGTCGCCATCGGCCTGCGGACGAGCCTCAACCTCGCCGAGGAGATCAAGATCAAGCACGGCAACGCCAACCTGGCCGAGGTCGAGCCGGAGGAGCTGCTCAACGTCGCGGTCCTCGGCGAGGCCGGCGGGCAGACGATCCAGCGCCGCAAGCTGTGCGAGATCATCGAGGCCCGCATGGGCGAGATCTACAGCCTCATCCGCGAGGAGGTGAAGCGCTCCGGCCACGCCGGCATGCTTCCCGCCGGCGCGGTGCTGACCGGCGGTGGCGCGCGCCTCGCGGGCGCCGATGTGCTCGCCCGCGACACGCTCGAGATGCCCGTGCGCATCGGCTCGCCGCAGGGCGTCGGCGGCCTGATGGACCAGATCGGCAACCCGGCCTTCTCGACCTCGATCGGGCTGCTGCTGTGGGGCGCGCACCACCTCGGTGACGAGCCGATCGGCTACACCGCCGGGAACGGCGTCAACCCGATCTCGCGCGTCGGGGAGTGGATTCGGAACCTGTTCCCCGGCTAGGCAGGCCCGGCACCGGCTCCAGGCGGGCGGGTTGTGCGTGTACCGAACCGTGCTTGACCGATAAGTGGGTCACGAGGCGGCGGCGGGGCGCTCACCAACCGCCATGCTCGGTGGACAGCGGCCCGGTCCGTCCACCACGGCGATTCGGACTGTGGATAACTTGGTGGTGGATTGTGGAAAACGTCCGACGGCGTCATACGCGGATCGCTAGAATCGGTCAAACCCGTCGAAGCCCTCGGGTTGACCAGCTCCAGCCACACTGCCGTGCAGAGGATCACCCGATATGCCGCTCCGATCTGACTCCGAGAACTTCGCGCTGATCAAGGTCATCGGCGTCGGTGGCGGCGGGAGCAACGCCGTCAACCGGATGATTCGCGCCGAGATGATGGGCGTCGAGTTCATCGCCGTGAACACCGATGCGCAGGCGCTCCTCCAGAGCGATGCGCCGCACAAGATCCGCATCGGCGACAAGATGACACGCGGCCTGGGGGCCGGCGCGGACCCGGGCGTCGGGCAGCGAGCCGCCGAGGAGGACTCGGAGAAGATCTACGAGGCCCTCAAGGACGCGGACATGATCTTCATCACCGCCGGCATGGGCGGCGGCACGGGCTCGGGCGCGGCGCCGGTCATCGCGGAGATCGCCAAGGATCTCGGCGCACTGACCGTGGGCGTGGTAACCAAGCCGTTCAGCTTCGAGGGCATGCGACGCAAGCTCGTCGCCGAGCAGTACACCGAGCTCCTCAAGGAGAAGGTGGACACGCTCATCACGATCCCGAATGACCGGCTGCGCGAGGTGGTCGACAAGAAGACCTCCATCGTCGACGCGTTCCGCGTGGTGGACGACGTCCTGCGCCAGGGCGTCCAGGGCATTTCCGACCTGATCACCGTACCGGGCCTCATCAACCTCGACTTCGCCGACGTCAAGACGATCATGCGCGAAGCCGGCAGCTCGATGATGGGCATCGGCATGGGCACCGGCGAGAACCGGGCGGTCGACGCGGCCAAGGCCGCCGTGATGAGCCCGCTGCTCGAGGTCAACATCACCGGGGCGCGCGGCATCCTGTTCAACGTCACCGGTGGCAGCGACCTCGGCCTGTTCGAGGTCAACGAGGCGGCCGAGGTGATCCGCGAGGCGGCCGATGCCGAGGCGAACATCATCTTCGGCACCGTCATCGACGACCGGATGCGCGACGAGGTGAAGGTCACCGTCATCGCCACCGGCTTCGACTCGAGTCGCAAGCCCAAGCAGCAGGGCCGCTTCGGAGCCGACGCGGCCGGCGATGTCGAGCAGTCGCTCGACGACCGCAGCCGAGAGATCCTCGCCGAGATCGAGCGCGATCGCGAGCAGCGTGCCACCCTCGAGGAGCAGATGGGCACCGAGTCGCCCTTCGCCCGATCGAAGGAGCGCGAGGCCACCGAGTCGCGCCCGTCGGAGCGCACGCCGCTGCCGGTGCGACCGGGCACGCTCGAGCCGCGGAGCACGTACGGCGAGGCGGACCTCGACATTCCCAGCTTCCTGCGCCGCAAGAACGACTGACCGATGCGGGCGCCGCGCCCGGCAAGATCGCAACGAGCCCCGGCCATGGTCCGGGGCTCGCTCGCGCCTCCCCGCAGCTCCGCCGATCTTGACGCTCGCACCGTCGCACCACATCATCCGAGGCAGGTTTTGAGGGAGCGTCTGAGATGGACGAGGGAGCGACGCCGCCAGGGTTTCCGCTGCTGACACGGGCACTTCCGTGGCCCGTCTGGCTGCTCCTAACTGGAGCGATCGTGCAGTTGGGCGTTCAGATCGCCCCGGATTCTTATCAGGTGTTCGGACCGTACTTCCTCGTGAGCGGCGAGATGGTCATCGGCTGGATCCGCTCGATGTCACCGTTCCTCCTCGCGGCGGTCGTCATGCTGGCGGCGGACCGGTGGCCGGCGGGACACCGGCCCCTCCTGATCGGTGCGGCGGCGATGGCCGCGGTCGGACTGCTGCAGGTGGCGTTGGACATCTGGTGGGCGATCTGGGAGACCAATCCCGGACTCATACCTGACGACACCCAGCCATGGCTGAGCGGAGCGTTCCTTGGTGTAGGGGTGGCCATGGTCGCGGCCCACGCGCTCCTGGCAGCCGGCCTCTGGGCGGCTCGTGCGCCTCGACGGGTGGGCCGCATGAGCGTCGTGCTGGTTGTCCTGATCGGCCTGGGAGGGCTCGTCGCGACCGGCGCCGGTATGTGGGTGGTTGGCCTTGTGTTCCGCTACACCGGATCGGTCGACTACCTCTGGGTCTCCGTGGCGGGCGCGGCCCTCACCGCAGCTGGCTTCGCGGCGCTGGCGGCCGTCGCCATGGCCGCGGTTCGCACCGCCCAGCGCCCGGACCGGATACCGGAGATCCTCATCGCCATCGGGGCCACCGTCACGATGGTCGCGACGGCGTGGACATGGGGCTTCCCGCATTTCGCGCCGATCCAGGCGTGGTCGGACGGGACGTCCGTCTGGGTGTTCACGATCCCGAACGCGGCGGCCACCCTCGGGATGCTCGCGATGATCGCGGGCTTCGGGGCCGCCGCGATCGCCGTCCGCAAGAGCCCGACGGGCGCCCCGACCGCTTGAGCGCCGGCTCTGCCGTGGCACCATACCGCGGTGGAGTTCCTCCCCAACGAGCCGCCCAGCGTCGAGCTGATCCGCGAGCGCCACGAGCGCCTGCTGGAGCGTCTGCGGCGCGCCGCCGAGGCCGAGGGGCACGATCCGGATCGGCTGCGGATCGTCGGCGTCACGAAGACCCATCCGGCGGCGCTCGCGCGCGCGGCGCTGACCGCCGGCATCACGCGGCTCGGCGAGAGCCGCGTCCAGGAGGCCGAGCCGAAGGTCGATGCCGTCCCCGAGGCGGAGTGGCACTTCATCGGTCGCCTCCAGTCGAACAAGGCGCGGCGGGCGGTGCGCCGCTTCGCGGTGATCCACTCGCTCGACTCTCTGGAGCTCGTCGACCGCGTCGACGGGCTGGCGGCGGAGGAGGGGACGGCCCCACGGGTCCTCCTCCAGGTCAACGTCAGCGGCGAGTCTTCGAAGGCGGGCATGGCCCCCGCAGCCGTGGCCACGATGACGATGCCGCGGACCGTCGCCCTGGTGGGGCTGATGACGATCGCGCCGATGGGGGCGAGTGACGAGGAGGCTCGCGCCGTCTTCGCGCGTCTGCGCGCGCTGCGTGACGAGCTGGAGCAGCGCATCGGCCACGAACTGCCCGAGCTGTCGATGGGAATGAGCGCGGATGCCGATGCGGCCGCGGCGGAGGGGGCGACCCTGGTCCGCATCGGGACCCTGCTATTCGGGCCTCGAGGCTGACGGCTGCTATCCTCCGGCCATGGGAACCGTCCTCGTCAACTTCATCCAGCTGCTCACCTTCTTCCTGTGGTTCATGCTCATCATCCGCGTGGTCCTGAGCTGGACGAATCCGATGGGCGGCGGGGGACTGACCGCCTTCGTCTACCAGATGACGGAGCCGATCCTGGCGCCGATCCGCCGGCTCATTCCCGCGAGCTCGGGGATCGACTGGTCGCCGCTGATCGCCATGCTGCTGCTCGGCGTGATCGTCCGGGTCGTCGTCCGCCTCTGAGCGGCGGACCATGCCGGACATCGAGCTCGCCGTGACGGCGCGTGCCGCCGCCGATCGCGTGGGACCCTTCCGCGACGGCGTGCTGCGAGTGCGGGTCACGCGGCCCCCGGCCGACGGCGAGGCGAACCGCGCCGTCCTCCGTCTCGTCGCGCGCGCCATCGGCGTGCCCACCTCGCGGCTGACCCTGGCGGCCGGGGAACGGGCGCGACGGAAGCGCATCACCGTCGACGGGATCGACGCCGCCGAGCTCGGGCGCCGCCTCGCCGCGCTGGCCCTCGATTGATGGCGGACCGTGGCGGCGGCTATACTGCGCACTCCCCGATGGGCGATTGGCTCAGCTGGTTAGAGCGCACGGTTCACATCCGTGAGGTCACTGGTTCGAATCCAGTATCGCCCACCACTCCGTCCGTCGAGGCTCGCCGTCGTGCCTGACCGCGCGCCCGGGGCGGGGTCCGCGAGCGGGGGCGGCAACCCTGTGCCGCCGGCGCAGGTGCGGACGATGTTCGACCGCATCGCGCCGATCTACGAGCGCATGAACACCGTGATGACCGCCGGCCTCGACGCCCGCTGGCGCCGCGACGCGGTGCGCGCCACGGGGCTTCGGAGTGGCATGGCGGCCGTCGACGTCGCGTGCGGCAGTGGCTCGCTGACCCGGCTGCTGGGCGATGCCGTCGGCCCGTCGGGCTGCGCGATCGGGATCGACGTCTCCGAGGCGATGCTTCGCGAGGCTGCCGGCCGCGTCGGCCCGTCGTCGATCCGCTACGAGCGCGCTGACGCCCTCGCCCTGCCCCTCGACGACGCGACCGTCGATGCCGCCACGATCGCGTTCGGGCTGCGCAACGTCGCCAACTACCGCGCCTGCCTGGCCGAGATGGCCCGCGTCACGCGGCCCGGTGGCCGCGTCGTGGTCCTGGAGATCGCCACGCCGTCCGGCGGCCTCGGTCGCTGGTTCGCCGAGCTGTGGTTCCGGCGGATCGTCCCGCTCATCGGCCGCGTCTCCGGGGGAGGGTCGGCCTACCGCTACCTCCCGGACAGCGTGCGCCGCTACCCGCCGCCCGACGCCATCGCCGAGCACCTGAGGGCCGTCGGATTGGCCGGCGTCCGCTGGCGCCGCCTGGCGCTCGGCATGGTCACCCTGCATGCCGGCCGGAAGATCTGAGCGGCCGATGCGGATCCTGCTCACCGCCGAGTCGTTCCTGCCCTACCTCTCGGGCGTCACCGTCTCCGTCGACGCGCTGGCCCGCGGGCTCGGCGCCCGCGGCCACGAGGTGCTCGTGCTGGCTCCGGCCCCCGCTGCCGCGGAGGAGCCAGGCCCCGCCGGCTCGCCGGGCCCGGCGCCGAGGTACGCCTGGCTTCCGTCCTACCAGCTGCCGCGCCCGGTGCCGCCCCGCTACCGGATGCCGTGGCCAACGCCGTGGACGGCCGCCGTCCGCGAGGCGCAGCGGTTCGCGCCCGACGTCGTCCACGCACACTCGCCGTTCGTCACCGGCCTGCTGGCTCGCCGGCTGGCGCGCGGGGCCGGTGCGCCGCTCGTCTTCACCCATCACACACGCTTCGCCGACTACGGGCACTACCTCGGTCCGCTGGCAGGGCCGGGCGCCGCGCTCACCGAGGCGTACCTCGCGCGGTTCTGGAGCGCGTGCGCGGCGGTGATCGCCCCGTCGACCGACCTCGCGGCCGAGATCGCGGAGCGGGTGCCACCGCCTCGCCGGCGCCGGGTGCACGTCATTCCCACCGGCGTGGACGTGGCCGGGATCCAGGCGGTCGCCGCCGGCGATCCACGACCCGAGGCAGGCTGGCCGCCGGACGCGATCGTCGCCGTGTCGCTCGGCCGTCTCGCGCCCGAGAAGAGCCCGATGACCGTGCTCGACGCGGTCGCCCTGGCCGGGGCGCGTGACTCGCGCCTCCGGCTGCTGGTGATCGGCGGGGGACCGTCGGAGTCGCGCCTGCGCGCGCGTGCGGCCGCGCCGGACCTCGCCGGGCGGGTCGCGTTCACCGGGATGCTGCCCCGCGCCGAGGCGCTCGTCCGGCTGCGCGGGGGCGACCTGTTCGTGTTCGCGTCCCGGACCGAGACCCAGGGGCTGGTGCTGGCCGAGGCGCTGAGCGCCGGCCTGCCGGCCGTGGCGGTCGAGGGCCCCGGGGTGGGTGACTCGGTGCGCGATGGCGTGGACGGGATCGTGGTCCCCGCCCTGCCGGAGCCGGGTCGAGCCCAGCGGGTTGCCGCCGCCATCGGGGTGCTCGCTGGCGACGAGGCGCACCGCCGCCAGATGTCCGGGCGCGCCGCCGCCGACGCCGACCGGTTCTCGGTCGAGGCCCGGGTGGCGGTAACCGACGCGCTCTACCGCTCGCTCCTGCGCTGACGCCGAAGCCGATGTACCTGCGCGAATCGCTTGCGCCCCCCTCGACGCGGCGTACAATGCCAGGCATGCGAGCGAGTCTGGTGGCCCGACTGGTGTCACACCCAACCATCGACTTCGGTGCCGACCGGCATCCGGCCCACCGATCGCGGCTCGGTCTCGTCCGCAGCCAGACGGTCTACCACGCCTCGCGGCGGCCGGCCGTTTCGGCGGCGACCATCGGCGCGCTGCGCTCGCAGACGAGCCGGTTCCGATTCCCGGCCGTCGGACGCGCCACGCGTCTCCCCGCTCGCCGTCCCGCCCTCCCCTTCGGGCTGCCGCGCGCACGCCGCGCGTAGCGCTCCGCGTGCCGATCCAGCGGACCGCGCGCGCCACCTCCGCCGGCGGCGTCGTGCACCGGACCGTCGACGGTCGGCTGCAGGTCATCCTCCTTCATCGGCGCTCGCCGCGGCTCTGGGCGCTCCCCAAGGGCACGCCGGATTCGGGTGAGACCACCGAGGAGACCGCCCTGCGCGAGACGCGCGAGGAGACCGGCCTCGAGGTCGAGATCGAGGCGCCGCTGCGCTCGATCCGCTACTACTTCGTGCGCGGCACCACGCGCTTCCACAAGACGGTCCATTTCTTCCTCATGCGCCCGACCGGCGGGGCGCTGGATCAGCACGACGCCGAGTTCGACGAGGTGCGCTGGCTCGACCTCCCCGAGGCGCTGGCCCTCATGAGCCACGCCACCGAGCGTTCGGTCGTCGAAGAAGCGTCCCGCGCGCTCATCGGGTCGCCGGCCTCCGGGCCGATGACCGGGGCGGAGGCGACCGCGTGAGCGACGGCGCCGCGAACGAGCTGCGCCGGACTCCGCTCCACGATCTGCACGTCGAGCTGGGCGCGCGGATGGTGCCATTCGCGGGCTACGGGATGCCGGTCCAGTACCGGTCGATCATCGAGGAGCACCGGGCGGTACGCAGCGCGGTCGGCATCTTCGACCTGTCGCATATGGGGGAGATCGAGGTGACCGGCGAAGAGGCGGTGGCCTTCCTGCGCTACGCGTTGGTGAGCGACTCCGGCGCGCTCGAGATCGGCCAGGCGCAGTACTCGATGGTCTGCCAGGAGGACGGCGGGATCATCGACGACCTCATCGTCTATCGCCTCGAGGGCGGCCGCTTCTGGCTGGTCTGCAACGCCTCGAACCGCGCGGCCGTGCTGGAGCAGCTGACCGCGCTGCTCGAACGCGGGGACTTTGGCGCGTCGCTCGAGGACCGCAGCGATCGGACGGCGCTCGTCGCGCCGCAGGGTCCGCACGCCGCCGCGCTGCTCGCCGGCCTGACCGACCTCGATCTCGACGCGATCGGCAACTACCGGTCCGCGCAGGGCAGTGTCGCCGGCGTCGACTGCCTGGTGGCGCGCACCGGGTACACCGGGGAGGATGGCTTCGAGCTCTTCTGCGACGCCCGCGACGCCCGGCGCGTGTGGGAGGGGGTGGCCGGCGCGGGGGAGACGCACGGCGCACGGCCGTGCGGGCTGGGGGCGCGCGACACGTTGCGGCTCGAGGCCGGGATGCCGCTGTACGGGAACGAGCTGTCGCGGGAGACGAACCCGTTCGAGGTCAACCTCGGTCGGGTCGTGAAGCTCGACAAGGGCGAGTTCATCGGCCGGGCGGCGCTCCAGGCGGTCCAGCAGGCGGGTCCCGGGCGCAAGCTCATCGGCCTGCGGATGCTCGACAACGCGATTCCGCGCTCCGGCTACCCGGTGCATGCCGGAGGCAAAGCGGTCGGGCACGTCACCAGCGGGACGCTATCGCCGACCCTCGGCGAGAAGATCGGCATGGCCCTCGTGCCGGCCGGGCTCGCCGGCGTCGGGAATGCCTTCGAGGTCGTCGTGCGTGACCGCCCGTATCGGGCGGAGCAGGTAAAGTTGCCCTTCTACCGGCGCCCACGCGACTGACCCGTCGCGACCCGCGACCGCCCAAGGAGGACCCTATCCCCGATGGCCTACCCCGACGACCTGCGGTACTCGAAGGAGCACGAGTGGGTGCGCGCCGACGATGGCAACGCCACCATCGGGATCACCAGCTTCGCGGCCGATGAGCTCGGCGACATCGTGTTCATCGAGCTGCCCGAGGTCGGCGCCCAGCTGACGCAGTTCGGCACGTTCGGCGTCGTCGAGAGCGTGAAGGCCGTCAGCGACCTGTACGCGCCGGTGTCGGGGACGGTGGTCGAGGTGAACGAGGCCCTGCGCGACGCGCCGGAGCTGCTGAACAGCGACCCGTTCGGCGAGGGCTGGATCGCCAGAGTCGAGCTCGGCGATGCGGCGGAGCTCGAGGGGCTCATGGACGCCGATGCCTACGCCGCGGAGACCGCCTGAGCGCCAGATGACCTACTCCCCCCACACCGCCGCCGATCGGGCGGCGATGCTCGAGGCGATCGGTGCCGCCACCGTCGATGAGCTCTTCGAGGACATCCCGACCGCCGTCCGCGCCGGTGAGTGGAGCGTCCCGCCGCCGCTGACCGAGCAGTCGGTCCGCGGCGAGCTCGGTCGCCTCGCCGGTCGCAACCGCATCGCGGAGGTCAGCTTCCTCGGGGCCGGGGTCTACCGGCACCTCGTCCCGGCGGTCGTCGGCGAGGTGATCGGAAGGCCCGAGTTCGCCACCGCGTACACCCCCTACCAGCCCGAGGTGAGCCAGGGCACCCTCCAGAGCATCTACGAGTTCCAGTCGCTCATCTGCGAGCTGACCGGCATGGAGGTCGCCAGCGCCTCGCACTACGACGGGGCGACCGCGACCGCGGAGGCGGCGCTGATGGCCTGCCGGCTCACCCGCCGGCATCGGGTGGCGGTCTCGGCCGGCGTCAACCCTGATTACCGCCGCGTGCTCGAGACCTACTGCTCAGGCCCCGGCGTCGAGGTCGTGACGGTCCCGATCGACCTCGCGGAGGGCGGGACCGGCGCCACCGACCCGGGCACCGCCGCGGGGCTGCTGGACGACAGCGTCGCCTGCCTCATCGCGGCGCAGCCGAGCTTCTACGGCCAGCTGGAGCCGATGGCGGAGCTCGGCGAGGCGGCACACGCCGCCGGTGCGCACTTCGTGGCGGTCGTGGAGCCGACGTCGCTGGCCCTGCTGACGGCGCCGGGCGACTACGGCGCGGACCTCGTGACCGCAGAGGGCCAGCCGCTCGGCATCCCCGCCAGCTTCGGCGGCCCGTATGTCGGCCTGATGGCGGCCCGGATGTCGTCCGTGCGACAGATGCCCGGCCGGCTGGTGGGCGCGACGCGCGATGTCCGTGGCCGGCTCGGCTATGTCCTCACGCTCCAGGCGCGCGAGCAGCACATCCGCCGCCAGAAGGCGGCGAGCAACATCTGCACGAACCAGGCGCTGATGGCACTGGCCGCCACCGTCTACCTGACCGCCGTCGGCCCCGAGGGCCTGAGCGAGGTCGCCGAGCTGTCCACCGTCCAGGCGCGCCACATCGCCGCCGCGATCGAGGGCGCCGGCCTCGGCCACCGGCGTTTCAGCGGACCCTACTTCGCCGAGGTGGCGGTCACCGTCCCGGATGCCGCCCGCCGCCACGCGGTGCTGGCCGAGCGGGGGATCGTGGCCGGGCACCTCGTCGAGCGCGACGAGCCGGCCCTGCGCGACACGCTGCTGCTCGCGGCCACCGAGCTCACGACCGATGATGACGTCGCACGCTTGGTGGAAGCGCTGGAGGCGACGCGATGAGCGTCGCCGAGGCCCCCCACTCCGACTCGTCGGGCCGTGGCGCCGCGTTCTCCGGCGCCGAGGGGGGTCCCGAGCTGACGATCGTCGAGCCGCTGATCTTCGCCGCCTCGCGTCCGGAGCGGCGCGCGGTCCGCTTCCCGACGGCCTCGGCGGCGGCGCGCGAGGCGGCTTCCGGGCAGCCGGAGCTGCCCGCATCGGTCCGTCGCGACAAGGCGCCACGTCTCCCGGAGGTGAGCGAGCTCGATCTCCTCCGCCACTTCAACCGGTTGGCGCATCTCAACCACGCCATCGACCTCGGCTTCTACCCGCTCGGCTCGTGCACGATGAAGTACAACCCGAAGGTCAACGAGTGGGCCGCGCAGCTGCCCGGCCTGGCCGACTCCCATCCGTTCGATCCCGAGGCGATGAGCCAGGGCAGCCTGGAGCTGATGTGGCTGCTCACCGAGCTCCTCAAGGAGATCAGCGGCTTCCCCGCGGTCAGCCTCCAGCCGGCAGCCGGCGCGCACGGCGAGCTGACCGGGATGCTCATGACCCGCGCCTACCACCGGGATCGCGGCGAGGGTGAGCAGCGGACCAAGGTGCTCGTGCCGGACTCGTCGCACGGCACGAACCCGGCCACGGCCACGATGGTCGGGTACGAGGCGGTCACCATTCGCTCCAACGCGCGCGGCGGCATCGACCTCGAGGCGCTGCGTGCCGCCCTCGGCCCCGACGTGGCGGCGTTGATGATCACGAACCCTTCGACACTCGGCATCTTCGAGGACCAGATCGACCAGGTGCTGGCCGCCGTCCGCGAGGCGGGCGCGATCGCCTACATGGACGGCGCAAACCTCAATGCCATCCTCGGAC
>Ga0268386_10001043_pt1 | contig 18714 bp, 8 predicted proteins | sample RVTome_15_FD_200260 | JGI IMG/M metagenome (GOLD analysis project Ga0268386, IMG submission 200260) | Soil microbial communities from uranium-contaminated site in the Upper Colorado River Basin, Wyoming, United States - RVT150D86... ...
ATTTCGCACTACTTTCTGACGGCTGAAAGCTCCTTTCCACGTTCCGGGCAAGTCGCTGTGACGATTGTATCAGCCTACAACGCCGTTGTGACGTCTGTTCGTCGCATTCACGACGACCTGCTGATCTTCCGCGTGCGGCCGGACGACGGAGTGTTTCCGTTTGAACCGGGCCAGTACGCGACGCTGGGGCTGGAGTGCGGCGAGGAACGCAACGACGGCGTTCCCGTCACTTCCGCCCTCCCGCCGCACACGTTGATTCGCCGGGCGTACTCGTTCAGTTGCCCGGTTCTCGACGACGGCGGAAACCTCGTGACCTGTTCGGAGACCGAGGACTTCGAATTCTACGTGACGCGGGTCAGCAAGCCGACCGACGAACCGCCGCCGTTGACGCCGCGGCTGTTCGCGCTCACGCCCGGCCGGCGGATGTCCGTCGCCCCGAAACCGCACGGGAATTACACGCTGCACCGGGTCCAGCCGGGGGACGACGTGCTGTTCTTCGCCACCGGCACCGGCGAGGCCCCGCACAACGCGATGCTGGCGGAACTGCTGCGGCGGGGGCATACGGGGCAGATCGTGTCGTTCGTCAGCGTGCGGTACCGGGCCGATCTGGGATACCTGCAGACGCACCTCGAGCTGGAACGCCGCTACGAGAACTACCGCTACGTCCCGGTGACGACCCGCGAGCCGGAGAACGTCGACCCGGCCCATCCGCAGTTCGTCGGCAAGCGGCATATGCAGGACCTGCTGACGAAGGACCGGCTGGTGGACACGCTCGGCTGGCTGCCCGACCCGCGGCGAACGCACTTCTACCTCTGCGGCAACCCGACGATGATCGGCTTCCCGCGGTACGACACCGACGGCCACCCGATCTACCCCGAGCCGCCGGGAATGATCGAACGGCTCGAACTGCTGGGCTTCCCCCACGATCTGCCTCACAAGCCGGGTTGTGTGCATTTCGAGAAGTATTGGTAGCTGAATTCGCAAGAATTCAGGTGATTCGAGGTTTCGTTCGCACCGCCATCGCATCGTCCCCGGGTTGAACGCCGATCAAGTCGTGGTCGTTCCGGGAGCAAACGACGTTCCGCATGGCTGCCGCCGTGGCTCCGCCGCATCCGACTTTTTCCGCCTTTGGGAACTGTGCGAATTCGCACGTCGCGGCGAAACGATATGACAGACTGCCACGGTGGTCTGAGGGACTGGTGAGTGGTGGTCGAGTTGAGACTTGAGAGAGGGACGCGTCTGTAGGAAACCATTGAGAATTGAAAATTGGAAGCGACGTTCGATCATGGCAATTTGCATTTTTCAATTCTCAATCTTCAATTTTCAATCTCTTCCTCATCCCTCATCCCTTCTCTTACCACTCACGACTCACCAATCCCAGTTGAGGCTGCCGGTTTCATCGGGGTTGCCGGTCGTAACGGTTTTCCGGGTTGACTCCGACGAGTTCGATCGTTTTCAAGCTGACGGCTGCAATGCAAATTGCTGTTGTGCTCACGGCGCCGGTAGGGTGGATTGGCACGACGATCCTGTGCAGGTCCGGACGGCCCGTTCGGACCTTCGGAAAGGGGACTGGTCCATTGTTCGGCGGAAGACTCGTTTCGCGGAACAACTGTCGCTCCGAAAAATGGACCTGTCCCCAAAGTTGAGAGTTCAGAGTTGAGAGTTGAGAGCCAGAGGTCGGAGGTCGGACAAAAGCGGAAGGCGGAAACCGGGAATACTCTTGCGTCTCTCAACTCTCTTGACGTCCCGCCGCACACCGAGGTCCGGTCGGGCCGACACGGACCTGCTGGAGTTGCCTTGCCATGTTCCGTCTGCCCGCGAAGAGCCGGCCGCGCCTGTCTGCATGCCGTCGACGTCCTTCGGGTAGTGCGAAATTAATTTCGCACTACGTTGAGATTCTTGAGGAGCGGATGCTGCTTTCCGCCTCGACCGCGCCCGTGCTGGATTTCGGGGGGCTGGCCGTCGATCCCTCGTCGTACGCGGCGGACAGCATCCTGGTGCGGATGAACGCCGACTGGCAGCAGCAGGCGGGGGCCGCCTTCGCAGCGGACGCCATTCTGGCCGGCGCCGTGTTCCGCCCGCTGACCGTTGGAGGCAGCGGACTGTACGAAGTCGCGCTGCCGGAAGGGGTCGGCGTCGGGGCGGCGCTGGACGCGTTTCAGGCCGCTTCCTTCGTCGAGTACGTGCAGCCCGACTATCGCATCACCCTGCAGGCCACGCCCGACGACCCCCGCTTCGGCGAGATGTGGAACCTCGAAAACGCGAGCCAGACGGGTGGCACGCTCGACGCCGACATCGACGCGACGGGGGCGTGGGACGTAACGACCGGCTCCGGCAGCGTCGTCGTCGCCGTCACCGACACCGGGGTGCAGTGGAACCATCCCGATCTGATGGCGAACATCTGGGTCAATCCGGGCGAGATCGCCGGCGACGGCATCGACAACGACGGCAACGGGTTCGTCGACGACGTCCACGGGTACGACTTCATCAACGAAGACGGCAACCCGATGGACGACCAGGGGCACGGCACGCACGTCGCGGGAACCATCGGCGCGGTCGGCGACAACGGGATCGGCGTGACGGGCATCAACTGGAACGTGCAGATCATGGCGCTGAAGTTCCTGGGGTCGGACGGCTCCGGAACCACCAGCGACGCCATCCGGGCCATCGACTACGCGGTGGCCAACGGGGCCGAGATCATCAACGCGAGCTGGGGGGGCGATCCGTTTTCGCAGGCGCTGTTCGACGCGATCGCCGACGCCCGCAACGCCGACGTGATCTTCGTCGCCGCCGCCGGCAACGGGAATGCTTTCGGCGTCGGGCTGGACAACGACGCCACGCCGTTCTACCCGTCGGGCTACGATCTGGACAACATCATCGCCGTGGCCGCCGTCGACCACAACGACAACCTGGCGAGCTTTTCGAATTACGGGGCGACGACGGTCGATCTGGCGGCTCCGGGGGTGAACATCCTCAGCACGACGCTGGGGGGCGGTTACGGGCTGAACAGCGGCACGTCGATGGCCGCCCCGCACGTGGCAGGCGTCGCGGCACTCGTTCGCGATCTGCACCCGGAATGGACCGCGCAGCAGGTCATTTCGCAGGTGTTGAACAGCGCCGACCCGCTGCCGGGACTGCAAGGCGTGACGGTGACCGGCGGCCGGTTGAACGCCGCGGCGGCCGTCGGCAACCCGCAGCCACCCCCGCCTCCCCCGCCGCCAACAACGCTGCCCGTGGTTGAAGACTTCGGCGACGGTTTCGCCAACCACTTCTCACCGCAGGCGGGGAACTGGAGCGTCAGCGGCGGGCGATACGACGCCGTTCCGGTCGCACAGAACGACGATCTGGCGGCGGTCGCGACCATCCGGCTCGAGACCCCGCTGCCTGCCGATCTCGAAATTCAGACGGTGATCAACGCCGACGAAGGATTCGTGGAGCTGTTCGGGATCGTGTTCAGCGACAACCTCACCAACGGGTTCATCGTCTTCGATTACGTCGGCCCGGAAGACTTCAAATTCGCCAGCGCCGACATGGACGCCGACCGGTGGGTCATCGGCCGTCGCGATGCGAGCGGCTGGAGCGTCGACGCGTTCGCGAACGGCGACGTCAACGCGGCGGTGAACTACCAGGTTCGCGCGGTCATTACCGGGGGGAACACCGTCGCGCTGTTCGCCGACGGCGACCAGCGGGCGGTGCACACGTTTTCCGAGTCGATCGTCGATGGCGACGTGGGACTGGGAATGCGGAACAGCACCACGCACTTCGACGACGTGATCGTGCGGGAATTCGTGCCGCTCGTACCCGGCACGCTGCCGCTTTCCGAGAGCTTCGACGACCCAACCGCCGAGCATCTGCAGGTCCGCAGCGGCCTGGCATTCGTCAGCGACGGGCTGTACCACGTGACGGCGACGTCGCTGGGCGACGGGATCACCACGGTGCTGCTCGCCGACCCGCTGCCGGACCACCTCGAGCTGCAGGCGACGTTCAACGCCGACGACGCCAGCCCCGATCGGTTCAGCAATTCGTTCCTCATCTTCGACTACCAGACCGCGACCGACTTCAAATTCGCCGGCGGCTACGCCGGAAGCGACCAGTGGCTGATCGGCCACCGCACCAGCTCAGATTGGGTCACCGACGCCTCGGTCACGTTTACGATCGACCCGCTGACCGACTACGACCTGCGGCTGGTTATCGAGGACGGAAACACGGTGACGCTGTTCGCCGACGGGACAGAGCGGGTCTCGCTCGCCTATTCGGAATCGGTCGTCGACGGCGAGGTCGGGCTGGGGACCCGCAACGCCGACAGCCGCTTCGACGACTTCTCGGTGCGGGAAGTCGTCCCGCCGCCGTCCACGTCGGTGCCGCACAGCGAAGATTTCTCCGACGGAGTCGCCGACTTCTTCGAAGTTCGTTCGGGCGTGTGGGACGCATCGACCGGCCGGTACGCCGTCGTTCCGGCGATCGGTTCCGACGGCATCAGCACGCTGCGGCTGGGCGGCATTCCGGACGATCTGGAAATCGCGGCGACAATCAACGTCGACAACGGGACCGCCGACCGGTTCAGCAATGCGGCGATCATCTTCGATTATCAAAGCCCGACCGACTTCAAGTTCGCCGGAGCCTACGCCGGCTCGGACCTGTGGCTGATCGGCCATCGCACGAGTTTCGACTGGATCACCGACGCCTCGATCTCGGCCCCGATTGATGCGCTGACCGATTACGACCTGCGGCTGACGATCGAGAACGGCAACAGCGTGGTGCTTTCCGCCGACGGTGTGCCGCGGGTGACGTTCACCTACGCCTCTTCCGTGACCGATGGCGAGATCGGGCTGGGGACGCGGAACGGCGCGATCGCCCGGTTCGACGACTTCTCGGTGAGCGAACCGCAGGTCCCGCCGCCGCCGACGCCGGTCTCGCTGCCGCTGTTCGAAGACTTCAGCGACGGCGTCGGCGACGGACTGGTTGTGCAGAGCGGGCAGGCCGACGCGAGCGGCGGCGAGTACCAGGTCTTCCCGGTCTCCGGCGGTGACGCGATCAGCACGCTGCTGCTTTCCGACCCGCTGCCGAGCGACGTGCAGATGCAGGCGCGGGTCAACATCGACAACGCGGCGGGGGGACTGTACAGCAACGCCGTCCTCATCTTCGACTACCAGAGCGCGACCGACTTCAAGTTCGCGGGCGCCTACGCAGGCACGGACCAGTGGGTGATCGGCCACCGCACCAGCTCCGCCTGGGTCACCGACGCCTTCGTTTCCGCCCCGATCGACGGGCTGACCGACTACGACCTGCAGATGATTATCCGCAACGGAAACGAGGCGACGCTGTTCGCCAACGGCACCGAGCGGGTCTCGCTGAGCTACGCGGAATCGCTGCTGGACGGCCAGATCGGCCTGGGGACCTGGAACGCCGTCAGCCGCTTCGACGATTACTCCGTGCAGCAGTACGTTCCGCCGCCGTCGGCTTCGCTGCCGCACGCCGACGACTTCTCCGACGGCACGGCCGACTTCTTCGAGGTTCGCTCCGGCGCGTGGGACGTCGCCGGCGGCCGCTACGCCGTCGTTCCCGCACCGAGCACCGACGGCATCAGTACGCTGCGACTGGAAGGCATTCCCGACGACGTGGACGTGCAGGTGACGTTCAACGCCGACGACGCGAGCACGAACCGCTTCACCAACTCCTTCATCATCTTCGACTACCAGAGTCCGACCGACTTCAAGTTCGCCGGGGCCTACCTCGGAAGCGACCAATGGCTCATCGGGCACCGCACCAGCTTCGACTGGGTCACCGACGCCTTCGTGTCGGCCCCGATCAATCCGCTGACGGATTACGACCTGCGGCTCACGATCGAGAACGGCAACAGCGTCGTACTCTCCGCCGACGGCGTGCCGCGGGTGACGTACAACTTTGCCTCGTCGGTGACCGACGGCGACCTCGGCCTGGGGACCCGCTCCGGGGCGATCAGCCGCTTCGACGATTTCTCGGTGCAGGAATTCACGCCGCCGCCATCCGCGACGCTGCCGCACGCCGACGATTTCTCCGACGGCACGGCCGACTTCTTCGAGGTTCGCTCGGGAACGTGGGACGCCTCGACCGGCCGGTATTCCGTGGTGCCGCCGATCGGCTCCGACGGCATCAGCACGCTGCGGCTGGAAAGCATTCCCGCAGATCTGGACGTGCAGGCGACGTTCAACGGCGACAACGGGACGGCCAACCGCTTCAGCAACTCATTCCTCATCTTCGACTACCAAAGCCCGACCGACTTCAAATTCGCCGGGGCCTATCTCGGAACCGACCAGTGGCTGATCGGCCACCGCACGGCGTTCGACTGGGTGACCGACGTTTCGGTCACGGCCCCGATCGACGCGCTGACCGACTACCAGTTGCGGCTGACGATCCAGAACGGTAACAGCGTCGTGCTCTACGCCGACGGCGTGCAGCGGGTTTCGCTGAGCTACGCCTCGTCGGTGATCGACGGCGCGATCGGACTGGGGACCCGCAACGCCGCCATCAGCCGCTTCGACGACTTCTCGGTGCAGGCGCTGACCGGCGGCACGCAGGTGCAGTCGCAACCGGAACAAGTCCATTTTTTGGAGGAAAGCGTTTTTCGCGAAAGAAGCCTGACCCTGAAAAATGGACCTGTCCCCGTTGCGCAATTCGTAGCGTGGACTTCAGTCCACGCGAATCAAAGCGGAATTCGACGCCCGGAATCAGCGACGCTCGCGTGGACTGAAGTCCATGCTACGTTCCGCCTTCCGCCCTCGTCCGACCAGCCGCTGCCGGCGCTGGAGGCCGCCCTCTCCGGCGGCTTGATCGACGCCGTCTTCAGCGATCTGGACGGCTGGTATTGAAGTTGAAAGAAGTAGGACGCCTCTCCGAAGGCGACTCGACGGCCTCGGAGGGCCGTGCTACGGAAAGCGGAAGGCGGTCGTAGCGTCGACTTCAGTCCACGCTACGTTCCTATTCTTCCGCGATCAACGATTCCGCTTCGCTGCGCACTCGTTGCAGGACCAGCCAGTCGGTTGTCAAGACGGCCCGGTCGTAGGGACCAATCCGGTTCATCTCCGCGTTGGCGTTGGTGAGTTGCGATCTGGCTGCTGCCGTTTCCCCCTTCCTATGGGCGATCATCGCCAGGTAGAACCGCTTCGCGGCCCGCAGGAATCGCCGGCCCTGATCGCGTTCGCCCTTTAACCGGACGCGGACCTTCTCGCACCAGCCTTTCGCGGCCGCGAGGTCTCCGCGACGATACGCGGCGATGCCCTGTGCGAGGTAGATGTAGTTGCGGATGGATCGCAACCCTGGATTCCGTCCCGCTTCCCGCTCGAAGTTGTCCTCGATGTACCTGGAGAACTTCGCGGTCACCTCCGTGACCGACTTCGGCTGAGCGACGTCCGTAAATAGGCACATCTTGAGCGTGCGTTCCATGATTGCGACGCCTTTGGTGTCGGCGTACTGTTGCGCCGTCCTCCGGCAGTGTTTCTTGTATTCGTCGACGCGACCGAAGTGGGCCAGCAGGCATCCCATCCGCATGGCGGCTTCGTGGTGTCTGAAGGACTTCGGCAGATGCCGGACGGCTAGTTCGTAGTCCTCAAGGGCTTCGCGGTAACGCCTCTGGTGCATGAGGGAGTTGCCCCGCTGGAGGTATCCGCGGTGAACGGCCTCGGGAGGAAGCGCCTTCTCCGCTTCGCGCTGCACGGCTTGCAGCATGATCCAGTTTTCCCGGGCCGCGGCGCGGGCCGCGTCGTCGTCGAGGTGCGTCATCGCGCCCATGGCTTTTGCGAATTGCTCGTTCGCCGACTCTTTGTTACCGGCACGATGGGCCGCCAGGGCCAGGTAATAACGGCAGATCGCCTGGAATGCCGCTTTCCTTACGCCAAAGCCTTTGTCATTGAACAATTCGAAGCTTTGCTGCAGCAGACGAGTGGCCGCGCCGTTGTTCCCGTTGCGGAACTGGGCAATTCCCTGGGCGAGGAACAGGAAACGCGGGGCGAGACCAAACGTTCCGCTCCTGGTTCCCTTTTGATCGATGCGTTCGCCGATCGTCTTCGAAAACTGTGATGCGACTGCGAGCACGTCCTCCGTTTGTTTGACGTCGGAAAACGTGAAGAGCTTGAGCGTCCGCTCTTTGATCTGCAGCGACTCGGTATCGGCGTACTCGGCGGCGATCTCACCGCAGATTCGCCGGTATTCCTCGGTGTTTCCAAAGTGGTATTCCACAATGGCCAGTTGAAACAACGCCGTGTGGCGCTCGAACGATTTCTTCGGCAGGAACGCGAGGGCTCGCTGCCGGACCTTCAGCGACTCGCGGTACAGCATGGCGCTGATCTGGCCGTGTCCGATTCCCATGTAGTGCTTGCCGATGGACGTCGGCGACAGCTCGTCGTCGGTATCGGCCGATCCGCGCCAGACTCGCAGTTGATGGTCGGTTCCGTGGGTCGCGACGGCGCGGCCGTCCGGTGAGATGGCCACGGATTCCACGCTGTCGCCATGCTGGCTCAACGTGGTGCGCAGTTCACCCCTGCGGGGGTCCCACAATCGGACGGTGCCGTCGGTGCCGCCGGAGACCAGCGTGTTTCCGTCGGCGGAGAACGCCAGGCATCTCACGATTCCGGAATGCCCGCGGAGAGTGCGAAGCTGTTCGCCGGTGCGTCCGTCGTGAATGCGAATGTCGGAAATCCAGCTTCCCACGGCGAGCAGCTTGCCGTCGGGAGAGAACTCGCCGCAGTGATCCGGTCCCAGGTCGCGCAGTCGGCGAATCCTGCGGGGGAACTCTCCGCGGAGATCGAGCAGATGGGTCCCGTAATGTCCCTTGACCACGAGCAGCGTTCCATCGGGCGAGAGCCGCAGCCAGGCGACGAATGCGCCCGCGGCCGGATACCCGAACGACTTCGGCTGGCTGCCCGGCGACACTCGCAACACGGTGAGTTCCGTTTCACGCCGTTTGTTCCGGTCCCGTAACCGCGAGTGTCCCCAGGCAACCGTTTTTCCATCGCGCGAGATCGTCAGCTTCTTCTTGTTCTCTTCGATCCCGTCGACGACCCACTCGCCGACGATCTTGTCGGCGGCAAGGTTCCACACGCGCAACTTCTTGTCCTGCAGCGTCCATTCGACCATCCATTGGCCGTTGATGACGCGTGTGCCGGGCGGCTCTTTCGTGTCGGGGACGGTCTTCCTGATCAATGTCTTCACTTTGTCCAGGTCGCTGAGAGACAACAGAGAGACGCTGCCGGATGACCATTGACCGTCTTTCAACGTTGCCGGCCGGGGGTGCGAGCCGGCGACGGTGAAGATGACGCCCGGCCTCGTGGGATGAAAGGAGACATTCGCCAGCTTCGGCTCGGCGTCGATCCGCCTGGCGTCGAAGGGTTGGCATTGCTTCAGGTCCCAAAGCTTGGCATTGCTGTCGTTGCCGATCGTCCAGAGTTCGTCGTTCGACGGAAAGACCACGTCGGCCACGCGGCGATCGTGCCCGCGGATAACGATCGGTTCCCGCGCTCCGAAATACGTGTCGGTCGCATCCAGCCCGATGCTCCAGACGTAAGCCGCCTGGTCGCGCGAGCCGCAAGCCGCCAACCGCTTTCCCGTGGGCGAAAGCCGCAGCGAAGTCAACGGTGACGAGGTGCGCAGCAGGTGTATCGGTCCCGCCGGCTTCAACGTGTCGGGCTCCCACAGTCGCACGCCGTCGAAACCGCACGTTGCCAGCCGCTTGCCGTCCGCGGACCAGGCGATCGCGGCGACCGCTTGCCGATTTTCGAGCACTGACCACGCCGTTGTGTTCGCACCGTTGACGAGTTGCCAATCCAGCTTTGATGGGTCCTTGAGGAAACCGCGCGCTCGTGCCAGTCCCCGGTCATAACCGACGAGCAGCGTGTTCCCGTCCGGGGAAAACGCCATGTCGTTGACGGTCGTGCCGGGGCTGTCTTTGAAGTGGGGGAGTTTCGCGACCGGCTTCCCATCCAACGTGAGGATGTGGATCGTGGTTGATGATTCCCGGCCATCTTTCCCGTGCTGCTCGGCGACCGCGATGTAACGCCCCGTCGGCGAGACCGCGAACGCGGCGACGTCGTTCGGCAGTTCGATGGTTCCTTTCCGGATTCTTTGCCAGGTTCGCGTGTCGTAACGGAAGATGACACGTTTCTTGTCTTTGATGCCGAAGCAGAAGAATTCGCGTCCGTCCCTGGAAACGCACGGCGGCTTCTCCTTCCACCGCGCGCCGTCGATCGTCTTCGGTCGCCCGTCTGGATCCTTCATGTCCAGGAGGGCGATCTTGTCCGGGTGGCGGGGAATGATCAGCAGATTGCGATCCGGAATCACCGCCACGCGGCTTGCCGGGCCACCGAAGTACACGCTTGCCTTGTGAAGATGCACGGCCCGCCAACAGTGGTACCACTCGAACTGCCGCAGGTCTTTTTCGTTGGAGCCGGGGGCCGGAATGTAGTCGGCGAGCAGCCGCCTCAACTGCCAGATTTTACCGGCGTCCCACAGGCTGCGGGCGTGGTGCATTTCGGCCACGTATTCGCGGTAGGCGAGTTTCTCTTTGGCGGCGACGGCCTCCTTTCGCAGCTTCTCGGCAATGTCGCGCTGTTCGACCGCCTTGTCTTTGGCCGCCTTTTCCGATGCGGCCGACGCGGCCGCATGCTTATGGGCTTCGGTCTCGCGTTTGAGCGCTCGGCTTTCGTCCGCAAGCGCAGAAGCGCGGTCCGCGGCAAGCTCCTTGAAGGTCCCCGCTGCGACCAGCGAGACCACGCTGAACGTCACCAGCAGCGCCGCAATGGCAGCCGTCAATGAGGAAAGCGCCTTGTTCCGCCGGCTCCAGCGGACGAACCGTTCCGCCGGCGAAATGCGGCGGGCTTTGATCGGTTCATCGTCGATAAACCGCTGCAGGTCCTCGGCCAGCTCGCCGGCCGTCTGGTAGCGGTGGGTCGCGTCGCGGTCGATGGCTTTGTGGATGATCGTCACCAGATCTCGCGGCACGTCGGGGTTCAGCTTGTCCAGCCGGGGAGCGGTTTCCTGGGACACCTGAACAATGAGCTGATGGCGATCGCTTTCGCTGAACGCGGGCCGCATCGCCAGCATTTCGTAGAGCGTCAATCCGAGCGAATAGATGTCGCCGCGACGGTCGGCCTTCCCGGCAAACGCTTCCGGCGGCATGTACCGCAGCGTCCCCAGGATGTCGCCGGTGTGTGTGATGTTCTGCTGGTCGTCGGTCTTCGCCAGCCCGAAATCGGTGACCCACACGGTGCCCCGCAGGTCGAGCAGCAGGTTGCTCGGTTTGATGTCGCGGTGCTGAATGCCCTGGTCGTGCGCGTACTGCAACGCCGAGGCGACCTGCACGCCGATGTTGGCGACGCTTTGCCAGTAGGTCAGCGGTTTCGAGTGCGCACTCGAATTGACTTCCGACACCTGTCCCGGGAGAGAGATCGAACCGGGATGCGCCGTTGCCGACAACCGTCCGTGATCGGTGTCGCGCAGAGTGGTCCCGAAGTCGGCCGGCGTTGAAGCCGGCGCGATGGTGACGTCGTTGGCAGGATCGGCGCCAACGCTCGCTTTCGCAGCGAGGATCGTGTGCTGAAACCGCCCGGCGATCAGCGAACGGGCGACGTCCGCCGCGGACACGTCGGCCGGCTGCGAGAACGGCAGTTCGACGCCGCTCGGGGGCGTGTTCGTCGCCGAACCGGCCTGCAGGCGTTTGAGTTCCTCCAGAACGGCATCCAGCCCCAGCCCCTGAATGAACTGCATCACGTAATACTGTAAACCGTCCTCGTCGCCGACCCCGAACACCGGTACGATGTTCGTGTGGTGTAACCCGGCGGCGGCTTTCGCCTCGCGGGCGAAGCGGCGCCTCTGATTGGCATCCAGCAGCGCGTGCTGCGGCAGGACCTTCAGCGCCACGTGCCGGCCGAGCGACACCTGCTCGGCTTCGTAAACGACCCCCATCCCCCCGCGGCCGACTTCGCGGATGATGCGATAGTCGCCGAGTTGCCGAGGGTGCGAGGGACCCGACTGCGACGAATCGCCGCGGACGTCCTCACTGACCGGCGCGAGCTTTTCGACCATCACCAGGGCCGAGATGAACTCGCGGATTTCCTCGGCCAGTTCCGGATGCTTGTCGGTGTACTCGCTGACCGCGGGACGTTCCCCCCGCCGATAGCGCTCGACGAACTCCTCGGCCAGATCGGCAATTACTTCGGATTTCAAATGGACGTCGGCCATCGTGCAGATCGCTTCCTGTAACCGGGTTCAAACGGAACCGTCCAGAATACCCGCGGAACTTTGGAAACGCTTTCGACGATCGGACGGGTAGCCGATCCGAGCACCCGTCCGACCACGAATTGCGTCACTTCTTCACGCGCTTCCAGACGTTCAGAACGTTCCCCGAACCTTTCTTCGACGTAAAGTCCTTCGGCGCGTCTTTGCCATCGGCGGTGTGACAAACGGTGAGTGTGTCACCCTCGCTCTTGGAGATGTGCCTGCCTGCCTTGCCGGGGTCCTTTCCCTTGATGACCTTCGTCGTGACCACACGATATCCCTTCTTGATGGACACGATCTTGTACGCTCCGACACTGGTGACCTCTTTCCCCCGGCGAGTCGTCCATGTGCCGTTCTTCAATTCCATTTGCAGATCCTTGAATTCTTCCGCGGGCGTTGGCGTGCCGTCCTTGACGCTCGAAACGAGTTTCCACGTCCCGTTCGTTTCCTTGTAAGCCTTCTGAATGGCCGCATTGTCGGCGGCGGACAACAGACCCACGTTCGCGAGGACCAGACCAACGACGAGTGAGGATTTGGCGACTTTCTGCATTGGAAAACACTCCGTAGAGGTGACGTTCATCGGGGATGCCCGGTGCATGCCCCATGTCCTATTCCGAGAATTCCGGAAACTGCGCGAGGATCGATTTCAGCCGCGTCATCGCCCGCACATATCGGCTGCTGGCGCCGGTCTTGCTCAGGCCGAGGATTTCGGCCGTTTCGTTCCCGCTGAGCTGCTCGAAGTGCCGCAACGCGATGATCTCGCGGTCCATCGCGTCCATGCTGTTGAGGGCTTCCTGAAGTTTGATCCGCATTTCGGCTTTGACGGCCGCTTCGGACGGGGACGTCAACTGCCCCAGCAGATGCGCCGCCAGCGAGACCGAATTCGCTTCCGGCAGCGCCCCGCGATGCAGCGACACCTCGCGGTCGGCGTCGCGCATCTGCGTGCCGAGATGCCGGCGGTGAATCTCCGCCAGCTTCAGCCCCGTCATGTGCCGCAGCCAGAGAAAGAACGGCACCGCGGGATTGTCCAGATAGTCGCCGAGCTTGCGGCTGATTTCGAGGTACGATTCCTGCAACACGTCGGAATCGTCCACCCGCCCCTGCAGCCGCCGGCTCATCCGCAGCCGGACCATTCGTTTCAGCCGCTCGCGATGCTGCGAGAACAGCCGGTCGAGGGCCGTTTCGTCCCCATCGCCGGCCCGTTGGAGCAGTTCGCTGACTTCTGTGGATTCTTCGGTCATCGGCGTTCCCATACCTCTCTACATGCGCGTCGCGGGATAGAGTACGCAGAAAATCCACGAAAAAACCAATCCACGACAGAATCCGGCGCGCAGTTCCCAGGGATTTCGGAAATCCCTGGGAACTCGTCACCGGTGGCGCGATGATCAGAAATGAGGCATGAGGAATCGCCGCCAGGGCTCGTCGGTCAGCAACGTCAAGTCAACGGTGAACGTCATCGAAGCCGAACCTCAGATCAACCTGGCCTCTTGCTGATAACGGATGAGGGATCAGAAGGGGGGAAGAATTGAAAATTAAAAATTGAAAATTCTGTGCCCACATGTTCGGAATTTGCATTTTTCAATTCTCAATTCTCAATTCTCAATCTGTTCCCATTTTGATCACTGCTTCCATCCTGACAGCCGTCACTTCTGTTCCCATTGGCGTCCTCCGGAGTCCCGTCCCAGACCGCCGCGCGATCTCCGCGGATCGGGGAGTTATGTCGCCGTCGGCGGAGGGGCGCTTCCGACTTGCGGAAACTGAAAAACCGGCAATTCGTTAAATGGCAACGATTTCCGCTTGACGGTTTTTCCCAAGGCAAATATAACGCGCACGAAGGATTTTCGTTTAAGTTGCGTTTCCCCTCGTTCCGATTCTGGAACGAGACGACCGCGGAGGTCTCCGCGGTCGAAAACTGCTTCCACTCTTCGGGCGCCGGAGTGCGACGCAGACACGAACCAGGCCCCAACGTCCTTTCCAAGGAGCCAACGGAAATGGCAACGACCAAGAAGAAGACCACCAAGAAGAAGACCGCCAAGAAGGCCGCCAAGAAATCGCCGAAGGCGAAGAAGAAGACCGCCAAGAAGAGCAAGAAGTAAGCGGCGTTCGCGGCACCATTCCGACGAAGCCCGGAACACATAAGCTACAACAGTCAACAGGCCGAGCGATTCGCTCGGCCTGTTCGCATTGGCGGCCGCGAATCGCGGTTCGGTGCGGCGGATGCTCGCCGGTTGGCGGGGTATTACTGCGTTAGAGTCGTCCGGCTCAATCGTCGCCCTGTTTGAGCTTTCCCCTCGAAAGTTCGCGGGGAATGTGTATTCTGCGAAATGCACGCCCTGAAACCCCCCGACTCGCAAGGCATTCCAATTGCCGAAACGCAGCGGAGAATCCCGAATGGCTAATCCACTCTTCACGGCCGGCATCGGCGTCATCTGCGGGATCGGATTTCTCGCGTTCCCGCATTCGGCGCGAGCACAAGCCGAGCTGCACCAGTTCCTCAGATCTTCGCGGAACGTCGCGGAAATCGGCCTGAACGATACGCAGAAAACCCGGATTGACGAACTGCGACGACAGCTCAGCGACCGCAGATCGCAAATGAGAAGGCTCACCGGAGAGCTGGAACGGGACACTCGAGACAGAATCATGGCGGTTTTGACGCAGCGGCAACGCGAACGCCTGTCTCAGCTCTATTACCAGAACCGGGGGCCTCGCGCGCTCGAAAGTGCGGAGACCGCAAAAGCGCTGAGGCTCACCGACGAACAACGCAAGAAAATCCAGGAGATCCGTCAGCAAGCCCGCGAGGCGTACCGAAACGATCGCCGGAATTACGGCAAGATCATCCAGGCGCGGAATGAGAAATACCTGACCGTCCTGACGCCCGGACAACGCGCCCTCTGGGACCGGATGCTGGGACCGCCGCGGAAGAAGGAACTGTCGCTGTCGTCCGAACAACAGCGGGAGCTCTGGAGTCGCCTGCGCCAGTTCGCCCCGCTCACGGAGCGGAGGTATGCGGAGGAACTGAAAATCACGGACCGCCAGCGGGAGCAGATCAGAGAATTGTCTCGCGGACTCTGGATTAACAATTCCGAGTTGAAGAAGATCCAGCAGGAGTACGGCGAACGATACGAGCGGGCTGCCGGAGAGCGGCTGAAGGAAAGAATCCAACAGGAAATGGCCGAGGCGGTTGAGAAGTTTTACGAACGCGGGCTGCAGAAAATCAATGCCGTGCTGACCGCTCCGCAGCGCGAGCGACTTTCCAAGCTCAGAGAACGGCTCGATCAACGCCGCTATCGCTCTCTGGGCACGGCGGCGCTTCCGAGGTCCGCCGACATCGCGGACAAGCTCGAGCTCACCGAAGCGCAAAAAGAGCGGATGAAGGCGCTGCAACAGGCCGCGCGGGAGGCGGAACTGAAAGAGCAGAGAGAGTCGCGGGAACGAGTCGAGCGAATCCAGGAGGAACGGAACATGAACTATCTGAAAGTTCTGACTCCGAAGCAGCGCGCCGAGTGGGAAAAGATGCTCGGGCAGCCGCTGAAACTGCCCAAAGCCGACATCTGATGAGGCAACGGCGCCCATCGTGAGGGAGAACGCGGATGCCCCAGCGCGGCACAGCCGCAACCAAAGGGAAAACAACACGGCCCAGATTCCACTCAGTCAGCCGGACGAAGAAACCGCTGATGAACGCTAATGAACGCTAATCCAAACCTCTTCCAATCAGCGTCCATCAGCGTCTATAAGCGGTTGGCTCTGACTGACCGACTTCTGATCCGCGCAGATCCGCCCCATCGGCGTTGATCCGCGTTCCCCTGCCCGCCGATCGACAAGGCGAATCCCGCTCGGCCGGTCAAAGAGGTCTTGTCGAACGCGCCGCGGATCGCGAGAATCGCGGCGGTCGCGGCCGTTCGTTCGCCGTGCCGCTTCATCCTTCGCGGTCTGACGTTATGATTCCAGTGCGTCCTTCCACATCGCCGGACCGCACCGTCGCGCGACGGCGGCTTTTGACGACGGGGGCTGTCGTGCTGCTCAGCGTGGCCGCGCCGGCGTGCAGCCGGTTCTTGTCGAACGGGTATTCCTCCGAGGAGGCGTCGGCCGCCAAGCCGGACGCCGCCCGCGCCAAGCGATACCTCGAACAGGTCTGCAAGATCGGCCCGCGGATCAGCGGCTCGAAGGGGATGGCCGCCCAGCAGAAGCTGCTCGCCGACCATTTCGAAAAGCACGGCGGGAAGGTCTCGAAGCAACTCTTCGACGCCCCGCACCCGCTGACCGGCAACCCCGTGCGGTTCACGAACCTGATCGTGTCGTGGAATCCCGCGGCAAAGGAACGCGTGCTGCTGGCCTGCCATTACGACACGCGGCCGCTCCCCGACCAGGACCGCCGCAATCCCCGCGGGACGTTCATCGGCGCCAACGACGGCGGCAGCGGCGTGGCGCTGTTTATGGAGATGGCCCACCACATGAAGGAGATCAAGCCGACCTACGGCGTCGACTTCGTGTTCTTCGACGGCGAAGAGCTGGTCTACGGCCGCGACGCACCCATCGAGAGGTATTTCCTCGGTTCGCGATATTTCGCCGCGCAGTACGTGAAGGCCCCGCCGAAGCACAAGTACGTGTGGGGCGTCGTGGTCGACATGGTCGCCGACCGCAAGCTCGAGCTGTACATGGAAAAAAACAGCCTGCGTTACGCCCCGCGGCTGACGAAGAGCATCTGGGCGACGGCCCGCAAGCTGGGGGTGCGGGAGTTCATCCGCCGCGAGAAGCACGAAGTGCAGGACGACCACCTGCCGTTGAACCAGATCGCGAAGATTCCCAGTTGCGACATCATCGACTTCGACTACCCCTACTGGCACACGACGCTCGACGTTCCGGCGAAATGCTCCGGCGCCAGCCTGGCCAAAGTCGCCCGCGTGCTGCTGACATGGCTGGAGGAAGTGCCGAAGCCGGAGAAGTGAGAGGCTGTGAAGGAACGTCGTGCGAAATTCATTTCGCGCCGTCCACAGTTCGTGCGAAATGAATTTCGCACTACGTTTTTTCACACCACGGACCACGGACAACTGACGACGGACCACCGTGAACGACTGGCTCATCTCAACGTCGGCGGGCATCGCGTTGGTCGGGGTCGGCGTGGTGATGATGCGTTCGCATCTGCGCCGTTGGGACGCGAAAAAAAACGATGCGTCGCTCGACGAGCCGGAACGCCGTTATCTCCATTCCCGGTTTCGCCGGCGGATGCAGGCTTCGGCGATTCTGACGGCGCTGGGGGTGCTGATCCCGGTGGGGCACATCGCGATTGATCTGAAGCAGTTTCCAGGGCTGGGCGCCGCATTCTGGGGAGGCGTGCTGCTGCTGGCCGTGTGGGTCATTCTGCTGGGGATCGCCGACGTCATCGCCACCTCCGCCCGCACTCGCGCCGAGCTGGGCCGCATTCGCCGCCAGCAGCGCGAGCTGGAAGCGAAGGTCGCCGAGCTGCGTCGCCGCGGCTCCAACGGCCGGGACCATTCGACGCGCGACGATTGATTTCGTCTACTTGCGCGGCGGAAGTAGGTCCGCACGGCCCGTCCGGACCTCGAACGCTCAATCGGCGATCGACGGCGGCAACCTTCTCCGCGCGGCATACGGTTTCCGCCGCCATTCCCGCCACACCAGCCGCGGGAACACGCAGGCGTCTTTCGCGTAGCGTTTGAAAAGCCGACGCGGTTCGCACAGCAGGCGGTACAGCCATTCGAGGCCGCCGCGCTGCATCCACCGCGGGGCGCGGCGAACTTCGCCGGCGAGGAAGTCGATCGTGGCCCCCACGCACAGCGAGACTTTCGCGGCGATTCGCTCGCGATGCTGCGCGACCCACAGTTCCTGCTTCGGCGCGCCGAGCCCGACGACCAACACGTCGGGGCGGGCGGCGTCGATGCGGCGGAGGATGGCGGCCGTTTCCGCTTCGTCCTTCTCGAACCCGAACGGCGGACTGTACGTGCCGACGACCGCCACGTGCGGCCAGCGGGCGTGAATGTTCGCCGCCGCCCGTTCCGCCACGCCCGGGCCGGCCCCCAGCAGGTAGACGGTCAGCGGTCGCTGTTCCGAGGCCGCGTCGAACAACGCCGGCACCAGGTCGGCCCCGGTGACCCGCTCCGGCAGCGGGCGACGCAGCAGCCGCGACGCCAGCACGACCGGCATGCCGTCCGCCAGCACGAGGCTGGCGTTGTCATAGGCGGCGCGGAATTCGGGATTCGCATGCAGCATCACCGTGTGGTCGGCGTTCGGCGTGACGACGTAACGATGCGCCGGCCGTTCGCTAGCGACCCGGACGCTGGCAGCGTCCGGGTCGCTGTGCAGTTCGTGATCGGAGTGAATCCAGCCCATCACCCGCTCGACGGCCTCGCCCATGCGGAGCGCGTCGATGTGAATGCCGAAGAGTGAAACGCGACGGCCGTTTAGCCGCGACTCGGAGTCTTCGGCGAGGAGCGCTCCTCTCCGCAAAGC
>Ga0268386_10001044_pt1 | contig 18700 bp, 10 predicted proteins | sample RVTome_15_FD_200260 | JGI IMG/M metagenome (GOLD analysis project Ga0268386, IMG submission 200260) | Soil microbial communities from uranium-contaminated site in the Upper Colorado River Basin, Wyoming, United States - RVT150D86... ...
CCTGCCAGCGCTGGAGGCCCCCCGGCGACCCGTGGACGACCGTCGGCGACCCGGCCGCCGCGTCCGCGCAGAGAAAGCTGCCCGCCAGGGGACTCGTCACGAGGGGCGACCAGGCATCGGGGCGTTCCCGGGTGCGACGGAACTCGCCGTGGGACCACCAGGCCACGTGGACCCAGGGCTCGTCGGCCTCCTCCCAGACCGCCACCACCCGGGGGGCCCCGAGGACGGCGGCGGCGTGCTCCAGGGCCTCGCGGGCCGGCGCATGGGGGTCGAACGTGCTCGAAGCGGCCACCCGGGGCCAGGCCGCGAGCAGGAGCATCTCCCGGCGCAGCCTCTGCCCATAAGCCCCCAGGGGGCCGAGGAGCGCTCCCACCACCCCCAGGAACACGCTCCGGATGACGAAGGTGCTCAGCTCGAAGCCCGGCTCGTGCAGGACGTTCGCCGCATAGGCCCCCATGACGAGGAGGATGGAGAGCTGGATCCCGGCGGTCCAGAACGTCCCCGCCCACTGCCAGCGCATCGTGGCGCACAGCATCGAGAAGACGAAGTAGACGAAGAACGGGCTCCCCGGTCCTTCCGTGAGGTACATCAGGAGCGGGAAGATCGCGAGGTCGAGGGCGTGGGTGACGATCGGGAGCCGAGCCGGGACCACCGGGGATCGCCACACGACGAGGGCGGCCGCGATCGCGTAGGCGAGGTAGCCCGCCAGGGTCGCGTAGACGGCGGAGACGTGGCGGAGGGGCTGGGACGGGTCCAGCCAGATCGCGATCAGGGAGGACGCCGCGAGGACGACCCGACCCGCGGCGATCAGCCGCTCGGAGCGACTCTCCAAGGAGTAGCGCGACGCGCGGAGACGCCCACCGCTGGCCGACCCTACCGTCGGTCGTGGCATGAGAACCACCAACTAGTAGTTGGCTCTCTGCCCCCTGTCAAGGGCAGCTCCCTCCCCGATCGACGTGCACAGAATCCGTTTCGCGGACTCCCTCTATCGGTCGATAAGGACGGAGGCTAACCACCGATCAATTGACCGGCGACCATGCTCCTCCCCACACTGGACAGGCTGCGATGAGACGCCCCTTCAGCCGTTCCCGATGCGTCTGCGGCCCGGAAGGGGCGCCCGGCCGGGGATCCCCGCGGCCGGCGCGGTCGACCGTCCGGGAGACAGGTGACACTGGTGCTTGCGCAGGAAGTTGAGGAACCGCCGGTAGTCTCCCGGGGGCATGTTGAAGAGCTGGAGGACCAGGGGATAGCTGCCCCGGGTCTTCTCGAGCCCCCGGCGCACCACGTCGCGCACGTCCCGGCGAGTGAGGTCGCGCAGCATGAACGGGTCGTAGACGACCGACCAGAACGACTCGCGCCCGGTCGCCATGCGCTCGAAGAGCTCGTCCACCCCGCGGGCGGGCGGGGGCTCGGGGTCGGACCGGACCTCTCCGCGGTGGGTGATCTCGGCCGGGAGGTCCTCGGGGCCGAGGACTCCCCCGGCGGCGCGGACGGCCAGTCGTTCGGCGACGTTCCGCAGCTCGCGCACGTTGCCCGGCCACTCGTAGGCGGTCAGGTGGGCCATCGCCTCGGTCGAGGGCCGGGGCGCCTCGACACCGTAGCGCTCGGCGTAGGTGCCCAGGAAGGAGTCCAGGATGGCCGGGACGTCCTCGCGGCGCTCCCGCAGGGGAGGGACGCGGATGTGGATCACGTTGAGGCGGTAGAAGAGGTCCTCCCGGAACGTCCGGGCGGAGATCCCGGCGCTGAGGTCCCGGTTGGTGGCGGCGATGACGCGCCCGTCGACCGGGGCGGGAGCGACCTCGGCCCCGACGCGCTGGATCTCGCCGGTCTCCAGGAACCGGAGGAGGAGGCTCTGCATCCGCAGGCTCATCTCCCCGACCTCGTCGAGGAATATGGAGCCGCGGTGGGCGGTCTCGAACATCCCCGGCCGGTCGCGATAGGCGCCGGTGAAGCTCCCCCGGGTGTGGCCGAACAGCTCGGACTCCAGCAGGGTTTCGGGGACGCCTGCGCAGTTCACGGCCACGAAGGGCCCCTGGCGGCGTGGGCTCCGCTGGTGGATGAGACCGGCGACCAGCTCCTTGCCGACGCCGCTCTCGCCGGTGATGAGGACCTTGGCGTCCGAGCGCGCGGCGCAGGTCACGTCCTCCATGAGGACTTTCATGGCTGGGCTGTCGCCGATCAATCGCTCAGGGCTATGCACGGTCATGGGCCTCCCGCACTAGGGACAAAAGTCGCCTCTGCGTGTGTCAACGGAACGACAACGGAGGGAAGAACCGGCATCTTAGCAGGGCGGGTGAGCGGGAATGTGCGCTGCAACACACCGGAGGAGTTTTTTCGCCCCGCCGACGAGGGAACCCCCGGTTTGGGCTGCTCGCCAGAATCCACTGTAAACAAGCCGCTTAGATCCCCGGTCGGAGGCCCTGGCCGGCCGTCAGGCCGGTTCTTGATGAAAAATGGAACGAGACTTGCAAAAATATCATCGTGGTGATTCAACTCCTTCATGGAGGGGCCATGGACATCCGCGTGGTATCGTCGCTGACGCCTGAAGACGAGGAGCGGGTCGCTCCGTCGGTGCTGGCCGTCCTCCGCCGCATCCTGGACAGACTGCCGATCGCTTACACGATAAGGGTCGAAGCGACGAGCCAGCGGGTCTTCCAGCACACGGCGGCGGCCGACCCCGTCCTTCCCAAGGGGAAGGCGCGCGAGATGGTGTCCTAGGTCAGCGTCTCCCGGGGACCCCGCCCCGGCCGGAGCCGTAGCCCGCCGGGCGTCCCCGTCCCGTCCTACGGGCGACGCGTCCCATCGCGCAGTCTCCCCGCGGCGAGCCCGCCCCTCCCCCCCCTGGCTCCCGCGACGCCCCGCGCGCCATCATCGGAAGTCCTTGAACGGAAGCTGGCACTCGTGCTTCCGCAGGAAGTTGAGGAAGCGCTTGTAGTCCCCCGTCTCCATGTTGAAGAGGCGGGCCACGATCTTGTAGTTGCCTCGGGCCTCCTCGAGGCCCTTGCGCACGACGTCGCGTACGTTGCCCCGGGTGATCTCCCGGCGCATGTAGAGGGGGTAGACACTGGTCCAGAACGACTCACGGTCCTCGGTCAGGCGCTTGTAGAGGTCGTCGGCCACCGTGCGGCGCCGCTCGCGCTTCGGGCGCACCCCGATCCCGGGCTGGGCGCGCACCTCCGGGGGGAGCTGCTCGAGGGAGACCTCCTCGTTGCGGCCGGTGACCACCAGGCGCTCCACCACGTTCTGCAGCTCGCGGACGTTGCCCGGCCACGAGTAGGCGGAAAGGGCGGTCAGGGTCTCCGGAGAGAACCCCCTCACGACGTAGCCGTTGCGGCTGAAGCGGCCGAGGAAGTGCTCGATCAGGGCCGGGATGTCCTCCCGCCGCTCGCGCAGCGAGGGAACGCTCAGGTGGATGACGTTGAGGCGGTAGTAGAGGTCCTCCCGGAACTGCCCCTGGACGATGAGGTCGCGCAGGCTCCGGTTGGTGGCGGCGATCACCCGCACGTCCACCCGTCCGGCGATGCGGTCGGCCCCGACCTTCTGCAGCTCCCCCGTCTCGAGGAACCGGAGGAGGAGCCCCTGCATGCGCAGGGTCATCTCCCCGATCTCGTCGAGGAACATCGTCCCCTCGGCGGCGAGCTCCAGCTTCCCCTGCTTGTCGCGGTAGGCCCCGGTGAAGCTCCCCTTCACGTGCCCGAACAGCTCGGACTCGAGCAGGGTCTCGGGGAGCCCGGCGCAGTTGACCGCGACGAAGTTCCGGCTGGCCCGGGGGCTATGGTGGTGGATGAGGTTGGCGACGAGCTCCTTGCCGCTGCCGCTTTCCCCGGTGACGAGGACCTTGGCGTCCGAGCGCGCGATCCGCTCGATCTCCTGCTTGAGATCGAGAATGGGCGCGCTGTCGCCGATCAGATCGATCTGTGCGTGGGGTTTCATTCCCGTCCCGCCGTCCGCCGCGACCCTGGGTCAGGCGATGGTCCTGCGGAGGAAACGCTCCAGCATGCGCCGGCTTCCCTCGTCGATCTCGACGAAGCGGACTCCCAGCCTCGTGGCTCCCCCCTCGACTCCGGGCTCGTCGGCCTGGACGCGCCGGACTTCGACGGTCGAGTTGAACGAATCACCGTCGAACGCCGCCCGGAGCTCGGCCCGCTCGGAGACCTCGATCGGTCGGCTGCTCGCCAGCAATACGCCGCTGAGGCTGATGTCCACCAGCCGCACGGTGGACCAAATGATCATCTCCCACCGGCCAAGACCCAGCGCGGCAACCCGCGGGGTCCGCCGCCGTTCCGCCAACGACCCGACGTCCTCGCGGGCCGCGAAGCGGTCCAGGAGGTCCTCCGTCCCCGCGGCCACGAGACCGTCGATGCGCTCGAGAAGCGGGACGGGAAGCTGCACGAACTCGACCCCGATGACGTATCCCCGGCCGTCGGGCGCGGCCGGGTCGACGCGGCAAACCCTGCCTTCGACCGCCCCCCCCACCGGCTCCAGCACCAGCCGGGCCCGGTGGACCGACTGCGGGGCCAGGGGATGCGCCCCTTCGACGAGGGCCCCCCCGCGCCCGACGTCCCGGACACGCAGCGTCTGGACCGCGCCGAGGCTGGCCCAGAGCTGCCCCACGATCTCCGATCGCTCCCGTCCCCTCCGGTCCACCTGCATGCCCGCGCGTCCGTCCTAGTTGCCCCGGAGGGCGTGACGACCACAACCCAGTCGAGGCGACCGCACGGCCTCCCGGGATGAACCCCGCCGCCCCGCTCGTCGAGCGGCTGGCATTTCCCGAGTCCGGCTCGCCCAGGCATCAGGATGCCGCGACCGGATTGCAAGGAAGTCGCCATCGGAAGACAGACTTTGGTCGCCCTCTCCTGGACCAGGAGCCCTTGTGCAGGAAGACGATGCAGTCGGCCCCCGCGTCTCGGAACCCGGCCCGCCTCCACAAAGGTCGCTGATCGGTTGACTAAAGTCTGCCATCAAATGCCCCCGGCGAGCAACGGAGCGCCGGCGGCCTCGGCGGCCCGTCGGTATGTGGTGATCCCCCCCCCTCGGAAGCGGTCCTCTCGCCGAAAGGTGGGGCGGCCTCAGGAGCCGGCGGTGAGGTACCCCTCGGCCTCGAGGTACCGGAGGATCAGCTCGGCCGCCTCCCCCGGGGTGGTCCGCTCGGCGGGGACGCTGACCTCGGCGTCCGTCGGAGGCTCGTAGGGGTCCGAGACCCCGGTGAAGTGCTGGATCTGGCCGGCCCGGGCCTTGGCATAGAGCCCCTTGCGGTCCCGCTGCTCGCAGACCTCGAGGGGGGTGGCGGCGTGGACGAGGACGAAGCCGCCGAGCGGCTCGATCATGGCCCGGACCTCGGCCCGCAGGCTCGCGTAGGGGGCGATCGGGGCGCAGACCGCGATCCCCCCGTTCCTGGTGATCTCGGAGGCGACGAAGCCGATGCGGCGGATGTTGAGGTCCCGGTGCTCCTTCGAGAAGCCCAGCTCGGACGAGAGGTGCCGGCGGACGACGTCGCCATCGAGGAGGGTGATGGGGCGGCCGCCCCGCTCGAGCAGCTTCACGAGGAGCACGTTGGCGATCGTGGACTTCCCGGAGCCGGAGAGACCGGTGAAGAAGACGGTGAACCCCTGTCGGGCGCGCGGGGGATGGGTGCGCCGCAGCTCCCGGGCCACCGCGGGGAAGCTGAACCACTCCGGGATCTCCTCGCCCTGCTGGAGGCGGCGGCGGAGCTCGGTCCCCGAGAGGTTCAGCACCGTGCGGCCCGGGGGGACCTCGTCCTCGGGGAAGTAGCGGTCCAGCCCCTCCACGTAGACCATGTTCTGGAACGGGACCATCTCCACCCCCAGCTCCTCCTCGTGCCGGCGGAGCAGCTCCTGGGCGTCGTAGGGCCCGTAGAAGGGACGGCCGCTCGAATCGGCGCCGGGACCCGCGTGGTCCCGTCCCACGATGAAGTGGGTGCAGCCGTGGTTCTTGCGGATGATCGCGTGCCAGACCGCCTCCCGGGGCCCCCCCATCCGCATCGCGAGGGGGAGCAGGCTCAGCCGGGCCGTGTCCTCCGGATAGGCGGAGAGGACCGACTGGTAGCAGCGCACCCGCGTGTAGTGATCCACGTCGCCCGGCTTGGTCATCCCCACCACCGGGTGGACGAGGAGGCGGGCCTCGGTCTCCCGGGCGGCCCGGAGGGTCAGCTCCTGGTGGGCCCGGTGCATCGGGTTCCGGGTCTGGAAGGCCACCACCCGCGACCAGCCCCGCCGGGCGAACTCCGCGCGCAGGGCGGCCGGACCGAGGCGCAGGGACGGGTAGTCGTAGTGGACGGGGAGCTGCACGGCCTCGAGACGTCCGCCGACGTACCAGGGATGGCTCCGGTCGAGCAGGGACGCGACCCCGGGGTGCTCGCGGCTCATGGTGCCGAAGACCGCCTCCGCCTCCGCCTCCCGGTCGGGCGCCCACGCGTCCTCGACGTGGAGCACGGCCAGCATCACGCCCTCTGGGTCGCGCAGGGCGAGCCGGTCGCCCCGGGCGAGGGCCCGGCCGGTCGCCTCGGGCACGTCGAGGGTGATCGGCATCGTCCACAGCGTGCCGTCGGCCAGCCGCATCCGGTCGCGGACGGCCTCGTAGTCGGCCCGGGCCATGAAGCCGCGGAGGGGCGAGAAGCCCCCGTTGGCCAGCAGCTCCAGGTCGCAGAGCTGTCGCGGGGTGAGGTCCCAGGACGGCCAGCCGCGCGAGGCCTCCTTCAGCTCGGCGGCCCGCTCCGGATCGACCACCAGGTCGACGAGGATCCCGCCATGAGGCGCGGTGAGCACGTCCAGGTTCAGCATGGTCCCGTCCATTCGTTGACCTCGCTCCGCGCGCGCCGTCCCCTGCGGGCGGCCCGCGGCGTAGAAACTCCCCTGCTACCGAGCCCTCGCCCGGCAGGGCGACCCTGCCTCGGGGTTGTGGCGGCGATCGCGGCCGGCCGGACGAGCCGGCCACGGGCGAGGCGTCGGCCTCTGCTCCGGCCCGGCAGGAAACGGCTGCCGTCGACGCCTCGGGTGCGTCCCGTCTCCGGTGTGATCCCATCCGGGCCCAAGCAAGAGTCCGGCCAGCACGCCTGCTCGATCCGGAACCCCGCGGCCCGCGGGGCCCCCGCGCAGATGTCCTGCTGGCCGAAGACTTCTGTCGCGGCCGGCCGCCACCCCCTCGGCGCCGGCGGGCGCCGCCGGTTTGCCGAGTCCTCGGGGTTTGGGCATGCTTGCCCTTCTGGCACGACTCCCGCACGCGGCTTCGCCACTGCGCCGGCGGGAGCAGCGCGCCGCGAGCGCCCGGGCCGAAGGGGACCGGCAGAGATGATCGACCTTCACATGCACACGACGGCCTCCGACGGCCGACACTCCCCCGAGGAGCTGGTCTCCCGCGCCGCCGCCGTGGGGATCCGCACGATGAGCGTGACCGACCACGACACGATGGCGTCGGTGCCCGCGGCCGCGGCCGCGGCGGCGGCCCGGGGGATCGAGATCGTGCCCGGGATCGAGATGACGGCGGTGCACGACGGCCGGGACGTCCACGTCCTCGGCTACTTCCTCGAGGCGGGCTCGGCAGAGCTGCAGGCCGTCCTCGCCGCCCAGCGGGGAGAGCGGGTGGAGCGGGCCCGCGAGATCGCCCGCCGGCTCGCGGGCCTGGGAGCGCCGATCGACGTCGACGGCCTGGTGGCCCGGGCCCCCGCGGGGGCCGCCCGGAGCCTCGCCCGGCCCTCGATCGCCCAGGCCCTCGTGGAGGCCGGGCACGTGGCGTCGATCGCCGAGGCCTTCGATCGCTATCTTTCCGAGGGCCGTCCCGCCTACCTCCCCAACCGCGGACTGCCCCCCGAGGAGGTGGTGGGGGTCATCAACCGCGCGGGAGGCCTCGCCGCCCTCGCCCATCCGGGGACCCTGAAGCGGGACGAGATCATCCCCCGCCTGGCCGAGGCCGGGATGGGCGCCCTCGAGGCGATCCACAGCGACCACGACGAGGCCGCCCGGGAGCACTACCGGGCCCTCGCCCGCCGGCTCGGCCTCGCGGTGTCCGGGGGGAGCGACTATCACGGCGAGGGGGTGCGGAGGGCGGAGTCGTTCGGCCGGACCCACCTCCCGGCGGAGGACTTCGAGGTCCTGCGCGAGCGGGCCGGCCGCGCCCGGGCCGACGCGGTGCGGTGAGTCGCCCGCACGATGCGTGAGAGGCGAGCGCCCGGAGCGGGAGAGGCGCCGCGCCGGAGCCGGTCCGCGGCATCGATCGTGAACGAGCCGGACTAGCCTTGGCGATGGTCGGCTTCCCCGCCGGGTCCGAGGGCGAAGCTCATCACGCCCTCGGCGGCGATCCGGCCCGCGACTCGGGCCGCCCCCGCGAAGGTGCCCATCCGGGGGCCCAGCCGGCGGACCACCGCCTCCAGGACGACGACGTCGCCCACGACCACCGGGCGGCGGAAGCGGGCCCGCTCGATCCCCAGGAAGAAGACGAGGCGTCCCCGGTTCTCCGGCCGAGCCCGGACGAGGACCGCCCCCACCTGGGCCACCGCCTCCATCAGGATCGCGGGGGACAGGACCCGCGCCCCTCCGGCCGTGCCCACGAGGTAGCGCTCCTCGCCGGTGACGTTCTTGACGCCCACCGCCCGCCGGCCCGGCTCGAGCTCGGTGATCCGGTCCACGAGCAGGAAGGGATGGCGATGGGGCAGCACGCGCGCGATCGCCGGGTGATCGAGGGGCGCGACGAGCGTCTCCATCGACGGCAGCTTACCATCCGCCCGGGGGCTCCCCGGTCGCCGGCGGATCGAGGGCGGCCCTGCGGCCGCGGATCAGGGACCGGCCGCGCCTTCCGGGCGGCCGGGAGGCTGACCGACCTGCCACAGCAGGAACACCAGCTCGTCGGTCGTGTCGTCGATCTGCCGGCTCACCGGCTTGCCGGAGGAGTGCCCGGCCTTCGTGTCGTAGTGGAGCAGCACCGGCCGGCCGGAGGCCGAGGCCGCCTGGAGGCGGGCCGCCATCTTCCGGGCATGGAGGGGGGCCACCCGGGTGTCGGAGTCCCCGCTGACGAGGAGCACCGCCGGGTAGCGCGTGCCGTCCACCACCCGGTGGTAGGGCGAGTAGGCGAAGAGGGTCCGGAACTGGTCGGGGTCCTCCGCCGAGCCGTATTCGGGGATCCAGAAGCGGGCCACCAGGAACCGGTGGTACCGGACCATGTCCAGGAGGGGCACCGCGCAGACGACCGCCCCGAAGAGCTCGGGGCGCTGGGTGAAGGCCGCCCCCACGAGGAGGCCGCCGTTGCTCCCCCCGAAGATCGCCAGGCGGTCGGGCCGGGTGGTGCCGCTCGCGACCAGCCACTCCGCGGCGGCCACGAAGTCGTCGAAGGTGTTCTGCTTCCGGTCCAGCATCCCCGCCCGGTGCCACTCCTCCCCGTACTCCCCGCCTCCCCGGAGGCTCGCGAGGGCGTAGACGCCCCCCCGCTCCGCCCACAGGGCGGCCCGCGCGCTGAACGTGGGGGTCCGGGTGATGCGGAAGCCGCCGTAGCCGGTGAGGAGGGTCGCCCGGGGTGAGCCCGCCTCGAGCCCCTTCCGGTGGAGGAGGAACACCGGGACCCGGGTGCCGTCCTTCGAGGTGACGGACGCCTGGCGCACCTCGAAGGCCGCCTCGTCCACCGGGACCGCCGTCCGGAACCAGACGGACGAGGCGCCGGTGGACAGGTCGAGGCGATGGATGGTGGGCGGCACGTGGAAGGACTCGAACGAGAAGAAGACCTCGTCGGAGGCGAAGCGGCCCTTCATCCCGGCGACCGTGCCCAGGGTGGGGAGGGGGACCTCCCGGACGAGCCGGCCGTCGGTCCCGTGAACGCGCAGCCGCGCGACCACGTCCTCGAGCGAGCGCACGACGAGCCTCCCCCCCGCGGGCAGGAAGCCGGTGATCACCCCCGGGCCCGCGGGGACGACCTCGCGCCAGCGCTCCCGGGCGGGATCCTCGAGGTCGACCGCGAGGATGCGTCCGTTCGGGGCCTGCCACTCCGTGCGCAGGTAGAGACGGGATCCCGCGATCGCCGCGTCGAAGCGCGCCTCCACGTCGGCGACGACCGTGACCAGGGGACCGTCCTTCCCGACGTCCTTGACGTAGACCTCGGTCTGCCGCGCCGCCGACCCGTGGGAGACCTCGATCAGCAGCCACCGCCCGTCCTCCGAGAGGGACGACTGGACGATCTTCTCGGGCCCGAGGCCCTCGCCGAACACGAGGGGGTCCCCGGCCGGGTCGTCCCCGAGGCGGTGGCGGCGCACCCGGGGGCCCTCCGGGCCGAATCGGGTGTAGTAGAAGGCCGCCCGGTCGGGGGTGAAGGAGAGGGCCCAGTACCGCGCCCGGGGGAGGCGGTCGGGGAGGTCCCGGCGGCCGTCCACGTCGAAGACGCGGACCTCTACCTCGTCCTCCCCGCCCTCGCGGACGCCGTAGGCGAGGAGCCTGCCGTCCTCGGAGACGGCGAGGAGCGCGGCCGACCTCGTCCGGTCCGGGCTCCAGGGATGGGGATCCACGAGGACCTCGTCGGGGCCCGACCGCCCCCGGCGCATCGCGATCACCGGGAGGTCCTGGTCGGCCGCCCGCCGGGTGAAGAAGTAGCGCCCCCCCCGCTCCTGGGGGAGGTCGGCGACGTCGATGCGCATCAGCTCCGACAGGCGCCGCCGCACCTCCTCACGCCCGGGGGCGGCTCCGAGGACGGCCTCGGTGTAGGCGTTCTGGGCGTCGATCCAGGCCCGGGTCTCCGGGGAGTCCTGGTCCTCCAGCCAACGATAGGGATCCCGCACCGCGACCCCGTGGAGGGTCTCCACGACCTCGTCCACGCGGGTGCGGGGCGGGGCGAGGTCGGCGGCGGCGGCCAGGGACGCGAGGGCGGCGACGGGGACGAGGGCCCGCGAGCGGGTGGTCATCGGGGCAGGCTCCTTCCGGGACGTTGCTGGGCGCGGCGCAGGGGGACGCGGAGTCCCGAGTCGGTGAGGCCGCGCCCGAAGAAGACGAGGCGGCTGTCGTCGTGGGAAGGCGGAGGCACGTCGGGCTCGACCTGGACCCGGCCCCCGACCGCGTGGAAGCGCGCCCACCGGCCGTCCTCGACCCGGACGAGGCCCTTGGCCCGGAACACCTCGCCGGGGAGAGACTCGAGGAAGTCCTCGAGGCGCTCGAGCCGATAGGCCTCGGGGCCCGTGATCGCCACCTCGGCGAAGCCGGAGCCGTGCCGCCGGTCGGAGGCGCTCCGTCCGAAGCCGGCGGGCCGCGGGGCGGCCGGCTCCCGCTCGAGAAGGAGGCGCGGGAGGACGTCGGCCGCCGAGGCGAGGAGGCGCCTCGCCCGGGGGTTCTCCCGGGCCACCTCGTCCTCGGCGGCCCGGCGGGCCACCTCTCCGGCCAGCTCGGACTTCGCGAACACCACGAGGTCGGCGGCCGCGACCTGGGCCGACCACTCCTCGCCCCGGCAACCGGCGAAGTTGAGCACGTCCACCACCGTCACCACCGCGTCCACCCGCACCTTCTCCGCGAGGTCCCAGCGGGCGAGGGTCCAGGTGAGGGGCAGCGGGTCGGCGAGGCCGGAGGTCTCGAAGAGCACCCGGTCGAGGTCTCCCCGGGCGGCCAGCTCCTGGGCCGCCGCCACGAGGTCGGGGTTGCGGACGCAGCAGGCGCAGCCGTCGGCGATCTCGACCCGGGTGAGGGCGGCGGTCGGGGGGGCGTCCAGCCCGGCGGGGCCCCGCTCGTTCTGGAGGACGCCGATCCTGAGGGGGGACGCCGCCGCGAGGAGGCCGTTGAGGAGCGTCGTCTTCCCGGCGCCCAGGAAGCCGGTGACGAGGGTGACGGGGAGCGGCCCCTCCACGGCGTCATCCCCTCCCGGCTACTTCCTCCCCGTCCACTCGGCGAGCCAGGCGAGGACGGTCTCGTGCCAGAGGATCGAGTTGTGGGGCTTGAGCACCCAGTGGTTCTCGTCGGGGAAGACGAGGAGCTTCGAGGGGATGCCCTTCCGCTGGAGCGCGGTGTAGGTGGCGAGCCCCTGGGTGTAGACGACCCGGAAGTCCTTCTCGCCGTGGATGACGAGCATGGGGGTCTTCCAGCCCTTCACGAGGGACATCGGGTTGTGCTTCTCGTATCCGGAGGGGTCCTCGTAGGGGGGTCCCCCGTGCTCCCACTCGGGGAACCACAGCTCCTCGGTCATGTAGTAGGCCGAGTGCTCGTCGAGGTTGCCGTCGTGGCTGACCAGGCACCGGAAGCGGTCGGTCTTCCCCGCGATCCAGTTGACCATGTAGCCGCCGTAGGAGGCCCCGAGGGCGCACACGCGGTCCCGGTCCAGGAAGGGGTACCTGCCGAGGGCGAAGTCGAGGCCGGCCATGAGGTCCTCGTAGGGGGCGCCGCCCCAATCGCCCCGGATCCGGTCGGTGAAGGCCTGGCCGTAGCCCGTCGAGCCCGTGAAGTCCACCATGACCGCCGCGTAGCCCGCCCCCGCGTAGGCCTGGGGGTTCCAGCGGTAGTGGAAGTCGTTCCCGAACGAGCCCTGGGGGCCCCCATGGACCAGGAAGGCCACCGGGTACGTCTTCGCGGGATCGAAGTCCACCGGGTGGACGAGGTAGCCGTGGACGCGGACGCCCCCTGCCCCGGTGAAGGTGAACTGCTCGGGCCGGCCGAAGCGGGCCGCCTTCACCTTGTCGTCGTTGAGCCCGGTGATCCGCATCGGGGCCATGCGGGCGACGCGGTGGACCACGTACAGCTCGGTCGGCCCGAGGAGCGAGTGCTTCCCGTAGAGCACCTTCCCCCCGGGCATCGGCTGGGGGCTCGTCACCGTGCCGTCCCCGGCGAGGATGCGGGCCGCCCCGGTGGCGGCGTCGATCGCGAAGAGCGGGTGCTGCCCGAGGTGGTCGGCGGTCGCGTAGAGCTCCTTCCCGTCGGCCGACCAGGCGAGGTCGGCCGGCGAGCGGTCGCCGGTCTCGGAGGAGTCGGCCCGGAGGTCGATCGACCGCTCGGACGCCGAGGCCCAGTCGCGCAGCACGATGCGGTAGCGGTCGGCCTCGAAGCCCGGCCGGCTCATCGCCAGGTAGGCGAGGGTCTTCCCGTCCGGGGAGAAGCGCGGCTGGGTGTCGGTGGCGGGGTTGGTGGTGAGCCGGCGCGGGGCCGACGAGCCGTCGATCGGGACGGCGAACAGGTCGAAGTTGGTGGACCACGCCTCCTCGCGCCCCACGTCCTTCGCGGCGAACACCACCGTCCCCCCGTCCGGGGACGCCGCGTACTCCTCGCTCCCCCCGAAGGGCCGGCTCGGACAGTCCGCGTCCATCTGGGGCATCAGGTCCACGAGCCTCCCGGTGGCGAGCTCGTAGGAGAAGAGATGGTTGCGGGTGCCTTCCTTCCAGGAGTCCCAGTGGCGCACGAGGAGCCGGTCGTACAGCCGGCCGCTCGCCTTCCCCTTCGCCCGGGCCTCCAGGACGGCCGCGGTCTCGGCCGGGCTCTTCCCGGGGAAGACGGCCAGGGAGAAGAGGAGATGCTTCCCCCCGGGGGCGACCTCGAGGGCGTCGACGTCGAGGGGGAAGGGGCCGATCGGCTGGGGCTCCCCGCCTTCCAGGCCGAGGCGGTGGACCTGGGACGACCCCGAGCGGGTGGAGAGGAAGTAGAGGCTCTTCCCGTCCGGAACCCAGCGGGGCTGGGTGTCGTTCTCCTCGTGGCTGGTGAGCCGGCGCGCCTTGCCGCCCGTGGTCGGGGCCAGCCACACGTCCTGCCGTCCCCGGTTCGCCTCGAGGTCGGTCACCCGGACCACGAAGGCGACGCTCGTCCCGTCCGGGGAGACCCGAGGGTCGGAGACGCGGTCCATCGCGAGCATGTCGTGGACCGAGAAGGGGTGGGTCTCCGCCGCTCCGGACGCGGGACCCGCGGTGGCCCCCAGCAGGGCCAGTAACCCGGTGATGGTCGTCGAGACAGCGCGCATTCGAGCCCTCCCGGCCCGCGGGGGGCGGGCGGGGGCCATCTTACACGCTCGGCCCGGGCCCTCCGGCCGGGCGGCGATGCGGGAGCGGCGTGACGCGGCCCGCCGTCCCTCACCCCGTCGTGCCCTGGGCTCGTCCCCCGGGGCCCGGGGTTCCCTCCGAGTCGTCCCCTTGCGCGTTCACGGGTTAGGCTAGAGGTTCCGTCCCGGACGGATCGCGAAAGGGACCTGGGCATGCCTTCACCCTCCGGGCTCGGGCCGCGCGCCCGCCGTCTCCTCCTCACGCTCGCCGTCCTGGGCGGCCTGGCGTCGGCCGTGCTCCTCGGCGTCTTCCCCCAGGATCCGCTGCGGCGGCTCGCCGAGGACAGGCTCCGGCAGGCCCTCGGACCGGAGGCCGCGGTGCGGATCGGCCGCCTCCACGCGGTGCCGGCGCGGCTCCGGCTCGAGGTCGCCGAGGTTCGGATCACGGCCCCGGCCTTCCGCTTCGACCTGGCCCGGGGGACGCTGCAGCTCGCTCCCCGCTCGCTGCTGGGGGCCCTCCGCGTCGAGCGCCTGGAGCTCGAGCGGCCCTCGCTCGTCGTGCGGCCAACCGGGGAGGGGCCGCCCCCCCCGTCCACGCCTTCCCCGCTCCCGGCCCTGCCCGAGGTCACGCACCTCGACGTGCGGGGTGGCCGGCTCGAGGTGGCCGGGGGGGCCGGGACCCTCCTCCTCGAGGACTGGAGCGCGGCCGGCTCGCTGGGGACGGGGTCGTTGTCGCTCTCCGCTCCGCGGGGCGCCTGGCGGGGCGAGCCGCCCTTGCCGATCGCCATCGAGGCGCGGCTCTCCGTCTCCCGCCGTCTCGACGTGGAGGTCCTCGCGCTCGAGCTCCGGGCCGCGGGGTCCCGGCTCACGGCCATGGGCCCCCTCGCCCGGGGGGGAGCGCTCCGCCCCGACCTCGCGATCGAGGGATCGCTGGACGTCGAGGGCCTCGCCCGGCTCGCCAAGGGCGGTCCGCCCGCCTCCGGCCGGCTCGAGCTCACCGCCCGGCTGCGCGGCGAGGGGACGCGCCTGGGCGGCGAGGCCGCCCTGACGAGCGCGCGGTTGACCGTCGCCGGGCTGGAGCTCGCCTCGGCCGAGCTGTCCGGCGCCTGGGACGCCGCCGCGGAGCGGGGACGGCTGCGCCTCGCGGCGCAGCTCCTCGGCGGGACCGTGGAGGCGCGGACGGACGTGTTCCCCCGGGCGGTGGAGGGCACGGCCCGACTCCGCGGCCTGTCCCTCGCCCGGCTGCCCGGGCTGGACGCGGCCGGCGTCGCCGAGGGGGAGCTGCGGTGGAAAGGCGACCCCGCCCGGAGCCTCGCGGTCGCCGCGCGCGTGGCCGCTCGGGGGACCGTCGCGGGAGGACGGGAGCCGGTCTCGCTCGAGGGCACCGCCGACGGCACGGTCTCGGCCCGGGGCGCGCTCGACGTGACGTGGACCGCCCGCGCCGCGGCCGGCGGTCCGCACGGGTTTTCCGCCACCGCCGACGCCCGCGGCACGGCCCGGGGGACGGCCCCCCCGCGGATCGAAGGGACGCTCGCGGCCTCGCTCCTCGTCCCCCGCCCGGGGGAGGACAGCCCGGCCGCCCGTTGGCGGGCCGACCTCGGCGGCCGCTTCTCGACCGACGGCCGGGGCCACGACGCGGAGCTCCTGGCTTCCCTCCTGGACGGCTCGCTCCGGCTCGGGGCGGCGGTCCGCGGGTCCGTGCTCGAGCGGCTCGAGCTCCACGGCGAGCGGCTCGACCTGGCCGAGCTGGGGGCCGGCCTGGCGGGCCGGGTCCGGCTGTCCCTCGGCGCCTCCGGGCCGCTCGCCCGCCCCCGCCTGGCCGGCACGGCGGGAATCGACGCCCTGGAGTGGAGAGGCGCGGCCCTCGGACCGCTCGAGGCGACGCTGGCGGGGGACGGCCACCGCCCCGAGGCGGCCGTCTCCCTTCCCGCGCAGGGGGTCCTCGCCCGGCTGGCGCTGGCGCTCTCGCCGCCCGGGCCGCCGCGGGTCGTGGGCCGGATCGAGGCGGCCGACACGCCGCTCGGGGCCTGGCTCGCCGGGCCGCCGGCGGCCGCTCCGGAGACAGCCGGGCCGGCCCTCGACGGGCGGATCACCGCCACCCTCGACCTCGACCTTCCCGTCGCACGTCTCGAGGACGGCGACGCCGCCCTGTCCGTCCAGGCGCTCGCCGTGCGCCGCGAGGGCATGGAGGCGACCGCGGGGCCGTTCCGCCTGCGGCTCGCCGACCGGGAGCTGTCCCTCGACGGCCTCGACCTGCGCGGGCCGGGCCTCGCGATCGTGGCCGAAGGGCGCTTCGCTCTCGGGGACGCCCCCGGATGGGCCAGCGGCGCCATCGACGCTCGCCTGCGGGCGGAGGCCGACCTCGCGCGCCTGCCGGTCCCCGAGGGGCTCACCCTCCAGGGAGTCCCCCGGGCCGACCTCCGCCTTCTCGGCACCGCCGCCCGGCCCCGAGCGGAGGGCGCGGTGCGGCTCGCCGGCGTTGCGGCCGAGGGCCCGGCCTTTCCCCGCCTCGAGGTCGAAGAGGGCGAGGTCCGGCTCGAGGGCGACCGCCTGTCGGCCGCGGGGCTCCGCATCGCGCTGCTCGGAGGGTCGGCCACGCTCTCGGGGACGGTCCCCTTCGTCGCCGTCGCCGAGCGGCTGCGCTCCGGCCCGCTCGGCCCCGACGGGGAGGCGCGGCTCCGGCTCACCTGGAGCGGGCTGCGGGTCGAGGGCCTCGGGGCCACCGTGGCCGGGGAGGCCCGCCTCGAAGGCGGCCTCGCCGGGCTCGACGAGCCCCGCCTCCTCGTCCAGCTCCCCGCGACCGCGCTCCGGGTCGAGGAGCTGCCCCTCACCCTCGAGCCGCTCACCGTGCGGCTCGAGGGAGGGAAGCTCCGGACCGAGGCGGCCACCCTCCGGAGCGACGCCGCGTCGCTGCGCCTGGACGGCGTCCTCGACCTCGTGAACCGGACGGTGGACGCGGTGGGCCGGGGGAGCCTGGACCTCCGGGCGGTCTCGCCGTTCGTGGAAGACGCCGCGCTCCGCGGGCGGGCCGAGCTGGATATCGGGGTGGCGGGGTCCCTCGACGCCCTCCGCCCCCGGGGGACGCTGCGCGTGAGCGACGGAGCGCTGCGGCTGCGCGCGCTGCCCCAGGCGATCAGCCGACTCGAGGGGACGGTTCACCTGGAGGAAGGCCTCGCCCGCCTCACGGCGGAGGCGGCCTTCGGCGGGGGGCGGATCGCCCTCGAGGGGACGGCCGCCCTCGAAGGGGGCGGGGGCCTCCGCGACGTCCAGCTCGCCGCCACCGGCCGGGAGATCGGCCTCCAGTATCCCCCCGGGCTCCGGACGCGGCTCGAGGCCGACCTCCGCCTCGGCGGAGGGCCGGGCGCCCTCGTCCTCTCCGGCGACGTCCGCGTGCTCCGCGGGCTCTACGACCTCGACGTGGCCCTCACCGAGGCCGTCCGGGCGGTGGAGGCCGCGGCCGCGGAGTCGCCCCTCCGCCGCGCGGTCGGGCTCGACCTCGTCCTCGACGTCTCGGGGCCGGTCCTCGTGCGGAACGACCTCGCCCGCCTCGAGGCCACCGGCGAGCTGCGGATCCGCGGAGACCTGGAGGAGCCGGCCCCCTACGGCCGGCTCCAGGTCCGGCCGGGCGGCCGGCTCTTCGTGCAGGGGCGGGAGCTCGCGGTCGTGAGCGGCTCCCTCGCCTACTCCGGCACCTTCGACCCGTCGGTGGCCCTCACCGCCGAGACGCAGATCGCCGATGGGTTCACGACCTACGACATCCGGGTCTCGGCCGGAGGCACCCTCGGCTCCCCGACCGTGAGCCTCAGCTCGCAGCCCGCGCTCTCGGAGAGCCAGATCGTCAGCCTGGTCGCGACCGGCCGGGTGTCGAGCCGCCCGGTGGACGCCGGGGCCTGGCTCCTGGGAGGCCAGGCCGCCACCCTCTTCGCCGGCCGGGTCACGAAGGGGCTCGCCGCCACCTTCGGCCTCGACGAGATCACGATCCGTCCCGACCTCGTGGCCCGCGAGACCGATCCCGGCGCCCGCCTCACGTTCGGCAAGCGCATCGGCCGGACCCTGACGCTAATCTACTCGCTCGGACTCACCGGGCCGGAGGCGCGCTTCCTCCAGCTCGAGGCCCGGCCCGGCCGCAACCTCGTCCTGACCGGGCAGCGGCGGGACGACGGCCTGGTCACCGTGGGGGCCGGCCAGCGCTTCCGCTGGGGCGGGGCGGTCCGCGAGGACGCCCGGGATGAGGACCGGGTCAGGGTCGCCGAGGTGCGTTTCGAAGGGGACCCCGGCCTCCCGGTGGCCGTCCTGCGCGACGCCGTGCGCGCCCGGCCGGGCCGGCGCCTGCGGTCGTGGCGCCTCCAGGAGGACGCGGAGCGCATACGGGAGACCCTGCGGGACGCCGACTTCCTCGAGGCGGAGGCCTCGGCGCGGCTCGACGGCACGGCCGCGGTCTTCGAGGTGCGGGCGGGGCCCCGCTACGCCTGGCGCGTCGAGGGCGTCGCCCCCCCCGGCGGCCTGGATGCGGAGGTGCGCTCGGCGCTCTTCGAGGAGGAGGCCCTCGAGAAGGGCCGGGCCCTCCTCCTGGGGGAGCTGCGGCGGCGGAGCCACCTGCGCGCCGAGGTGGACGCCCGGGTCGTGGAGGAAGCGGGGACCCGGACCCTCGTCTTCTCGGCCCGGCCCGGGCCGCGCATCCCGGTGGCCGGGGTGCGCTTCCCGGGGGCTTCCGCTCTCCCCGAGCCGGAGCTGCTCCGGGCCGCCGGGGGCGCCGAGGTCGCGGCCG
>Ga0268386_10001045_pt1 | contig 18689 bp, 17 predicted proteins | sample RVTome_15_FD_200260 | JGI IMG/M metagenome (GOLD analysis project Ga0268386, IMG submission 200260) | Soil microbial communities from uranium-contaminated site in the Upper Colorado River Basin, Wyoming, United States - RVT150D86... ...
GGAGCCTCAGGGGCTACTGCACCTTCGCCTGGATGCCGGAAGCGCCCGCTACGGGCGGGACGAACAGCGGTTCGCGTTCGGGGGTCGGGATTACACTGTCACGACCACGAACAACATCGACTGGTTCGGATTCGGTCCGCAGGTCATGGCGCCGGGTGGCATCGTCCGGCCCTATGCCAATGCCGGGTTGTCCATCACGCGGTTCCGAACTACGTCAGTCGTCACGCGGCGGGAGTTTCTCGAGGACCAGGAGCTGGGACGTGAGGACAACGCCAGTGACTTCACGACCGGGTGGGTCTTCGGTGGCGGCATCTACGTGCTGTTCGGGCGGAGATCGCCGCTCGCGCTGAACATCGGTGGGCGGTATCACTTCGGCGGCGAAGCGACTTTCGTGACCGAAGAGGACGTTCGCAATGCGCCACTGGACAGCACCACGTTTCCTTCGACGCGGAGCAAGGCCGATTTCGTCCTGTGGCAGCTCGGACTCTCCTTCAGGCTGCCGCAATCAGTCATTGGGGGAGGCCTTTGATCGGCCCGCTCGCGCTGCTCCCGCTGCTTGCCCTGGCGCAGGGGGTGAGCGTGCAGGTGGGAACCCCCTCCCGGGACACCACGGCCCGTCCAGTTGCGGTGATCTCGGATTCCGCGTTCGCAGCGCGCAACGCGCGGGACTCAGCGCGTGCTGCACGGCGGCGCGAACGCGTGGTGGTGGCGACCGCCGAGCACCTCGCGACGGCATTCACAGACCCTGTCGCGCGATCGCTGCTTGACCAGGCGAGAGCTGCCCGCCTCAGCCAGGATTCGCTCCTCGTCAGTTATTCCGCCTCCGCGAATGAGCGTGTCACGATCGGGATGGCCCTGAGCCGCTTTGCCCGGGAGCGCATCTTCCTGCGGTACGAGCGTGCCGCGCGCGTGCAGTGGCACCGCGACGCAGGCGCCCGCGTCGAGATAACGGGTGAGCGCACGACCGCACCGATGTTCGGCGGGCGTGGCGGCGCAAGCGTTGAGATGGGAGATGTCCCGCCAATTCCGTACTTCCCGGGTCGCGAACCGCTCTTCGGAGCCGCACTCGCGCGCGCGAACGTGTCCGACCGCGAGATGGCGAATCCGCTGGCGGGCGGAGCAGAGGCGTACTACACGTACGCGACCGGCGACTCCGCGTCGTTCCGGCTTCCCGGCGGGCAGACGATCACCTTGCGCGAGCTCCGCGTCCGGCCGCGTACACCTGAGTGGCGTGTGCTGGTTGCGTCGCTGTGGTTCGACACAGCCAGCGGACGGCTCGTGCGCGCGGTGTACCGGATGTCGGAGCCGATGGACATCTGGGAAGTCGCTGCGGAAGACGAGGAGGAGAAACCGTGCGACGCGCCGCGAGTCATCTGCGCCGCGATGTCGCCCATGACGGCCAATGTCCCCGTCGTGACCGTCGAGTACGGACTGCACGAGGGGCGCTTCTGGCTGCCGCGCAGCCAGATGCTGGAGGGCAGCGCGCGGCTCGGTATCGTGCGGGTCCCCTTCAAACTCGAGCAGAGCTACCGGTACGACATGGTAAACGGAGATGTGCCTGTCGTACCCGTGATCCTTTCCGCGGCGGATACAGCGAGTGATTCGCTTTCCCGCGCGCGCCGGGTAGAAGTCAGGCGCACGGCATGCGACCGGGGACAATACAGGGATCGCGTGCTCACCCGCTTCGACAACACGCTGCCGGTAGCGGTGCGCGTGCCCTGCGATACAGCCGCGCTCGCTCATTCCCCTGATCTTCCCGCCTCCGCGTTCGATGAGGGTGAGGAGCTGTTCGGCTCCGCCGAGCGTGATGAGCTTGTGGGCATGGCGCTAGCGCTGGCCGACGAAGTGCGCGGCGGTCCACAAAGGCCTGAGATTACGCCGTGGCTGCAGATGATGCGGTACAACCGTGTTGAGGGGCTGTCCTTCGGAGTCGGCGCCCGGCAGGCGCTCGGGTCTGGTTACTCCGCCCGCGGCGAGCTGCGCCTGAGCTGGGCCGACAGGCAGGTGAACGGAGAGCTGGGCGTCGCCCGCAGCAACGGCCGTCGCGAGATCGGCATCACCGCGTACAGGCGGCTCTCCGCGGCGAACGATTGGGGTGATCCCCTCGGTTTCGGGAGCTCCGTTTCGGCGCTGCTGTTCGGGCGGGATGAGGGCTTCTACTACCGCTCGCTCGGTGCCGAGCTCACGCGCGAACCGGTGGAGGGACGTGGGGTGTACGCACGGGCTTTCCTGGAACGGCACGATTCGGCGTCGGCGGACGCATCCGCGTCGCTGGCGCGCGCGATCAGCGGCCGCCGCTTCCAGCCGAACATCAGCGCGCGGGAGGGGACGGTCGGCGGTGTCGCCCTGCGCTGGCTCGGGTCGCGGGGATTGGATCCACGTGGATTTCGCGGAGTGAGTGACGTGCGGATCGAGGCGGCCGCCGGCTCATTCGACTATACACGGGCGTCCGCCGATCTCACGATCTCGCGTGGACTCTTTCGCGAACTCGACGGAGCGCTCACGATTGCCGGTGGCACGACGGGCGGCGCCGCGCCCGTGCAGCGCTGGTGGTTCCTCGGCGGTGCCCACACGGTAAGAGGTCAGCCGGCCGGTGCGCTCGGCGGCAACTCCTTCTGGCTGGGACGGGCCGAGCTCGGCAGCTCCTTCGTGCTGGCTCGACCAGTCGTGTTCGCCGACATCGGATGGGCGGGCGACCGGTCCAGCTTCGGCACTCCCGGGAAGCCGATCAGCGGCGCGGGCATCGGGGCCTCGTTCCTGGACGGGATGATCAGGTTCGACCTGGCGAAAGGGATACAGCCCAGCCGGAGCCTGCGCGGTTACCTGTACCTCGAAGCGAGGTTCTAGGTCAGCGGTTCGCTCCCACCAACGACAACCGCACCGCACAGTCTGACCGCTGACAGCTGACAGCTGGTGGCTTTGCTGTTCAGCAGTTGAGCCAGCGGAAGCGCAGTGATGTAGGGCATTCGCCGACACTCTGCTGGGTGTTGCGCTGACGAGAAAACAGGGCGCTCCCGATATGGATGCATTTCGGATATCCGCATCCTTATCACGCAAATCTCAACCGCCCCATGCTTCTCCCCCAGACAGCCGAATACGCCATACGCGCCGTGCTGTATCTCGCACGGATGGACTCTTCCGACTACATCGGCGTCGCCGACGTGGCACGGGAGACGGGCGTCCCGGAGAACTACCTCTCCAAGGTTCTCGGGCAGCTGGTTCGTGCGAATGTGCTGCAATCATCGCGTGGACCGAATGGCGGCTTCCGTCTCGCGGGGGATGCCGGCGAGCTGACGCTCGAGCGCGTCGCCGCGGTGTTCGCGCCGTCGGGCAAAGCGCGCTGCCTGCTCGGCAGCGGTGTGTGCGGGGAGGTGCCCGAGTGCGCGGTTCACGAGCTGTGGGCGCCGATAGCCGCGCAGCTCCAGGAATTTCTCCGGACCACGACTATAGGACAGCTCGCGCGGTCCTCATCCATCACAGCAGGAGGTGCAGTGTGAATAGAAGACACCGGTTCATCCTCGGTATCGGTGGTGCCGTGCTCGCGGGAACGCTCGCGTTCGCGTGCAGCAGGCCGGGAGCGGGCAATCTGACGGCCGGTGACGCGGCCTCGCGCGTGTACGTCGCGCCCGGGTCACATGACGAGTACTACGCGTTTCTCTCCGGCGGCTTCAACGGGCAGATGCTGGTGTACGGCCTGCCATCCGGCCGGCTGCTGAAGATGATAAGCGTCTTTTCCCAGAACCCGGAGAACGGCTGGGGCTACAATGAGGAGACGAAGCCGATGCTCGAGACGAGCCACGGTTTCGTTCCCTGGGATGACACGCACCATCCGGCGCTGTCCCAGACGGACGGCATCCCCGATGGCCGCTGGTTGTTCATCAACGGCAACAACACTCCCCGCATCGCCCGGATCGACCTGACCACCTACGAGACGACGGAGATCCTCGAGATCCCGAACGCCGCCGGCGGACACGCATCGCCGTTTACGACGCCAAGCAGCAAGTATGTCGTCTCGGCGACGCGCTTCAGCGTCCCGATCCCCAACGCGGACGTTCCGATCGAGAGCTACAAGCAGAACTTCCGCGGCACGCTCTCCTTCGTCACGGCCGATAAGCCGGGCGAGATGGACATCGCGTTCCAGATCATGATGCCCGGTTACAACTACGATCTCGGCCGTGCAGGGAAAGCCGTATCAGACGGCTGGTTCTTCTTCAGCACGTACAACAGCGAGCAGGCGTACACGAAACTCGAAGTCAACGCGTCGCAGAACGACAAGGACTTCGTCGCGGCAGTGAACTATGTCCGCGCCGAGGAATGCATCGCAGCCGGTGAGGCCGAGGCTGTGCCTGCGAATTACCGCCACAACGTAGTGGATCCTCACTCGCGTGTGGCCGTGTCACACCAGCGCACGAGCGTGCGCGTCCTCGATCCGGAAGACTGTGAGGGTGTGGTGTATCTCATGCCCACGCCCAAGTCGCCCCACGGCGTGGACGTGGATCCGACCGGCGAATACATCGTCGCCGGTGGCAAGCTCGCCACAGTCATTCCAGTCCACTCGTTCAGCCGGATGCTCAAGGCGATCGAAGACCGGCAGTTCGACGGCGATATCGATGACATCCCGATCCTCAAGTACGAGGCAACGATCGCGGGTGAAGTTCAGAACCCGGGCCTCGGCCCACTCCACACCGAGTTCGACGCCAATGGCAACGCCTACACGTCAATGTTCATCTCCTCGGAGATCGTGAAGTGGAAGCTCGGCAGCTGGGAAGTTCTGGACAGGATACCGGTCTACTACTCGGTCGGTCACCTGATGATTCCCGGCGGCGACAGCAGGAAGCCGTGGGGTCAGTATCTGGTCGCGATGAACAAGATCACCAAGGACCGGTATCTCCCCACCGGCCCGGAGCTGGCGCACGCCGCGCAGCTGATCGACATCTCGGGTAACAAGATGACGATGCTGCTCGATTTCCCGACGCTGGGCGAGCCGCACTACGCGCAGGCGATTCCCGCCTCTCTGATCAAGGAGAACTCACTCCGCTTCCACCGACTGAGTGACAACACGCATCCCGAAGCGGTTCGCACGCTCCAGGGCGGCGGCATTCGCAGGGAAGGGAAGCGCGTTCACATCCGGATGGCCGCGATCCGAAGCCACTTCGCGCCGGACAACATCGAAGGCGCGCAGGTCGGCGACACCGTTCTGTTCCATGTGACAAACGTGGAGCAGGACTGGGACATCCTGCATGGCTTTGCGGTGATGGGGGCGAACAACTCCGAGCTCATCCTCGGTCCGGGAGAAACGCGTACGATCAAGTGGGTGCCGCGTACCCCGGGCGTGTTCCCGTTCTACTGCACCGACTTCTGCTCGGCGCTGCACCAGGAGATGCAGGGTTACATCAGGGTGTCGCCAGCCGGATCGAACGTCACGCTCAAGGCAAACCTGAGCGAGCGATCCGCGAGCCAGGTGGAGCGCGCGCGCAACGTCGCGAACGCGGGCTCACTCACTACCGGCGGGAGGTAGCACGGCAGCGAAGAGCGGGGGACTCCTCCCCGCGCTTCGCCTCCGGGACAGAACTCATGAACAGACTCTCGAGAATGCTGACGGCGGCTGCGGCCCTCCTCCTGGTCGCGCTCTACTTCCTTCCGATCTGGAAGGTGGAGCTGCAGGCGCCCCAGTACCCCGAGGGGCTCGGGATGTACATCGCGGTCTCCGACATTCGCGGGTACGGGGAGTTCGACCTCCAGAAGATCAACAACCTCAACCACTACATCGGCATGCGGCCGATAGAGGCGGCGAGCATTCCCGAGCTGCGCTACATGCCCTGGATACTGGCGGCCCTGATCGTGACAGGCCTTGCGGTCGCGGCGATCGGGCGCAGGCGACTGTTGTACGTGTGGCTTGGCGTTCTTGTGCTTGCGGCGATTGTCGGCCTCGCCGATTTCTACCGCTGGGGCTACACCTACGGACACGACCTCGATGACACCGCGATCATCAAGGTTCCGGGGATGGCGTACCAGCCTCCGCTCATCGGCAGCAAGCAGCTGCTGAACTTCAGGGCGACATCGTGGCCGGCGTCGGGCGGACTGCTCGCAGCCGTCGCATTCCTGTTTGCCGCGGGGGCCGCGTATGCCGGCAGGACGCGAGGGCCGCGCGCACGCGTTGCGGTCGCGGCCACAGCGCTGGCGGTCGGCGCGTGCACAACGGCGACCGTTCATCCGATCGCCTACGATGGGACCGAGACCTGCGAGTACTGCCGCATGGTGATCACCGACCGGCGTTTCGGCGCGGAGGTGATGACCGTGTCCGGGAGAGCACACAAATTCGATTCCATCGAGTGCCTCGCCTCCTACGTTGCCGCGCTCGACGATCAGCAGCGCGTGCGGTCACTGTGGGTGACCGATTACGCGGCGCCGGGGACGCTGATCCCCGCGGAGAGCGCCCGCTTCCTGCGCGTCAGCGACGGGCCGGGCAGTCCGATGGGGCTCGGACTCCGCGCCTTCTCCGTGGCACAGCCGGGAGAGCAGGGCGAAGTCCTCGACTGGGCGGACGTACTGGTTCTGGTCGCGAATGAAACCGGCTCGCCGCGCCGTCTGGAGCGGACTTCGTTACTCGTGGGAGTCCTGCGGTGACGGGTCGCCTGTGGGCCGCCCTCGCCGCGATCATGATGGGGGGCGCTGTGGTGCCCGTTGCAGCTGTGGCGCAGGACACTCTGCAGGTCTCGCCGGAGGCCGGCCGCGCGGTAATCGGCGATGCGGTGCGTCGGGCGAAGCCGGGGTCGGTGATCGTGGTCGGCGCCGGGGTGTACCGCGAGCCGACCGTCGTGCTCGACCGCAGTCTTCAGCTGATCGGCGAGGGAAATCCCGTGCTGGACGGCGAAGGCGTCCGCGAGCTGATCCTCGTGACCGCCGACGACGTCACCGTGCGCGGACTCGTTCTGCGAAACACGGGCAGCAGTTACGTCCAGGATCGGGCGGCCCTGAAGGCGATGGAGGTGACCGGCTGCGTGATCGAAGGCAATCGCATCGAGGACGCATTCTTTGGCCTGTACCTGGGACGCGTGACCGATTGCCGCATCAGGAACAACGTGCTGTTGTCGCACGCGGCCAATGAGAGCACAGCAGGGAACGGCATTCACCTGTGGACCGCGAGCGGCATCGAAATCAGCGGGAACGACGTTCGCGGCCACCGTGACGGGATATATCTCGAGTTCACCCGCAGCGCGCGGGTGCACGGGAACGTCAGCACGCGGAACCTGCGTTACGGGCTCCACTTCATGTACTCGGACGACTGCGAGTACACGGACAACACGTTCAGCGCGAACCTGGCGGGCGTCGCCGTGATGTACAGCCAGAAAGTCACGATGACGGGAAACAGGTTCAGCGACAGCTGGGGCGGCGCCTCGTACGGGCTTCTTCTCAAGGAGATCTACGATCCCGTTATCGTCGGCAACGTGTTCTCACGAAACACGGTGGGTATCGTGGCGGACGGTGCGGTTCGCATTCAGGTGCGGGAGAACACGTTCGAGCGAAATGGCTGGGCGGTCCGGCTGCTGGCGAGCACATACGACGGCCGCTTCGAGAAGAACAATTTCGTGGGCAACACGTTCGATGTGACAACGAACAGCTTCACCGTGCAGAACCGGTTTCACGGAAACTACTTCGACAGCTACCGCGCATACGATCTCGATCGCGATGGCTTCGGCGACGTTCCCCACCGTCCGGTTCGATTGTTCGCCGTGCTGGTCGAGCGCAGCCCGCAGGCGATTCTGCTGCTCAGAAGCTTTCTCGTCGGCGTACTGGACGTCGCCGAGCGGATGATACCGGCCGTGACGCCAAGCAGCCTGGTGGACGCAAAGCCGGCAATGCGGAGGTGGCCGTGATCGAAATCAAGGGAGTGAGAAAGGCCTTCGGCGATCGCGAAGTGCTGCGCGGTGTGGAGCTGTCTGTCCAGCCGGGAAGAGTGACGGCGATCGTCGGCCCGAACGGCGCTGGCAAAACGACGCTCATCAAGTGCCTGCTCGGCCTCGCGCGGCCGGATAGCGGCGTGGTAACGGTCGGGGGGGAACCGCTGACCGCCGATCCGACGTACCGGAGCCGCATCGGTTACATGCCGCAGTCGCCCCGCTTCCCGGAGAATCTGACGGGGAACGATCTGATTGCAATGCTGCGCGATCTCCGCGGGCCCGATGCCGAGACTGACGATTCGCTGGTGCGTGCCTGGAGTCTCGCGGGTGAGCTCGCCAAACCGCTGCGGATTCTCTCCGGAGGCAACCGGCAGAAAGTGAACGCCGTGACCGCGTTCCTGTTCCGGCCGGAGGTCCTGATACTGGACGAGCCGACAGCCGGGCTCGACCCGGCAGCGAGCGCACTGCTCAAAGACGCCATAATCGCGCAGCGTGAAGCCGGCCGGACGTTCGTCGTGACGTCTCACGTCATGAGCCAGCTGGAAGAGATCGCGGACGACGTCGCCTTCATGCTGGACGGCACAATCAGGTTCATGGGGTCGCTCAGGTGCATGAAGGAACAGACCAGGGAGCGCAATCTGGAGCGCGCGGTGGCTGCGATGATGCGCCGTGAGGAGGCAGCATGATCCTAAACAGGACGGTGCTGAAGATCGCGAAGTACGAGTTCAGGAACGTCGCGCGCAGTCGCTGGCTGATTCCGTACACGGCGGGGCTGGCACTCGCAACCGAGCTGCTGATCCGCTTCAGCGGGACCAGCTCGGCGGCGCTGCTCGGGGCTTCGAATCTCATTCTGCTGGTCATCCCGCTGGTGTCGCTGACTGTGGGCACCATGTACTTCTACAGCTCGAGGCCGTTCATCGAGCTGATGCTCGCGCAGCCAGTGCCAAGACGGGATCTGGCCATCGGGCTGCTGATCGGATCCGCGGCACCCCTCGCCGGCGGATTCGTAATCGGTGCCGGCACGCCGCTGGCGTTCCACGGCGCGTTCGCCGGCGAGACCGCACGCGCCGCGCTCGCGCTCATCGGATCAGGTGCTCTGCTTGCCACCGCGTTCGCGTCACTGGCGTTCTTCATCAGCGTGCGCATCGAGGACCGTCTCAGGGGCCTGGCGACGGCGATCGGCGCCTGGCTCGCGCTCGCTCTGCTGTACGACGGCGCCGTGCTGTTCGTCGCCGCGGTATTCAGTGACTACCCGCTGGAGAAGCCACTGCTCACGGCGATGCTGCTGAACCCGGTGGATCTCGCGCGAGTGTGGATGATGCTGCAGCTGGACGTCGCCGCACTCCTGGGCTACACCGGCGCGGTGCTGCGGAAGTTTTTCGGCAGCGGGATCGGTACGGTCATCGCGGTGTCCGCGCTGCTCGCCTGGACCGCTGTCCCCGTCATCCTGGGAGTGCGTCGGTTTCAGCGGCGCGACTTCTGACGATCGCCGTGAGGGATGACTGATGGACTGGTACGTCCGGGCATTCATCAGGTCGAGCGTGACCTGGCTGACGCTGGGAGTGACGCTCGGCCTGGCCATGACTATCTGGCCGCGGCTCACGGTGTATCGAACGGCGCACGTCCACATGCTGCTGCTTGGCTTCGTGGCGATGATGATCTTCGGGTTCGGCTACCACGTCGTGCCGAGGCTGGCCGGCAACCGGCTGTACCGGCCCGCGTGGGCCGGAGCGCACGTGTGGCTGGCGAATGCGGGACTGGCGGCCTTGTCGCTCGGACTTGCTCTGCGCGTGCACGGAATTACAGCCGCCGGGTGGGTGCTCGCGGCGGGAGGGGTACTGGCCAGCGCCGGGGCGTACGCGTTTGCCGTGAACATCGCGCTCAGCACGCGAGAGAAACGCAGAGATGAAGGCGCACCGGCTGGGCAAGTCAGGGGCCGCAGGCTGCCGACGCTCACGGCGGACTAGCAGCGAACGGCGACAGAGAACCAAGCCGAGAGCTGATAGCTGACAGCTGACAGTCTGTCAGCCGCCAGCTCTGCCGTTCATTGCTGTTCTCTTTCCAGCTATTCCTCCGCCATGAAGGGATACCTGTAGTCTCTCGGCGGAGCGAACGTTTCCTTGATCGTACGCGCACTCACCCAGCGCACGAGGTTGAGGATCGATCCTGCCTTGTCGTTGGTGCCGGACCCGCGGGCGCCACCGAACGGCTGCTGCCCGACGACCGCCCCGGTGGGCTTGTCGTTTATGTAGAAGTTTCCGGCCGCGTTTCGAAGCGCCCCGCTGGCCTCACGCACGGCGGCACGGTCGTTGGCGAAAATGGCGCCAGTCAGCGCATAGGGCGACGTCTCGTCCACGACACGGAGCGTGTCGCGCCATTCGCTGTCCCGGTACACGTATGCGGTGACCACCGGGCCGAAGATCTCTTCGCACAGCAGTCGGTAGCCCGGATCGCGTGTCTCGATCAGCGTCGGCTGGATGAACCAGCCTTCATCGCCTGCAGCCGTACCGCCGGCGAGGATCGTGGCGTTCGCCCGTGCGTCCTCCACGTACTCGCTAATTTTCTCGAAAGCACGCTGGTCGATCACGGCGCCCATGAAATTGCGGAAGTCCGTCACGTCGCCCATGCGGATGTCTTCGATGAGCGCCACGGTGCGATCACGGACTTCGTCCCACAGTGATTCCGGCACGTAAATCCGGCTTGCTGCCGAGCACTTCTGGCCCTGGTACTCGAAGGCACCTCGTGCAATCGCCACCGAAAGCGCGACCGGATCGGCTGAAGCGTGCGCGACGATGAAATCCTTGCCGCCCGTTTCCCCGACTATGCGCGGGTAGGAGCGATAGCCGCTCATGCTTCCTCCGATCGTCTTCCACATCGAATTGAAGACCGGAGTGCTCCCCGTGAAGTGGACGCCCGCGAGATCACGGTGGGCGAGCAGGATGTCCGAAATCATGCGCGCGTCCCCGGCGACGAGGTTGATCACTCCCGGCGGCAGCCCCGCTTCCTCGAGGAGGCGCATGATGTAGTGAGCGCTGAGCATCGCGCTCGATGCCGGCTTCCATACGACCGTGTTCCCCATCAGCGCAGGCGCGGTCGGGAGATTGCCGGCGATGGCCGTGAAGTTGAACGGGGTCACCGCATAGACGAATCCCTCGAGCGGACGGTAGTCGAGCTGGTTCCACATGGTGTGATCGCTCAGCGGCTGCTGCTGGTACAGCTCCTGAGCGAAGTGGACGTTGAACCGCCAGAAGTCGATCAGCTCGCACGCCGCGTCTATCTCGGCCTGGAACGCCGTCTTCGACTGGCCCAGCATCGTGGCCGCGTTGAGAGTCGGGCGCCAGGATGTGGACAGCAGCTCCGCGGCCTTGAGAAAGACAGCGGCGCGGTCCTCCCAGGCCCAGGCGGACCACTCGCGGGCCGCTTCCCGGGACGCGGCGATCGCGCGTTCCACGTCTGCGGGCCGCGCCCTGTGCCAGTCCGCGAGCACGTGGCTGTGCCGGTGCGGCATCACGGCCGGGGCGGTGTCGCCGGTGCGGACGCGCTCGCCCCCGATGACGAGCGGAATCTCCACGCGCTCACCGGCCATCGTTCGCAGGCGCTCCTTAAGCGTCGCCCGCTCGGCGGTGCCCGGCGCGTACGACCTCACGGTCTCGTTGACGGGCGCTGGTACGCGCCGGACTCCATTGAACCCGCCCGGTGCGGGCGGCGCGGGCGGTGTGGCCGCCGGCTGTGACTCGCGCGCGGAGGCGGGCGCGGCGGAGACGCGATCCGGTCTGGTGGTGGTGCTCATTCGGTGATCCTCGGAGTGACGTGGGCTTCTCACCGGAAAATACCAGCCGACGCCGCGCGGCGGCGACGCTGTGGTCCAACTGGGCATTGTATCGTGCGGATGCGATCTTGCGGCGTGTTCCAGCTGACGTCTTCCGTCGCTCGCGGCTCCGCGATTGCTACGACCGCGCTGGTCGCTGCCGTGTGCGCTCCCGACCCCATCGCCTGGGGCGCCGTCGAGTATGTGGAAGCGGACTTTGCGGCGGGGACGACTGTCGCTGCGGACGACCAGCTATGCGGTGTGACCGAGGTGGCGTACGGCGACGACCGCTACCGGGCCGGGTGGAATGCGCAGACCGGAGCGCTCACCGTAATGCGTTCGGGCGACGGGGGCTCATCGTGGGAAGCACCGGTGGTCCCGGATGCACGCGAGTCGCCCGAACCGCCGTGCAGGCGCATCTCTCCCTCGCTGTTCGCCGACAGCGGCAACGGCTTCCTGCACGTCGCGTATTTCAGCGAGGCGCCCGGCGGGGCGGGAGTCTACTACGTGCACTCCATGGACGCCGCGCGGCTCGTGCAGGTGGGCCCGGGAATGTTCGAGCAGCCCGTGGCTCTCACCTACGGGCGTCGCGCAGCTCGCACGAGCGTTGCATCGCGTGGGGACACCGTGATCGTGGCGTATGAGGATCCGAATTCGGCGAGAGGAGGCATTCAGCTGGCCGTATCGAGCACAGCCGGGCATTCGTTCGATGTGCGCGTCCCCCTCCCGGGCGGGACTGGCCCGGTAGGTCAGCCGCACGTGGAGCTCGCGGCCGGTCGGATAACCGTCACGTGGCGGGAGATGGCTGGCGCCGCACGCACGCTGCGCCGGAGCGGGAGCTTCCGCTGAGCGCGCACAGGAGAACCGGCACCCGCCGGAAAACGAAATCGGCCGGGAGCCGGAAGCCTTCCGGCAGTGGGATGCGCACGCGGCACTTCATCGGCTCGCACACGGTGGACAATGGCGGGATAGACATGGCCGCGCGGCGGGCCGCGAATGCGGGGATGACCGCGGTGCAGATATTCACCGCGGTCCCGAAGTACTACAACGACCGGATGTCCATCCGGCCCGAGCGCGTCGAGCGGTTCAGACGGGCGCTCGCTGAGACGGGCATATCGCCGGCGATGGTGCTGGTGCATGCGCCCTACGTCCTCAGCGTCGCCACCCCTGATCCGGAGAAGGGGCAGCGGGCCAGCGGTGGCCTGGCGAAGGAGCTCGAGCGCTCCAGCGCGCTTGGTGTCGGAGCACTCTGCTTTCACCCCGGTGCCGCGGGTGACGGCGATCGGGCTGCCGCCGCCGCGCGCGTGGGTCGGGCTATCGTCGCGGCGCTGGAGTCGGTGGACTCGACCACGCGCGTGCTGGTGGAGAACACGGCAGGAGCGGGAACGACGATGGGGCGCACGCCGGCTGAGATCGGCGAGATACTCTCTCACGTGCCATCGGCGCTGCGCCCGCGCACCGGCTACGGTCTGGATACCTGCCACCTCTTCTCATCCGGTTTCGACCTGCGGGAATCGCCCGCGGCGCTGTCGGCGCTGCTCGACGAGTTCGAGTCCGCGACGGGCGAGCCGCCCGCGTTCTTCCATCTGAACGACAGCGAATTTCCACTCGGCTCAAACAGGGACCGGCACGTGCTCATCGGGGACGGTCACATAGGGGCGGAACCGTTCCACTGGCTGCTCCGTGACCCGCGCTCCAGAGGCATTCCGCTGATCCTGGAGACACCGCAGCTCAACTATGAAATCGCCGACGACGATGCGTCGCCGGACCCCTACGACGTGCGCATGGTCGAGGTGCTTACAGGGTGATTCGCGTGATTTTCACTCTGGAAACCCGGGGCGTTCCCTATTGCGCGCCTTCGCTGTCGCTTTAGTTTGCAGCGCGACGGACAGGCGTCCTCACCGGCCTGACAATCACCAGGAGAATCGATGGCAACTAGGAAAAAGAGCTCGGCTCGCAAGTCGTCGGGAAGAAAATCGTCGAAGTCGCGCGTGAAGAAATCCGGCGCCCGGAAAAGGACCGCCCGGAAGAAGACCGCGCGGAAGGGCGCTGCCCGGAAGAAGACCGCCCGGAAGAAGACGGCCCGGAAATCCACGGCGCGCAAGTCCAGGAAGCGCCGCTCCAGCGGCGTGAAGCGCGCACCGAATCCGGCGTTCATGAAGCCCATGTCGCCAAGCTCCGAGCTGGCAGCGGTTGTCGGCAGCTCGCCGATGCCGCGCACGGAGGTGACGAAGCGCCTGTGGTCGTACATCAAGCGGCGCGGCCTGCAGGACGACAAGAACCGCCGCATGATCAATGCGGATGACAACCTGCGCCCGATCTTCGGCGGCAAGCGCCAGGTGTCGATGTTCGACATGACGCGAATGGTGAACCAGCACCTCAGCTAGCAAGCGTCTTTCTTGGCTGCACGCACCAGGGGGCGCGTCGAGTCGACGCGCCCCTTTTCGCCCCGCGGAGCCGGCTCCACGCTCTGGCGCAACCTGAGGGCCATCGCTCTTCCCGTTGCGCTCTTCCTGCTCATCCGGACCTTCCTCATGGAAGCCTACCGGATTCCATCGGGAAGCATGATTCCGTCCATGCTCATCGGCGACTGGCTGTTCGTCAACAAGCTGGTGTACGGTCCGCACGTGCCGTTCACCGACGCGCATCTGCCGGGATATGCCGAGCCGCAACGCGGAGAGATCGCCGTGTTCCGCTCGCCACCGCAGCTGGACCAGCCGCAGGATCCGACGCCCACGCTGGTCAAGCGCATCGTCGGAATGCCGGGCGACACACTGTACATGCGGGGCGGGGTGCTGTACGTGAACGGAATCCCGCAGAGGCAGGGAGCCACCGCCGTCGCGCCAGGCCAGGATTCTCCCAGCGAGCTGTTCACCTGGCAGGAATCGGTTGTGATCCGCGGCTCGCGCTTCGGCGATCCACCGGAGCAATTCACCCATGACGAGTGGGGGCCGCTCGTGGTAACGCCCGACCACTACTTCATGATGGGCGACAATCGCTATAACTCGAAGGACGGCCGCTACTGGGGTCTCGTTCCGCGGAAGAACATCCGTGGGCGGCCGATGTTCGTGTACTACTCGTACAACGCCGACGACAGCGACCGTCCGCTGCCGTTCATCACCGACATACGGTGGGGCCGTATAGGCCACTGGATCCGCTAGCGCGGGAAGTGTTGCCTCCACCCCGGAGGTAGTCGTCAAGAGGTGAACGCAGCCGCCGGAGTGTCTTTGCCGGCGGTCTGACACTCTGCGACGGGGCTCCAGCAATGGGCTACTTCCCTCGTACGACTGAACCCTATCAGCGGCGCATAAGCGAGCGCGAATGGCACCATCACGGGCCGCCAGCTTTCCGCAAGCTGGCGTTCTCCCTGCTGGACATGGCGCTGCTCACGGGTGTGACGCTTCGCCTGGGGCGCGCCGTGCTCCTGGCGTACGCCGGCGAAGCCAACAGCGAGCTGTTCCTCACCAGCCTGCTGGCCGGCACGTTCTTCCTCTTCCTCATGGTCACCCTGCATCTCGGGAATTTCCCGATTCGGCACTGGGTCTGGCGGGCTCCGGTTTTCGGCCTGGCCGTCGGTGCCGTGGAGGCCGGGGCGAGCCTGCTTCTGATCTCGGTGGGGCGCGAGCCCTATGGCAGCGGCCAGGCGGCGTTCGGCGACTGGCTGTCAATGGCGCTGATGATAGTACCGTCGCGCTTCATTCTGGTGGTCGTGTTCGCGCTCGCGCTGGGTTTCGTGGTGCAGGGAGTTCGCGTGCTGACGCTGACCAGCGAGGAGCGGTTATAATTCGCTGGTGAGGGAGAAGACCAAGCGACTGATCGTCGTCGGCGACCGGGTACTCGTAAAGCCCGAGGAAGGCGAGGACCGCAGCAAGGTGGGCCTGTACCTGCCGCCCACGGCGGTGGACTCGCAGGCGGTGCAGGGCGGTCGCATCATTGCGACGGGCCCCGGTCTGCCCATGCCCGACTTCGGCGATTCATCGGAGGAGCCGTGGCGGGTCGCGATGCGCGAGACGCGTTTCGTGCCCATGCAGGCCCGCGCCGGAGATTACGCCCTCTTCTTCAGGAAAGCGGCTGTCGAGATAACATTTGAGACCGAGCGGTATCTCGTCGTCCCGCAGACGGCCATTCTCGCGCTCGTGCGCGATTCAACTGTTGAGGATTAGAGATGTACGATGAGCGACTTGTGGCACCTATGCGTAACGAGCTGACGCGGCTGGGCGTGGAGGAATTGCGCACCCCGGAAGAGGTCGATGCGCGCCTGAAGGACGATGGGACAGTCCTGGTGGTGGTGAATTCGGTTTGCGGCTGCGCAGCAAGAAACGCGCGGCCGGCTGTCGCGCGTGCGCTGCAGCACGGCGTGAAGCCGGACCGGCTCACGACGGTGTTCGCCGGCCAGGACGCCGCCGCGACGCGGCAGGCGCGTGAGTACTTCGTCGGCTACGCTCCATCGTCGCCGCAGATCGCGCTGCTGCGGAACGGAAAGGTCGTGTTCATGCTGGAGCGATATCAGATCGAGGGGCGGAGCGCTGAAGAGATCGCCGGGGATCTGACTTCGGCTTTTGATCGATACTGTGAGGCGGCGGTCGGCTGAGGTAAGGCAACCGCAAGCCGCGAAAGCTGCCAGCTGACAGCTACCGGCTGCTAGCCGTCAGCTCTTCGGTTGCCATTCTCACGCGTACCGCACCCATCTCGCCACCTCCCGGAGTGTGGGCTTCTTCCCGTACATGAGCAGCCCCACCCGGTAGATCCGGGCAGCAACCCAGACCGCGATTGCGCACGAAGCGGCGAGGATGAGCAGACCGGCGATGATCTCGACCCATGGCACCTGCACCGTTGCGAGCCTTACCGGCATGAGTATCGGCGCCGAGAACGGCAGCAGTGAGACCCACTGCGCCAGCGTGCCGGAGGGATTGAAAAGGACGGGCTGAATGAAGAGGGCCGCGAAGATCACCAGCATCATCAGCGGAGTGGCGGCCTGCTGCGCCTCCTGGTCGGTGTTCACCATTGAGCCCACGGCTGCAAACAGCGCCGCGTAGAAGATGAAGCCGAGCGCGAACAGCAGCAGCAGGAGCAGTCCGAACGTGATGGAGAGCTCGGGAAGCCGCATGGGCGTGGCGGGCAGCCCCAATGCCGCGAAGATGGGTGCGCGGAACGTCGCCATCACCCAGCCCGCGACCACCCATACAGTGATCTGGGTGAACGCGACGCCGCCAACGCCCAGCACCTTGCCGGCGAGGAGCGCGTCGGGCCTCAGACTGGAGACTATCACCTCCGCGACGCGGGTCTGCTTCTCCTCCATCACGCCGCGCATGATCGCCTGGCCATACAGCAGAATCGACATGTAGAGGAGGAAGGCGAGGCCGAACGAGAAGATCGCGTTCACGCGCCCGGAGCCTCCCCGCCCGCGCTCCGTGATCCGTTCGCTCTCGAGTCGCAGCGGGAGGATCGTCATGTTCCGTGCGACCTCCGGGTCGATCCCCGCGGTCTCGAGCCGCGCGGCCATTACCACGTTGCGCACCGTGGTGCGCAGCCGGTCTATCGCCGGCAGGGAGGTCGCGGCGCGTCCGGCGTAGCGGGCGCGCTCGCCGGCGAGCGTCTCGCGGTCCACCACCAGGTAACCGCTGTGCACCCGCTGCACGACATCGCGGGTGAGCAGCGATTCCGCCTGCGCCACCTCGTCGGGACTCACTACGCGCACCTGGGGCCTGCTGCGCATCCGGGCCGAACCGGTTGCCAGCGCGTCCGCCAGCCGGTCGCCAAGTCCGGCGCCCGACGCGTCCACGATCACCGTTTCAGACAGATCCGCGATACCGCCTGACCGGAGCGACAGCCAGGCAGGGACGATCATCATCGTGGCGAGGAGGAGCGGCCCGAACAGAGTCGCGATCACGAACCATTTGCTGCGAACGCGCTCGAGGTACTCGCGCTTTATTACCGCCCAGGTCTTACCCATGGCCGCTCATCCCCTCTTCCACGCCGCGCGCGCCGACGCGCTCGAGGAAGATCTGGTGAAGTGATGCCTGCACCAGCTCGAAACGGTTAACCCTCACTCCCGAGTCCAGCACACGTCGGAGCAGCTCCTGGGGGTCGGCTCCGTCGCTCAGCTCGATCTCGTAGAAGCGGGTGTGATCGTCCGCGCGCGCTACCAGCCGGGGATCGCGCAGGACGCTCCGGATGTCGCCAGCGTCTCCGTCAACGGCGAGCGCGACGATCCGCGAGCCGTGCGATGCCTTCACTTCACCCATCTCACCGTCGAGGACCTTCGTGCCGGCGGCGATGATGCAGACGTTGTCGCACATCCGCTCTGCCTGATCCATGAGATGGGTGCTGAAGAGCACTGTATGCCCGCGGTGGCGCAGCTCCACGACGGTGTCCTTCATCGCCTGCGCGTTTACCGGGTCGAGCCCGCTGAACGGCTCGTCGAGAATGACCAGTTCCGGATCGTGCAGCATTGTGCCGATGAACTGCACTTTCTGCTGCATGCCGCGCGAGAGCTCGTCCACCTTCGCGTCGCCCCAGTCCTTGTCCGCCGTGCGAAGCCCGAGCCGGTCCAGCCACTCGTCTATGCGCCTGTCCGCCTCGCGACGGTGCACACCCTTGAGCTCCCCGAGGAAGCGGAGCACCGACCGGACTTTCATCTTCCGGTACAGCCCGCGCTCCTCCGGGAGGTAGCCGACGCGGTTGTTGACGTGCGTGTCCGTGGAGGGATGCCCGAGAACGGTGATGACGCCCGCGTCCGGGATGATCACGTTCAGGATCATCCTGATAGTGGTGGTCTTGCCGGCCCCGTTGGGACCCAGCAGCCCATACACGGCACCGCGTGGAACGACGAGAGAGAGATCGCGCACGGCCACGTGTCCCGCGAAGCTCTTCCTGACACCGTTGATCTCGAGCGCGTTCTTTATCGTCTCTCCCGTGACGGCGTGGGCGTAGAATATAGCCCGTGACCGTAATCGCAGACGCTGTGCCCAGTCGCATCC
>Ga0268386_10001046_pt1 | contig 18671 bp, 18 predicted proteins | sample RVTome_15_FD_200260 | JGI IMG/M metagenome (GOLD analysis project Ga0268386, IMG submission 200260) | Soil microbial communities from uranium-contaminated site in the Upper Colorado River Basin, Wyoming, United States - RVT150D86... ...
CCCGGTAGGGCTTCGCGCGGCGAGCGTGGCGTCGGTGTTCCCGGCTTGAACCGCGGAGCAGAGCAGGTTCATCCCGAGGAAGGACGTCCCCGACGTTGGGCCGGGCAGATCGAGGGCCTCGATCTGTTCCTGGGTCTCGATCTCAGGAGAGCCCGGCTCCCCATCGAGCGTCTCGGGGATCTGTTGGGACACAGCGGCATACAGGGCGCTGTCGGTCGGGACGTGGATCGGCTCCTGGGGCCAGCGCAGCACCGAGTACATGGCGATGAGGATGGGGAACTGCAACAGCACGGGCCAGCACCCGGAGAACGGGTTGACCCCGTACTCCTTGTAGAGCTTCATGATCTCTTCCTGTTGACGCTGCTTGTTGCCCTTGAACTTCTGCTGCACCTGCTTGATCCTCGGCTGCACGATCTGCATGTGCTGCATCGACCTGACCTGCTTGATACCGAGCGGCAGCAGGACCAGCCGGATCACGATGGTCAGCAGGATGATGGTCACGCCGTAGTTCGGGATGAGCTCGTAGATCTCTGCGACCACCCAGCCGAGCCCGTCCAGGAGCGCTTGCCACGGGGCGAGGGCGATCATCGGTCGGGCTCCGCATGTATGACGCCATCATACGCACGAGGCAGCGTCGCCGGAGGGACGGGGTCCACACCGCCCGGGGTGAACGGGCCACACCGCACGATCCGCCATGCGGCCATGAGCGACCCGCGGATCGCGCCATGCGTCCGGATCGCTCCCTCGGCGTAGTGCGAGCACGAAGGGTAGAAGCGACACTGGCCGCCGATCCAACCCGACAGGGTGAGCCGATACAGGCGGATGCAAGCGACCAGCGCGAGCCGGGCGGGCGCCCCCGCCATCCACGCGACGCGGCGCACACGCATCACGTCACGATCACCTGCGCGCGCGAGAGCAACTCTTCAACCTCCGCCACCAGATCCTGGCTCCGGGCTCCGACGATCGCGGCCCTGGCGACCACGACGACGTCGTATCCATCCTCGACCTTGTCCTCGACCTCTCGCCACGCGGCCCGCAGGATGCGCCGGGCTCGGTTGCGGAGCACCGCGCCACCGATCCGCCGGCCGGCGACGAAGGCCGCCGACCCGGTCCCGGGGGCGACAAACACTACCACCCGCTCTCCGTGAAATGCCCTGCCGGACGCGAGGGTCCGCGAGACCCGACCGGCGTTCGTCGGCTACCTACGCGGACAGGCGGGAGCGGCCCTTGGCGCGGCGCCGCGCGAGGATCGACCGGCCCGCTCGCGTCCGCATCCGAACGCGGAAACCATGCCGCTTGTGGCGGCGGCGGTTGTTGGGTTGGTAGGTTCGCTTCGACATCCGGGGTCTCTCGTCGTCGGGTCGAGTGACGGCCCGTGGGCCGGTCGTCGCGCAGTATAGCGGAGCGCTTCAGAGGGCGGCCGTCCGCGTCGCGAAGGTTGACACACGAGAAAGTGTGACAAGAGCCCCGCTCGGACGAGCGATGGGGAAAACCGCGGTGCTATAGTCCGGCGCGTTCCCTCACGGCGTCGGGTCTCCCCACGAGGCGTCACCTCTTCCCCAAGGAGTTTCCACAACTGTGGAAAGGCGCTGTGGATAGCTATGGCCATCACATCGTTCGAGGAGGCCGCCGAGAGGACCTGGGCGCACGTCGTCGAGCGTGCGCACGAGGAGCTCACCGAGAGCTCGTTCTCGATGTGGTTCGGCGGCGTTCGTGCCACGAGCCTGCACGACGGCGTGCTCGAGGTGGTCGCCCCGTCCGACTACGTCCGCGACTGGCTCGCCAAGCACTACGTCGGGCTGATCCAGGACGCGGCGGCGGAGGCCGTCGGACTTCCGGTGACGATCGAGCTCGGTGCGGTACCGCCCGAAGAGGTTACGCCGCAACGAGAACCGGCGGACCCCCCCGAACACAAGCCGATCGCTGAACGTTCGGCCATCGGCGCTCCGGGCCTGCCGTTCCCGAACTACACGTTCGAGACGTTCGTCGCGGGGCCGTCCAACCGCTTCGCGCACGCCGCCGCGATGGCGGTGGCCGACACGCCACCGTCGAAGGCGTACAACCCGCTGTTCATCTACGGCGGCGTGGGTCTGGGCAAGACCCACCTGCTGGTCGCGATCGGACACCAGATGTTCGGGCTGTCCCCCCGCCTACGTGTCAAGTACGTCACGAGCGAGAGCTTCATGGCCGAGTTCATCAAGGCCGTCCGCGAACGACAGGGTTATCAGTTCGCGGCGCGCTACCGCGACATCGACGTGCTCCTGGTGGACGACATCCAGTTCCTCGCCAAGCGCGAGGAGACGCAGACCGAGTTCTTCCACACGTTCAACGCACTGCATCAGAAGGACCGCCAGATCGTGATCGCGTCGGATCGCCCCCCGCAGGAGCTCGGCATGGAGGAACGCCTCCAATCGCGGTTCCGGCTCGGCCTGTGCGTGGACGTGCAGCCCCCCGACCTCGAGACACGCATCGCGATCCTGCAGCTGAAAGCCCAGCGTGACGAGCTCCACGTCCCCGACGACGTGATCGAGTTCATCGCCGACACCTTCGACCAGAACATCCGGGAGCTCGAGGGCGCGCTCGTCCGAGTGGTGGCGTGGGGTGATCTCACGGGGCAGCCGATCACCAGCGAGCTCGCGGAGCAGGCGCTCGAGGACCTGCTCCCGCAGGCGGAGGCGGAGATCCCGCCCGACCTGATCCTGGAGGAGAGCGCCCGGTACTTCGGGCTGTCGGTCCAGGACCTGATCTCGCCCAACCGCTCGAGGCCGCTCACCACCGCCCGCCACGTCGCGATGTACCTGATGCGCGAGTGCAGCGGCCAGTCGCTGGTCAAGATCGGCGACACGTTCGGCGGTCGCGACCACACGACGGCTCGCCACGGCATCCTCAAGGTCGAGAAGGACATGCGGGCCCGGACCGCCACCTATCGGCAGGTCCAGGACCTCTCCCGGATCATCCGCGGAAGGGCCCGCGCCGGATGATCGGCGTGCACGGACAACATGTGCGGAACCCGGGAGGTGACGGGGACGCCGGCCGAGGCCCGTCGACCCGGTGCACCGATTCCCCCAACGGGTCCACATGTCAGACCGGCCCACTACGCTCGGAAGACGGGGTGGTTTCCCCCTTTTCCACAGCCCCTACTACTACTGAAAGAGATATGAGATGAATCAAGAAGCAGCGAGGGGGTGGACACGTGAAGTTCCGGTGTGACCGAGACGCCCTGTCCGAGGCGCTCCAGACCGTCCAGCGCGGGGTCTCGTCGAGGCCGGGGATCCCCGCCCTGACGGGGGTCCTGATCGAGGCGTCGGCAGAGGGCGCGTTGACGCTGACGACGACCGACCTCGAGGTCTCCGCCCGCCTGTCGATCGACGTGCAGGTGAGCGAGCCGGGGATCTCGCTGGTCCCCGCTCGGCTGCTCGCGGACACGGTGAAGAGCCTGTCGGACGCGCCGGTCGAGTTCGAGAGCGACCAGTCGCAGGCCCGGATCCGATGCGCGGCCTACGAGGGCTCGCTGCGGCTGCTTCCTGCCGAGGACTTCCCCGCGTTGCAGCCGCCTTCGGGTACGCGGATCGTGGCCGAGACGCCGCGCTTCGCGGAGGCGGTCGGACAGGTGGCCCGTGCCGCGTCGCGCGACGAAGCGAGACCGGTGCTCACCGGCATCCTGCTCGAGGTGAGCCGGGAGGGCGTGACGATGGTGGCCACCGACTCGTACCGCCTCGCCGTGCGGGATCTGGTGGCGACCGCCGCCGGCGAGGCGAGGGCCATCGTCCCCGAACGGGCTCTGTCGGAGGCGGGACGCGCCGCCCAGGCGGTCGATAAGGGCGAGGTCGAGGTCTTCGTCGACGAGAGCCAGGTCTCGTTCCAGGTGGGCCCGCTGATGCTGACGTCACGGTTGATCGAGGGTGAGTTCCCGAATTATCGGCAGCTGTTGCCGGAGCAGTACGAGAGTCGGCTCACGGTCTCGCGCCAGCAGCTGATCGACGCGGTACGACGGGTCGGGCTCCTCGCTCGCGACACATCGCCGGTGAGACTCGAGTTCAACGCGCTCGGGGTGAAGCTGTCCTCCTCTTCGCCGGACCTCGGCCAGGCTGTCGAGGCGGTGGAGGCGAGGTACGAGGGCGACGACATCACGGCCGCGTTCAACCCCAACTACCTTGCGGACGGCCTCGCGGCCGCGTCGGGCGAGTCGGTTCGGCTCGAGGTTCGGGATGGCCTCAAGCCCGGGATCGTTCGGGGTGACTCGGACGAGTTCACGTACCTCGTGATGCCGGTGAGGCTGCCGACGCCGGTGGGTTGATGCCGCGTTGCGGCTCGCGTGGGTCGAGCTCCGGGATCTCCGCAACCACGTCGAGACGCGACTGGACGACCTGGCCGAGGGGTTGATCACGGTCGCCGGTCCGAACGGCGAGGGCAAGACCAACCTGCTCGAAGGGATCGCGTTCCTGTTCTTCCTCCAGTCTCCACGAACGTCCTCGACCGAGCCGGTCGTGCGACGCGACGCGGACGGCCCTGCCTATGTGCGCGGCGAGATCCTCACCGAGGAGGCCGGGAAGGTGCTGGTCGAGGTCGAGATCCCCGGCCGAGGAGCCAACCGCGTCCAGGTGAACCGTTCGACGGTTCGGCGCAAGCGCGATCTGCGCCGTCAGGTGCGGGCGGTGTACTTCGGACCCGACGACCTCGTCATCGTGATCGGCGACCCGTCCAAGCGGCGCGAGTTCCTCGACGACGCCATCCGCTCGCTCTGGCCGCTCAAGGAATCTGCCATGACGGCGTACGAGCGGACCCTGCGCCAGCGGAACCGGTTGTTCAAGGAGTGGGAGGGACGAGGAGCTCCCACCGGGCTCGAGGCCTGGGACGCCGAGCTCGTGAAGAACGGCAGCGCGCTGATCCGCCTCCGAGCCGAGGCCGCCGGACGGCTCGGACCACCGGCGGGGGAGGAGTACCTGCACCTCGCCGGGTACGGGCTCGCGTGCGACTACGCTCCGAACGTCATGGGCGAGCCGCTCGAGGAGGCTTTCGAGACCCGTCTGGCCGAACGCCGGGCGGACGAGCTCGTCCGACGGACGAGCTTGGTCGGGCCGCACCGAGACGACCTGACGCTCGCGGTCCGGGACCTCGGCGCTCGGAGCTTCGCGAGCCACGGTGAGGCCTGGGCGGCAGCCCTGTGTCTGCGGCTCGGGCTCGCGAGCGCGGTCGCGGACGAGGTCCGGGAATGCCCGGTCCTGCTGCTGGACGATCCGTTCTCCGCACTCGACCCTCGCCGCCAACGGCTCGTCGGCGAGCGGCTCCGCGATCGGGGGCAGGTGTTCGTGAGCGTCGCGGACGATGCCCACGTCCCCGACGGGTCGTCGCTCGTCCTCGATGTGTCCGGCGGCAGCGTGACGCCGCGGGGGGCGTGACCGTGCCGCATTCGAAGGGCTTCGGGCATCGCAAGGACGAACGGACCCTCAAGGCCACCCGGATCGGCGACGTCGTCGACGGCCTGTTGCAGGAGCGGATGTTCGCTCGCGGCATGCCGATCGGAGCGCTCGCGTCCGACTGGGCGGCGGTGGTCGGGCCTCGGATCGCCGCGGAGTCGGCTCCGGTGAGCCTGGAGCGAGGTGTCCTGGTGGTGGCCGCGACCACCGGCCCGTGGGGCGCCCAGGTCCGATTCCTCGCCGAACAGATCCGCGAGCGAGCCGAGACGGCGCTCGGCACCGGGAGCGTCACGAAGGTCCAGGTGGTCGTTCGGGCTGATCCACGGAAAGGCTTGTAACGCAACCCCTTCAAGGGTCCTACGATGGCCTGGAACCAGACGCGGAACGACGTTCGGCGTCACCCCCGATTGATAGAATCTAGGGAGAAAGACCGCGGTTCCGTCGGCCCCCGAGACGCGTCGTCTCGAGTCCGGCGTGTCCGCGTTCCATGACGGAGGTGCAGTGGCAAGCACGGTAAGCAAGCGATCAACCGGATCCAAGCCCGGACAGTACGGATCGGCGGACATCCAGGTCCTCGAGGGCGTTGAGCACGTTCGGCTCCGCCCGGGGATGTACATCGGCACCACGTCGAGCAGGGGTCTGCACCATCTCGTCTACGAGGTGGTGGACAACTCGATCGACGAGGCGATGGCCGGCCATTGCGATCGGATCACGGTGCGCCTGCTCAAGGGCGGGGGCGTCCAGGTCGAGGACAACGGCCGCGGCATCCCGATCAAGCCGATCCCCAAGGCCAAGGACCGGCGGCCGGCGGTGGAGGTCGTCCTCACGACCCTGAACGCGGGTGGCAAGTTCGGCGGCGGCGGGTACCGGATCTCGGGTGGACTGCACGGCGTCGGGGTCTCCGTGGTGAACGCGCTCTCCGAGAAGCTCGTCGTGCAGGTGATGCGCGAGGGCGGCTCCTGGACGCAGACCTACGCGCGAGGCAAGGCCACCTCGAAGCTCACCAAGGGCAAGCCGTCGAGGAAGACCGGCACGATCATCACGTTCTGGCCCGATCCGGAGATCTTCGTGGAGGGGGTCGAGTTCGACAGCCGGCTGCTCGCCGAGCGGCTCCAGGAACACGCGTTCCTCACCAAGGGCGTCGAGATCCAGCTGATCGACGAACGCGAGGCCAAGCCCGTCAAACAGGTCTTCAAGGCCTCGGGCGGGATCGCGGACTTCGTGAAGCACCTGGCGACCGGCAAGGACACGATCCACACCAAGGTCATCTCGATGGAGGCGCGCGCGCTGGACGCCGAGGCGGACATCGCCCTCCAGTGGACGAACGGGTACTCCGAGTCGATCCATTCCTTCGCGAACACGATCAATACGCACGAGGGCGGCATGCACGAGGAGGGCCTCAAGAAGGCGCTCACCAACGTGATCAATCGATACGCGCGTAACAAGGGTCTGTTGAAGGAGAAGGAGGAGAACCTCCTCGGCGAGGACGTCCGCGAAGGCCTGATCGCGATCGCGAGCGTCCGCTTGCGCGAGCCGCAGTTCGAAGGCCAGACGAAGACCAAGCTCGGCAACACGACCATGCGCTCGCTGGTCGAGACCACCGTCAACGAGCACCTGATGACCTGGCTCGAGGAGCACCCGGGCGACGCCAAGCGGATCGTCACCAAGTCGTCCCAGGCGGCCAAGGCCCGCCTCGCGGCCAAGCAGGCGCGCGACCTCACGCGGCGCAAGTCGTTCCTGGAGGGCGGCGGGCTCCCCGGCAAGCTCGCCGACTGCCAGCTCACGGATCCGAGCGCGACCGAGCTCTTCATCGTCGAGGGCGATTCGGCCGGCGGCTCGGCCAAGCAGGCACGTGACCCGGCCACGCAGGCGATCCTGCCGATCCGCGGCAAGATCTTGAACGTCGAGAAGTCGCGGCTGCACAAGATCCTCGAGAACGCCGAGATCCAGGCGCTCATCACGGCGATCGGGACGGGCGTGGGCGACGAGGAGTTCGACGTGGCGAAGACCCGGTACCACAAGATCGTGCTGATGGCCGACGCCGACGTGGACGGCGCGCACATCCAGACGCTGTTGCTGACCTTCCTGTTCCGGTACATGCGCGAGCTGATCGACGCGGGGTACGTCTACCTCGCGAAGCCGCCGCTGTACCTGCTCAAGGAGGGCAAGCAGGAGCTGTACTTCTACACCGAGCGCGAGTGGGATCTGTACCGCAAGGAGGTCGACGGCCACCGCAAGCTCGAGCCGCAGCGGTTCAAGGGGCTCGGCGAGATGGATGCGTCGCAGCTGTGGGAGACGACGATGAACCCCGAGCAACGCACGCTCCTTCGGGTGACGCTGGAGGACGCGGCCACCGCCGACCGGTTGTTCAGCATCCTCATGGGCGAGGACGTCGCCTCGCGCAAGGAGTGGATCGAGGACAACGCCGCCGACGTCCAGAACCTGGACGTGTAGGCGGAGGGCAAGGAGAGCTCGGTGGCGCAGGAGTCCATGCTCGGCGGCCGGATCGAGGACGTCCAGCTCGAGGACCAGATCCAGACCTCGTACCTGGACTACTCGATGTCCGTGATCGTCGGCCGTGCGTTGCCCGACGTCCGCGACGGCCTGAAGCCGGTCCACCGGCGGATCCTGTGGTCGATGTTCGAGGCCGGCCTCCGGCCCGACCGGCCGTACCGCAAGTCCGCCGCCGCGGTCGGCGATGTGATGCGGAAGTACCACCCGCACGGCGACGTCGCGATCTACGACGCGTTGGTTCGGATGGCACAGGACTTCTCGCTCCGTGCGCCGCTCGTCGACGGTCACGGGAACTTCGGGTCGGTCGACGGCGACCCGCCGGCCGCGCAGCGTTACACCGAGGCTCGGCTGGCGCCGATCGCGCTCGAGCTGCTCCGCGACATCGAAGCCGAGACCGTCGACTTCGTCCCGAACTACGACGGCTACGAGCAGCAGCCGGTGGTGCTCCCGTCTCGCTTCCCGAACCTGCTCGTGAACGGGTCGGGCGGGATCGCGGTGGGCATGGCGACGAACATCCCGCCGCACAACCTGGGCGAGGTGATCGATGCGGTCGTGCACTTCATCGATCACCCTGAGTCCAAGTCGAAGGACCTGATGAAGTTCGTCAAGGGTCCGGACTTCCCGACGGGAGCGATCGTGTTGGGCCGAGACGGCTTCAGGGACGCGTACGAGACCGGCAGGGGCTCGATCAAGGTTCGGGCCGTGTGCTCGATCGAGGAGGCGTCGAACGGACGCCAGCGCGTCGTGGTCACCGAGCTCCCGTACCAGGTGAACAAGGCTCGCCTGGCCGAGAAGATCGCCGACCTGGTTCGCACCGGCCGTCTGAAAGATGTCGCGGACGTGAAGGACCACTCGAGCGGTCGCGAAGGCATGCGCCTGGTCATCGAGCTCAAGCGGGGCGCCAACCCGCAGGTCGTACTGAACCAGCTCTACAAGCACACGCAGCTCCAGGACAGCTTCGGCGTGATCATGCTCTCGCTGGTCGACGGCGTGCCCCGAACCCTGAACCTCGCAGAGATGATCGGCTACTACGTCGATCACCAGATCGACGTCGTGACCCGTCGAACGCGCTACGAGCTGAAGAAGGCCGAGGACCGCGACCACATCGTCAAGGGACTGCTGATCGCGCTCGACAACCTCGATGCGGTGATCAAGGTGATCCGCGGATCGCAGGACGCCGAGGAGGCCCGCGGCAAGCTGATGACGCAGTTCAAGCTCAGCGAGGTGCAGGCGAACCACATCCTGGACATGCCGCTCCGCCGGCTGACCAGGTTGGCCCGTGCGGAGCTCGAGCAGGAGCACAAGGAGCTGCTCGCTCGGATCCGGTACCTGAAGGGCCTGCTCAAGGATCCCAAGAAGATCCGAGCCGTGATCTCCGAGGAGATCCTCGAGATCAAGAAGAAGTTCGCGACCCCGCGACGCACGCAGCTCAAGGCCGACGAGGGCGACCTCGACGTCCAGGATCTGATCGCCGAGGAGGACGTGGTCATCACGGTGTCGCGCGCCGGCTACGTCAAGCGCCAGCCGATCGAGAACTTCCGGCGGCAGGGCCGGGGCGGCAAGGGCATCCGCGGCGCGAACCTGAAGGAAGAGGACGTCATCAACGACGTCTTCACGACGACGACGCACAACTGGCTGTTGTTCCTCACCAGCCGGGGCAAGGTCTATCGCGTCAAGGTCCACGAGGTACCGGAGTCGGGACGCACCGCGCGAGGCACGTATGCCGCCAACCTGCCGGGCGTCTCGATCAGCGGCGACGAGAAGGTCCAGGCCGTCATCGACCTGAAGGAATACTCGGAAGGGCGGTACCTCCTGTTCGCGACGCGCAAAGGCATGGTGAAGAAGACGGCTCTGCCCGAGTACGACTCGCCGCGGACCGGTCTCGCCGCTATCAATCTGAGGCCCGGGGACGAGCTGATCGACGTGCGCCTGACCGACGGCAAGGACGACGTCATCCTGGTCTCTCGTAAGGGACAGGCGATCCGGTTCCGGGAGAGCCTCGTGCGCCCGATGGGCCGGCAGACCGCAGGCGTGATCGGGATGCGCCTGGCCGCCGACGACGAGGTGATCGTCCTCGGCGTGGCGTCGCAGGGTGAGGAGCTGATCAGCGTCACGCACCAGGGGTACGGCAAGCGCACGCCGCTCAAGGACTACCCGGTCAAGGGCCGCGGCGGCAAGGGCGTGATCGGGCACACTCTCACGAAGAAGACCGGTCTGCTCGCCGGCGCGTTCGTCGGCTCCAAGGACCAGGATATGTTCGTGATCTCGTCGTCGGGCATCGTGATCAGGGTCGCCGCGGCGGATATCCGCCGCGTCGGCCGAGCGTCCCAGGGGGTTCGGACGATGCGCGTCGAAGAGGGTGCGACCGTCGTCGCGCTCGCGCCGGTCATCGCCGCCGCCGAGCTCGAGTAGCTACCGCCCCGCCGGCGGCCCCGCCGACGTCCCCGGCCCCGAACGGCCGCTCCGGTGCTCCTCGGGGAGTGGCACGTGTCGGAACCGCGCGAACAACAGCACGTCGTACACGCCTTTCAAGACCCCGGCCACCACGAACGGCGCACCCATCGCGACGGACTGCATCAACAGGCCGGCGCTCGCGGCGCCGAGGGGTCGCACGACGTAGCGCGCGGTGTTGGTGAACGCCGCCGCGGCGGTGCGTTCCTCGGGATCGACCAGCGCGGTGACGTAGGCCTGTCGCGCGGGCACGTCCATCTGCGACAGGGTCGACCGCAGCAACAGCATCGCGGTCGCCGAGCCGAGCGTGGGCATCACCGGGATCAGGATCAGCAGGACGTTCGACGGCAGGTGCGTGAACACCATCGTGGTGAGCAGGCCGATCCGGGTAGCGATCCAGCCCGACGCGATCGACGAGAGAGCTTGGAGCAGACCCGAACAGAACAGCACGAGGCCCATGAGCTCCGCGCTCGCGCCGAACCGCCGGCCGAACCAGAACACCAGGAAGGTCGAGACGACGAATCCGCCGGCGAACGCGTCCAGACCGAACAACAGCGCGAGTCGGCCCACCTCCTTGCGCGATCGATGCAGCGGCGCCGTCGAGCGTCCGGCACGAGCATCGATCGCGGGCGAGAGCCGCCGGGTGAGGGCGACGCACGCGACTCCCGCGATCGTCAGTACCAGGAGCCATCGCTGGTCGGTCGGGAGGTTCGGGATCCGTTCGCGGACCAGCGCCGGACCGCCGCCGGCGAGCGCGCCGACGGCTCCGGCGAGGTAGGCGACCGCGTTGTACCGGCCGAAGACGCGGGCACGAACCTCCGGCGCGGCGCCGCCCATCATCGCCTGCTCGAGCGAGGTGAGCGGCCCCGATTCGTTCGCATCGGTCGACAGGGTGCCGGTGAGCGCGACGAGTACCAGCACCACTAGGGAATCGGAGAGCGCGTACGCGACGCCGGCCGCGCTCATCACGAGCAATAGCAGGACGTACGCGCGACGCCGACCGATGCGATCGCCCGCAAGGCCGATCGCGATCGACACCAGGGCGTTGCCGGCGAGGATCGCCGCGAAGACCAGTCCGACCTGGCTATCCGAGAGACCGCCGTCCGCGAGCGCCGCCCCGAGCACCACGCTCGCGAACCCGTAGCCGAACGCGCGCAGGGACTGGATCGCGAGGATGATCCGCAGGTCGTGCTCGAGCTGGATCGTGGGGTCCACGGTCGTCGTCCTCGTTGGATAATCCCATCGTGTCGACGGGAGTCGGTGTCGCGACGATCGCCGTAGCGAGCGCCTGTGGTCTCGTCATCGTCTTCTTCCTGTGGCGACGGTTGCCGCCGGTGACGGCGCTCGCCCTCATGGCCGCATGCGGGATGGCGATCGGGGCGGGTGGACTCCTCGTGCAGGAGGATGTCGGTCCCGCGTCGTGGGCGGTCGCTCTCGTCGTGCTCGGGGTGGCCACACCCGTGCACGCGCGTCTGGTGTTCGGCCAGCCTGGATGAGGCGACGTTGTTGCCGAGGGGCCTGCCGCCGCGTAGAAAGAGCCCGAAGCCTTGAGCGATCCCGCCGACCAGGCCACCGTCGTACCGCCCGCGCCCGCACCCGCGGGGGCTCCCGCTGCTCGTACCCAGCCAGATGGTCCGAGACCGTCCTCACCGGCGCGATCGCGCCAGGCGAGGGTCGTGGTACGGAAGGTCGGCCCCTGGTCGGTTCTGAAGATCTCGTTCCTGTTCTACCTGTGCGTGATGGTCGTGATCCTCGGCGCGATGATGATCCTGTACGGGATCCTGGGGGCCATCGGGGTGCTCGACAACTTCGCGGACTTCCTCGTCGAGCTGGGGTTCGGCGATGATTTCCAGATTCACGGGGACTGGCTGTTCACCCGCGGCCTCGCGATCGGGCTCGGCCTGGTCGTGCTCTGGACGCTCATCAACGTGTTCATCGTGCTCATGTACAACTTGCTCTCTGACATCGTCGGCGGCATCGAGGTCACGCTGTCCGAACGCCGGTAGCCCGCGCTCGGGTCACGAACACCGTCGGGCTCACGCGTACGATTGACACCCTTTCGAGGCCACGCGTACGCTTGCCCATGGGCCGGGTGAAGGCCCCCGAACAGCGTCCCCCGGGCCTGTAGCTCAGCTCGGTTAGAGCGCATCCCTGATAAGGATGAGGTCGTTGGTTCAAGTCCAACCAGGCCCACCCGGCGAGGAGGAGGCGGCGATGTCCGACGGAACCGAGGAGACGAAGAAGAGCGGCTTCTTCGGCAAGCTCATGAAGATCGCGTTCATCGCGGCGATCGTCGCGGCGGTGGTGGCCATCTTCAAGCGCCGGCGGGGCAAGGATCTGGATGAGGACGAGTGGCAGGAGCTCCCGCCCCCTTCGGGCGGATAGGTCCCGCCGGAACCGCTCGTCAAAGGGCCCGCGCTCGGTGGCGGGCCCTTCTGCGTTCCCCGGCGCGATCCGGGCTCGCTAGACTCCCGCGCCGTGGTGCGCGACGCGTGGCAGCTGGCATTCGAGGCGGCTCGCGCGGCCGGCGTCGAGCTCCGACCGCTCCCCGAGCTCGAGGACGCGGACCGCATCCTCCGCGTCATGAGCGCGACGTGGCCGGGTCACGAGCCCGTCCCTCGCGAGATGCTCCGCGCGCTCGCCGACAGCGGGAACGTCCCGTTCGGCGCGTTCGACGGTGAGGACGCGATCGGCTTCGTGCTCGGATGGGTCGGCGTCGATCCCGAGGACGGGCTCCACACCCATTCGCACATGCTGGCCGTGCTTCCGGATCGGCGGCACGCGAGCGTCGGGTACACGCTCAAGCTCGCCCAGCGCGCGCAGGCGCTCGAGCAGGGCGTCGCCGAGATCCGGTGGACGTTCGACCCGCTCGTCGCTCGCAACGCCTACTTCAACCTGCACAAGCTGGGAGCCGTCGCCGACCGTTTCGATCGGAACCACTACGGCGCGATGCTCGACGAGGTGAACCTCGGGGAGCGGAGCGATCGGTTCACCGTGCGTTGGGCACTCGAGCGCGAGCCGGGCCCCCGCGACGTTGGGGCGGCGGCGTCGGCCCTCGAGGACGACGATGGGTGGCCGGGGGCGGTCCGCGGACCCTCGGCGCGTGCGGCGCTCGTTTCCGTTCCGAGCGACTACGCCGAAGTGCGATCGGCCGACCCCGAGTGCGCCTCTGCCTGGCGCGACGCCTCCGCCCGGGCGATCGAGGCCTGTCTCACGGCCGGGATGATCGCCGCGGGGTTCGACCGAGCCACGTCGAGCTACGTGTTCGCGCTGGGGGAGGACGTGCCCGGGTGACCCGCGTCCGCTCGCTCGAGCTGCGACTGGTCGCGATCCCGCTCGTGCGTCCGTTCCGCACGAGCTTCGGGGAGTCCACGGAGAAGGTGTGCGTCATCGCTCGGGTAGAGACCGACGACGCCCTCGGGTGGGGGGAGTGCGTGAGTGACGTCGAGCCCAACTTCTCCGAGGAATGGAACGACGGAGCGTGGAACGTCATCCGCGACTTCCTCGCGCCCGCGATGTTCGCCGCGGGAGACGTCGACGTCGAGCGCCTCGCGTCGGTGTTCGCGTTCGTCCGCGGCAACCCGATGGCCAAGGCCACGCTCGAGAACGCCGTGCTCGACGCGGAGCTGCGAGCACAGGGCCGCTCGCTCGCCTCGTACCTCGGCGCCGTCCGCGATCGGGTCGGATGCGGCGTGTCGGTCGGGATCGCGCCGTCGACCGACGTGCTGCTCGAGCAGATCGGGGGCTACCTCGCGGAGGGGTACCTGCGGATCAAGCTGAAGATCGAACCGGGGACCGACGTCGACCGCGTTCGTGCGGTCCGCGAGGCGTATCCCGAGATCCTCCTTTCCGTGGACGCGAACGCTGCGTACCGCCTCACCGACGTCGAGGTGTTCCGCGCCCTCGACGAGTTCGGCCTCCTGATGGTCGAGCAGCCACTGCACCACGAGGACCTTTGGGAGCACTCGCTCCTCCAACGGGAGATCCGCACCGACGTGTGCCTGGACGAGTCGATCCGGTCGGCCGCGGACGCTCGCGCCGCCAGCGAGCTCGGGTCGTGCCGGATCGTGAACATCAAGCAGGGCCGGGTCGGCGGGCTCCTCGAAGCCAAACGGGTGCACGACGTCGCCGCCGAGTTCGGGGTGCCCGTGTGGTGCGGGGGGATGCTCGAGACGGGGATCGGGCGCTCGACGAACCTCGCGCTCGCCGCGCTCCCGAACTTCCGGTTGCCCGGTGACACGAGCGCGACGTCTCGGTACTTCGCGGAGGACCTCACCGAGCCGCTCGTCCTCGAGGCCGACGGCACCCTCCCCGTCCCGAACGGTCCCGGGATCGGCGTCGACCCCGACCCGGCGCGGCTCGAGGCCGCCACCCGTCGGACGGAGCGGTTCGAGAAAGAGTGACAAAACCGTGCGCTCCGGGTTGACCACGTAAAGGAGCGTCCGTAACGTTCGCGGTGAGAGACCGCTGTGACCTTCGGGTCGCGGCGGTTTCTCACATCCGGGGTCTTCCGGCGGCCACCGCAGATCGCGAGACCCCGCGATCCGGCGTTTCCGAACGCGTGTGACCCGCGTTCCCGGGTTCCGGGGCGCAAGGCGCACATCGCGCCTCCTGCTCGTCCTAGACTCAGGTTCGAGCTCCGATCGGCGAGAGGCTGCGAGATGCGCAAACGGGTCATCAGGGCTGGCGAGATCGAGATCGAGGACTCGGAGGGGCGGGTCCGAGCGCGCTTCGGGGTCTCGAACGAGGATCTCCCGTTCATGTCCTTCTACGGTGCGGACGACAAGCTCCGAGCGCGTTTCGGCGTCCAGCCCGACGGCTCGGCCGGCCTGGCCGTCGCCGACGAGGACGGGAAGGTCCGAGCGACGTTCGGTCTGTTCGCCGACGGGTCCGCCAGCATGGCGATGGTGGACCGGAACGGGAAGGTCCGAGCCAAGTTCGGCCTGGGCACCGAGGGCTCTCCCACGCTCGCGCTCCGGAACAAGGACGGACAGCTCGGCTTCGTGTACTCGCTGGCGCAGCAGGGCTCGCCGACGATCTCGTTGCAGGACGAGGACGGGAAGGTCCGCGCTCGGATCGGTCTGGCGGCCGAGGGTTCGCCGATCCTGCGGCTGCTGAACAAGGAGGGGGAGCTGCGAGCGATCCTCGGTCTCACGGCCGACGGAACGCCGGTGATGCAGTTCCTCGATGACAAGGGCGAGCCCGAGTGGACGGCGCCGAGCTCCTTCTCGCCGACCATGGACGCTCCCCACGGAGCGTCGGAACCCACCGGGCCGGAGGCTCGGGAGCGGAGCTGACCGGCGTGTCGGGCTGGTGGGCAGCCGCCTTCATCGTCCAATGGGTGCTGCTCGCGGTGTTCGCGATCGTCGTGGTCGCGCTGGCGCGGCAGATCGGCGTCCTGCAGCTGCGCCTTGCCCCCCTCGGCGCGCTCGAGGTCGACGACGAGGGTCCACCGCTCGGTGAGGCACCCGAGGCCCGGCCGGCGAGAACGCGGGACGGGTCCACGGTCGTCGTCGGCGGGCCGGGGCCCGGCAGGCTGCTCGCGTTCGTCTCGGGTTCCTGTCCGATCTGCGAGCAGGTGCTGCCGTCGCTTCCGGCCGCCGCGGGCGCGAGCCGGCTCGAGTTGCAGGTCGTGTCCGACCCCGAGCTCGAGACGGCGTACCGGATCCCGGGGGTCCCGTTCGTCGTGGTGTTCGACCGGCTCGGCGTCGTCCGATCGAAGGGGACCGTGAACTCACTCGAGCAGGTCGAAGGGCTGGTCGACTCGGCGCGTCGCCGAGCGGCGGAGGCCGAGGAGGTCCGGGCCGGCTGATGGGGGCCGTCGAGCGAGCCGGGAACGAGCTCGCGCGCCGGACGAGCAGGCGCTCGTTCCTCGGCAGGCTCGGCAAGGCGGTCGTCGCGGTCGCCGGAGGCTCGATGGTCGCCGTTGCCCTCGACCCCGATCGCGCCGAGGCGCACCACATCTGCGGCCACCTCTTCACGACCGGCTCCTGTCCGCATCCCTACGAGCCACTCTCGAGGACGGACGTGTACGGCTTCCCGGTCCACCCTCATCACGGGTACCCGGTCGACGACGACGGCTCGATCTACCTCTCGAACCGCCAGTCGAGGCGGAAGGTGTGCCAGGCCGTCGTGCCCGAGGAGTACCCGTTCGTCCCGAACCCACGGTACGGCGGAGGGTGGAGCCGGTGCTGCAACGGCCGGGTGCGTCACATCCAGGATTGCTGTTCCACGTCCGACATCCGGATCAACGGCGACGGCGGGGTGCGCGGCTATTGCCCGCGCGGTCGAAAGGTCTTCTGCATCACCTACCGAGAGCTGAACGTCCGGTGCTGAGCGAGCCGGCCGGCCTCGCGCTCGTGGTGGCCTCGGTCGTCGCCGGGATCTCGAGCCTGTTCGGTCCCTGAGGCCTCTCGATGGTGGAGACCATCACCCCCGTGGTCCACGGGGGCAACCGTAACCGGTGGGTCGTGTCGGTCCTCGTGCACGCCGCCGGGGCGACCGCCGCCGCCGCCGTGTTCGGCTCGTTGCTCGCAGCCGCGGGCGCGCTGCTCGGTGCCCCGTGGGGCGTTCCCGGGGTCGCGCTCGTCGCGGCGTCCGCGGGCCTGTACGTCGCCCGCGAGCTCGGGGTCGCGGTGCCGGTGCCGCAACTCCGCAGGCAGGTGCCGGATTGGTGGCGCACGTTCTTCCCGCCCCACGTCGCCGCGTTCCTGTACGGGGTCGGCCTCGGACCCGGGATCCTCACCTATCTCGGTCACGGGACGCTCGTCGTCGTGTCGGTGGCCGCGGCGGCGAGCGGGCATCCGCTCGTGGGGGCGGCGCTGCTGGCACCGTTCGGCTTGGCTCGAGGTCTGGGGCCGGTGCTCGCGTTCGGCGTGCGCTCGCCGAGCGACGGTGCGGCGTTGGTCGACCGGCTGGGGCGATCGGCGGCGCGGGGCCGCTGGCGCCTCGCGAACGGGATCGCGCTCGTCGCGGTGCTGGTCGCCACCCTTTCGACGATCGGAACGGTCGACGGCCGGTCGGACGTCGGCGCGCTCGCGGGCGCCGCGCTGGCGCTGACGTTCGGAGCGGCCGCGATCGCCAAGATCGCCCACCGGCGGACGTGGCGACGAGGCCTCGCGACGTATCGACCGCCTCCGGGCATCGTGGGGCCGGTCGCGATCGGTGTGCCGGTGGTGGAGATCGCGATCGCGACCATGCCGGTGCTCGGCCTCGCCTCGACCGCGGGGCTCGTGGCGCTCTGGGTGTTGATGGCGTTCTCCGCGGCCGTCATCGTCGGCCGGCTCCGTGTGGGACGCCGCCTGGGGTGTGGGTGCTTCGGCTCGTCGGCGACCCGCGACTACCGGCTCCTGCTGGTCCGCAACCTCGCGCTCGCCGCCGTGGCGATCGTGGCGTGGCGCGCGGGCGATGACACGCCGGCCCTGCGCTCGCTCGGGTCGCCGGGGGGATCCGAGCTGGTGCCCATGGTGCTCGTCGTCCTCGGTCTCGCGCTCGCGACCTGGGTCGGGACCGCCGCGTTCGCGGCGTCCGGCCGGAGGTACGGCCGGTGAGACGGGTTGGGAACTGGCTCGTCGCGGTCACCGTCGTCGCGGTCGTGGCACTCGCCGTGCCCGCCGGCGCTGACCACACCGACCAGACGGATCCGAACGACACGGGGGGCCGTCTCGACCTCGAGGCGGTGGGATTCGACCACTCCGGAGCGCCGAGCTGGCGACTCGTCACGTTCCCGGCGTGGACCATCCGCGCGATCTGGGATCGCGGGTACCTCATGGTGCAGCTGGATACGAAGGGCGACGCGGCGCTCGACTTCGTCGCCGTGGTGCGTTCGGATGGGCGCCGGTTGGTCGCAACGTTGTTCCGACTGCGGCGCGGCGGCGGGCAGGCCGAGGTCGCCTCGCTCCGATCCAACAAGAGCGGCTCGAACGCCGTCTGGGTATCGGTTCCGTTCAGGGAGGTCTCGATCGGACCGAACCGAACCTCGTACTTCTGGTCCGCGCTCTCGAGCTTCACGGGAGGAGGCTGCGCGCGCACCTGCCTGGACGCGGTCCCGGACGAGGGGATGATCGAACAGCCGCTCCCGGGTGTGACGCCGACGCCAACTCCCACGCCGACCCCGACCCCGACGCCGACCCCGACCCCATCCCCGACCCCGACCACGACCACGACGTCCGCCGCGCCGTCCGGCTGACTCCGGCGAGCGAGGACCGGCATCTATGATGGGAGCCTCGGGGACGTAGCTCAGTTGGTAGAGCACCTGCTTTGCAAGCAGGGGGTCGGCGGTTCGAGTCC
>Ga0268386_10001047_pt1 | contig 18669 bp, 15 predicted proteins | sample RVTome_15_FD_200260 | JGI IMG/M metagenome (GOLD analysis project Ga0268386, IMG submission 200260) | Soil microbial communities from uranium-contaminated site in the Upper Colorado River Basin, Wyoming, United States - RVT150D86... ...
CCTCGCCGTAGCCCTGCTCCGGCGGGATGACGAGCAGCACCCGCGACCCGACCGTCTGCCCGACCAGTCCCTCGTCCCACCCGGGGATCACCGCGCCGCTGCCGATGCCGAAGCCCGCCGGCTGGCCACGGTCGTAGCTGTTGTCGAAGACGTTCGGCTCGGCGCCCTCGCCCGGCTCCCAGGTCTGGCCGAGGTAGTCGGCCACGAGGAACTCGCCGGCCTGGACCTCGGGGCCCTCGCCCTCGGCGAGCACCTCGACGACCAGCTCGTCGGACGGGTCGCCCTCGGGCACCTCGACCTCGGGCTTCTCGCCGAACTCGCCGCTCGCGGTGGGGACGTCGCCGGACGCGTCGGCCGTCGTCTCGTCGTCGGCGGTGCCGCAGGCGGCGAGGCCGAGCAAGACGGAGATCAGGAGCGCGGCAAGCGCGGGGGTACGACGCACGGTGGGGTGTCCTCGTGTGGGAGCCAGGGCGGCCACCCTAACCCGGCCGCCTGAGAGGTTCCTGAACAGGGCGGCGGCCCGCTCGGCACCTCTGTCACATGCCGGCGATGAGCCGCTCCACCCTCTCGTCGACCGAGCGGAACGGGTCCTTGCACAAGACGGTCCGCTGCGCCTGGTCGTTGAGCTTGAGGTGCACCCAGTCGACGGTGAAGTCGCGGCGACGTTCCTGGGCGCGCCGCACGAACTCGCCGCGCAGCCGGGCCCGGGTCGTCTGCGGGGGGACCGACTTGGCCCGGAAGACGTCGAGGTCCCGGCAGACCCGGGCGACGGCTCCCTGGCGCTCGAGCAGGTAGTAGAGCCCTCGGCCGCGGTGGATGTCGTGGTAGGCCAGGTCGAGCTGGGCGATGCGTGGGCTGGTGAGCGGCAGGTCGTGTCGGGCCCGGTAGCGCTCGATCAGCCGGAACTTGGTCACCCAGTCGATCTCGCGCTCCACCAGCGAGAGGTCCCCGGAGTCGACGGCCTTGAGCGTCCGCTCCCACAGGTCGAGCACCCGGTGCACCACCGGGGAGTCGAGCTCTCGCTGGTCGACGAAGGTGCGGACCTTGGTGAAGTACTCCTCCTGCACCGCCAAGGCCGAGGCCTCGCGACCGTTGGCCAGCCGGACCTTGCGCCGGCCGGTCATGTCGTGGCTGATCTCACGGATGGCCCTGATCGGGTTCTCCAGCGTGAGGTCGCGCATGGGTACGCCGGCCTCGACCAGGCGGAGCACCAGGTCGGTGGCCCCCACCTTGAGCAGGGTCGTGCACTCGTTCATCGTCGAGTCGCCGACGATGACGTGGAGGCGGCGGTAGCGCTCCGCGTCGGCGTGCGGCTCGTCGCGGGTGTTGATGATCGGCCGGGACCGCGTGGTGGCCGAGGACACCCCTTCCCAGATGTGCTCGGCCCGCTGACTGACGCTGAAGACCGCACCCCTGGGGGTCTGCAGGACCTTGCCGGCCCCGCACACGATCTGCCGGGTGACGAGGAAGGGGATGAGCACGTCTGCCAGGCGCGAGAACTCGCCGTGTCGGGCGACGAGGTAGTTCTCGTGGCAGCCGTAGGAGTTGCCGGCAGAGTCGGTGTTGTTCTTGAAGAGGTAGACGTCGCCGGCGATGCCCTCCTCGCGGAGCCGCTTCTCGGCGTCGACGAGCAGTCCCTCGAGCACGCGCTCGCCTGCCTTGTCGTGCGTCACCAGGTCGGTGATCGAGTCGCACTCCGGTGTGGCGTACTCGGGGTGGCTGCCCACGTCGAGGTACAAGCGGGCGCCGTTGCGGAGGAAGACGTTGCTGCTGCGGCCCCACGAGACCACCCGGCGGAAGAGGTAGCGGGCCACCTCGTCGGGGGAGAGCCGCCGCTGACCACGGAACGTGCACGTGACGCCGTACTCGTTCTCGATGCCGAAGATGCGGCGGTCCATGGGCTCACACTACGTCGGGGCGGCCTGACCTGGTGGCGGCGGAGCGGGCGCGAGCAGCCGGTCCAGCTCCCTCCCCTGCACGCGCCGGAACGCGCGTCGGGGGCGGCCGCGCTCCAGCACGGCCACCTCGAGAGCATCGGCGGTGATCTCGCGGGTGGTGGGCCCGTCGTGGGCGAGCCCGTCGACAGCGACGCGGAGGGCGGCGTGCAGGGGCATCCCCTCGCGGACGTGCTCCCCGACGTGGCGGCTGATCTGCTCGGCCGAGCCACCCATGACCGCGAAGCCGTGCTCGTCGGCCACCGAGCCGTCGTAGGTGAGCCGGTACACCTGGTCGGTCCCCGCCTCCTCTCCCACCTCCGCGACGATGATCTCCACCTCGTACGGCTTGGGCTCCTGGGTGAAGATCGTGCCGAGGGTCTGGGCGTACGCGTTGGCCAGGCCCCGACCGGTGACGTCGCGCCGGTCGTAGGCGTAGCCGCGCAAGTCGGCGAGCCGGACCCCGGCGATCCGGAGGTTCTCGAACTCGTTGTACTTGCCGACGGCGGCGAAGGCGATCCGGTCGTAGATCTCGCTGATCTTGTGCAGAGCGCGAGAGGGGTTCTCGGCGACGAAGAGGATCCCGTCGGAGTACTGCACGACGACGACGCTGCGGCCGCGGGCGATCCCCTTGCGGGCGTAGTCGGCCCGGTCCTTCATCAGCTGTTCGGGCGAGACGTAGAACGGCATGGTCACCGCGGTGGCTCCTCTCGCTCGGGGGCGGGCCGGGTCACAGGAGGGGCGCCTGGGGGCCGTCCGGGGACGTGCGGCGGGCGCTGACCACGCTCTCGACGACCGCACCGACGTCGGCGTCGGCGAGCCTGCGGTAGCCCTTCTCGTCGACCACCGCCACGACCGGCCAGATACGTCGGGACAGGTCCGGTCCACCCGTCGCCGAGTCGTCGTCCGCCGCGTCGTAGAGCGCCTGGACGCACACGGTGACGGCGTCCTCGGCGGCCAGGTCGCCGCGGTAGAGCTTCTTGAGCGAGCCCCGGGCGAACAACGACCCCGAGCCCACGCTGTGGAAGGAGTGCTCCTCGTAGCGGCCGCCAGTGATGTCGTAGGAGAAGATCCGGCCGCCACCGGTGCCCTCGTCGTGACCCGCGAAGAGGGGGACGACGGCGAGCCCCTGCAGGGCCAGCCCGAGGTTGCCGCGGATCATGGCCGCGAGCCGGTTGGCCTTGCCGTCGAGCGACAGCACGGTCCCCTCGATCTTCTCGTAGTGCTCGAGCTCGACCTGGAACAGCCTGACCAGCTCTACCGCAACCCCTGCCGCGCCGGCGATGCCGACGCAGGAGAACTCGTCGGCGGGGAAGACCTTCTCGATGTCACGCTGCGCGATGATGTTGCCCATCGTGGCCCGCCGGTCGCCCGCCATCACGACGCCTCCGGTGAACGCCGTGGCGACGATCGTCGTGCCGTGCGGCACGTCGGCCGGACCGGTGCCACCGGGGAGCACCCGGCGCCCGGGGAGCAGGTCGGGAGCCTGCGCCCCCAGGAAGTCGGTGAAGGAGGACGACCCCGGTGTCATGAAGGTGGCCGGGAGCCGGCCGTCGGACGGGGTCCCCGGGATCACTGGCCGCCCTTCTGCACGAACCCTCGGACGAACTCCTCGGCGTTCTCCTCGAGCACCTCGTCGATCTCGTCGAGGATGGCGTCGACGTCGCCGGCGAGCTTGTCGTGGCGCTCCTTGAGGTCCTCGGAGACCTCGGCCGCCTCGGTCTCGGCGGCCTCCTCGCTGCGGCGCGGCTGCTTCTGCTGCTGCCCGCCCCCGTCACGTGTCGCCATGGCCACGCCTCCTCCTCGCCCGGCTGTGCACCCACGACCCTACCCAGCGGGGCCGACGTCCGCTCTGCCCGACGCGTCCCCCGGTCAGCCGCCGGAGAGGGCGGCCAGCAGGTCCCCGGCGGTCCGGCACCGCTCCAGCAGCTCGCCCACGTGGGCGCGGGTCCCGCGCAGCGGCTCGAGCGTGGGAACGCGCTGCAGGGCGTCGCGCCCCGGCAGGTCGAAGATCACTGAGTCCCACGAGGCGGCCGCCACGCTGTCGGCGTAGCGCTCGAGGCACTTGCCGCGGAAGTAGGCCCGGGTGTCCTCCGGCGGCTCGTGCACCGCTGCCGCGACCGACGCGTCGCTGATCAGCCGCTCCATGCGGCCCCGGACGGCCAGCCGGTGGTAGAGGCCCTTGGTCGGTCGCAGGTCGGAGTACTGCAGGTCGACGAGGTGGAGCTTCGGGTGGTCCCAGTCCAGCCCGTCACGGTCCCGGTAGGACTCCAGGACGGCCAGCTTGGCGACCCAGTCGAGCTCGCGCACGCACAGCATCGGGTCCTCGGCGAGCCTGGTCAGCACGGACTCCCACCGGTCCAGGACCTCGAGCGTGTCGGCGTCGGTGTCGGTCCCGTAGCGGTCCTCGACGAACTTGCGGGCCTGCTCGCAGTACTCCATCTGCAGCTGCACCGCGGTGAGCCTCCGGCCGTCGGCGAGCGTGAGGAGATGGCGCAGCGTGGGGTCGTGCGAGACCTGGTGCAGCGAGGTCACGGGCTTGTCGACGGTGAGGTCCACCGGGAGGAAGGACGCCTCGACCATGGCCAGGACGAGCGACGTGGTCCCGAGCTTGAGGAAGGTGGAGACCTCCGAGAGGTTGGCGTCCCCGATGATGACGTGCAGCCGGCGGTACCGCTCCGGGTCGGCGTGGGGCTCGTCCCGGGTGTTGATGATGGGACGCTTGAGGGTCGTCTCCAGCCCGACCTCCACCTCGAAGTAGTCGGCCCGCTGGCTCAGCTGGAACCCCTGTTCGTGACCGTCCTGACCGATCCCCACTCGCCCCGCCCCCGTGACGACCTGGCGACTGACGAAGAACGGGGTCAGGTGGCGGACGATGTCGGCGAAGGGTGTCTGCCGCGACATGAGGTAGTTCTCATGGCAGCCGTAGGAGGCGCCCTTGTTGTCGGTGTTGTTCTTGTACAGCAGGATCTGCGGGCCGGCGAAGGTCGCCTCGGCGAGCCTGGCGGCCTCGGTCATCACCCGCTCCCCCGCCTTGTCCCAGCGCACCGCGTCCCTCGGGGAGGTGACCTCCGGCGAGGAGTACTCGGGGTGCGCGTGGTCGACGTACAGCCGGGCGCCGTTGGTGAGGATGACGTTCGCGAGCCCGATCTCCTCGTCGGTCAGCTGCGTCGGGTCGGCGAGGTCCCGCTGGATCTCGAAGCCGCGGGCGTCCCGCAGGGGGTTCTCCTCCTCGAAGTCCCAGTGCGCCCGCCGGGCCCGGGCCGTCGCGGCCGCGTAGGCGTTGACGACCTGCGACGAGGTGACCATGGAGTTGGCGGCAGGGTTGCCCGGCACCGAGATCCCGTACTCGGTCTCGATGCCCATCACCCGGCGCACACCCATGGCGTCGAGAGTACGTCCGGGGGCCTCGTCGCGGTCGCTCCCGGGAGCTGTCCGGCTCAGAGGTACTGACCCGTGTTGGCGACCGTGTCGATCGACCGGCCGGCTTCGGTTCCCTGCTTGCCGGACACCAAGGTGCGGATGAAGACGATGCGCTCGCCCTTCTTGCCGGAGATCCGGGCCCAGTCGTCGGGGTTGGTCGTGTTGGGCAGGTCCTCGTTCTCCTTGAACTCGTCGAGGCAGGCGGAGAGCAGGTGCTGGACCCGGATGCCTTTCTGGCCGGTGTCGAGGAACTCCTTGATCGCGGACTTCTTGGCCCGGTCGACGATGTTCTGGATCATGGCGCCGGAGTTGAAGTCGCGGAAGTAGAGCACCTCCTTGTCACCGTTGGCGTAGGTGACCTCGAGGAAGCGGTTCTCCTCCGTCTCGGAGTACATCCGCTCGACCGCACGCTGCCGCATGGCCTCGACCGTGGCGTCACGGTCGGCCCCGTGCTCGCGCAGGTCCTCCTCGTGCAGCGGGAGGTCGGCCGTGAGGTACTTGCTGAAGATGTCCCGCGCCGCCTCCGCGTCCGGACGTTCGATCTTGATCTTCACGTCCAGCCGGCCCGGCCGCAGGATCGCGGGGTCGATCATGTCCTCCCGGTTGGAGGCGCCGATCACGATCACGTTCTCCAGCGACTCCACACCGTCGATCTCGGAGAGCAGCTGCGGGACGATGGTGTTCTCGACGTCCGAGGAAACCCCGGACCCGCGGGTCCGGAACAGGGAGTCCATCTCGTCGAAGAAGACGATCACCGGCGTCCCCTCGGAGGCCTTCTCGCGGGCGCGTTGGAAGACCAGGCGGATGTGCCGCTCGGTCTCACCGACGTACTTGTTGAGGAGCTCCGGGCCCTTGATGTTGAGGAAGAAGGACTTGCCCTCGGCCCGGCCGGTCCGCTCGGCCACCTTCTTGGCCAGCGAGGAGGCGACCGCCTTGGCGATGAGGGTCTTGCCGCACCCCGGCGGGCCGTAGAGCAGCACGCCCTTGGGCGCGCGGAGCTGGTGCTCGGCGAACAGCTCCTGGTACACGTACGGCAGCTCCACGGCGTCGCGGATCTGCTCGATCTGGCGGCCCAGCCCGCCGATGTCGTCGTAGCCGATGTCGGGGACCTCCTCGAGGATGAGCTCCTCGACCTCGCTCTTGGGGATGCGTTCGTAGACGAAGCCCGACCGGGGTTCCAGCAGGAGCGAGTCACCGGAACGGACGACCTGGTCGCGCAGCGGTTCCGCCAGTCGGACCACGCGCTCCTCGTCGGTGTGGCCGAGGACGAGGGCCCGGTCGCCGTCGGCGAGCAGCTCCTTCACCATGACGACCTCGCCGACCTCCTCGTACTCCAGGGCGCTGACGACGTTGAGCGCCTCGTTGAGCATGACCTCCTGGCCGGGACGGAGGTCGTCGACGTCGACGTCCGGACTCACCACGACGCGCAGCTTGCGCCCGCCCGTGAAGACGTCGACGGAGCCATCGTCCCACCGGGCGAGGAAGACGCCGAACCCCGCCGGCGGCTGGGCGAGCCGGTCGATCTCCTCCTTGAGGGTCAGGATCTGCTCCCTCGCCTCGCGCAGGGTCGCCGAGAGGCGGTCGTTCTGCGCCGTGACCGAGGCCAGCTGGGCGTGGGCGTCGGCCAGCCGCTGGTCGAGCAGCCGGGTCTGCCGTGGTGTCTCCGCCAGCTTGCGCCGGAGCGCGGTGACCTCCTGCTCGAGGACGGAGACCTGGTACGCAAGGTCGTCGGCCGCGCGCTCGTGGCGACCGGCGTTGCCGTCGTCAGCCGACACTGGCCCTCACCTCCCGACGGAGTCGTACACCGACCCTACCCGCGTGCAGCCGTCCTGCCAGGGCCGCGCGGCCCGCTGACGCGGTGTGGTGCGGCTCACCCGACGGCCGGGCGCCAGTCCTCGCCGTAAGCCCCGGGAGCGGGCCGGCGCCGACGGCTCGGCGCGGTCACGCCGGGGGCCAGCCGGCGTGCGCTGACGAGGAACCCGGTGTGGCCGATCATCCGGTGGTCGGGGCGCACGGCCAGGCCCTCGACGTGCCAGGTCCGGATCATCGACTCCCACGAGGAGGGCTCGGTGAACCCGCCGTGGGAGCGCAGCGCCTCGACGGTCCGGGCCAGCTGTGTCGTCGTCGCGACGTAGGCGCAGAGCACGCCGCCCGGCACCATTGACTCGGCCACTGCGCCGATGCACTCCCAGGGCGCGAGCATGTCCAGGACGACCCGGTCCACATCGGCCTCGTCCAGGCTCTCGGCCAGCTCCCCGACCGTCAGCCGCCAGGTGGCCGGCGGGCCGCCGAAGAACGTCTCGACGTTGCCGCGCGCCACCGTGGCGAAGTCGTGCCGCCGCTCGTACGAGTGGACGCGGCCGGTGGGGCCCACCGCGCGCAGCAGCGAGCAGGTCAGGGCACCGGAGCCCACCCCCGCCTCCACGACGCGCGCGCCGGGGAAGACGTCGGCCATGGCGACGATCTGTGCGGCGTCCTTGGGGTAGATGACCGCCGCCCCCCGCGGCATCGAGAGCACGAAGTCGCTCAACAGCGGTCGCAGGGCGAGGTACTCCGTCCCCCCCGTCGAGGCCACGACCGTCCCCTCGGGCGCGCCGATCAGCGCGTCGTGCGCGAACGACCCGCGGTGGGTGTGGAAGGACTTCCCCGGCTCCAGGGTGATCGTGTGGTGTCGCCCCTTCGGGTCGGTGAGCTGCACCCGGTCACCCGCCCGGAACGGCCCCCGGCGCACGACCGGGAGGGTCGCGTCCCCGTCGGGTGCGGTGGCCATGCGTCGCAGGGTAGCCAGCGGACCCTGCTTCCGGTCAGGCGGTCTGGAGCGCCGCTTCGACGTCTGCGGTGGCGAGCACGCCGTAGACGGCCCCGCCGGAATCGACCAGGAGGTACTCCGGTGCCGGGGCCGCTTGGAGCGCCCTCGCCAGCGCCTCCCCCTCGAGGTCGGCGGGGATCACCGCCCGGGGGCCGAGGGCCCGCGCGAGCTGGCCGACGGCGACCCACGGCCGGCGATCGGAGGGGGTCGCGGCAACGGCCGCCTCGTTGACCAGCGCGGTCGGCCGGCCGTCCGCGTCCACGACGACGAGGGCCCCGGCACCCGCCTCGGCGGCCCGCCTCAGCGCCTCCGCAAGCGGGACGTCCCCCGTCACCGGGACCGCGCGCCGCGCCAGACGTCGCGCGGACAGGCGGGGCAGCCGGCTCCGGACCCGGGCCACGCCGAGGGCCTGCGTGGCACCGCCCCACAGGAGCACGGCGATGAGCGCTGCCCACACCAGCCGGAACGCGTCCGGCGCTCCCCGGGCCAGGACGAACGGGACCGCCAGGACCAGGACGGCGAGGACCTGACCGGCGCGGGCGGCAACGACGGTGGCGCGCATCTCGTCGCCGGTGACCCGCCACAGCACGGCGCGGAGCATGTGCCCGCCGTCCAGCGGCAGCGCGGGGAGCAGGTTGAACATCCCCACGAGCAGGTTGGCGAAAGCGAGCCAGAGCAGGAGGAAGGCGACGACGTCGGGGCCCACCGGGCGGGCCACGAGCCACGTCGTCAACGCCACCAGGAGGGACACCGCCGGACCCGCCGCCGAGATCACGAAGTCACGGCCAGGCGTCGGCGAGTCCCGCTCGATCTCGGTGTGACCGCCCAGGAAGTGCAGCGTGATCCCCCGGACCGGCAGGCCGAGCGCCCGTGCGGTCAGGGCGTGGCTGACCTCGTGCAGCAGCACGGAGACGTACAGGAGCACGACGAAGGAGAACGAGACCAGATACGCGGCCGGCCCCCGGGTCCCGACCTGGTCCTCGACGAACGGGCCGAAGCCGAGGGTGATCACGGCAGCGACGAGGAACCAGCTCGCCCCGACGTGGACGGGGACGCCGGCGACGCGTCCGAGCGTCAGTCGACGGGCGGGTCGTCCGCTGCCGGAAGGGAGGGCCATGCACCCAGGCTAGGTGAGGCCGGACGGTCGTGCCGCGGGCGACGTGGGGGATGTGTCGGGGCCCTCCCCTACAGTCGCGGCATGAGCACCACGAGCGAGGTCGAGCGGCCGCCCGGGCCGTCGCTCTCGCCGTCGCGCGCGGCCGACTTCATGGCCTGTCCGTTGCTCTACCGGTTCCGGGTGGTCGATCGGTTGCCTCAGCGGCCCACGCCCGAGGCCACGCGCGGCGCGGTGGTGCACGCCGCACTCGAGCGCCTGTTCGACCTTCCCGCCGTGGCGCGGACCCCCGAGCGCGCCCAGGCCCTGGTCCACCCCGCCTGGCAGCGTCTGGTCGACGAGGACCCCGAACTGGCGGAGCTCTTCAGTGACGACACCGACGGCACCGGGGTCGCCGCGTGGCTGGCCGGTGCGCGGGCCCTCGTCGCCCGCTACTTCGACCTCGAGGACCCCACACGGCTCGAGCCCGCCGAGCGCGAGCTCCTGGTCGAGACCGTCCTCGAGTCCGGGCTCCGGCTGCGAGGCTACGTCGACCGCCTCGACGTGGCGCCGGCGACCGGTGACCTGCGGGTGGTCGACTACAAGACGGGGTACGCCCCTGCGCCGGGGTCGGAGCAGCGGGCGATGTTCCAGCTGCGCTTCTATGCGCTCGTGCTCTGGCGGTTGCGTGGTCGGGTGCCCCGCGTTCTCCAGCTCCTCTACCTGGGCAGCGGGGAGGTCCTCCGCTACGAGCCGGACGAAGCCGACCTGCTCGCCACCGAGCGGCTGGTCGGTGCGCTGTGGAGGGCCATCGACCGAGCCGACCGGGAAGGCGACTGGCAACCCCACCCGAGCCGGCTCTGCGACCGGTGCGACCACCGGGCGCTCTGCCCGGCGTTCGGCGGGACTCCCCCGCCACTGCCGGCGCCGAGCACGTAGGCGCGCGGTCCATCGTCCCGGAGGAGGAGGCACACCTCGGCGTCCCGACGGACCCCCGCGCCGGTCCGAGGACCTACCGTGTGGGCCGTGACCGACTCGTCGCCCCGGCTCCGCCGGGGGTGGCTGAACGCCCACCAGCGGGTCGTCGACGGCGGCCTGGCCGCCGCCGTCGGCGCGGGCAGCCTGGTGCTGCTCGCCACCTACCAGGGCTTCGCCGGCATCGACGACGGCGTCGAGCACCGCGAGGCGGACCTCCTCGGGGGGGCTCTCGTCCTCGCCCTGGCGGCCCCGCTCTGGTGGCGGCGGGTCAGGCCGGTCGCGGGCGCGGTGGTCGTCGCCGCGGCGGCGCTGACCCTCGGCCTGCTCCAGTACGCCGCCCCCCTGGCCGGGGTCGCCGTGCTGCTGGCGGGGTACGCGGCGGGCGCCTACGCCTCCTTCCGCCCCGGACTCGCGGCGCTCGTGATCATCAGCCTCTCCTCGACGAGCTACCTCGTGTGGCTCGGGGCGGTACACCCGGAGGTGCCCGGGACCGACCCGGCGAGCGTCCTCCTCAACGTCCTCGCCTTCGTGGGCGCCTGGGGGTTGGGACGCGGGATGCGCAACCGTCGCCGCTACACCGACGAGCTCGTGGACCGCGCCGAGCGACTGGAGCGCACCCGGGCCGCCGAGGTCCGGGCGGCGCTGGCCGAGGAGCGTGCCCGCATCGCCCGCGAGCTGCACGACGTGGTCGCCCACCACGTCTCGGTGATGACCGTCCAGGCGGCCGCCGCCCGGCGGACCCTGGGGCGCGACCCGGCACGCAGCGCCGAGGCCATGGCCGCTGTCGAGCACACCGGCCGCGACGCGCTCGCCGAGATGCGGCGCATCGTGGGTGTCCTGAGGGGGCCGGAGGCCGAACCGGAGGCGGATCCCCGAGCTCCGCAGCCCGGTCTCACGGATCTCGCGGCACTCGTCGGCCAGGTCGGCGACGCCGGCCTGTCGGTCGAGACGGAGGTCGAGGGCGAGCGGCCGGACGTCCCGCCCGGCGTGGACCTGACCGCCTTCCGGGTGGTCCAGGAGGCGTTGACGAACACGCTCAAGCACGCCGGCCCCACCCGGGCCCGGGTCGTCATCCGCTACCTGCCCGAGGAGCTCGACCTACGGGTCAGCGACGAGGGCCGCGGACTCGCGGCCGGCCTGGACGGGCACAGCCCCGGGCACGGCCTGCTCGGCATGCGCGAGCGGGTCGCCCTCTACGGGGGCACCCTCACGGCGGGGCCGCGCGACGGCGGCGGCTTCGACGTCCGGGCCCGGCTCCCGCTGCAGGAGGTGGCCACGTGACCTCGGCAGACGGGGCCGACGGGACCGGCCCGGTCCGGGTCCTGCTGGTCGACGACCAGCCCCTGCTGCGGACCGGGTTCCGGCTGATCCTGGAGGCCGAGCCGGGCATCAGCGTGGTCGGGGAGTCCGCCGACGGCGCAGCGGCCGTGGACGACGCCCGGGCACTGCAGCCGGACGTGGTCCTGATGGACGTGCGGATGCCCCGGATGGACGGCGTGGAGGCCACGCGTCGGATCACGGGCGCCGAGCGGAGCACGACGCCGCGGGTGCTGGTGCTCACCACCTTCGACCTGGACGAGTACGTCGTCGAGGCGCTGCGGGCCGGGGCGAGCGGCTTCCTGCTCAAGGACGTGCCTGCCGACGACCTGGTCGAGGCGATCAGGGTGGTGGCCAGGGGGGACGCCGTCGTGGCACCGGCGGTCATGCGACGGCTCCTCGACCGCTTCGCGGCCAGGCTGCCCGGTGCCGACGAGCCGACCCCGGCGCAGCTGGGCTCGCTCACCGATCGCGAGCGTCAGGTCCTCACCCTGGTGGCACGCGGGCTCTCCAACGGAGAGATCGCGGCCGAGCTCGTGGTGTCCGAGACGACCGTCAAGACCCACGTGGGCAACGTCCTCATGAAGCTCGGGTTGCGTGACCGGGTGCAGGCGGCCGTGTTCGCCTACGAGAGCGGCCTGGTGCGACCGGGGTCGCTGTGAGCCGAGCAGATCCTCCACCCGGGGGAGGATAGGAGACCCGGGGTCCCCTCCGCTGGTCGGAGGGCGGGGACTCGCCGCGCGGGCGATCTACGTCCCGGCGCCGTCGCCTACCGTCACCGGAGTGACCACCACCCCCTCGCGCGACCCTGGGCGGCCCGCGGCCGCCCGCGCCGTCGACCTCACCAAGATCTACGGCAGCGGGGAGACCCGCGTCGTCGCCCTGGACGGGGTCGGCGTGGACTTCGCCCGCGGTCGTTTCACGGCGATCATGGGCCCGTCCGGATCGGGCAAGTCCACGCTCATGCACTGCATGGCGGCCCTGGACGAGGCGACGTCGGGGACGGTCGTCGTCGGGGACGTGGACCTCACCGGGCTCGGCGACCGCGACCTCACCCGGCTGCGCCGCGACCGGGTCGGCTTCGTCTTCCAGGCGTTCAACCTCGTGCCGACGCTCACGGCGCGGGAGAACATCACGCTCCCGATCGACATCGCCGGTCGCAAGCCCGACCCGACCTGGTTCGACCACGTCGTGTCGATCCTCGGACTCGGCGACCGGCTCGACCACAAGCCGAGCGAGCTCTCGGGCGGCCAGCAGCAGCGGGTGGCCTGCGCGCGGGCGCTCGTGAGCCGCCCCGAGATCGTGTTCGCGGACGAGCCCACGGGCAACCTGGACTCGCGCTCCGGCGCCGAGGTCCTTTCCTTCCTGCGCAGGTCCGTCCGGGAGTTCGACCAGACGGTGGTCATGGTGACCCACGACCCCGTGGCCGCGTCGTACGCGGACCGCGTGCTCTTCCTCGCCGACGGGCGGATCGTCGACGAGATGGCGGACCCGACCGCCGAGGCGGTGCTCGAGCGGATGAAGCACTTCGACCAGGCGAGCGAGGTGGCCTGACGTGCTCAGGGCGGCGCTGAAGAGCCTGCTCGCCCGCAAGCTCAGGCTGCTGCTGTCGGGCTTCGCCATCGTGCTCGGGGTGGCCTTCGTCGCCGGTTCACTGATCTTCACCGACACGCTCGAGCGGAGCTTCGAGCAGATCTTCGACCAGACCACGCCCGACGTCGTCGTCCGCCCCGAGACGACGTCGGCGGCCGCGGGGTCCTTCACCGGCGCCGATGCGCGTACCGTCCCGGGCGACCTCGTGTCGACCCTGGAGCGGGTGCCAGGGGTTGCCCGCGCCGACGGGAACGTCTCCTCGCAGGGCGTGTACGTCGTCGGGACGGACGGCCGGGTCGTGGGTGCCAGCGGTGCGCCCGGCATCGCCGTGAACTGGAACGACGCCCCCGCCGCCGACGGCACGCAGGCGGTCACCGTCGTCGAGGGGCGGGTCCCGGAACGGCCGGGGGAGGTCGCCATCGATCTCAAGACGGCGGCATCGGCGGGCCACGGGGTCGGGGACACCGTTCCCCTGGTCTCCACCGGCGAGGAGCCCCAGATGTCCGCCGAGCTCGTGGGGACGGTGCGGTTCGGCAGCACCGGCAACCTGGTCGGGGCCACCCTGACCGTCTTCGAGACCGGGGCGGCCCAGGACCTGTTCCTCGGCGGGGCCGACGCCTTCACGGACGTCTCCGTGACGACCGAGGACGGCGTCGGCGCCGCCGAGGTCGCCGAGTCCGTGGCCGCGGTGCTCCCGGACGGCATCGAGGCCCGGGTGGGCGAGGACGTGGCGGAGGAGAACCAGACGGCCCTGCAGGAGGGGCTCGGGTTCTTCAACACCTTCCTGCTGGTCTTCGCCGCCGTGGCCCTGGTCGTGGGGACCTTCCTGATCCTCAACACGTTCACCATCCTGGTCGCCCAGCGCACGCGTGAGCTCGCCCTCTTTCGTGCCCTGGGCGCCAGTCGCCGCCAGGTGACCGGGTCGGTCCTGCTCGAGGCGCTGGTCACCGGCCTGCTGGCTGCGACGACCGGGCTGGTGCTCGGCTTCGGGCTCGCCCAGGCGCTCAAGGCGCTCTTCGGAACCATCGGGCTCGACCTCGGGCAGGCCGGCCTGGTCCTCCGGCCCCAGACCGCGGTCGCGGCGTACGTCGTCGGTGTGGTGGTCACGCTGATCGCGGCTTACGTGCCCGCGCGGCACGCGGCACGGGTGCCCCCGGTAGCGGCGATGCGCGACGACGTCAGCGTCACCGCCGCGTCACTGCATCGTCGGTCCGTCACCGGGGCGGCGCTGGTCGCCCTCGGAGCACTCGGCATGGCGCTGGGGCTCGCCGGCACCGGGTCGGGTTCCACGCCCGCTCTCCTGGTCGGCCTGGGCGTGCTCGGCGTGTTCCTCGGTACGGCCGTGCTGGCCCCGGTGATCGGACCACCCGTCGTCCGGGTCCTGGCGGCGCCCTACCCGCGGTTGTTCGGCTCCACCGGGCGGCTGGCGCGCGAGAACGCGCAGCGCAACCCCCGTCGCACGGCGGCCACGGCGTCGGCGCTGATGATCGGGCTGGCGCTCGTCACGGCGATGTCCGTGCTCGGTGCCTCCACCAGCGACAGCGTCGACCGGCTCGTCGACGACGGCCTGGAGGCGGACTACGTGGTCTCGAACGCCGTGCAGGTCCCGTTCTCGACCAGTGTCGCCCGCGACCTCGCCGCGGTGGACGGGGTCGACGAGGTCGCGCCGTACCGGGTCGGCTTCGGCCAGGTCGGCGGGCAGGACACGTTCCTGGCGGCCTTCGACCCGGGCCCGATGCTGCGTGCGGTCACGGTCGAGACGGCGACGGGGGACCTCGAGGCACTCGGCGAGGGCACCGTGCTGTTGTCGGACGACCGGGCCGCCGCAGAGGGCCTCGCGGTCGGCGACACGCTGGAGCTGACCCTGCCGGCGGGTACGCAGGAGCTGGAGGTCGCCGGGACCTACGCCACCAACCAGTTCATCGGCGCGCCCGTCGTCGTCTCGCCCGAGACGCTCGAGGAGGGAGGGGTGGCGCCGGCCGACAACCTCGTGTACGTCACCCGTACGCCGGATGCGGACCCGGAGGCGGTGACCGCAGGGTTGGAGGAGTCGTTGGTGGGCCTGCCGACCGTGACCCTGAAGGACCAGGACGCCTTCGCCGAGGAGCAGCGGGCGCCCGTGAACCAGCTGCTGGCGATCGTCTACGCGTTGCTCGGCCTGGCGATCGTCATCGCGGCGCTGGGCATCGTCAACACCCTCGCGCTGTCGGTGATCGAGCGGACCCGCGAGGTGGGGTTGCTGCGTGCGGTCGGCATGAGCCGCCGCCAGCTGCGGACGATGGTCCGGCTGGAGGCCGTCGTCATCGCGGTCCTCGGGGCCCTGCTCGGCGTCGCGTTGGGTCTGGTGTTCGGCATCAGCCTGCAGCGCGCCCTCGCCGGCCAGGGCATCGAGATCCTCTCCGTGCCGTGGGGCCAGCTCCTCCTCTTCCTCGTCGCCGCCGGGCTCGTGGGGGTGCTCGCCGCAGTGTGGCCGGCGCGGCGGGCGGCGCGGCTGGACGTGCTCCGGGCGATCACGACGGAGTAGACCGGCGAGCCTCGGCGTTGGGGTCGAACGCCGACGCGGAGGGGCTGATGCGGCCGGCGCGGATGGCCTCGGCCCAGTGGCAGGCCACCGCGTGCCCGGACACGACCTCGCGGAGCGCCGGGCGCTCGTCGTCGCATCGCGTCGGCTGGCGGAACGGGCACCGGGTGTGGAAGCGACAGCCGCTGGGCGGGTCGGCCGGGGACGGCACGTCCCCCGCGAGCAGGAGGCGCTCGCGCGTGTCCTCGACGACCGGATCCGGGATGGGGACGGCCGACATGAGCGCGATCGTGTACGGGTGGTAGGGCTGCTCGTAGAGGTCCTCGGACGAGGCCCGCTCGACGATCGTCCCGAGGTACATCACCGCGACGACGTCGGAGATGTGCCGCACCACGGCCAGGTCGTGCGCGATGACCAAGTAGGTCAGCCCGAGCCGGTCCTGCAGCTCCTCCAGGAGGTTCACGACCTGGGCCTGGATCGAGACGTCCAGGGCGGATACCGGCTCGTCGGCGATGATCAGCTCGGGCTCCAGGGCGATCGCCCGGGCGATGCCGATCCGCTGGCGCTGCCCCCCGGAGAACTCGTGCGGGTAGCGGGAGGCCGCCGACGCGGGCAGGCCCACGACGTCGAGCAGCTCCTTGACCCTGGCCGACCGGTCGCCGGCGATGCCGTGCACCCGCAGCGGCTCGGTGAGGATCGAGGAGATGTTCTGCCTCGGGTCCAGGCTGGACATGGGGTCCTGGAACACCATCTGCATGCGCCGCCGGATCCGGCGCATCTCCTCCGGCCCGAGGTCCTGCAGGTCGGTGCCGTCGAAGACGACCCGACCGGCCGTCGGCTCGACCAGCCGCAGCACCGCCCGACCGAGGGTGCTCTTGCCGCACCCCGACTCCCCCACCAGTCCCACGGTCGCCCCGCCCGGGACGGCGAGGTCGACACCGTCGACGGCGCGGACGGCGCCGACCTGGCGTTCGAGGATGATCCCCGAGGTGATCGGGAAGTGGACCTCGAGGTCGTGGACGGCCAGCAGCGGCGCGTCGCCCGTGGTCGCCCCGGCGCCGGCGGTCACGTCGGTTCCTCCTCCAGCTCGGGTGCGACGCTCGCCGGCGGGGCCACGGCCGGGTTGGGCGAGGCCTCCCCCTCGGCGAGGGGGTTGACGCAGCGCAGCGACCGGTCGCCGGTGACCTCGAGCGGCGGGGCTCGGCCGCTGCACGCGCCGATCCGGTGCGCGCAGCGCGGTGCGAACGCGCACGCGTCCGCCCAGGGCAGGGTGTCGGTGGGCGAGCCGGGTATCGGTCGCAGCGGCTCCCCCCTGGGGGAGTCCAGCCGGGGCACGGAACCCAGCAGACCTCCGGTGTAGGGGTGGCGCGGGTCGGCGAAGAGCACCCGCCGCGGGGCGGACTCGACCACTCGGCCGGAGTACATCACGTGCACGGTGTCGCAGAGCCCCGCCACGACGCCGAGATCGTGGGTGATGAGGACCAGCGCGGTGCCGGAGTCGCTGACCAGCTCCTTGAGCAGCTCCAGGATCTGTGCCTGAATGGTCACGTCGAGCGCGGTGGTGGGCTCGTCGGCGATGAGGAGTCGGGGGCGGCACGCGAGCGCCATCGAGATGAGGGCCCGCTGGCGCATGCCGCCGGAGAGCTGGTGCGGGTAGTCCTTGAGCCGGCGCACGGGGTCGGGGATCCCGACCCGGCGCAGCAGCTCGGCGGCCTCCTTGCGCGCGGCCTCGCCGTGCATGTCCCGGTGCCGCACGAGCACCTCGGTCACCTGCACCCCGATCGGCACGACGGGGTTGAGCGAGGACATCGGGTCCTGGAAGACCATGGCGATGTCCCGCCCACGGATGTCCCGCATCCGGTCCCGGGGCAGGGTGAGCAGGTCGTCGTCGTCGAAGTGGACCTGGCCGTCGACGCGGACCCCGCGGTCGGGGAGCAGCCCCATCACCGCGAGCGCGGTGACGCTCTTGCCACTGCCCGACTCCCCCACCAGGCCGACCGTCTCGCCCGGCCGGACGTCGAAGGAGACCCCGTCGACGGCATGGACGTCCCGGCGGTCCCTGCGCGTGAAGGTCACCGACAGGTCGCGGACGTCGAGCAGCAGCGCGGTCGCGGCGGTCATCGGCGGTACTTCGGGTCGAGGGCCTCGCGCAGCCGCTCGCCCAGGAGGGTGAAGCCCAGGGCGGCGATGACGATGGCCATGCCGGGGAAGAAGGCGAGGTGCGGAGCACTGGCCAGGTAGCGCTGGGTGCTCGCGAGCATGCGGCCCCACTCCGGCACGCCCGGGTCGGCGCCGCCGAGCCCGAGGAAGGACAGGGCGGCCGCCTCGATGATCGCCGTCGCCAGGGTCAGCGTGCCCTGGACGATCACCGGGCTGACCGAGTTGGGCAGGACGTGTCCCAGCATGATCGAGCGCCGGCGGACGCCGAGCGACTGGGCGGCCAGCACGTAGTCGGCCTCACGCTGGGCGAGCATCTGCCCGCGCAGCAGGCGGGCGAAGATGGGGACGTTGACGGCCGCGATCGCGATCATCACCGAGAGCAGGCTCGGTCCGAGCATGGCGGCGATCGCGATGGCCAGCAGCAGCCCGGGGATCGCCAGCATGACGTCGACGAGCCGCATGACCACGGTGTCGACCTTGCCGCCGAACGCGCCGGCCAGGAAGCCCATCAGCAGCCCCAGGCTCATGCCGAGGATGAGCGACACGACGCCGACGAGCAGCGACTGACGGGCGCCGTAGACGACCCGGCTGAACTCGTCGCGGCCGAGCTCGTCGAGCCCGAACCAGTGCTCGGCCGACGGGCCCGGGATGTTGGTCGGGGTGATCGTGCCCGCCCCCGGCTGCGCATCGGGGGCGTACGGGGCGATGAGCGGTGCGAACAGCGCCACCAGGACGAAGAACGCGATCAGGGTGAACCCGATGATGGCCACGGGGTCACGGCGGAGCAGTTTCCACGCCTCGCGGCCGAGGCTCCCGCCGGTCTCCTCGCCGACCCGCTTGC
>Ga0268386_10001048_pt1 | contig 18660 bp, 18 predicted proteins | sample RVTome_15_FD_200260 | JGI IMG/M metagenome (GOLD analysis project Ga0268386, IMG submission 200260) | Soil microbial communities from uranium-contaminated site in the Upper Colorado River Basin, Wyoming, United States - RVT150D86... ...
CGTCGTCTTCGGCCAACACCGACCAGGCGAGGGCTCCCGCGAACCCGCTCGCGCGGGCGGCCGCGAGGATCTCCCGGGGAGGGAGGCGGGAGCCCCGGGTCGGGTACTCGCCGAGGAGGAGGGGGCGGTCGAGCCCGAGGGTCTCGACCGGGGCCTCGAGGACTGACGGCGCGTCGGTCGTCTCGTACCAGTGGGCCTGGTAGAGGTCGAGGCCGAGGCCCCGGACGAGCCCCAGCCAGCGGACGCTGGCCGAGCCCACGGTGACCGGCCGGTCCGAGCAGGCGTGGGCGAGACCGGCGAGGGCGCCGAGGAACGCGCGCATCTGTCGGCGCGAGACCGAGGCCCCGGGGTCCCAGGTGCCGAGGCCGAGGGTGGCCCACTCCGGCTCGTTGAGGAGGTCCCAGGCGGCGACCTGGGGGTGCCGCCCGTAGGTCTCGAAGAGGGGACGGAAGACGCCCTCGAGGAGGCCCGCCCGGCGGGCGGGGTCGCGGACCCAGCGCCGCCGGCCGTGGAGGCGGACGCCGTTCACCACGCGCGGCCGCGCGAACCAGGTGAAGTCGAGGAGGACGAAAATCGCCTGCAGGCCGGACTCGCGCAGGAGAAGGAGGGCGGCGTCGAGGTCCGGGAAGAGCGCGTCGTCGGGCTCGAGGCCGCCGTCCGGGGCCTCGCGCAAGCCGGCCCGGCCGTCCCCGAGGAGGAACCAGCGCACCTGGGAGACGCCCTGCCGGGCGAGCCGCTCGAGGACCGGACGCAGGCGCTCCCCCCGCTCCCGCCGCGCGAGGCCGCCTTCGGGCTGCCAGGCGTTCGCCCCGAAGTCGAGCCCGTAGTCCTGCCAGGGCAGGTTCACGCCGACCAGGAATGGCCCGTCCGGGCGCCGGCCGTCCACGCGGCTCAGCGGGGGCGGTTGAGGGCGGCGACGATCTCGTGGACGCCGGCCTCGACCCGATCGGGGGGGAGCATGCAGGAGCCGGCCCCGGCGTGGCCCCCTCCCCCGTAGAGGGAGAGCAGCACCCCGACGTTGGTCCGGCTGGTGCGCTTGAAGACCGAGCGGCCCACGCTCACCACCACGCCCTCCCGGCGGGGTCCCCAGTGGAGGCGCACGGACACCGCCGCGTCAGGGAAGAGGGTGTAGACGAGGAAGCGGTTGCCGACCGGGATCGTCTCGAGGGGACGGAAGTCGGTGACCACGATGCTTCCCTCCATCCGGGAGTGGGCGAGGGTCGCCTCGCGGAACGCCTGGTCCTGCTCCTGCATGCGGTGGACCCGGTCCTGCACCTCGGGCAGGGCGAGCACCTCGTCCACCGGGCGCGTGGCCAGGGCGTCGAGGAGGCGGCGGAAGTAGTCCTGGAAGGCCCCGAGGCCGGTGCGGGGGTCCAGGGTGTACCCGAGGAGGATGTAGCCGCTGGGGGCCAGGACGTCGTCGCGGGTGAGCTGGGCGGAGTCGAGCCGATCGGTCTGCTCGACGAGGGGGGCGAACCGCGCGAGGTCGGGATGCTCGGGGAGGTAGTGGTCGTAGACCACCCGGGCCGCGCTCGGGGCCTGGGCGTAGCGGCCCTGGAAGTTGCTGGGAGGCGTCGCGTTCCGATCGGTCAGCAGGTGGTTGTCGAACCACTTGCCGCAGCCCGGGTGATACGGGAGGTTCGCGATGATGTCGTCGTGGGTGATCGCGGCCCGCCGGTCGGTGATCTCCTGGGGATGGACGAGCTCCAGCGAGTCGATGGGCTCGCAGCGGGTGAGGAGGAGCGCGCAGGCGAGGCCGTCCAAGTCACCCCGGGTGACGAGGCGCATCGCCCCGAGTGAACCACACCACCCCCCCCCGCACAAGCAGGAGGGATAAGATGGCGGGATGGACGACGTCCTCGACTACCCGCGTCTCCTCCGGGGAGCCCTCCTGGGGGTGGTGCGGCAGGCCCTGCGCCTCGTCGCCGAGAACGGCCTTCCCGGCGAGCACCACTTCTACGTCACCTTCCGGACGGGACATCCGGGGGTGGCGCTCTCGAAAGCCCTCCGCGCCCAGCACCCCGAGGAGATGACCGTCGTCCTCCAGCACCAGTTCTGGGACCTCGAGGTGACCGACGAGTCGTTTTCGGTCTCGCTCCGCTTCGGGGGACGGAGCCATAGCGTGACCGTGCCCTTCGCCGCGGTCACCGCCTTCGCGGATCCGGCCGCCCAGATCGGCCTGCGGTTCGAGCCGGCGGGTCACGAGGCCCCCCCCGCGAGCGCGCCGGGCGCCCCGCGCCCGGACAACGTGATCGACATGGGAGCGTTCCGGAAGGGCAACTGAAGGTCGCCGGCGGGCCGCTACGGCTTCGGGCCCGTGGGGTCGGTGGGGTCGCCGAGGGCGAAGCCGGGCGGACCCTGGACGGAGCCGGGCAGGCCCGCCTCCGGCGGAGCGGAGGCCGGCCGCAGCCGGCGCGACCCCGCGGGGAGGAGGGCGAACCCGATCGCCGTCCAGACGGCCTCCTTGCCCCGCTTGAGGAGCACGAAGGCCGCTCCCACCGTGGCTGCGTCGGTCACCCCGAACGCGCGCAGGCAGAGCACGTAGCCGAAGTCCTGGACGCCCAGGCCGCCCGGGATGGGGACGATCATCACCCGGGCGAGCTGGAGGGCGGTGTCGAAGGCCATGACCGACGCGAACGGGAGGGGCGCCCCGAGCAGGTGGAGGTAGAGCGCGGTCTCCACGGACTTGGTGAGCCAGACCCCGAGGAAAGGAGGGAGAGGGGAAAGGAGCCGGGCCGGGCCGGTGGAGAAGAAGCGGGCCAGGCGCGCGTCGGCCTCGTGGAACTTCAGGGCGTTGCGCTCCAGCCAGGGCCGCAGCCAGGAGAGGCCCACCCGCTCCAGGGCGCGGCGCGAGCGCTGGGCCACTCGGCCGTGCACGAGCAGGGCGGCGAGGGCGGTCGCGACCACCGCGAGCACCGCGGCGGCGGCGAGGAGCAGCCAGGGGAGGCCCGGGCGGCCGATCGCCCGCACCGACGCCTGCTGGAGGGGACGGTAGGCCACGACCACCGCCAGGCCCAGGAAGAGCGCCTGGGACAAGATGACGAAGAACTTCCGGGCGACCACCCCCACCGCCCCGTCCTCGTAGGGCATGCCGCAGCGGCGCTTCAGGAGGAAGGGCTGGAGTGACTCGCCGATCACCGGCCCCGACGGCAGGGCCATCGCGACCGCCTCCGCGGTGAGCCGCACCTTGACGAGGCCGACGAAAGGGGGGGTCCGGCCCAGGCGGCGGAAGGCGAGGCGCCATCCCAGGGCCTCCAGCCCGACCATGAGGAGCTGGGGGAGGAGCAGCAAGGGGAGGGCGAAGCCCAACGAGCCGATGAGGGCGAAGGCGCGCCCGAGGTCGGCCTTCCCGAGGGTGAGGATGAACAACCCGAGGGCCGCGGCCGCTGGGAGGAGGCGAACGAGCTGGACGAGGCGGCGCTTCACGGCGAACAGCAGAGTGTAGCCGGTGGCGCCCCGAAGGCGCCAACCCCCCCTGGCGGTTGGCAGCGGGTCAGCGACCCACTGCCCGGCGGTTCCTCGGTGGCGCCGGGGGCCCGTCAGGGCCGCGGGGGAGGGCGGAGGCGGGCGGTCACCGCGTCGAGGTGCTGCTGGAAGGCGGCGGCGTTGGGGTCGCCCTTGCCGAGGGCGACCGCCCTCTCGTACTGGTCGCGCGCGGCCTCGAGCTGGCCGTCGACCTCCAGGCCCTCCCCGAGGCTGTCGTAGACGTTGGCCGAGCCGGGGTAGGTGGCCACGTTCAGCCGGAACAGCTCGAGGGCCTCGGCGCGCCGGCCGGCCTGGAGGGCCGCGTAGCCGAGGTTGTTGACGGTGGCCTCGGGCGGCTCGACCGCGTAGCCGAGCCGCGCCGACACCTTCGCGTAGTGCTCCCGGACCCCGGCGAGGCCGCCCGCGTAGGTCCCGGTCGCGGGGTCGCGGGGGAGCGGCCAGTCCTCGAAGACCTTCCGCAGGCCCAGGTAGTGGCTGGTGAGCACCAGCGAGCCGTGGTCCTCGTCCATCATCTGCCGGCCGCCCCACGCGAAGCCCTTCGCCTCCACCCCGCCGAGGAGGGCCTCGAGCCGCTCGTAGCGCTTCTTCAGCTCCGGGCCCTCGTTGCCGACGGTGACGAACAGGGTCCGCGGCAGCTCCCCGCGTCCGCGGAAGAAGGCCTCGGCCCGGCGCAGCGGCAGGTCGTCGTCCCAGCCGAGGGTGGGGCTCACCGCGACGACTCCCCCGAACAGGTCCGGCTTCGAGAAGAACGCGTGGAGGGCGAAGAGCCCGCCGAAGGAGTGCCCGCAGAAGACGCGGAACGGCCGCGTGCGGAACCGGGAGTCCACGAAGGGGACGAGCTCGGACTCGACGAACTGCAGGAAGCGGTCGGCTCCCCCGGCGGTGGGGAAGTCGAGGCGGCGTCCGTCTCCGGTGGTGAGCGACGCCCGGGTGGGGGTGAGGTCTCGGGTGCGGTCGGTGTTCGTGATCCCCACCACGATGGCTTCCGGCATGCGGCCGTTGCGCGCGAGGAAGGCCGCGGTGGCGACGGTGTGGAGGAACTGGCCCTCGCCGTCGGTCAGGTAGATCACCGGGTACCTCTCCTCGCCGCGGCCGTAGCTGGCCGGGGTGGAGACGAGCACCGCGCGCTCCTCCCCCAGGGCCTCCGAGCGGAGGGTGAGCCGCTCGCCCACGGTGAGGGTGGTGGGCGCCGGCTGGGCGAGGCCGAGGGAGGGCGCGGACAGGCAGAGCCCGGCGAGGGCGCCGGCGGATGCGAGTGTCTTCATGGGGCCTCCGAGGCGCGTGCCCGCGCCCGCTCAAATGCTTGAACCGCCGGGATCTACGCCGAGGGCCGATGTTAGCAGGCTCGTGTCGAAGCCGCGCACCGGTCTCCCCGCCTCGTCCCCGAGGTGGGGCGCTTGCTAGACTTGGGACGGGACGTGGAAGACTTCTTCGATCCGTCGTTCCTCTCCGAGCTCGAGAGCCTCGCGGACCTGCCCCAGGGGGAGCCGCATCCCTCTGCCCCGGCTTCGCTCCCCGAGAAGCTCTCGACCTTCCTGGACCCCCACCCCCACGACGGGGTCGTGCAGCGCCTCGACGAGGCGGGGTTCCTCGCCCTCCCCCCGGCCCTCCTCACCGAGCGCACGAACGCCCTCCTCGCGATCTGCCGGGAGGGGGGGACGGGCGACGCCGTCCTCGCCGTCGAGAACTTCGTCGTGTTCTTCCAGGCCCTCGTCCCTACCCTCCGCGAGGACGCGGCCCGGGCGATCAAGGCGGTGTTCTTCCACCTCGTCCCGACCCTGATCCACATCGCGTACAACGACTTCGGCGAGGGGGAGGATGCCCGCGAGGAGGGCCGCCGCGCCCTCCGGCTCCTCGAGAACATCCTCATCGAGATCTCGAGCGTCCGCCTCGCCCCCTCGGAGGGCCAGCTCGTCTTCAAGAGCATCGACCAGCTCACCTCGTTCATCGGGGTGGGGGACTACACGCTCGCCAACGAGATCATCTCCACCCGTCTCCTGAGCATCATCTCCCGCAACAAGCTGACCCGGGCCCTCTACCGCCTCATGGAGGTCGAGGTGAGCATCCAGGTCTACCTCAAGGAGAGGCTGGGCTACCCGACGCCGAGCCTTCGCGTCCCCGAGGACTTCGAGGCCCTCCGGGAGTACGGGCCGATCCGGGTCCTGTCCGAGGAAGGCCTCGACGGGGTCGTCCGCCGCTTCGTCCAGGTCCAGCTCCCCGACCTCCCGATCCTGCGCGACATCGTCCTCCGCCTCGTCCCGGCCCAGGGGGGAGCCCACCACGACCTGCGCTTCGACGGTCTCGGCACCGCCGAGCTGGACGTGCCCCCGGGGACGTACGGGATGGGCCTGCTCTACGAGCCCGGGGACTGAGGCCCGGGACCGCGCGGCAAGAGGTGTCAACCGGGAGAGGGTTGGCTACACTGGCTCATGTCTCCCGCGACGGTCGAGGTCCTGCGCTCGCTGCTGGCCGGCGAGCGCCTCCTGAGCCTGGCGGTGGTGGCGGAAGGCGAGCCGATCGCCGGCCTCCTCCCGTTCGTGTGGACGGCCGACGGAGGGGCGCTCCTCGTCCAGGCCTCGGGCCTCGCCCGCCACTCCCGGGGCCTCGCGCCCGGCGCGCCGTTCGACGCCGTCGTCCACGCGGCCGACGACGGGAGCCGCGACGCGCTGCAGGTGCCGCGGGTCACGCTCCAGGGCCGGGTACGCCGGCTCGAGCGGGACACCCCGGAGTTCGTGGCGGCGGCCCGGGCGTTCGTCGAGCGCTTCCCGTCGGCCGCCCAGACCCTCGCCCTCTCCGACTTCCAGCTCCACCGGCTCGAGGTGGAGACGGCCCGGCTGGTGGCCGGGTTCGCGCGAGCGGTGGACGTCACCGGGCAGGACCTCCGGGAGGCGGCCGCCGGCGGGAGGACCTAGGGAGACGGGACCTCGGGCGGCGCCTTCTCCGCGGGGGGCAGGCCGGGGGGAAGGACCTCGTCGGGCGGGCCGGGGGCGCCTCGGCCCCGGGTGGCGATGAGGGCGGCCGCCGTCCAGGTGGGCACGAGGCCCAGCACCGGGACCAGCTCCGAGACGAAGGCGGGGAGGAACGCCCAGTGCCAGCCCGCGAGGGCCAACATCGCGATGGCCACGACGACGTCGAGGACGTTGTTGATCGGGGAGAGCCAGCCCTGGACGAAGAGGGGAAGGAGACCGAGCTGCACGCCGTCGGCCACGAGGGCGATCGCCCGGACGGCCCGGACCCGGCCGGGAGTCAGCTCCGCGCGCATTCCCCGGATCCTAGCAAGGTATGATCGGCCCCGCACGAGGGAGCCATGGCGAGCGACCGATACTTCGACCGGAGGGCGTTGGCGTTCCTGAAGGACCTGCGAGAGAACAACCGCCGCGAGTGGTTCAAGGAGAACAAGGCACGCTACGAGGCCTCGGTGCGGGACCCCTGCCTCCGGTTCATCACCGACCTCGCCCCCGCGCTGCGCAAGCTCAGCCCGCACCTCCTGGCCGATCCGCGCCCGGTGGGGGGCTCGCTCTTCCGCATCCACCGCGACACGCGCTTCTCCAGGGACAAGAGCCCGTACAAGACCCACGCGGGGGCCTACTTCTCCGCGCGCAAGCGCGGGGAGGAGACCCAGGCCCCCGGCTTCTACCTCCACCTCGAGCCGGGGGGCTGCTTCGCGGCGGCCGGCCTCTGGCGCCCCGAGCCCGAGACCCTGGCCCTCGTGAGGGCGGCCCTCGTCGCGAAGCCCGCCGACTGGAGGAAGGTGCGGGCTCGGATCGACGTCGAGGGCGAGAGCCTGGCCCGGGCCCCCCGGGGGTTCGACCCCGAGCATCCGCTGATCGACGACATCAAGCGCAAGGACTTCGTCACCACCCGCCCCTTCACCGAGGCCCAGGTCACGGGACCGCGCTTCCTGGCCGAGTACGTGGCCGCCTGCCGGTCCATGAGCCCGCTCGTGGCCTTCCTGAGCCGGGCGGTGGGCGCGCGCTGGTGACGAGCCCGCGGGCTCAGCCGGGCCCGAGCTGCCGGACGGCGTCCCGGGCCGCCGCGAGGTAGACCCGGCGCGGGGAGAGGGCGTGCTCCCGCAGGCACGCCTCCGTGAACTTGATGGCATGCTCGTTGCCGCTGGCCACCGCCCGCTCGACCAGGGCGTCACGGCCGGAGCCCGGCCCCGGCTCCGCATCGCGCAGGACGGCTGCCGCTTCACCCGAGGGAGCGCGGCCCAGCGCGGCGTAGTGGCCGGCCGCCGCCTGCCATCCGTACCGCCTCGATCCGGCCCAGGGCGCCCGCCCAGTCGTCGGCCGCGATGTCGCGCCCTCCCGCGGGGTGGGGACGCAGGCCCCGCCGGTAGCCTTCGACCCACGGGCGGGCGGCCTCGGCGCGACCGAGCGCCACCGTCGCGTGGGCATGGCCGCTCTTTCACTCCTGCCTCAGGAGGTCGAGGAACCGGGGATGGCCGCTCAGGGCCTCCAGCTCCGGCTCGATCCGGGCCCGGGCGATCGTGAACCTCCGGCGCCGGCGGGCCGCCTTCTCGAGGCAGTCGACCGCCTCGTCGAGGGACCCCCGCTGGGCGTGGATGCAGGCCACGTAGTAGCGGGTGAAGGGCTCGTCGGCCCCCAGGCCGACCCGGTCCTCGAAGCCCTCGAGGGCGATCCGGAAGGCGGCTTCCGCCTCGGAGGCGCTGCCCAGGCGCCGGTAGGCCGCCCCCAGCCGCATGTTCAGCTCGATGACGATCCGGCTCCGGAGCGCGTGGTCCACCCGCTGGATGAAGGCGAGCTCCCGCCGGAACTCCTCGGCCGCCTCCTCGTCGCGGCCCTGCAGGGCGGCCAGGTGCCCGAGGCGCATGTGGGCCCCCACGATGCGGACCCCCTCCTGCCCCGAGAGGGAGGCGGCCTGCAGCTCGACCGCGCGCCGGGCCACCGCCTCGCCCCGCTCGAACTCCCGCAGGAGGGCCAGGCAGTGGGAGAGCTGGAGGGCGTACCACCCTCCCTGCGGGTTGCGGGCGAGGGCCTTCTCGAACCAGGGGACGGCCTCCCGGAACTGGCCCAACCCCACGAAGTGGGCCCGGGCCATGCCGGCGAGGGCGCCCGCGTCCTCGGGGTCCAGCTCGAGCGCGCGCCGGATGGCCTCGATCCCCTCGTCGTCCCGGCAGAGGGCGATGAGGGAGCCCCCCATCTCGCGCCAGGCCCGGACCATGCCGGGGCGCAGCTCCAGGGCGCGCCGGAAGCTCGCGAGGGCGCGCTCGTGCAGCTCGGGGACCGCCATGTAGTCGGCCTTGTTCGCGTTGACCGAGCCCAGCTCGAGGTGGGCCTTGGCGTAGGCGGGGTCGAGGCGCACCGCGCGCTCGAAGAAGTAGGCGGCGCGGTCGAGGGACTCGTAGCTCTCCCGCCGGAGGTTGATCACCCCCTTGGAGTAGGCCTCGAAGGCCTCGACCACCCGGGTGTCCTCCACCTCCCGGGAGGAGGGAACGAGGCTGGTGCGGAGCGCGGTGGACAGCTCGCGCACGATCCGGTCCTGGAGGTCGAAGATGTCGCCGAGCCGCCCGTCGATCTTGACGGTGTGGACGATGGCGCCTCCCTCCACCTCGGCGAGCCGGCCGGTCACCCGCACGGAGTCTCCCGCCCGCTGGAACCCTCCCGCGAGGACGAAGCGGGCCCCCACCGCGCGCCCCACCCGCACCGCCGTGCCGTCGTCCACCTGGTCGTCGGCCGCGCCGAGACGCTGGAGGGTCTCCCGCACCCGCTCGCGGCCGATCACGGTGAGGCCCTCCACCCCCCGCAGGTCGGCGGTGACCGTCTCCGCGATGCCCGTCCCCAGCCAGTCGTCCTCGCCGTTCCTGGTGATGTTGGCGAAGCCGAGCACGGCCACCGCGTGCGAGAGCGGGAGGCCGGGGGGGGCCACGTCGGGGAGGCCGCCCCGGCGCACCGCCTCGAGGTCGAGGACCACCGCTCGCATGGTGGGGTGGCGCTGGTCGCGGTCCTTGGCGAGCATCCGCCGGAGCACCGCTTCCGCGCGGGGCCAGCGGGGATCCGCCTGGGGGGGCAGCGGCGGCGGCTCGCGGTGGAGCACCGCGTCGAGCACCTGGACCGTGTTGCGGCCGGGGAACGGCGAGGCCCCGGCGAGGACCTCGTAGAGGACCGCCCCGAGGGAGAAGACGTCGGCCCGGCCGTCGATCTCCTGGCCGAGGGCCTGCTCGGGAGCCATGTAGGCCAGGGTCCCCACGAGCCCGCCCTCGGCCGAGCGGGGCTCCCGGCTCCAGGTGGACTCCGGATCGAGAGGAGCGAAGTCCCGCTTGGCGAGGCCGAAGTCGAGCACCTTGACCCGCCCGCTCTCCGTGACCATCACGTTGGACGGCTTGACGTCCCGGTGGACGATGCCGCGGGCGTGGGCCTCGGCGAGGCCCTCGGCCACCTGGGTGGCGATGTCGAAGACGTCGTCGAGGGGGAGGGCGCCCTTCCGGGCCAGCTCGGCCAGGGTGCGCCCGGCCACGTACTCCATGGCGATGAAGCGCACCGGGCCCTCGTCCCGGGTCACCTCGTCCACCTCGTAGATGGTCGCGATGTTGGGATGGTTGAGGGCGGACGCGGCCCGGGCCTCGCGCAGCAGGCGGGCCCGGGCCGCCTCGTCCCGGTAGGCCTCGGGCCTGAGCATCTTCAACGCCACCGGGCGGTGCAGGCGGGTGTCCTGGGCGAGGTACACCTCGCCCATGCCGCCGGCGCCCAGGCGCTCGAGGACGCGATAGTGGGAGGCCGTTTCGCCGATCATCCGATCAGGAGATTATCCCTCCGGGCAGCGCCGTGACGGGTCCGCTCGGGCCCCCCGCCTTGCCGGTCCTCGTCCTCGACGGGGGTCAGGGGGCGGCCGGCGGGGAAGCGGGGCCGGGGCCTCCCGACGGCCCGGGGGGCCCGAGCGCGGCCAGGACGTCGCGGAGCTTGGCCTGGATGCGGCGGACGTTGTCGGGACCCATCCGGAGGAGCTGCTTTTGCGCGGGGGTCAGGGCCTCGAGCCGGGGGTCCGCGTACTCGTACACCCGGACGGCCCGCACGACGGAAACGACCGCCACCTCGCCCGGCACGACCGGCACGGCGAGGAGGGCCTCGGAGGCCCGGGCGACTCCCCGCCGGAACGGCTCGGGATGCCCCAGCTCGCGCCAGGCCGCCTCGAAGAGGGGCTCGAGGAGGACGAAGAGCCGCGCCGCCTCGGCGGCGTCGATCGAGGCCACCGCCTCCGCGAAGAGGTCCCAGCGCGCGTAGCTCTTCAGGTCGATCACCGTGCGCCCCCGCTTCTCGATCACCGCGAAGGGCGCCTTGGGGGCGAGGAAGGGGAGGTGGGGGCTCGGGCCCTGGCCAGCGGCCACGTTGTCCACGACGGCGACCAGCCGACGGACGAGGTCGGTCGCCCCGAGCCAGACCGCGAGCTGGGGATGGGTCGAGAGGGCGTGGGCGGCGTCGCGTACGAAAGCGTCGCTCGCCCCCAGGGCGGGGAGGCGCGGCGGCGGGGGCGCGGTCGGAGACGGGAGGGGAGAGGCGGCCGCGGTGGTGGTGGGGGGCGTGGGCCTCGGGGGCGCCGGCGGACGGAACACGAGCATGAAGATGGCGGCGACCCCCGCCACGAGGAGGAGCAGGCCGGCGGCGAGGCCCGCGCGAACTCCCCAGCCGGAGCCCTCGGGCTCCGGCGGCTCCGAGAAGGGCTCCCCGGGCTCGCCCTCCGGGGACGGGTCGAGGTCGAGATCGTCGATGTCGGGCATGGCTCCTGAGGACAGCGTAGCGCACTCGGGAGAGAATGGGCGCGGTCCCTCGGAGTCGGCGGAGGCGGCCGGGAGGAACGGCATGAGAAGCTGGGCGCCGGGAGTCGTCGCGCTTGCCGGGGTGCTGTCGGTGGGATCGCGGCTGCCCGCGTCGGCGCCGCCGGAGGGCGTGGGCGCCGAGCGGCCCCGCCTCGTCCTCCTCCTCGCGATCGACCAGCTGCGCTACGACTACCTGGTCCGGTTCCGGGACCGCTTCGAGGGAGGCCTCGCCCGCCTCCTCGCGGAGGGGGCGGTGTTCACGAACGCCCACCTCGAGCACTACCCGACGGTGACCGCGGTCGGCCACGCGACGATGCTGTCGGGGGCGACCCCCGCCCTCTCGGGGATCGTCGGCAACGACTGGTACGACCGCGAGACGGGGACGAGCGTCACGAGCGTCGCCGATCCCGCGGTGCAGCTCGTCGGGGGGACCGGCCCCGGGTCGTCGCCCGCCCGGCTCCTCGTGAGCACCCTCGCCGACGAGCTGAAGATGGCGGGACGGCGGAGCCGCGCGATCGGGGTCTCGTTCAAGGACCGGAGCGCGATCCTCCCGGTGGGACGGGGGGCGGACGCCGCCTACTGGCTCGACCGCCGGACCGGCCGCTTCGTGACGAGCACCTGGTACCTCGACCGCCTGCCCGCCTGGGTCGCCGCGTTCAACGACCGGCGGCCGATGGAGGCGTTCGCCGGCCGGCGGTGGACCGACGCGGCCGGCCGTGTCCTGGCGACGATGCCGGCCGCTTCGGGAGAGGCGCTGACCGACGCGGTGTACGGCAGCCCGTTCGGGAACGACCTGCTTGCCTCGTTGGCGGAAAAGGCGCTGGAGGAAGAGGGGCTGGGCCAGGGCCCGGGGACGGACGTGCTCTCGGTCGGCTTCTCGTCGAACGACGCGGTGGGCCACTCCTCCGGCCCCGATTCGGACGAGGTCGCGGACATCACGGTCCGGACCGACCAGGCGGTGGGAGCGCTGCTCGCCGCGGTGGACCGCCGGGTGGGCCTCGGCCGCACCCTGGTCGTGCTCACGTCGGACCACGGGGTCGCCCCCGTCCCCGAAGTGACGGCGAAACGGCGCCTCCCCGGCGGGCGCATGAAGACCGCCGACCTCGTGGACCCGGTGGAGGCCGCCCTCGCCGCGGCCTACGGGCCCGGCAAGTGGGTGGAGGGGACCGCGGGGAGCGCGCTCTACCTGAGCCGGTCCCTCGTCCGGGAGAAGGCGCTGGACGAGGCCGCGGTGCAGGCGACGGCCGCCCGGGCCCTCGCCGCCGTCCCCCATGTCGCGCGGGTCTTCACCCGCAGCCAGCTCCTCCTCGGCCAGGTCCCGGACGATCCCCCGAGCCGGCGGGTGCTCCGCAGCTTCCACCCCGGCCGCTCCGGGGACCTCGAGGTGCTGCTCGAGCCCTACTGGATGCGCTCGTCCGCCGGCACCACCCACGGGACGCCCTACTCCTACGACAGCCACGTCCCCCTCGTGCTCGTCGGCCCCGGCATCCGCCCCGGCCTCTGCCACCGGGCGGTCGCCCTCAACGACCTCGCCCCCACCCTCGCGACGCTCCTGGAGGTGGAGACGCCGAGCGGGAGCGTGGGGACGGTGCTCGTCGAGGCCCTCGCGGCCGCCGGGCGCTGACGGGGGAGACGGTCCGCTCAGCGCTCCGTACGGCTCCAGCCGGTCAAGACCAGGTCGTGTCCGTCTTCGGTCCGGACGAGAAGGGTCTCGCCCCTCGCCACGGTGTGCGTGGCGACGGAGTGGTCCTCGACGTAGCGCGTCCGGCCGAGGGCCCGGATCACGACCACCTCCGCGACGATCTCGAGCTCCGCTCCCCGGTCCTCGGTGATGGAGAGGAAGAGCTCGAAGCCTCCGATCGGTCGGGGCTCCGCGATTCCACGCGCCCGATCGAACACCGTGACGTCGCGCGCGCCCTCGAGACCTTGCTTGAACGTCGCCACGGAGCCGTGCTCGATCCTGATGCGCGGGCTCGCCCTGGTCTCGCCCTGCGCGTTCCTGAGCTCAAGGTCGAGGGAGTAGCGGGGGCCCGGTTTCGGCAGCCGCTTCCCGAGAATGAGCCGCGCGGCGGCCGGGGGCCTCCCCTTCCGCCTGACCAGGACTCCCTCGCCGCTCGGCACGTACTCCAGGCCGTGCATGCCCGCGAGCGCCTCGAGGACCGCTCGGAGCGATATGCCCTCGGCGTCGAAGGTGACCTTGAGGCTGGGGTCGGGTTCGAACTCCAGGATGAGGGGGGCGTTCGTCAAGCGGGCCAGGGTCCGGAAGACGCCGACGATGTCCGAGTCCTTCATCTTGATGGTGATCTCCTGGTCGAACCGGCCGGCGGGGAGCCCGTCGAGGGTCTCCGCCACCGCGCGAGGGGCCAGGCTGGTAGCCAGGAGCGCGACGAGAGCGACGGGGACCGCGAGGGAATCGAGGCGAAGGTGGGGACACATGGCTCTACTCCTCCTCCGTCCGGTACAGACTCATCTCGAGGCGCACGACCTTCCCCTGCTGTACGCTCTCGAAGCGCAGCTCTTTCACGAGCGTGCCGGGAGGGGCGTCCCCCCGGCCCGGAGGTGAAGGAGCCGACGAGAGCCCCGCCAGGTAGAGACCGAGGGCGACCGCGGCCAACGCGGCAGCAATCCACCGAAGAGTCCGGGGACGACGCCCCGCCGGGCGGGCGATGGTCCGTGACCGCACGCGTTCCCAGAGCTTGGCCGACTCATCGGCGGGGAGCGGCGTGCCCGCGGCCCGCTGAGCCTTCGCGAGCAGGTCCAGGAGAGGGTCATCGGCCCCTTGGAGCGGTCCCGCCTCGTTCACCCAGGCGTGGATGCGAGCGTCGGCCCGCTGCTCGAGGTCCTCTTCACTCATAACATCTCCCTGAGTCGCCGTACCGCCTTCGTGACCTGCATGCGCACGTTCGGCTCGCGTAGCCCGAGGGCCTCGGCGATCTCCCGGTTCGAGAGGTCACCGAGCAGCCGGAGGCGGAGGATCAGTCCCTGCCGACCCTCCAGGCGCTCGGCGAGCTGCTGCACCCGCGCGAGGGCGAGCGCGTCCTCGAGACCGGGCCGCGGGTCGTGGGCCGGCTCGTCTCCGGTGGCCATGGCCGGCCGGCGCTTCGACCGGCGCTTGTGATCGATCGCGGTACGGACGGCAATGCGCACGATCCAGGTTCGGAGCGAAGCGTCGGCCCGCCAGCGCGCCAGGCCGAGGTAGACCTTCACGAACGTCTCCTGGACGACGTCCTTCGCGGCCTCTCCGTCCCCGGTCACGGCACGGGCCACGCGGTAGACCTGTTCCCGGTGGCTCTCGAACAGGGCGGCAAAGGCCTGCTGGTCGCCCGCGGCGGCTTCGGCGGCGAGGCGACGCTCGGCTTCTCGAGCGGGCAGGGCCATGACCCCGGGACGGCTCACGTGGTATTGGACGCACGAGCCCCGGCCGGCGCAAACCCCGGTCGGCCGAGCATCCGCCCCGAGCGGGTGCGCCGCGCGCGACCGTCGCGGCACCTCCCGGGCAAGGGAAGACTGCCCGACAGCTACGGACCGACGCCCGGGTTCCGGGGTAGCCAGACGCTCGCGGCCTGGGCCAGCTCCTCGCCGTCGCCGTCGCGCTCGAGCCGGTGGGCGAACGCGCGGGCGCCGTCCATCCGGGGCTCGCTCGCCGGGGGAGGCGGGGCGACCACGCCCGCCGACGAGCGGACGGTGTCCCCGTAGAGGGCCTCCCGGCGGAAGACGACCTCGAAGGAGCCCGGCCGGCAGCGCTCCCAGCAGTCGTCGGGCACCGTCTCGAGCGCCCATTCGACGTACCGCGTGTGGTTGGCGTGGCGGGCGGTGTCCAGGTCGCGGCGGCGCACCGCGAACCGCCGCTCGAAGGGCAGGGACTCGGCGCGGGAGAGGACGGCGTCGGCCCCGGCGGCGGCGGGTGGCCGGTCCGGCACGGGCAGCTCGCCCAGGAAGCGGGGAAGGCGGACGAGGCGGCGGGCGGCGAGGTCCACCACCACCCACCGGCTGGTGGCGGCGGCCACGAGGTCCCCGGCCGCGCCGCGCACCTCGAAGTCGCGGTACGCGACGAGCTCGTCGAACCGGCGGGCCCAGGTGCTCACGGTGAGGGCGTCGCCGAAGCGGGCCTCGCCGCGGAGGACGATCCGCAGGCGGTGGAGGACCCAGGCCAGGCCCAGGGCGCCGAGGCGGCCCACTCCCGCCCCCATCCGCTCGGCGTTGTGCCAGGCCGCCTCCTGCATGTAGGCGCAGAGGGCGGGAAGGGTGAGCCGCCCCTCGGGGTCGGCCTCGTAGGAGTGGACGGTGAAGGGGTAGTCGTACACGGGAGGGGGGCTAGTCCTCGCCGCAGAGACAATGGGCGTAGAGGCCGCGGGGGTCGTTCCAGCGGGCGATCCGCCCGGCCTCGTCCTCGACCGCGCGGAGGGCCCGCTCGAGGGGCGGCCGCCGGGCCGGCTCGGGTTCCCCGGCCCACCCGACCGCGCGGGCGAGACTCGCGGCCCGGCTCAGCAGGCCGGCCAGCAGGCGGTCCCGCAGGCCGGTCTTCCGCTCGAGGTAGACCACGCGGTAGCCCTTGGCCAGCTTGGCCCGTTGCGCGGCCGCCTCGACGGCCTGGGGCAGCCCGCCGAGGTGGTCTACGAGCCCCAGCCGCTTCGCGTCCTCTCCGCTCCACACGCGGCCACGGGCAACCGCGTCCGCCTGCTCCCGGGTCATCTTGCGGGCCTGGGCGACCCGGGCGAGGAACTCCTCGTAGACGTGGTCGACCGCGAGCTGGATCACCTCGCCGACCTCGGGGACGAGGGGCCGGTCCGGGCGGAGGGCTCCCGCGAGCGGAGTGGTCCCCACGCCGTCCACGTGGACGCCGAGGTACGTTGCCAGGGGCTTGTGGACGTTGGGAAAGAGGCCGTAGACGCCGATCGAGCCGGTGATCGTGTTGGGGCCTGCCCAGATCTCGTCCGAGGCGGTCGAGATCCAGTAGCCCCCCGAGGCGGCCAGGCTGGCCATGGAAACCACCACCGGCTTGCCGCCGGCCCGGACGAGCTCCAGCTCCCGGCGGATCACGTCGGCCGCGTAGACGCTTCCCCCGGGGCTGTCCACCCGGAGGACGACCGCCTTCGTCTTCTCGTCCTCGCGGGCCCGGCGGAGGAGGACGGCCGTGGAGTCTCCTCCGATGGTGCCCGGGGGATGGGAGCCGTCGAGGATGTCGCCCTTCGCCACCACCACCGCCACCGCGTCGCCTCGCCCCCCGCGGTCCTCGCCCACCGCCTCGAGGTAGTCGCGGAAGGAGACCCGGGGATAGGACTTCGTCTCCTCGTCTTCCCCCACGAGGGCCACGAGGCGCTTCTTCACCTCGTCGCGGGGGGCCACCGTGTCCACGAGCTTCGCCTCCCGGGCCAGCCGGGCGAAGTCGCCCCCCGCCGCCCGCACCCGCGCGGGGAAGTCTTCGAGGAGCCCCCCGAGGTCGCCGGGGGTGAGCTTGCGGGCCGCCGCCACGTCGGCCACGTAGGAACGCCACAGGTCGCCGTAGACGTCGAGGAGGGCCTCCTTGGTCTCCGGCGACATGTCCTTGCGCAGGTAGGGCTCGACCGCCGACTTGTACTCGCCCACCCGGAAGACGTGCATCTCGATCCCGAAGCGGTCCAGTCCCTCCTTGTAGTGCCGCCGGTAACCGCCGAATCCCTCGAGGCGGACCATCCCCAGCGGGCTGAGGAACACCTCGTCGGCGTGGGCGGCCAGGTAGTACTGGGGCTGGCCGTAGTCGTCGGCGGCCGCGATCACCTTCTTCCTCGACTTCTTGAAGTCGAGGAGGGCGTCGCGGAGGTCCTGGAGGGCGCTCATTCCGCACCCGCCCATGCCGTCGAGGTCGAGGACGAGGGCCTTCACCCGGGCGTCGTCCTTTCCGGCGCGCACGGCCCGCAGCAGGTCCTTGAGAAGCGTCTCCGGCCGGGAGCCCTGACTGGTCAGGTTGGCGAGCAGGCGGTCGCGGGGGCTGCCCGAGAGCTGCTCGACGATCGGGCCCCGGGGATCGATCACGAGTGCGGTGGGCGAGGGGACGGTCGTCCGGCCGGCGATCGCCCCCGCGACGAGCGCGATCAGGAGGGCGAGGAAGAGCAGGTTGAAGGCGAAGCGGCGGGCGGCGTCGAGGAGGCGCCAGCCGGCGACGAGCAGCCGCCAGACGAAGCCCGTTCGCGGCTCGTCATCCATGGGGAGCCCTCCTGGCCGGACAGCGTAGCACCCGGGGGATCAAGGGAACCAGAGGCGCACCGCGAGGACCACGATCGTCACCGTGACCACCGTCCGGACGAAACGGTGGCCCCGGAGCACGGTGAGGCGGACGCCCACCAGGCTGCCGAGGAGGGAGCCCACGGAGAGCCAGACCGCGTCGAGCCAGCGGACGTGGCCGGTCCAGGAGAAGATCGCGAGGGAGAGGGCGGTGGGGAGGAGGATGGTGAGGACCTTGACCGCGTTGCCTCGGACGAGGTCGAGGCCGGCGAGGGTGGTGAGGGCGAGGACGAGGAAGCCGACCCCGGCTTGCAGGAAGCCCGAATAGACCCCGACCAGGAGGAACGCTCCCCGCACCGTCCACGGCCGGTCCCGGAGGGCGCCGGTGGCGCGCCCGGTGGGGTCGACGAGGGTCCACAGGGTCAGGGCGAGCATCGCCACCGCGAGGATCCGCCGGAAGTCCCGGTCGCCCACCAGGAGGGCGAGCCACGTCCCGAACCCGGCCCCGAGCATCGCGGGGACGGCCATGCCGAGCCCGCCCCGCCAGTCGAGGACCCGGTGGCGGTGGAAGGCCCACACCGCGCCCACGTTCTGGACCACCACCCCGACCCGGTTGGTGGCGTTGGCGTCGGTGGCGGGGAGGCCGAGGAAGATGAGGATCGGCAGGGTCAGGAACGAGCCGCCCCCCGCGATGACGTTGATGACCGACGAGACGAACCCCGCCGCCCCCAGGAGCAGGTCCGTCCAGAGCGTGGAGGGCAATTTCGCGTGGAGGGCGCTACCGGGAACGCCGGGCGGCCCGGCCCCGGCCGCGGGGCCGGACCTCGCGGTCGATCGCCTCCCCCCAGCGGGAGAGGAAGGCGCTCACGAAGGCGTGGGCCTCCGTGGGTTCCACCGCCAGGGGAGCCAGGGCCATGGCCACGGTCAGGGCGAGGTGGTAGCCCTCGGAGCGCGACGCGGCCGCGCGGCGGTAGGCCGGGTGGGCGTCGTTGACCCAGACGGTGGACTCGACGAGGCGCCCGAGCTGGGGGTCTTCGGGACGGCTCTCGAACTGGAGGGAGAGGGCGAGCCGGGAGGGCCGGCGTCGTCCGCGGGCGGCCGGCCAGGGGACCGAGGAGCCGGCGTCCGCGGCGTCCTCGCGGTCGGCGTCCCCGCCCGTGTCCGCGGCCGGCGGAGGAGGAGTGCCCTCGTCCTCCCCG
>Ga0268386_10001049_pt1 | contig 18653 bp, 17 predicted proteins | sample RVTome_15_FD_200260 | JGI IMG/M metagenome (GOLD analysis project Ga0268386, IMG submission 200260) | Soil microbial communities from uranium-contaminated site in the Upper Colorado River Basin, Wyoming, United States - RVT150D86... ...
ATTAACCATATCCCCCAGGGTAATGGTTTTTTTGGTGCGTTGTCCCACTACCCGGTAGTTTTCTTCATCAAACTGGTAATAGTCGTCTTTTAGGTCAGATAATCTTACCATGCCCTCGCATTTGGTTTCTACCAGTTCCACATAGACCCCCCATTCCGTGACTCCTGAAATAATGCCTTGAAATTCCTGGTTTTCCATCCCCTGCATATATTCCACCTGTTTGAACTTTACCGAGGCACGTTCAGCTTCGGCCGCCCGTTTCTCCCGCTCCGACGAATGAACACAATTTGATTCGTATTCATCTCTCTCCGGACTGACTCCATTGTTAAGGTAATGCGACAGCAGACGGTGAGTCATGACATCCGGATAGCGGCGAATAGGTGAGGTAAAATGAGAATAGTGATCGAAAGCCAGGCCAAAATGCCCTTTGGCCTCCGTGGTATATTTGGCCTTGGCCATGGTGCGGATGGCCAGTTGCTGCAGTACATCCTGTTCCGGTTTTCCCTCGATATCGTCAATTAAATTATTGAGCGATTTGGCTATGGCCTGTTCCTCGATTTTCAAGTCATGACCAAATTTTCTGGCAAACACAGAAAACGCCGTAAGCTTTTCGGGGTCGGGATAGTCATGTATCCGGTAAACAAAGGTGTCTTTATTTTTTCCTTTTTTTCGGTGATAAACGTATTCAGCTACCTTTCGATTGGCCAGGAGCATGAATTCTTCAATCATTTTATGGGCATCCTTGCGAACTTTGGGTATCACTGCCAGTGGTTTGCCCTTTTCATCCAATTGAAACTTTACTTCAGTGGTTTCAAAATTTATAGCGCCTCTTCGAAACCTGTTGACCCGTAGCTTCAAAGCCAGTTCATTCAGGATGGTCAACTCCCTGGCAAAATCACCCTCTATTGTTTCGATTCTCTGCTGGGCTTCTTCATAGGTAAATCTGCGGTTGGAATGTATTACAGTGCGCCCAAACCATTGTTTCTTTACCCTGGCATTCCCGTCGATTTCAAAAACAGCGGAAAAGGTAAGCTTGTCTTCATTCGGGCGCAGCGAACAGAGCTCATTGGAAAGTCTTTCCGGGAGCATAGGGATGGTGCGGTCAACCAGATACACGGAAGTTCCACGGTCCAATGCTTCCTGATCCAACGGGGAATTGGGCTTTAAATAGTGTGTGACATCCGCAATGTGTATCCCAACTTCAAAAGATCCATTATCCAATGGCCGCAATGAAAGGGCATCATCGAAATCCTTGGCATCCTCCGGATCAATAGTAAAGGTAGTAATGTCCCTGAAATCCTGTCTGCTGGAAATTTCGCGCTCGCTGATGGTATCACTGATCTTTTGGGAGGCCGCCAAAATACGCTCCGGAAACTCAAAGGGAAGGTTAAATTCGGCCATTATGGAATGAATTTCAGCTTCATTTTCCCCTGCCGGCCCCAGGACCCTGATCACTTCCCCGCTGGGGTTCTGGTTTCTTCCTGTGGGCCATTCCGTAATACGGACTACCACCTTATCGCGAGTTTGGGCGTTTGAAGCTTTACCGGGAGGTATGAAAATATCCTGGAACATTTTACGATGATCCGGCACTACAAAAGCCCACCGGTCTGACAGTTCAATCTTTCCCACGAATTCATCCCGGGATCTTTCCAGGATCCCCTCGATACTGCCTTCCGGCCGTTTACCATGACGCTGGGTCCTTTGCACTGCAACTTTTACCCGGTCACCGTCAAAAGCTCCATTCATATCCGCTGCTTTTACCCAGACATCGTCTTCCATCCCCGGAATGATCACATAGCAGAACCTGGGATTGACAAAATCCACTACTCCTTCCAGGTACTCCAGTTTCCTGCCGGAAGTAAAATTCCCATTGCGCAATTGCGTTACCTTACCCTGGTTGCTTAGCTGTATTAAAAGTTCCTTGATTATTTCTTTTGAGGGTTTGTCCCTGAATCCAAGCTTTTTGGTGATGGTTTTGGCAGAAAATGCCCCTAAAGGCCGTGTATCAAGAAACCCCAGGATCAGTTCCAGGTAATTTTTCCGGGATAGAAAGGCTTTTCTATGTTTTCCTTTACGGGACATTGTTCATCAGGCTAAAGTATGGTAATGTTTTCGGGGTTTACAAGGGGGAGTGATTTAAGCTTGAGGAACAACTGCACGGTTACCACAATATCACGCTTGCAGTATTCTGAGATGCGTTCCAGTCCGTCTTCCTGGTGATAGACCCTGGTTATATCGCTTCCGTCAATATCACTTTTGCTGGTTTCGATATTGAACAGTGCAGCCAGCAGATCCAATGAAGTATAATTCTTCCGGTCCCCGAATTTCCACATATTCATGGTATCGATAATGGGAATTTCCCAGGGTTTCATATTCCCGGTATCCAGAATCCTGGGAATTGATATTCCATGGATTAGCATTCGTCTGCAAATATAAGGGAAATCGAATTCCCGTCCATTGTGGGCACAAAGTTGCAGGGTTTCGGGGTCGAATTTGGACACCAGAAGTTCCTTGAATTCATTCAGTATCCGGACCTCGTCTTTATAAGCGAATGCTTTTATTCTCAGTCCCCAGCTGCCTTCTGTCCTGATCATATATCCTACCGCAATGGTGACCACCTGTCCAAACTCAGCGAAGATCCCTGCCCGTTCAAAATACAGTTCGTCTGTGGAAAGTTCCCGGGGGTTATTTAGAAACCCGGCTTTTCTGTCCCAGTGGTGCTTTAACCGGTCATCCAGTTCTTTGTAGGTTGGGCTGCCGGTGGCGGTTTCAATATCCACAAAAAGAATATTACTAAGTTCCTGGTCATCCATATTGATCATGCATGTTTCAATGAATCGGCAATTTCAGTTCCATCCGGAACTCCCGGGCAATGTGGTTCCGCAGCCGTTTCGACACTTCACCCATATCAACAGTAGTATCCAGTTCCCGGGCCATCGAAGTTACCGCCTTATCGTCAATGCCACAAGGAACAATGTGATTGAAATAATGCAGGTCCGTATTTACGTTAAACGCAAATCCGTGCATGGTTACCCAGCGGCTGGCTTTGACCCCCAGGGCACAAATTTTCCTGGGGTAGGACCCTGGTTTTTGCCGGTAATCCAGCCATACACCGGTGAGTCCCTCTATCCTGCCCGCATCGATATTATAATCTGCCAGGGTCATAATAACTGCTTCTTCAATGGTCCTTAAATACCGGTGAATGTCTGTAAAGAAATTCTCCAGGTCCAATATCGGGTAGCCTACTATCTGGCCAGGGCCATGATATGTAATATCACCTCCCCGGTTTATATGGTAAAAGTTAACCTGGTTCCGGCTCAATTCTTCCTGGTTCAGCAGTAAATGTTCCGCTTTGCCGCTTTTACCTAACGTATACACGTGATTATGCTGACAAAAAAGCAGGTAATTGGGAGTAGGCTGAGGAATTTGCCGGTGGCGGTTGGCAAGTTTTACCTCTGTTACCTTATGGAACAGGTCTTCCTGATAGTCCCAGGCTTTCTGGAAATTCATCAGGCCCAAATCCCGGAATTCAACCTCCCTGTTCACCATTATGGGATGTATGATTCTAAAATTTTAAACGAGGGGTCAGGAACCAATTTCAAAGTTTTAAGATTTGCCGGAACCAGTACCGCTTCCCCTTTTACCAGGGTAATGTGCTGGCCATCCCAATGCAACCCAAGTTTCCCATCCACACATACGTATATTACAAAAGAATCCAGGTGTGAGTATGTTCTGGTGGTTTCCTGTGTAAAATAAAGCCTGTTGACCTCGAAGTAAGGACATTTCACAATTGATGCCACCTGGTTCGGTGATTGATCATACCTGGTCTTGTACTCGGGATAATGTTCAAAGTCAAGTGCATCGAGCGCTTGTTCCGTATGCAAGTCCCTGGTGTTTCCGTTTTTGTCAACCCTGTCAAAATCATATATCCTGTAGGTGATGTCCGAGGTTTGCTGGATCTCTGCCAGCAGAATACCCTTTCCAATAGTATGGACCCTTCCTGCCGGTACAAAAAAAACATCGTCGGGTCCTACCGGCACCTGGTTGAGCGCCTCCATTAAACGTCCATTATTGAAATATTCCAGGTATTTTTCTTTGTTCAGCGGCTGATTAAACCCTACGATCAGCCTGGATCCGGGATCTGCCTGAAAAATGTACCACATTTCGGTTTTGCCCAGTGACTGATGTCTTTTTCGGGCCAGTTCATCATCAGGATGCACCTGGATCGACAGGTCCTGGTTGGCATCTATAAATTTGACCAGCAACGGAAATTCATTGCCCAGTTTGTTATATACCGACTCACCTACCAGATCGCCCTGGTATTTTTCTATCAGGTCTGGCAGGGGGGTCCCGGTCAACGGCCCATTGCTCACCACACTGATATTCCCCTGGACTCCTGAGATCTCCCAGGTTTCTCCACAGTTCTCCAGTGGTGAAATATCCTTTTGAAGTTCTGTTTGGATCTTTTGCCCGCCCCATATTTTTTCTTTCAGGATGGGATAAAATTTAAACGGGTAGGGAGAAACCATGCTTAGGATTTTCTAAATGATTTAAAAGTATTAATTAAAAGGTTGGTGGATGAGTCGTGCGTTTTTACCTGCTGGTTACCCGGCAATTCGGGCAGGATTTCATTGGCCAGTTGCTTTCCCAATTCAACGCCCCATTGATCAAAACTGAAAATATTCCAGAGCACTCCCTGAACAAAGATCTTATGTTCGTACATGGCGATCAGGCTTCCCAGGGTTCTTGGTGAAATTGTCCTGACCAGGATGGAATTGGTGGGTTTATTTCCTTCAAATATTTTGTATGGAACAATACCATCCATTTGTTGACGGTCAATTTTACCCTTTAACTGGTCCTCAACCTCTTCAGCAGTTTTGCCGTTCATTAATGCCTCAGTCTGGGCAAAAAAGTTTGAAAGTAATTTAAGATGGTGATCGCCAATAGGATTATGACTGTTGGCGGGGGCAATAAAATCACATGGAATAAGTGAGGTGCCCTGATGGATCAATTGATAAAACGCATGCTGGCCGTTGGTGCCGGGCTCTCCCCAGATAACAGGTCCGGTACTGTAAGTTATCTTCTGGCCGTTTCGATCCACATATTTACCGTTGCTTTCCATATTGCCCTGCTGAAAATATGCGGCAAACCTGTGCAAATACTGATCATAGGGCAGTATAGCTTCGGAGGTTGCCCCCCAAAAATTTATGTACCAGCAGCTAATGAGCGCCAGAATTACCGGAATGTTTTGATCAAACCCGGAGTTCTGAAAGTGAAGGTCCATGGCATGTGCGCCCTCAAGCAGTTCAACGAATTTTTCATAGCCCAGGTAACAAGCAATGGACAGACCAATTGAGGACCACAGCGAGTAGCGTCCACCTACCCAGTCCCAGAATTTAAACATATTTTCAGGGTCGATGCCAAAGGCCTCGACTGCCTCGGTGTTGGTACTAATGGCAACGAAATGGCTGGCAATGTGCTTGCGGTGGCCTGCAATCTTCAGAAACCAGTCTTTAGCACTCTCCGCGTTCGTCATGGTCTCCTGGGTGGTGAATGTTTTTGATGCTATCAGAAATAAGGTCGTTTCCGGAGACAGGTCCCTGAGTGTTTCAGCGATATGAGTTCCGTCCACATTAGAAACAAAGTGTGCTTTTATGGTTCCCACAGCATATGGTTTAAGGGCCTCGGTGACCATAAGTGGACCCAGGTCGGAACCGCCTATTCCAATATTGACAATAACCGATATTGATTTGCCGGTATACCCCTTCCAACTACCGCTGTTAACTTTGTCAGAAAAGATTTTAATTTTTTCCAGCGCAGTATTTACTTCAGGCATCACATCTTCACCATCCACCATGATTGGACGGTTACCCCTGTTTCTAAGTGCGATGTGAAGTACCGGTCGATTTTCGGTAACATTTATTTTATGACCATGAAACATCTTTTCAATGGCATCGGTCAACCTGGCTTCATTCGCCCACTGGACCAGTAATTCAAGGGTTTTGCCGGTTATTCTGTTTTTTGAATAATCCACCATTATGTCTTCAAAGAAAGTTGTGAACTGAGTTCCCCGCCCCGGGTTTTCGGCAAACAATTGGCGCATGCTAACCGCTGCAATTTCCTTGCGGTGAAGTTCCAACTGTTGCCAGCTACTGGTTTCGGTGGGATTAATATTTTCCAGCATTTTCTAGATTTTCTTTCATTAAGCTCCAAGTTAACAACAAAAAAAGAAATTGGCAGGGCCTATATTACAATCGTGAAAAGCAGAAAAGTTGTTGGTAGGTTAGGGGAGGACCTTGCCCTTCAATACCTGGAGCGCTGCGGATATCAGGTAATGGAAAAAAATTATCGCAAGGGAAGGGGTGAGATCGATATCATAGCAGTACGTCAGGAACTCCTGATATTCGCTGAGGTAAAGACCTGCTCTTATTCCCACCGGAAGTCAGTGGTAGAAGATAAAGTTAGTTGGTATCAACGTGAAAAGATCAAGCAAACCGCATATCGTTATTTAGACGAAAGCAGATGGGACGGCGCAATAAGGTTCGATGTCCTGATCGTATATCTCGGTGAGCCCTGCTCGGTTCAACATTTTAAGGGATATTTTGATTAACTCTGATTGAGCTTTCTTTTTCGAGTTGCATGGTCGTACAATAATTTCCCCTCCTGGTTCCACTCTTTGATAATAAAAGGCCGGAACTCTGAACCATAACCGTCTTCTGCATACTGGACTTCTTTTTTTCTATTGGTACGGTTTCGCCGGTATTTATAGTACTCTTTCCAAACACCGATTCGCATATCGTTCTCATAGTCACCCGTCACCGCCACTACCCCATTGTCGTGAAAATAGTAATACGTGCCTTCTTTTTTCCCATTGCGAATGGAAATGACCTCTTTGACCTTGGTCGCTTGTTGGTCGTAATAAGTGATTTCCGATTCTTTAAGCCAACCCTTAAAGAACTTCTCTTTATCTTTCAGGACGTCGTTGCTAAAATATTCCATCCAACGTCCGTGTTTGGTACCTACATAGAAAATCCCTTCTGCGATCAGCTGACCATCCAGATATCTTTTGTAGGGGCCATGAAGGATCAAGACTTCCTGGTTTTTTATGTCACTGCTGAACTTGATTTTTCTGTCTTCCAGGTCATAGTAGTATTTTTCACGTACATAGTAATTTGGTTCCTGGTATTCCTTCAGGTAGTAGAATTCTTCGTAAAGCGGTTTGCCGCCTGAATGCGCGGTGATCCGGCCCTTTTTGGTTCTCATTCCATAAAAGACCTTCTTCTTGCGTTTTTTCTTCTTTACCTGTTCTTCCTCCTCTTCTTCTTCCAGGTCGATGGTAGGTTTCATGGTAGCGCTTAAGGAATCCAGATCGAGGACTTTTTCACTTTTATTTTTTTTTGGTTTTTTCACTTTTGGCAGCTTTTGAGCCTCCATGCCCAATGCCGTGAGCATCATGACAATTAAAAGGATAGCTAAATAGCTTAACTTCGACCGGAATTTCATGCTACAGTCATTTAACGACCATTCATTCCAAATATTACCCCAAGTTAATAACAAATACCGCCTTTCCTACTGGATCGATTCTGCCAGTACGGTAATCTTGTTATCCAATACCTCCACCACCCCACCATCAATTTGATAGGAGTGCTTTCCCTCTTGATTTACATATGACAATGGCCCCTTATCAAGAGAACTGATAATGGGAGCGTGATTGTTGAGGACCTGGAAAGTACCCATAGTACCCGGCAGGGTAGCAGAGGTAACCTCACCATTATAAAAGCGTCCTTCAGGAGTAATAATTTCTAGATGTAAGGCCATTATTTGGAAACTTCTGCCAGTAACCTCTCGCCTTTTTCAACTGCCTCTTCGATGGTCCCCACCAGGTTAAAGGCAGATTCCGGCAAGTGGTCGTGTTTGCCGTTTATGATTTCATTGAATCCTTTTATGGTGTCTTTTATATCCACCGATACTCCCTTTAGTCCGGTGAACTGCTCTGCCACATGAAATGGCTGAGAAAGGAATCTCTGCACCCGGCGGGCCCGGTGAACCACCAGTTTATCTTCTTCGGATAGTTCATCCATTCCCAGAATGGCAATGATATCCTGTAGCTCCTTGTACCGCTGCAGGGTTTCTTTCACTTTTTGGGCAGTATTATAATGCTCATCTCCAACAATCTCAGCGGAAAGGATCCTGCTGGTGGAATCCAACGGGTCCACTGCCGGATAAATGCCCAGTTCGGCGATCTTTCTTGAAAGTACTGTGGTTGCATCAAGGTGTGCAAACGTAGTGGCCGGTGCTGGGTCGGTCAGGTCATCCGCCGGTACGTATACCGCCTGTACAGAGGTAATAGAACCTTTTTTTGTGGAAGTAATTCTTTCCTGCATGGCTCCCATTTCAGTGGCCAGTGTAGGCTGATATCCAACAGCCGATGGCATTCTTCCAAGCAAAGCCGATACCTCTGATCCTGCCTGCGTGAAACGGAAAATATTGTCCATAAAAAACAATATATCACGACCCTGACCCTTACCGTCACCGTCCCTGAAGTACTCGGCAATGGTCAGACCGGACAGGGCTACCCTGGCACGAGCTCCCGGAGGTTCGTTCATTTGCCCAAATACCAGAGTCGCCTGTGATTTGGCTAGTTCTTCAGGATCGACTTTTGAAAGGTCCCAGTCCCCTTTTTCCATGGATTCCTTGAATTTCTTACCGTATCTAATTACATCGGACTCGATCATTTCCCGCAACAGGTCGTTGCCCTCACGGGTTCTTTCTCCAACCCCTGCAAATACGGACAATCCTGAATGTGCTTTGGCAATGTTATTGATCAGTTCCATGATCAACACAGTTTTACCAACACCAGCTCCTCCAAAAAGGCCAATCTTGCCACCTTTTACGTATGGTTCAAGCAAATCAACAACTTTTATACCGGTATACAGTACCTCGGCGCTGGTGGACAGATCTTCAAACTTGGGGGGGCTTCTGTGGATGGGCAGGGCTGAATCCGTTTCAGGTTCAGCAATCCCGTCAATCGATTCTCCTACCACATTGAACAGTCTTCCACGGATGCTGTCTCCTACCGGCATTTTTATGGGCGAACCTGTATCAACAACTTCCATTCCTCTGACAAACCCTGCGGTGCTGTCCATTGAGATGGTTCTGACGCGATCTTCCCCCAGGTGTTGCTGACACTCCAATACAACCTTCTGACCATTAGACTTGGTTACTACCAGCGCGTCTAGAATGTCGGGGAGTTTAGAGTCTTTTCCCTCGAAGCTAACATCCACCACAGGCCCTATTACCTGGGTTATTTTACCGAGATTTGCCATTCTCTATGATTAGTTAAATATCTGATTTGATGCTTGAAAATTTCCGACTGCAAAAGTAATCATTAATTGCAGAATCTAAAATAGGAACCCTTTATTTATCCTGCCTTGGAAGCCGAAAGGGCGGCGGTTCCGTTCAATATGATCCTGAAGGTGGTGCCGACATTTAATTCCGAAGACTTTATGAAAATTTTTCCTTTGTGATAGTTTTCAACTATGCGTTTAACCAGTGTGAGCCCAAGACCCCAGCCTCTTTTCTTGGTGGTAAATCCGGGATGGAATATTTGGGCCAATAAATTTTTAGGGATCCCTTTACCGGTATCGGATATATCGACAATAATCTTGCCTTCCGCTGAACGTTGCACATAGATGTCGATGGCGCCCACACCGCCCATGGCATCCACTGCATTCTTACAAAGATTCTCTATAACCCAGTCAAACAACGGCTTGTTGATTTCTGCTATGGCTTCATCACATTCCAGGTGCAGGTTGATTTTAACCTTGGAGGAGATCCTGGTTTGTAAGTAGTTCACACTGCTTTGGATGACATTGAATATGTTCTCTTTCTGCAGTACCGGTACGGAACCTATGCTTGAGAACCTGTTGGTAATCAACTCCAGTTTCTTTATGTCCTTGCCCAATTCCCTGGTGATATCACTATGCTCCAGTTCAGGATCAGATTTCAAATATTCCAGCCAGGCCATCAAAGACGATAAAGGCGTCCCCAGTTGATGGGCGGTTTCTTTGGCCAGGCCCACCCAAACCCTGTTTTGTTCCGCGGTCCTTGAGTAACTGAAGGCCAGGTAGGACAGGATAAAGAAAACCGCAATCACCGAAAGTTGTACATAGGGGTAATATTGCAATTGTGTTAATAAGAAGCTGTTCTTATAGAAAATGTACTCATAGTTGAAAATTTCACCCTCATCATTCTTGTTGGCGATAACTATGGGAGGATATTGAGCCCGCATTTCTTCCACTTCCTGTTTGAGATAGGTAGTGATTTCTCCAGTATTTAGGTCCAAAGGAATGGAAACATTCTTGTGGATCTTTGGTGCTCCATCCTTATGAGTTACGATCACCGGTATGGTTTCATTGGCCACCACGATTTCTTCAAACAGCAACATGACGTTATCATTGAATTCACTGTTGTCATTGGCAATGGTCTCCAGAGTTTTAGCGAACAGCTGTACCTGTTCCCTTTCGCGGTCCTTTAATTGATTGACAACAAGGTTTGAATAATAAATCGAGCCTGCCCCTATTAAAACTGCCAGCACCAGGATCAGGTAGTTTAGCTTACTGCGGCTCTTAATAACGTTAATGCTTCCACTGTCCTTTAAAGGCTCTTTCATTACCTCAATCTGTGTTGAAACCAAAATTCAGCCAGGATGTAGAATGTAAGTTAAACAAAATATAAGGGTTGGAGCATCCGGATGCTATTCAATAATTCTGGAAGAACCATTTTGTCAATGTTTTATAGCCAACCCTGGAACCGTGAGTTAGTATGCCTACCCGGTAAATTCTTCCTGCCACCCAGGTGGTAAAAATAAAGCCTCCCACCAGTAGCATTACACTGACCGCCAATTGCCAGAAAGGTACTCCAAAAGGAATTCTGCCCAGCATAATCACCGGACTGGTAAGCGGGATCATTGACATCCAAAAAGCGATCTGTCCGTCCGGATCATTTAGGACAAAACCCAATGCCACGATGGAAATTATCAACGGGATGGTGATCGGGAACATAAATTGCTGAGAATCGGCATCACTGTCCACCGCCGAGCCCACCACCGCAAATAAGGAAGCATAAAGAAAATAGCCGCCCAAAAAATAGATAATAAAGGTGACCATTACATAGGTAAAGGGAATGGTTTCCATCATTTCCCATATTCCCGGATCTCTGGCTCCCGGTGAATCCAATACCGCAGAATCGCCGATTATTTCCGCCGGATCCTGCTTAAGCCCCATTATTGAAATACCGGCCGAAGTCACCACAAAGGACAGTATTACCCAAACCAGAAACTGGGTCAGTCCTACTGCAGCAATACCCAATATTTTTCCCATCATGAGCTGGAAAGGCTTGATGGAAGAAATGATCACTTCCACTATCCGGTTATACTTTTCTTCAATAACCCCCTTCATTACCTGTACACCATAAAGAAACAGGAAGAAATAGATTAAAAGTGAACTGACATAAGCGGTGCCAAAGGTGGCTTCTGCGTTACTCTTTTTTTCACCGTCACTGGTTAGGCTCAGGGTAGTAAGGGAAACCTGTGTTTCAATATTATCTAGCGTTTGCTGATCTACCCCCAGCTGTTTCATCTTAATCCGCTCTATTTCCTGTTCCAGGGTGTTTTCAATTTTATTGATCACACCGAAATGGGGATTGGATTCGCTGTAGAGCAGTATTCCGAAAGGTTTTTGGATATCGAGTTCTGGAATATAAAGAAGGGCATCTGAGCCAAGCCGATCCTTAAATTCCGACTTTGCCATTTCCAGGTCTTTTTCCAGGTATTGAAAATGCAGTTCATTGGTACTCTGAAATTTGTCTTTAAATAATCCGCTGTCATCTATCACCGTGATTATTTTTTCTTCACCCTGGTCCATGGTAGCTATCCACAAGAGGGCGCCGATCAGGCTGGCAAACAGAATGGGTGTCAACAAAGTCATTATAATAAAAGATCGCTTTCTGACCCTGGTGACATATTCCCTCTTTACCACTAGTAATATTTTATTCATGATACTCCCTTACTTTAGAAATGAATATTTCGTTCATACTGGGTATGACTTCAGAAAATCTGTGGATCTCTGTTTGGGTGATTAGATCCTTTAGTAGCAGGTTAGGGTTATGATCGCCAGGAATCCTTATCATAGTGTGAAATTGGTTATTTTCCAGGGCCTGGTCTTCAATAATTTCATACCCTTCCTTTAGATGGACTATTGGACCGATGTGCTCTATTTCAAATGTGTTGGTGCGATATTGACGCTTAATATCCTGCTTGGGGCCATCCAGGATCTTGTGACTTTTATTGATCAATGCTATATGATCGCAAAGACTTTCCACAGATTCCATTCGATGGGTAGAGAAAATAATGGTAGCTCCCATTTCTCTCAGTTCCAGGATCTCATCTTTAATGATATTCACGTTAATGGGGTCGAATCCTGAAAATGGCTCATCCAGTATGATCAAATTGGGTTGGTGCAAAACCGTTGCAATAAACTGTATTTTTTGTTGCATGCCTTTTGAAAGGTCTTCGATGTTCTTGTGACTCCATTCCAGCATATCAAGCTTCTTCAACCACAGCCGAATGCGTTCAATGGCCAGCGATCGTGCCAACCCCTTTAATCTGGCCAGGTACAACAGTTGTTCTCCAACCCTCATTTTTTTATAAAGTCCGCGTTCTTCAGGCAGATAACCGATTGACTGTATGTGGTTGCGGTTCAATTCTTCACCATTTAACCAAACTGTTCCCGAATCTGCCTGCAGGATGGAGGTAATAATGCGAATGAGGGTGGTTTTTCCGGCCCCGTTTGGGCCTAACAATCCGAAAATGGATTGCCTGGGAATCTGTAGGCTCACGTTGCTTAACGCATGATGATCGGCATAACGTTTACAGATATCCTTGGCTTCAAGTAAAAACACGGTTTACCATTTTCGGTAAATATAGAAGTTTGGAAACCCAGAAAGGATGAGCCAGCTAAAAAGTTTTAAAAATGATGTTCCCCATGGTAACGTCGATATTGAAGGTTATCAGGTTTTCGGCATCTTGATCGTACTGGCTATTCACAAAGACGTTTTCCCTGATTTCCGTGAAACCTTTGGGGATCTTAATCCGGCAAAGTGGGCTGTTTTGAATGTATATGATCATGGGGTTAATCGATTCATTGGCATTGACTACCAGATTACCTGCCCCTACAGTTGCATTTACTATACTTTTAACCTGGCTCTTTTCGGTGAAGTCAAGATAGAGTGAACCGAATCCAACATCGGCAATGATGTTCCTGGCATTGGAAAGGCTCACCTGCCTGGCTTCAAGCTCTCCAAGGTCGACTCTTATGCAAAACGTATCCATTTCCATCTGATTGTACTGGCCCGATACATAACCAATACTTACATCAGCACTGCCGGTGGTTATATTGAGTTTCTCCACTGAAAGTCCGGAAAGATCGACGAATGCATTGCCCATACCGTAGTTTAAGTTAAGATCAATGGGCTTTTTTTTGGACAAATAGACATGCCATTGATTTTGGTTTTGTGTATCGTTGCCAAAAACCCTAAAGGCCACTTTCCTGTTAGATGATTCTTCCAACTTGCCGTCGATGAAATTGACATTTACCATTTGTATCCGCCGATCCAGTACAGATTCGCAACGCGGGCCCGGGGTATCAGATTCCACGGTGCCATAGACGTTAACCAGATTGTTGTTGGGTGTGGGCCGGATATAACATGTTCCCGAACCACCGGATAAGGTGAGGTTTATCTTGTCAAAGGAATTGGCATTTTCAACCGTGAAATGCTTCTTAATCTGCCCATAAGAACTAAGTCCTGCAAGGCCCAACAGCCCCAAGAATATTAACCTACACATGTTTAATCCTAACGGAAAGGGGCATTTAGAGTTGCAACAAATATGCTAAAAAGCGTGGAAAATCTTACTTCTGATATTAAGATAAAACAATACCTGGAAATATTAGAAGTATTCTTTCATTCTTTCAAAAAAGCTCTTATCGTTCTTGTCAGGGTTGGGTTTGAAGTTAGGTGAGCTGCGCATGGCTTCCAGGGCAAGTCTCTCCTCCGGGCTAAGTTTCCTGGGAGTCCAGACATTGACATGAATTAGCTGATCGCCTTTTCCATAACCATTCAGGTCTTTAATACCTTTTCCTCTCAGCCGTAGTATTTTTCCACTTTGCGTACCGGGTTCCAGTTTGATCTTAACCCTGCCGTCAATGGTAGGGACCTCCAGTGAAGTGCCTAATACAGCATCTATAAAGTTTACATACAGATCGAAGACCACATTGTTGCCATCCCTCTTAAGCAAATCATCTTCTTTTTCTTCAATCAGGATCAGCAGGTCACCGGCTAACCCCCCCATTGGGGCTTCATTGCCTTTGCCGGACATGCTTAACTGCATGCCATGGGAAACACCTGCGGGGATCTTGATTTCTAACACCTCTTCTTTCGGTTCCAGTCCGGAACTGTCTACTCCAGGTGGCCGGTGATCCAGGATCTGGCCGGAGCCATGGCAGGCAGGACAGGTATTGGTACTCATCATCTGGCCCAGCATAGTGTTCACCACTTTTCTTATCTGACCTGATCCTCCACAAGTTGAACAGCTTTTAAAAGTTACTCCTTTGGCGGCTTTGAGACGGTTAACCTTGATTTTTTTAGTGACTCCGTTGGCTACTTCTTCCAGGGTAAGGTTTAGCTTAATACGGAGGTTAGATCCTTTGCGTACTCTGGACCGGCCTCCACCAAAAAAACTGTCAAAAGGGCTTCCGCCACCGAAAATATCACCGAACTGGCTGAATATATCTTCCATGGACATACCTCCCCCGCTGAAGCCGCCGCCATTCATACCATCGTGACCAAACCTGTCGTACCGTTGCTTTTTTTCAGGGTCCCTTAAAACTTCATAGGCCTCGGCAGCTTCCTTGAACTTCTCTTCAGCAGACGGATTATCCGGATTTTTGTCAGGGTGATATTTGATGGCAACCTTCCGATAGGCCTTCTTTATCTCCTCAGCACTGGCAGATTTATCAACCCCCAATACTTCATAATAGTCTCTTTTAGCCATTTCTTCAGGTGCCAATTACAACTTTTGCATACCTCAATACCTTATCGTTTAAATAATATCCTTTTTCAACCACGTGCACGATGTGGTTCTTTAGTTTCCTCCTGGCGGCCGGTGTCTGGGATATGGCTTCATGTACTTCAGCATCGAAGGGCTCACCTTCCAGGTCTTCCATTGCTTTCAACCCTTTGTTCTGCAACTCTTTCAGCAGCTTTTGATAAATAAGATGTATACCCTGGTATTCAGCTCCCGATCCGGATTTTTCCGCTGCTTCCATAGCCCTTTCAAAATCGTCAAGAACCGGAAGTAAAGTTTGGATCAGATCCGCATTGGCAGAACCAATCAGTTCAAGTCTTTCCCTGGAAGTCCGTCGTCTATAATTCTCGAATTCCGAATACAATCGAAGGTGCTTATCTTTCACTTCGCTCAACTCATTGGTCAACCGCTCTAATTCTGATTCCGTGGTTTCAGATGGTTGATTTTCTGTGTTAGCCTCCTGTTCTTTACTCTGGCCATCTTCGGTAAATGTATCTGAATTATCAGCAGTCGGTTTATTATTTACCGGTGCATCAGCACCATTCGTTTGTTCTTCTTTCATTTTTAGCACTAAATTCCAACGTTCTTATTTACCCTGGCACAATTTTTTTGCCAAACCAATAATTATGACATATTGACACCTTTGGCATACAGTCATTATTGTAATGCCCGCCAAATTTGATCTTTCAGTGCTTCCAGGCCACTGTTCGTCGATGACGAAATAAAAACATAAGGTACAGGCAATGACAAATCTGCAGCAATTTCATGCTGTAATTCCTGATCCAAAAGATCACTCTTGGTAATGGCAATCAGCCTTTTTTTATCCAGGAGTTCGGGACTATACTGTTCCAGTTCAGCCAATAGTATCCGGTATTCTTCAGCAATATCCCTGGAATCTGAGGGGATGGTAAATAGCAGTACGCTGTTGCGTTCTATGTGTCTCAGGAACCGCAGGCCCAATCCTTTGCCCTGAGCAGCCCCTTCAATGATCCCCGGGATATCGGCCATTACGAACGACTGGTGATCTCGATAGGGAATAACTCCCAGATTTGGCACCAGGGTCGTAAAAGGGTAGTCGGCGATTTCGGGTTTGGCAGCTGATAATACTGACAACAGTGTTGATTTACCAGCATTTGGAAATCCTACCAGTCCTACATCCGCCAGCAATTTTAGTTCGAGTGTAACCCATTGCTCTTTACCTGGTTCACCGGGTTGGGCATACCGCGGAGTCTGATTGGTAGCCGATTTAAAATGTATATTCCCTAAACCTCCGCGGCCACCGGCCAGCAGTACCTTCTGTTCCCCATGTTCCGTTACTTCAGTTATTATCTGCCCGGTATCAGCGGATTTAGCAACAGTACCCAAAGGCACCTTTAGTATTATGTCCTTCCCATGTGCACCGGTCTTGCCACTTCCCGCCCCGGATTCCCCATGGCCGGCAATAACATGCTTTTGATAGCGCAGATGCAATAATGTCCAAAGTTGTTCATTTCCTTCCAACAGGATATTCCCTCCGGATCCTCCATCCCCTCCGTCAGGGCCTCCTTTAGGTACATGCTTTTCTCTTCGTAGATGTGCAGAGCCGCCCCCTCCTGCGCCGGAACGGGCACAGAGTCTTATATGATCAATAAAATTTGAAGCAGCCACTGCAACCTGAGGTTAGACCAACTCTTTCAGAGGATCCAGTACGCTGCAAATATTGTTGAAAATCTCATCAATGGTACCGACACCATTTATAATGACTAGTTTTCCCTGTCCTTCATAGTAAGAAGACACCGGCATTGTTTTCTCCCGGTATTCCTGTATTCTGGTCTGAATTTTAACATCATCCTGGTCATCAGTTCTACCTGATATCTTGGCCCGGTTTCTCAAACGTTCTTTTAATACTTCTTCGGGCACATCCAGAGAAATCATAACAGATATGGATCCATCTACCGAGGTCAATAGTTTGTCAAGAGCCTTTGCCTGGGGTACCGTTCTGGGAAAACCGTCAAAAATGAAACCACTGGTGCCGGTGGTTGATCTTATCTTATCGTCGACCATGCCGATGACGATTTTGTCAGGGACCAATTTTCCATGATCCATAAAACTTTGAGCTTCCAGGCCCAATTTAGTTCCTTCTACCAGGTGTTTTCGAAAAAGTTCTCCGGTCGAGATATGCGTAAGATTATACTTTTTAATTATTTTTTCACTCTGTGTTCCCTTTCCGGCTCCTGGAGGTCCAAAAAGAACCAGGTTTAACTTTTTTTGCATTTCTAATGGTACTGAATATCCTTTATCTGGTAAATATCCTTTAGATTCCTGCCTTGCCCATGGTAATCCAGTCCATATCCGATTACGAACTTGTGCGGTATCTTAAATCCCACATATTTAAGGGGGATGTTTTGGTCAAAACATTCGGGCTTTAACAACAATGTGGCAATTTCCACAGAGCGCGGTCCTAATTGTTTTAACTTCTTAATTATATGAGAGATGGTTTCGCCGGTATCGATAATATCCTCTATTATTATGATATCCAGGTTCTTAATGTTTTCCTTTAGTCCAATCAGTTCCTGAATATTCCCGGTATTTTTGGTGTCCTGATAAGAAGATAATTTTATGAAGGAGATTTCTGAGGATAGATTAATCCCTTTCATCAAATCGGCCGCAAACATAAATACTCCGTTGAGCACCCCAATAAAAAGGGGGGTTTTCCCTGCATAGTCAGAGTTTATGCGATCGGCAATTTCCCTGGTCCGCTCCAGAATATTTTCATAACTGATGTAGGTTTCGAATTCCTGGCCGTGGACTTTAATGATATGGAAAATTTCGGGTGCCATACAGGCAGGCAAATATAGGTATTAAATAAAAATATGAAAAAGAACTAAACGATTAGTATAGGTCTGTGAAAAGGATCACTAATATCGATTTCAAAATAGAAAATTGGATTTAATTATTACTTTTACCAAAATTTTGAAAATAGTATCCCCAACCCCGATTGGTTAATTCATTATGCAGCAAAGTATTTTTGTGTTGAATGCTGTAAACTCAGTAGCCAATCAAATCTTTCTGGAACTCCGTGATAAGAATGCTCAACTAAACCGGGGTAATTTTAAAAGGAACCTGGTCAAGTTGGGACAATTAATGGCGTATGAACTTTCAAAAAGCTTGCATTATCGATCTGTAGAAGTGGATACGGTGCTGGGGCGGAGTTCTATCAATGTTATAAAACAGTCACCGGTTTTTTTCACCATTATACGTGCCGGAATCCCATTTCTTCAAGGGTTTCTCGATTATTTTGAGGACTCAGATTGTGGTTTCATTGGTGCCAGTAGATCAGAAGGAAAGAAAGAAGATATTCAAATAGACCTGCAATACAGTTCCATACCGCCATTCGAAGATCAGGACATGGTAGTGGTCGACCCGATGCTGGCTACCGGAAATTCTTTGTTAACTTCGTTGGAGCAAATCCTGCAAAAAGGATCCCCCAAAATGCTTCATCTGGCATTTGCCATTGCCGCGCCTGAGGGGT
>Ga0268386_10001050_pt1 | contig 18649 bp, 16 predicted proteins | sample RVTome_15_FD_200260 | JGI IMG/M metagenome (GOLD analysis project Ga0268386, IMG submission 200260) | Soil microbial communities from uranium-contaminated site in the Upper Colorado River Basin, Wyoming, United States - RVT150D86... ...
CCAAAGGCGATGATCGGAATGGGAGCCGTGCACGAAGACCACCGGTGCGCCGCGTCCCTGCTCCACATAGGCGAGCGCTGCATTCACACGCATCTTCTTCATCGCTCGCGAGGCACCCGGCGCACTTCCTGCTGTGGCGCGGCTGGGTGCCGTGGTCTCCGGTCAGTGTGGCTGGCCGTCGAACGAATCACATGACACCCTGGAATGCCAGTTGACGAACGTGCCGAGCGGGTTGTCCTTCCATGCCCAGACATGCAGCGTATAAAACGCCGGCAGACCGAAGCGATTGGGACTGGGGAAGAGGTGCATGAGCTGTCCCATGAGCTCCGGCGCGGCTTCGTTGGTCGCATGCCAGTCGTCGTAGAACACCAGGTAGTCCGCGCCGATCAGTTTCAGGTGTCCGTTCGGCAGTTGCTCGTAAATGACGATCTCGGGAAGCGCCGGATCCAACATGCCGTCACCCACCAGCGACATGTTCACGTAGTGCAAACCCATCGCGCCCACGTCTGGTCCGCTGACGCAGCCGAAAGCGAGGTGGTAACCTGCCGCTTCGGCTAACGTCACATCCTTGAAAGGCCTGGTTGCTTCCCGAACCACCTTGACGAACTCGGCCACAGGTTTCTTTTGCGAACTTCCATTTTTTTGCGACTGTCCATGATGGTCTCCGAGTGCCTGCAAAGGCAAAGCACCCGCGAGAGCGAGCGTGGTATACCCAAAGTAAATCGCGAATGATCTGAGTTTCATGACACGGTCTCCTGTGTGACTATCTGTCAGGACAGGAGCAACTCTTACGGTGCGGCGTTGGACTAAACGTTGAAACCGGCGTGGGATTTGGGGTATGCGTTCTTTTACACTTTGTTACGACGGGTCATTGAGCCAGTCGCGCGGACGAAGATAGTCTGTGTAAAGGCGTTCCTCGGCGGACCCCGCTTCAGGTCTCCAGTTGTATTCCCAGCGTACCCGTGGCGGAAGAGACATCAGGATTGACTCGGTGCGCCCGCCGGACTGGAGCCCGAACAGGGTGCCGCGGTCGTACAGCAGGTTAAATTCGACGTAGCGGCCGCGTCGATAGAGCTGGAACTCGCGCTCGCGTTCGCCGAATGGTTCTCCCTTGCGCGCTTCGACGATCGGAAGATAGGCCGGCAGGAACCTTTCACCGACCGCGCGCATGAACTCGAAGGACCGCTCGAATCCGAACTTGTTGAGATCATCGAAGAACAGACCGCCCACGCCGCGTGTCTCGCCACGATGCCTGAGATAAAAGTACTCGTCGCACCAGGTCTTGAAGCGCTCGTAGACGCCTTCACCGAAAGGTTCGCACACCGCGCGCGCCTCGCGGTGCCAGTGCAGGACGTCCGCATGCACGGGATAAAACGGCGTCAGGTCGAAGCCGCCGCCGAACCACCAGGTCGGCGTTCCATCGTCGCCGTCGGCGGTGAAGAAGCGGAGGTTCGCATGCGTCGTCGGTACGTGCGGGTTCCGTGGATGAAACACCAGCGAGACGCCCATCGCCTGGAAAGGCCTCCCTGCAAGCTCGGCGCGCGTACGCGTCGCGCTGGGCGGAAGGGTGTCGCCGAACACGTGGGAAAACCCGACGCCCGCCTGCTCGAATACCGCACCGTTCGCGAGCACCCGGCTATCGCCGCCGCCTCCGTCCGCGCGTTCCCAGCGATCCGCAGCGAACTTTCCGTCGCCATCAACCTGCTCGATTGCGTCGACGATGCGGCGCTGCAGTTCCCGGAGATATGCGGTGACGCGAGCTACCGGCTGTTCGTCGTTTTCGGCGACGGTCCCGATGCCGTGTTTATCCTGCCTGCTCATTGCGCTGGTCGAAGAATTCTTCCGCTCGCGAAGTCGCGGATTTCCGAAGGCCCGCGTGCCGGCCCGCACTCGCCCGGGACGATGTAATCTACCAGAGGGCCGAAACGTCGACGCAGGACAATGCTGTTTCTGGCCGGAGGTTGCCCGGAAAGGTTCGCGCTGGTGGATACCAGCGCCGACCCGACCGCTTCGCATAGCGCTGCCGCCACGGGATGCGAGCAAATCCGGACGGCAATGCCCGGATGGCGGCCGCGTACCCAGGCCGGGGTCGAGGACTTCGCCGGAATCACCCATGTAACGGGCTGATCAGTGGCGAGAAGGAGTTCCGGCGTTGCGGCCGGCAGCGACGCGTATGGCTCGAGTTGCCCGAAATCCGCTGCGATCAGGATCAGGCCCATTGATGGATCGCGTCGCTTGATGGCGAAGATTCGGTCGGCCGCTTCCCTTTCCCCCGGCAGGCATCCGAGACCGAAGACCCCCTCGGTAGGATAGGCAACGACTCCGCCTTCTTGCAGGATGCGCGCCGCTTTCTTCAGCGGGATACGAAGCGGGATCGACAGCGCCATGGCGAACGTGCAGGACCCTTTGTCGTAGACGGTTGTCAGTTATCGTCGGTTCGTGTTCCCGACGACTTTTTCACAGCCTTTTTCGCGGGCTTTTTCTTTGCCTTCTTCTTTGACTTTTTCGCTGCTGTTTTCTTCGTCGCGGCTGCCGCTACTTTGTTGCCGGCCGCCGTCGTGTTCTTCTTGCCTCGCCGTCCGCGCATCGGCGCCGCCGCAAGCAGATCCTTGCACTCCTCCAGCGTAAGCGTCTTCGGATCTCGATCCTTCGGTATTCTCGCATTCCTGGCTTTATCCGTGATGTATGGCCCGTAGCGGCCGTGCAGCACCTGGATCCCTTCGTCTTCGAAATCGAGAATGATGCGATTGGCGTCTGCGATTCTCTTTTCTTCGATCAGCTCGAGCGCGCGCGGCAACGTGATCGTATACGGGTCGTCGTCTCCGCGAAGGGAAACGAACTTGTCTCCATAGCGTACGTACGGCCCGAAGCGGCCGACGCTTGCCATGACCGGCAAGCCATCCGGCGTTTCGCCAAGGCTGCGCGGCAACTTGAAAAGTTCCAGCGCCTCTTCTTGCGTGATCTCGTTCATTTTCTGGCCCGGCCGCAGACCGGCGAACTTCGGCTTCTCCTCGTCGTCCTTCGTTCCGATCTGCACGAACGGACCGTAGCGGCCCATGCGCACGGTCATCGGCTTGCCGCTCCCGGGATCGATGCCGAGATCGCGCGCCTGCGCAACCTGCTCGCGTGAAACGCTCTGTTCCTTGTCGACGACCAGTTCCGAGAAGGGTTTCCAGAAACGCTCCAGCAGCGGCACGAGTTCCTTCTCGCCCAAAGAGATCGCGTCGAGATCGTCTTCGAGCCTCGCGGTGAAATCGTAGTCGACGTACTGTGTGAAGTGCTCCGTCAGGAAGCCGTTTACGATGCGCCCGATATCGGTCGGGATGAAGCGTTTGCCGTCCATCTCGACGTATTCCCGGTTCTTCAGCGTTGCGATGATGCTGGCGTACGTCGATGGCCTGCCGATGCCGTACTCCTCGAGCGTCTTGACGAGGCTCGCTTCCGTGAAGCGGGGCGGCGGCTCCGTAAAGTGCTGTTCCGGTCGCAGTTTGTCGAGACCGATGACGTCGCCTTCACTCACATCCGGCAACAGGCGATCGTCTTCATCGACGCCATTGTCGTCCCTGCCTTCCTGGTATACCGCAATGAACCCGGGTTCCACGAGTACTGAGCCGTTCGCGCGGAAACGATGTCCGTTCTCCTTGTCAGGGCCGGCTGCGAATTCCAGCGCCACAGTATCGAATACCGCCGGTACCATCTGCGACGCCATGGTTCTCTGCCAGATCAGCGTGTACAGCTTCAACTGGTCCGGATCGAGCTTGCCGTGAAGCGATTCCGGCGTGCGCACGGCCGACGTAGGGCGAATTGCCTCGTGAGCTTCCTGTGCGTTCTTCGACTTGTTCTTGTACTCCGGCGGCGCGTCGGGAACGTTCTCCTTGCCGTAGCGTCCGCGAATGACGTCGCGTATCTCGTCGACGGCGATCGACGCAAGCGTAACGGAGTCGGTGCGCATATAGCTGATCAGGCCAACGTTGCCTTCGTCCGGTAGCTCCAGTCCCTCGTAAAGACGCTGCGCCACGCGCATGGTTCGCTGGGTATTGAAGCCCAGCTTGCGGGATGCTTCCTGCTGCAACGTCGACGTCGTGAAGGGAGCAGCTGGATTCCTGCGGCGTTTTTTCTTGTCGACACTGACCGTGGTCAGCTTGCCGTCGGCGGCGTCGAGGATCGTGCGCTCGACTTCGCGCGCCTGCTCCTCGTTGCCGAAACTGAACTGCTCGACCTTTTCTCCGCGATAGCGAACCAGCCGCGAAACGAACGGCTGCCCTTCCTTGCTTACGTCAGCTTCTATAGACCAGTATTCGCGCGCCTTGAACGCCTCGATCTCGAGTTCGCGTTCGACGATCATCCGCAACGCCGGGCTCTGCACGCGGCCTGCCGACAATCCGCGCTGAACCTTCTTCCAAAGGAGCGGCGACAGATTGAACCCGACGAGGTAATCGAGCGCGCGGCGCGCCTGCTGTGCGCTCACCAGATCGCCGGAGATATCACGTGGATGAGCGATCGCTTCCTGGATGGCATTTCGAGTGATCTCGTGAAAGACAACCCGATACACGGCCTTGCCGTTCAGCGCGTTCTTCTCCTTCAGGAGCTCGGTCAGGTGCCACGAGATTGCTTCGCCTTCCCTGTCCGGGTCCGTCGCGAGATAGAGCGCGTCGGATTTCTTCAATGCCCGTACGATCGCATTCACGTGCTTTTCGTTCTTCTCGATGAGCTTGTACTTCATCGCGAAGCCTTTGTCGGGATCGACAGCGCCTTCCTTCGGCACTAGATCGCGCACGTGCCCGTACGACGCAAGTACATCGAAATCGGGACCGAGGTACTTACCGATCGTCTTGGCCTTCGCCGGCGATTCAACAATGACGAGGTTCTTGGGCATTCTTCCAGTGCATTCAGGGCAATTAAGAGTGTCCGCCAGTGGAGCGGCGGACTCGTGGGGCGGTTGAATTACATGCTTGCCGGCGGACTGTCAAGCCGCCTGCTGCGGCCTATTCACGGCAAAGGCCGTAAATTGCAGGCCTTGCAGGCATTACCGACAGGGTCAAAACGAGGGCGAGAACACGGAAACGCGAGTCGTCTCGCGCAAACCTCGACCGGAGTTCATGAACGGGACGGCGACTTTGGCCGTTCATGAACTTACGCGATTAGTGAAGGGCCCCGCCGCTTTCATCGAACACGAGGTCTTCCATGCGCGCGTACGCAAGTTCCTGACCGGGTTGGCTGAACAACACCATCAGCACCACCCACTTGATCTGTTCGACATCGATATCCGGCGTTTCGAGCGCGAGCAGCCGGTCGATCAGGATCTCCCGCTGCGGCGGCGAAAGAATGCCAATCTGTTCGAGATACGTAATGAAGCCGCGGCAGCCGACATCGAGTCGTTCGTGCTCCATTTCGTTGTAGATGCGGGTGCCATGGCCGAGCTGGGGACTGTAGGTGAGTCCATCCTGGTTTTCCGCGAGGCCATCGAGCCAGTCGAGGGCGCGATCTATTTCGCTGTCTGCGAACCCGGCCCGGGAGAGCTCGTCGCGGAGTTCGTTCTGATCCGGTTCAGGCTCTTCTTCGGCGTCAATGTACGTTTCAAAAAGATACATCAGCACGTCGAGTACGTTCTCTTTCATGCCTGGAGCTTCTCCTTAAGGCTTGCGTACTGGCCGCTGTTCAGAGCTTCGATCTTGCCCTCAAGCTCCAGGATAAGAAGCATGGAGGAAACCTGCCCGATCGTCAAACCGGATTGCCGCGACAGCTCATCGACCGTTGCCGGGTCGTGTCCGAGCGCTGAAATGAGTTTCTCGTACTCTTCGTCGTGCTGTGGCGGGGCCTCCGGTGGCATCGAGAGGTTCTCTTGCGTTCGTGAATTTTGCATAAGATGCGCAACCAGCGGGCCGAGTTCGCTGACGATGTCATCCGCGCTTTCCACCAGTTTCGCGCCCTGGCGGATGAGCTGATGGCAACCGCGCGACAACGCGTTATGTATCGAACCGGGGATTGCGAATACTTCACGACCCTGTTCGGCGGCGAGCCTGGCAGTGATCAGGGACCCGCTGCGCCTCGCCGCCTCCGCGACAAGCGTGCCGAGACTGAGGCCGCTGATCAGTCTGTTCCTTTGCGGAAAATGTTCCCGGCGAGGATGCGTTCCGAGCGGGTACTCTGACAATAACACCCCGTGTCCGGCGATCCGGTGGGCGAGGTCGTGGTTGTGAGCGGGATACACCCTGTCGATGCCATGACCGAGGACGCCGATCGTTTTCGCGTTTGCATCGAGCGCGCCCTTGTGCGCTGCGGTATCGATGCCCTGGGCCAGGCCGCTGACGATGCAGAAGCCCGCCCCGCCAAGGTGTCTCGCGAACTCGTACGCATTCAGCATGCCGCCGCGGGTGGGGTTGCGGCTGCCGACGATCGCAAGTGCCGGCAGGTGCAGGGTCTCTCGTTCGCCGCGCACGTAAAGTAACGTGGGCGCGTCCGGGATCTGGCTGAACAATTCCGGCCAGAACTCCGACTGCGGATGAACGATGTGATTTTCGGCTTGCGAAAGCCATTCGAGGTCCGCCTCGATAGCGGCCTCATCCGGGTTCCGGATGGCTTTCTGTGCCGCCTCTGCGAGCCCGCTTCGCTGCAGCTCGCGGGCGGTAAGCCTTGCGACGCCCTCGGCGGTGCCGTGCAGGTCGAGCAGCTCCCGCAGCAGAGGGGCGGCAATGCCTGCTTTCGCAAGGACGAACCACGCCCGCCCAAAATCAGCCATCGGGATTGTTCATTGGTGGTCGCTAAAACGAAATAAAAAGGGCCGGCGTCCTTGCGCGGACGCCGACCCTTCGATATTCGGATCAGCGCGGGTTGCGAACGGCGTCGAGGACGTGGATGTCGCTGGTAGCCTCCATGACAAGTGCGTAGCCGATGCGATCATATACTTTAAATACCATGACTGTACCGGCTTCTTCATCCGGCAGCTTTACTTTCTCGCCGCTGAACATCGAGGCGCCGGCAAAACGATCCTTGACGACCTCGCCTTCCTGGAACACTGTCAGCACGTCACCCGGCGCCAGCCCGTCGCGGGCGCCGCGGTTCAGCACGACGGTCTGGTACTGGCCGATCAGGTACAGACCATCTACTACCGAAATGATGCGCCCATCAATCTCGGTATCCGGCGACTTCGGGAAGAAATTGAGCGGGATGTCCACGGTTTCAGGCAGGAGCCTGTCGCCGCGAAGCGCCTCGCGGTTGGTCTCCGTCAGCGCCACGGTCGCCGGGTCGCCGCCCCGAGATAAAGCGCCCTCGCCGACATAGATGCCCTGGAATCCGACAACGTTGTTGTCGTCAGGGTCGATCAGTTCTTCGCCGACGTGCACGAGACTGTAGCGCGTGCCGGGCTGCGCAGGCTCGCCGCCCCGAACATAGATATCGTTGCCGGCTGCAGCGATCAGGTGGTTCTCCCGAACTGCCAGCACGTACGGCAACTGCTCGATCTGGTTCTTTTCGAGTACCAGCCCTTTCGAGAGAAACGCAGCGATCTGTTCATAGGGAATGCTGCGGACCGACTCGTCGAGCGGTGTTATCCGGGCCTGTGGCGAAAGCCGGTAGGAGGAACCGCGAACGGCCATGATCCTGGTTTCACCGTCGATGGTCACGAGCGCCAGCACATCGCCCGGGTAGATGAGGTGCGGATTTGCGATCTCCGGGTTGACATGCCAGATTTCGGGCCAATACCAGGGATCCCGCAGGAACGTCGATGCTATGTCCCACAGCGTGTCGCCGGGCTGGACGACGTATTCGTCCGGGTGCCCTTCCGCGAGCGGTATCCGGCTGCCGGTTTGTTCCACGACCTGCGGAGTGTAGGTCGGTGCTGGGGTGGTGCGGGCAGACGCGCCAGGGTCTATGGATGCCGAGTCGCTCACGGTGCCGGCGGAGCGCGTCACCGTCGCCGCTGGCCGCGTCGAGCGGTCGTCGTCGTTGGAGAACGGATTCAGGGAGCATGCAGCCAACGGCAACGCCATCGCGATAACGGTCAGTCGACGACTGAAAGTTAAGCATTTTTTGTCTGGGAACATAGTCGGCGATTGCTCCGTCAAAGTGGTCTGGCCTGCCTGTGGGCGAGCATTGTTGTAATATGTAGCCTCGAGGCCGCCCGGGATGCTAAACGCGTCACAATTCCGCTCGGCGGACGTGCCTGGCGGCTGGAAATTCAGGCGGCATTGTCCGCTATCTTATTCAATAAAGTCAAAAATTTAGCTTGATTTTATAGTAACTCACACGAGTTTTGGCACGAGACTTATGGCGTTGTTGCCCATTCTTGAGTTTCCCGACCCTCGCCTGCGAAAGAAGGCCTCGCCGGTCGCCCGCGTGGACGAGGCATTGGGGCGCCTCATCGACGACATGTTCGAGACCATGTACGCCGCCCCGGGTATTGGTCTGGCGGCAACGCAGGTCGACGTGCACCAGCGCCTGCTGGTCGCCGACGTTTCGACGGAGAAGAACGCGCGGCACGTACTGATCAACCCCGAAATCCTGCAAAAGGATGGCGTGGCCGTCACGGAAGAAGGCTGCCTGTCGGTGCCCGGCTATTACGAGGAAGTCGAGCGCGCGAACCATATAAAAGTGCGCTTCCTCGATCGACAGGGGGAGCCACGCGAGGAGGAGTTCGAAGGCCTGCTTGCGGTTTGCGTGCAGCACGAGATCGATCACCTGAACGGCAAGTTGTTTGTCGATTACCTGTCCGAGGCTAAACGCCAGCGCATTCGCAAGCGGCTGCTGAAAGAGCGCCGGCAGGCCATCCCCGAAGCAGTGGGAAGCTGAAGCACCGCATTCCCTACGATGCCTGACAACCTGGTTTTCGCCGGCACGCCTGGTTTCGCCCTGCCGTCATTGCGCGCGCTCGTGCAAATGGGAATGCCGCCGGTTTTCGTGCTGACGCAGCCGGATCGTCCCGCGGGCCGCGGGAGGAACCTGGCCGAGGGGCCGGTGAAGCGCTACGCCATCGAGCACGACCTGCCGGTGCGGCAGCCACAAGGACTGAAGGACCCGGCTTTGACGTCCGAGCTTCGGGAGTTGCAACCTGCCGCCATAATCGTCGCCGCTTACGGGCTTCTCTTTCCGCCGGAGCTTCTCGATTTGCCTGAACGCGGCTGCGTCAATATACATGCGTCGCTGTTGCCGAGGTGGCGCGGCGCGGCGCCGGTCCAGGCTGCGATCCTGCACGGGGACGCGGAGACGGGAATCAGCCTCATGCGCATGGCGAAGGGTCTCGACACCGGTCCTGTGTTCGCGCGGCAGGCGCTTGCCATAGGGACGGAGGAGAGCGCGGGATCGCTGCACGACCGGCTGGCCGAACTGGGAGGCGAGCTTTTGACGAGGTTTCTGCCGCAGATTCTCGACGGAAGCGTCGACGCCGTGCCGCAGGACGAGAGCCGCGCGACCTACGCTGGAAAAATCGACCGGGCGGCGGCGCGCCTTGATTGGCGCCTTGCGGCAACGGACGTGGAACGCCGTGTGCGGGCCTATAACCCCCGGCCCGGCGCGTGGTTCGTGCTCGACGAGGCGATAGTGAAATGCTGGCGCGCACAGGTGCTGCCCGGCTCGCCCTCCCGCCACGCCGCCCGCCCGGGTACCGTGCTGGCCGCCGGCCGCGAAGGTATCGACGTTGCCTGCGGTGAAGGCGTTATCCGGCTGCTCGAACTGCAGCGGGCGGGCCGGGGACGCGTCACGGCTTTCGAATTTGCCGATAGAAGGGTGGCACCCGGCACGCCGCTGCCGGCATGAACAAGACCGGGTCGGGCGCGGCGGTCCGGGCAGAGGCCGCCCGGGTGATTGACACAGTCGCCGTTCAGGGCCGCTCGCTGGACGTGGCGCTCTCGCAGGCGGACCGTCAGACGGACCCGCAGGACAGGGCGCTTCTGCACATGCTCTGCTACGGCACGCTTCGCAACCACTGGCGGCTCCGCTGGTTCATCGTCCAGTTGCTCGACAAACCGCTGAAGTCGCAAGACCGCATCGTCGAATCGCTCCTCGCGGTGGGCCTCTTTCAGCTCCTGGAAAGTCGGGTTCCCGATCATGCGGCCGTGTCACTGACCGTAGAGGCGACGCGACGCCTCCGCCGCCCGAAGTTCGCGCCGCTGGTAAATGCTGTCCTGCGGAACTTCCGGCGCATCGGTCTGGCGACCGTGGAGCCTGCGGAAGAGGAAGCGCGGTTCAACCATCCGGCCTGGCTGATCGAACGCCTGAAGCAGGATTGGCCGTCCCACTGGCGACAGATTGTCGACGCCAATAACGGCCGCGGGCCCATGTGGCTCAGAGTCAACGCGAAGAAAGTCTCGCGCCCGGATTACATGGAACGATTGCAGGGAGCGCAGGACCAGGGAGCCGGGCCGCCCGGGCAGCACGAGACGCTCGACGGGTTCCCGCAGGGCATCCGCCTGGAGGAGCCGAGGCCGGTCAGGGAATTGCCGGGCTTTGCGGATGGACTGGTATCAGTGCAGGATGCGGCGGCGCAGCTTGCCGCTCCGTGGTTGCTGGCCGAGGGAGGCATGAGAATCCTCGACGCCTGCGCCGCGCCGGGGGGCAAGGCGGCGCACTTGCTGGAGCTGGCGGGCCCGGGCGCTTCCCTGATGGCCATCGATGCGGATGCCGGCCGGATGTCCCGCGTCGGGGAGAATCTCGAACGCCTGGGACTGGTTGCGACACTTAAGGTGGCTGATGCATCCAGACCAGAGGGATGGTGGGATGGGGAGCTTTTCGACCGGATACTGATCGACGCGCCGTGCAGCGGCACGGGAGTCATCCGGCGCCATCCCGACATCAAGCTCCTGCGGCGGAACGCCGACATCGGCGTGAACGCGCGGCTCCAGCTCGATCTCCTGTCAGCACTTTGGCCGCTGCTGGCTCCGGGCGGCCGGCTTCTGTACGTCACCTGTTCGGTACTGTCCGCGGAAAACGACGAAGTTATTACCAGGTTCTTGCGTGAACAGCCGGGAGCGACCGAGGAACAGGTGTTGCCAAATTACAACATCCGCGATTTAATGCATCGCAGGGTGCGCGGCTTCCAGATCCTCCCCGGTGGGGCGGATCTGGACGGCTTCTATTTCGCATGCCTCGACAAAAAGGGCCGGACGACGGGATGAGCCGAATTCGAAAAGCAAACATTGCGGCGCTCGCGCTCGGGCTGCTGATCGGCTTTCCGCTTGTGCTGCTGGTGCACGCCCAGGATCGTCCCAGCCGAGAGGGTTATTTCGACGTTCGATCGGCCTCGACGTCGGTAGTCGAGAACGTGATCCATCTGGAGGCGCGCCTGCAACTCGTATTGAGTGACGAGGCACTTGCAGCGCTCGACAGCGGGGTGCCGCTGACCATCGAACTCAATCTCGAGGTGATTCGGGAGCGGCGCTTTCTGCCGGATGCGACTGACGCTGAACTGACACTGCGTTATGAACTCGAATACAGGCCGCTGAGCCAGCGCTACATCGTGAGGAACTTAAACAGCGGTAATCAGGACTCGTTTGCAACGCTGTACTCGTCGCTCAACAACCTTGGCCGCATCCAGAATCTCCCGGTGGTTGACGAAGCGATCCTGGAGCGGGACGCAGATTACAGGATGCGCCTGCAGGCGCTTTTGAGCACGCAACAGTATCCCGCGCCGCTAAGACTCCTGTTTTTCTGGCGCGATCAATGGCAGCTGAAGAGTGAGTGGTTCGAATGGTCGCTCGAACGCTGAAAAGGTTTCTTTACGTCGCGCTCGGCGCTACGGGCGTCGGGCTGGCGCTGTTCGCGTTCTACCTGCTGAGCCGCACCGCGCAGGACGCGGGACAGTTCGATGAGCTGCAAAACCTGATTCTTCTCGTGAACGTCGCAGGTGTGCTCGCCCTGCTCGCATTGCTGGTAGGCAATCTCTCGCGCCTCGTGCGCGACTACCGGGCGCACGTGCCCGGAGCCAAGCTGAAGGCACGGATGGTCGCGATGTTCGTCGGCCTCGCCGTGCTGCCGCTCCTGATCGTGTTCTACTTCGCGATGCAGTTCATCAATCGCGGCATCGATACCTGGTTCAACGTCGAGGTCGAAGCCGGGCTGGACGACGCGCTCGCCCTGAGCCAGGCATCGCTCGGAATGCAGATGCGCGATCACCTGAACACCACGATCCGGATCGCGCAACGCCTGAGCACCGCCGACGGCAGGGAACTCATTTTTGCGCTCGGGATGCTGCGCCGTGAAAGCGGCGCAAGCGAAATCACGGTCTTCGGCCGCAACGGGCGCATCATCGCAACGAGTTCCGACGAGCTGGCCGACAGTCTTCCGGAGCCTGCGAAGGAAGAAATGCTGATGCAGATTCAGCAGGACCGCCCCTACGTCAACCTCGATTCGGCGGAAGAAGGCGTCTATGAAATTCGCACGGCAGTCCGCTATGCGACGAACGGGCGGGACGGGCAGGAATTCGTCCGCGCGGTTTTTCCGGTCAACGAAAGGATGGGCCGCATGGCGTCGAACGTCGAGCGGTCCTACAGCGACTACAAACGCGCGGTGTACCTGCGTGAACCGCTCAAACGCACCATTTCGATCACGCTGACCGTAGTCCTGATGATATCGCTGCTTGCATCGGTGTACGGCGCCTTCTTTTTCTCACGTCGGCTGGTTGCCCCCATCCAGGACCTCGTTGCCGGAACGCGGGCCGTGGCGAAGGGCGACTTCGACACGCGCCTGCCGACTCCCTCGCGCGACGAGATCGGCTTCCTGATCAGTTCGTTCAATGACATGACGCAGAGACTCTCCGCGGCGCGCCGCCAGGCCAGCCTCAGCCAGGCGCAGGTCGAGGCCGAACGAGCCAATCTCGAGGTGATCCTGGCAAGGCTCTCGACGGGCGTCGTATCGCTGGAGTCGGACTTGAGAATTCGCACGGCGAACCAGGCGGCCGGCGCGATACTCAATGCGGATCTGGAGAACCGCGTCGGCGAGTACCTGCCCGATGTTGCGGCGGGCGAGCCGCTGCTGGAACAGTTCCTCGACGTTGCCAGGGCGCACATGAATGCCGGCGAGACGGAATGGCGCGAGCAGATCGTCTTGCGGGGCGAAGTCGGCCGACGTGTCCTCACCTGCGCCTGCACGACCCTGCCCGGCGACGACGATCACGCTCCCGGCTTCGTGGTGGTGTTCGACGATATCACCGCGCTGCTGCAGGCGCAGCGGGACGCGGCGTGGGGCGAAGTCGCGCGCAGACTGGCGCACGAGATCAAGAACCCGCTGACGCCGATACAGCTTTCGGCGGAGCGCTTGCGGCGCAAATACCTGCATACGATGTCGCGCGAGGAAGCCCAGATTCTCGACCGCGCGACGCATACGATCGTGCAGCAGGTCGAAGCCATGAAGGAAATGGTCAATGCATTCAGCAACTACGCGCGCGCCCCGGACATCGATATCAGCCCGTTCGACGCCGAGAAGCTGGCGCATGAAGTAGTGGACCTGTATCGGGCGCAGGAGAGCGGCATCGAAATCGAACTGCGTGCGAACCCTTCCCTGCCGAAGCTGGAGGCGGACATGGGCCGCGTCCGGCAGATACTGCACAACCTGATCCGCAATTCGATTGAAGCGCTTGAATCATCGAGCCATGGGCACATCCTCGTGTCGGTAACGCCGGAAAGCCTGAACGGCATCGAGGTGGTCGAGATCGTGGTAGCGGACAACGGTCCCGGATTCCAGACGGGGTCGGTGAGCCAGGTTTTCGATCCATACGTGACGACCAAGCCCCGCGGTACCGGGCTTGGGCTTGCAATCGTAAAGAAGCTGGTTGAAGAACACGCCGGCACGATAGAAGCGGAGAACCGCGAAGAAGGTGGCGCAATGATCCGGATTCAACTGCCTGTGAACGAGACGGCACGAGAAGCCATGACCGTACTGTTGCCGAGGCGCACAGAGAAACGGAGGGAAAGAGCATGAGCACAGCACACGTGCTGGTTGTGGACGACGAGGCCGATATCAGGGCTCTGATACAGGAAATACTCACCGACGAGAACTATCGCGTCACCGTCGCCGCCAACGCTGCGGAGGCGCGCAGCGCGCGCAAGGAGCACAAGTTCGACCTCGTCTTGCTCGACATCTGGATGCCGGATACCGACGGCATTTCGCTGCTGCGGGAGTGGTCGGAGCGTGGCGAACTTGATGCGCCGGTCGTCATCATGTCCGGGCACGGGACGGTCGACACGGCGGTCGAGGCAACCCGGCTCGGTGCGTTGGATTTCGTGGAAAAACCGCTTTCGATTGCGAAGCTGCTGCGTACCGTCGAACGCGGCCTCGAAAGCTCAAGGAGGCAGACAGGTTCGGCTCGCGGACTCCTGCCGTCCCTGCTGGCGCCGGTCGGGCGCAGCAAGCTGATGCAGGACCTGCGCGACAAGGTCCAGCAGTACGCGGGTCACGATTCGTCGGTGTTGCTGATCGGCGAACCCGGCACGGGCCGTGGAGCATTCGCGCGCTACATTCACGCGTTGAGCGGGCACGCGGAAGAGCCGCTCGAGATCCTGCTCTCCGCATCGCTGACCGAAACCAATGTTGAGCAACAACTGTTCGGCAGCGAGAGGGAAGGTGAGATCAGGCCAGGGTACTTCGAGCGTGCCGGAGAAGGGACGCTCCTGATCGAGGAACTTTCAGACCTCAACGATACGGCACAGAAGCTAATTCTGAGCGCGCTCGAACAACGACGGTTCTCTCGCGTCGGCGGCCGTGAGCAAATCGAGCTCCGTACGCGGATCCTGGCAACGGTGCGCGACGACTATGAAACCGCCATAGAGCGCGGCCAGCTCCGGCGTGAACTCGTGGCAAAACTGAATGTGCTGAACGTCCGGGTGCCGCCGCTACGTGAGTATGCGGAAGACGTGCCGGAGCTTCTCAATTACTACGTCGATAAGCTGGTGGATTCAGAGGGCTTGAAATTCCGGCGTTTCAGCGTGGCTGCACAGAATCGTCTTCGCAATTACCCGTGGCCCGACAACGTTCGCGAACTGAAAAACCTGGTCCGCAGGTTGCTTCTGACCGGAACCGGCGAGGAAATTGCGCTGGACGAGATCGAGCGGGAGCTGAGCGCAAGTTCGCAGACCGACGAGCCGCTGGTCAAGCAGGACCTGTTGTCGCTGCCGTTGCGCGAGGCGCGCGAGCAGTTCGAACGCGCCTACTTGCAGCAGCAGCTGGTGCTGTGCGACGGCAAGGTGGGAAAACTTGCGAAACGCGTCGGCATGGAGCGCACGCACCTCTATCGCAAGCTACGTTCGCTCGGGGTGGATTTCCGGACGGTGTCTACTGCCGACGACTGATATACGTGTGTTGGTCGCCCGCAAGGCGGGCTCCTACAGCCCACGTTCAGTACGGATCGCGCGCTGTAGGAGCCCGACCGCCATGGATGGCGGGAGGGCAGATCACGCAGGAGCGGTTATCTGCCGCCCCGCGGGCGACAACGACCTATTCGCTCCCGGCCAATTCCGGAGCGTGCTCCAGAAACGTCGGCCGGGTGTCGGGAAGTATCCGACCGTTATCGAGAAACCGAATGCCGGGCGTGCCAAAGTCTTCGTGGCTCAGGTCGCGTATCAGCCGCAGCGCGCGGCGGCTCCCGTCGCGAGTCGGTCCGCCCGGACGAATCTGCACGGTCGAGTAAATCTGGCCCTCGATGAACCGCCCCGCTTCGTCGAGCGTCACCTGGAGAATCGGCGCGATGCCGTTCACGCCGTCGACACTGATACCGTAGTACGTGGCGAAGTTACCCAAGCTGTAAGCGATCAGCCGGTCTTCGTAGCGCTCCATGGCGCGCACGACGTGCGGTCCGTGCCCAATCAGAAGGTCGGCGCCGGCATCCACCATTTTCCTTGCGAAGTACACGACGTCCCCGCGCGGCTCGCCGAAGTATTTCTCTTCGGCGAATGGCAGACGCGTGACGTCGTTTCCCTCTGCGCCACCATGGAACGACACAACGACGATGTCGTGGGTCGCGGCGTGGTCCATGACTATCCCGGCAGCCGCTTCGTAGTCATGCATCAGGTTCGACTTCTGCGTCACCGCAAACGCCAGCACGGCAACCCTGACGCCGTCCACGTCGAGGGTCGCGAAATCCCCTGCGCGTCCCGAATGCGCGATGCCGGCGTCATCCAGTATCCGCATGGTTTCCGATCTTCCCTCCTCGCCGAAGTCTCGCGAGTGGTTGTTGGCGAGGCTGAGCACGTCGAATCCTGCCTGGACGAAGTGTTCGACGTAGCGTGAGGGTGAACGAAACAGGAAACATGCGGCAGGGTTCGTGCATACCTTCCGCGGAGTTCCGCCGTCGAGCAGCACCCCTTCCAGGTTGCCGAAGGTGAGATCGGCGGCGGCAAGTACCGGCGCCACATCGAGGAGAAAGCCGGCCCCATCGTCGTCGGGGAGATGATTCTCAGGGTAGTCGGTGCCCAGCATCATGTCGCCGACGGAGGCGATGGTGAGTTCGCGAGGCGCTGGTTTTTCGGTGGCCGGGGGATGGTCCGGCGCGGACGCGGACGGCTCCGGCTCGGGGGACGGTTCGACAGGGACGTCCGGCACGCTGGCGCAGCCTGCGAGTAAACAAAGCAGCATCACGTGAACCGGCGTGGCCATCCCAAAGCTGCGCTGTTTCTTGATCATACAAGTCGGACAGTGCTTCATCGCCGTCATACTGGAAGAAGGTCCCTTGTGTGTCCAGTCGGTGGTCGCCCGCCCCGTGGGCGACCGATCCTCTCCCGGAGTCCTAAAGTTCCCCGCACGCCTGCCGATAGCCTATTAGCAAGTTCTATCCTGGAGACAAGCCAGCTATGCCGACGACGTCCCACGCGACCGCCTATGGTTTTGTCGAACGTCTTGCACAGGACCTCAAGGACGCGCGCTTCGAGCTGCCGGCATTTCCCGAGGCGGTGCTGCGCGTGCAGCGCGCGCTGCAGTCGCCCGATACGAGCGCCAACGACGTCGTCGCGATTCTGAGTTCCGATCCCGGGCTTGCTGCAAACGTGCTGCGAATAGCCAACTCGGCTGCATTCAGGCCGGCAAGCGGGGAGATCACCGACCTGAGGAATGCGGTCAGCCGGCTCGGCTTCAATATGGTACGCACTGTCGCCGTCGAGTTTGCAATGCGCCAACTGCGCCGCAGGGACATTCAGTCCGTAGTGGTACGCAGCGAGATCGAAGCGATCTGGCGCGACAGTCTGAAGGTTGCATCGCTCAGCTACGTGATCGCGAAGCATTACACGCGCGTCAACTCGGACCAGGCGCTGCTGACCGGGCTGTTGCACGCGCTGGGGAGACTTTACATCGTGATGCGCGCCGAGGAGATGACAGACGTCTCCACGGCGGGAATTCGTGAGGTAGCGGACGGATGGCAAGCAACGATCGGCAAGGCGATTCTCGAAAGCTGGGGTCTGCCGGAACCGCTGCAACACGCCGTGGAGCATCAGGATGACACCGAAACCGAGTTCGCCGGCGCGGACGAAACCGCCGGTCCCGGGGTCGCCGCAGGTGCAGTTTCCCTGACGGATGTGCTGGTCGCAGCCAAATGTCTGGTTGCCGGTGATGGCGCCCCCGAGGCCAGGGATGTTCCGGCGCTGGGCTGGCTCAACGCCATGAAAAACCAGGGCGCTGCCGCTGTGCTAGACGACCATGGTGAGGAGATCCAATCGCTGCGGGCGTCCCTCGGCGAGTGACCCGGTTCGTCAGTCGCCGAGTCTGATCCTGAGCACGTCGATACCGGCTTCACGCAGGCGGCTCCTGACGACATTGAGTTGTTCGAGGTCTTCTATCGGGCCTATGCGAACACGGTGGTAAGTCTTGTCGTCGATCGTGACGCGCTGGATCGTCGACTCGATCCCCTGTAGTGCGAGCTGTGCCCGGCGGCGATCGGCATCGGCGTGCTGCGTGAATGAACCTGCCTGGAGAACGTAGACTCCGGGTTGCACCACGGCTTTCGCAGCAATATCGGTGCTGACGTCCGGTTCCTGCTCGGGGATGATCACCTCGAAGTTCGGCAGCATGTTGTAGAAGTCGAAGCGCGGTTTCGTCGGCTCCTCACCGGCCGTCGACGGGATGTCCACCTGCGGCGGCGCCGCTTCCTGCGGGGCGGGTTCCATGCCCGCCGCCTCGCGCGCCACCGGCTGCGGCGGCACTCGGGCGTCGCGTCCGTTCACATAAATGGCAACGGCCACGGACAAGCCGATTGCCAGCCCGAACAGCATCCATGCCCAGCCTGGAAACTCGCTCCCGTCGGTCCTGTTCTTCCTTCCTTTCTTCGCCATGTCGCCGTTACATCGAGTCGGGCGCCGAAACGCCGAGTATTCTGAGGCCGCCGGCGATCACCGTCTGCGTCGCCGCAATCAGCGCGAGCCGTGCGTTACGCAATTCGGCATCGTCGACGATGAACGTGTGTGCGTTGTAGTAGGTATGGAAATCGTTCGCAAGGTCCCGCAGATAATGCACCATGTGATGCGGCGCCCTGTTCTCGGCCGCCAGCTCGACGATTTCCGGGTATCGGCTCACTGTACTCATCAACGTCTTCTCGTGTGCCTTCTGCAGCCGGCCGAGGTTTGCAATGCCCGACTTCTGATCCGACGATAGTCCTTTTTCGCCAAGTTGGCGGAATACGCTGGCGACGCGCGCGTGCGCGTACTGGATGTAATAGACCGGGTTGTCGTTGGACCGGCTC
>Ga0268386_10001051_pt1 | contig 18647 bp, 11 predicted proteins | sample RVTome_15_FD_200260 | JGI IMG/M metagenome (GOLD analysis project Ga0268386, IMG submission 200260) | Soil microbial communities from uranium-contaminated site in the Upper Colorado River Basin, Wyoming, United States - RVT150D86... ...
GCGATCAGGACGAAGCCCTTGAGTTCTATGTCGACAAGCTCGGATTCCGCGTCCACACCGACGCGCGCAACGGCGACTACCGCTGGCTAACGGTGCAGCACCCGGACCAGCCGTCCTTCGAGCTCGGCCTATTCACGAGTGGCCCATGACGCCGGCGACCATCGACGGGTTCCCGCCGGAGGTCCAGACTGCGAAACAGCATTGACCGGGGCAGCTCATCGATATGAGTTCTTAGAACGACTCGACGGTCATTTCAGTTACGGCCGTGCTGCCCTCGACGACACTGTCACGCAGACCCGGCGCCCTGCTCAGGATGTGATCTGCATAAAAGCGTGCCGTGGCGATCTTGGCACGCATGAACTCGACATCGATCCCATCGGCGAGCCGTCGCTCGGCGATCAGCAGCGTGCGCGCCATCTGCCAGCCGGCGACGAGATTGCCGCCGAGCAACAGGTACGGGACCGAGCCTGCGAACACCGCGTTGGGATCCTTGTCGAACTCACTGACGACGAACTCGACCACGTCCAGAAATGCGACGCGCGCCGCCGCGAGCCGACCGGCGATCGCGAGCGCGGCCGCACCTCCCTGCTGCACGAGACCGGCCTCTGTGGACTCGATCTCATGCGCGATCCTCCTTGCCATTCGGCCGCCATCGCGCAGCGTCTTGCGCCCGACGAGGTCGTTGGCCTGGATCGCCGTCGTGCCTTCGTAGATCGTCAGGATCCTCGCATCCCTAAGGAATTGCGCGGCACCGGTTTCCTCGCTGAAACCGACGCCTCCATGCACTTGTATCCCCAGGCTCGCCACTTCGAGACTCATCTCGGTCGCGTAGCCTTTGTGCAGCGGTACGAGGAACTCGTAGAGAGCCTGGTTGCGCTGGCGCGTTGCGGCATCCGGATGGGCATACGCCGTGTCGTGAGCCGCCGCCGCGACGGCGGCCACTGCCCGGCAGCCCTGGGTCAGCGCGCGCATCGTCATCAGCATGCGCTTCACATCGGGATGGTGGATGATTGGGGCGGCTCGCGGGGACGAGCCGTCGACAGGCCTCGACTGCACGCGTTCTTTCGCATAAGAGACGGCCTTCTGGTAAGCGCGCTCGGCGATCGCAATGCCCTGCACGCCGACTGCGTAGCGCGCCGCGTTCATCATGATGAACATGTACTCGAGGCCACGGTTCTCCTCACCCACGAGGTGGCCGACCGCTCCACCGTGGTCCCCGTATTGCAGCACAGCCGTGGGGCTCGCTTTGATCCCGAGCTTGTGCTCGATCGACACGCAATGTACGTCGTTACGGCTCCCGTCATCGAGCACCTTCGACACGATGAAGAGCGAGATGCCCTTGACACCCTCGGGCGCGCCGGCGACGCGTGCGAGCACGAGGTGCACGATGTTATCGGTCAGGTCGTGCTCGCCGTACGTGATGAAGATCTTGGTGCCGAAGATCCGATAGCTCCCATCGGCTTGCGGCTCGGCACGCGTGCGCACGAGCGCGAGGTCGCTGCCGGCCTGGGGCTCGGTCAGGTTCATCGTGCCGGTCCATTCGCCCGACACCATCTGCGGCAGGTATGCGGCCTGTTGCGCGGCGGACCCGGCCGTCAGCAGTGCCTCGATCGCGCCATCCGTGAGTAACGGCGCGAGCGCAAAACTCATATTTGCACTGTTGATGATTTCCGTGCAGCAGGCGCTCAGGACCTTTGGCAGTCCCTGGCCGCCGAACTCAGGTGGATGCTGCAGTCGCGGCCAGCCGCCTTCGACGTACTGACGATAGGCCTCCTTGAAGCCGGGTGTCGTCGTGACTTTGCCGTCCTGGCACCACGACGGGGTCCTGTCGCCGGCTTGGTTGAGCGGCGCGATTACGCCCTCGTTGAAGCGCGCGCACTCCTCGAGCAGCGCCTCGGCGGTTTCGAACCCTGCGTCTTCGTACCCGGGCAGCGCCGCTACGGCATCGATGTCCGCAAGTTCCTTCAGCACGAACAACATGTCTTTGACGGGAGCGCGATAGCTCATCTCAAAACCTCCAAGCATCATTTCATGTGGACATATTCGCCCGGCGCCGGACACAACGGTCGGTAGCTGCGCGAGCCGGGTCTCGCGGGCGCGTCGACCAGCTCGCCCGATCGTTGCCGGATCCAGTTGCGCCAATGCGGCCACCAGCTGCCTGCAGTGCGATGGGCCTGCGCGCGGCGCGCCCAGTCATCCGCATCCTCGACGCTGGCCGACGCCGCGAGGAAATACGCCTTGGGTGCGCCCGGTGGATTGATCAGGCTCTGCAGGTGCCCGGCATTCGCGAGCACGAAAGTGGCTTCCGGCCCGAAGAGCCGGGCCGTGCCATAACACGCGCGCCAGGGCGTGATGTGATCCGTGACGCCGCCGATCACATATGCGCCGGCCTTGACCCTGCCGAGGTCGATGGGCAGCCCGCCGACCTTCATGCAGCCGGCGTTGGCGTAAGGATTGGTTTCGAGTAGTTCGAGCAGGTCGCAGTGGAACTGCCCGGGCAGGCGAGTCGTGTCGCTGTTCCAGAACAGTATGTCGAACGCCGGTGGCTTGTTGCCGAGGAGATAGTTGTTGACCCAGTAGTTCCAGATCAGATCGTTCGGGCGCAGCCACGCGAACATACGCGCCATCTCCTCGCCGCTGACGAGCCCGCGACGTCGCGAGCGGGCTTTGGCAGCCCGGATCGCCTGTGGCGTGTTGAAGAGACCCAGCGTCGAATCGTTCAGTGCCGCCTCGGTATCGAGGGCGCACACGGCCCAGGTGGTATTGACGACCTTGGGCTCGTTTTTCGCGGCGAGCCAGCCGAGGTATGCGGCGAGCGTCATGCCACCCGAGCAGGTGCCCCACATGTTGACGTCGGGACTGCGCGTGATCGCGCGGGCGGCATCGACGGCTTCATCGAGCGCCTGCACATACTGCTCGACACCCCAGTGACTATGTTCGAGCGTGGGATTGCGCCAGCTCACGACGAACAATTGCACACCCGAGTCCACCGCCCATCTGGCCAGGCTCTTCTCGGGAGCAAGGTCGATCGCGTAGAACTTGTTGACCCGCGGCGGCGACATGACGAGCGGACGCACGTGCACCCGGGCCGTGCTCGCAGCGTACTGGATGAGCTCGAACATCTCGCTGCGATGGACGACCTGACCCGGAGTAGTCGCGACGTTCTCGCCGAGCTTGAAGGGCATGGTATCCACCTGCTGTGGCAGCATCTGGTTGTGCAGCAGGTCGTGCACGAGGTGCTTGAGTCCCGCGATCAGGTGTGCGCCCCCGGTGTCGATGATCTTGCGCGCGGCCGCGGGGTTGCCGAGCAGCCAGTTGCTGGGCGCGAATGCATCGGTCACGAGTGAGGCGAAGAAATGCGCACGGCCCTTGTCACGCGCCGTGAGCGACGAATCCTCGATGAAGTCGCAGAGAGTTTGCTCGGTGACTCGGTGGGCCTGCATGAGGCGCCGATACAGGAAGTTCGACTGCCAGGCCGGATCGGCGAAGCGCCGGTCCCTCGGGTCTGGCATTACGTCGGAAGCGCCGCGCGCCACCTTCTGCAACTTGCGTAGATAGGCGCCGATATGCTTTGTCGTCGCCGGCGGTGAGGTCACCGTGGCTTCGAGCAGCGAGCCGCCAGCCGTCAGCACGTCCTTGCCGCGAATGCCAATCAGCGGATTGAACGTCAAAGTGTTCTCGGCCGCGTCGAGGACGAGATTGGCGAGTTGCCCGCCAGCATCCACCGCGCGTCGACCGATTCGTGCTCCGGCGCTGCCAGTGGTTCGTTTTCGAGAGGCTTCTCTGACCGAAGTCATACCGCGTGTCTCCGGGGTCGGGGCATGTCGAGGAATTCTTCGATCGCGCGAGCCGACTTCTCAGGACGCGTCAGCAGGAACAGGTGTCCGCAGTCGAGCACCTTGAGCTCCGCGTTCCGGATCAACCGGCACATCAGGCGCGCATTTGGGAGCGGCACGAGCGGGTCGTCAGCACCGGCCATGACCAGCGTTTGGCTGCGGGAGATGGTGCAGCCAGTGGATGCTCGTCCAGCCGGCGGCTGCGGCGAGCTGCAGGTAATAGCCCTGCCATGACTGCCAGCGGATGTGCCGGAACACCGCGGCGGCGAGCGCGGGATCGCGCCGGAAATCGCCGCCATAGATCTCGCCCGAGACACGGAGTGCGTACTCGCGGCTCATGAGTCGTTTGGGCGTTGCCATCTTCAGCAATACGCCGGGACGGGCGGGCACCATCACACAGCCCGGTGCGGTGGCGCACAGGATCAGGCGCCGGCACTGCTCCCCCTCGCTGCGTGCAAACTGCTGCGCGGCCGCGCCGCCCCACGAAACTCCGAGTACATCGCAGCGCCGATGCCCGTACGACTGGAGCACGCCGGCGGCCAGGCGGGCGAGGTCGCTCAGGCGGTAGGGCCGGCGCGGCAGAGGTGAGTGGCCCACCCCCGGGACGTCGAACGTGATCAGTTCGCGGCGCGGCATCGAGCGCGCCAGGGGTTCTACGAGTTCGATGTTGCCGCCGATGCCGTTGAACGCGAGCAGCGGCACACCGCGACCCGACCCCGCCTGGCGGCCGACGCGCAACTGCTGTGTGCCGATCCGCACCATGGCGATCGACAGCGCTCGCGGCGGCCCGGGTGTGGGTTTCGGCTTTGCGGCCATCGAGACGAACCTCGCTCTGACCCGTTGGGCGGGGTCACCCGGACTATGGAAGATCCTCGCCGAACGGTCGCCTAACGAAAGTTGTGTCTGCCCAGGTTACGGTCGCGGCGTCGGCGGAATGCTGGGGTAGCATGGGTGCCGAGCCAGGCTGTCACCGCGATGACGAGCGAGCGCCTCGACGCACCGATCCTCGAAGGCAAGCTGTATCCCTCCTTCGGAACGGCTCGGCCGCTGGCGCGTCCGAGGCTCGACTGCTGCGGTGACGTGCTGGATGGCACCTACCCCGTCGTGCTCGTCGTGGCCCCGGCCGGCTACGGCAAGTCGACGCTGATGGCGAGCTGGCACGCCGCTCTGATCGAGCGTGGGGTTCCTTGCGCCTGGCTTTCACTCGACGCAGACGATGAGGACACCGTGCGCTGCATCCGGCACCTCGTGGCCGCGTTGCAGAAGGCGGACGGGCGCATCGGCACGGCTGTTGTCGGACACCTTGGCGGCGACCTGCCGAGCGGTGCGAAGCCATTGCTCGAGACACTGGCCGGTGATCTCGCAGGTATCGAGCACCGCATCGTCCTGTTTCTCGACGATCTGCACTTCATCGCGGAGCCGGAAGTGCTCGAAATCGTCGACTGGCTCGTCAACTACGCGCCGCGGACCGTTCAGTTCGTGATCGGCAGTCGCGAAGAGCCGCGCCTGCGGCTGAGCGGTCTTCGTGTACGCCGGCAGCTATTCGAGGTTGACATCGGACAGCTGCAATTCAGCACCGAGGAAGTCGCGCAGTTCTACCGCAGCCGCCTCGGACGGGACATGGCACCCGGGCATCTCGAGCAACTGCGGCGCAAGACCGAAGGATGGCCGGCCGCACTCGAGCTCGCCGCGCTCGTGCTCGAAGGTGACACGGATCAGCCAGCGTTCATCCGGCGGTTCGCAGGCACCGACCGAGGGCTCGTCGACTATCTCGGCGAAGCGGTTCTGTCGCGGCTCGACCAACACTTGCGCAGATTCGTGTTCCGCATAGCGATGTTCGACCGTGTCTGCGCACCGCTCCTGCAGGCGCTTGGCGAATTCGACGACGCCGAAGAGCTCCTGGCTGCGCTGCGTGTCCGTAACCTCTTCCTGATTCCGCTCGATCGCTCCGGGATGTGGGTGCGCTTTCATCACCTCGTGGGGGAGTTCTTTCGCGAGCAATTCCGGCGCAGCGCTCCGGCACAAGCCCGGGAATGTCTGATCCGAGGGGCCGGATGGCTTCATGCCCAGGGGTGCATCGAGGACGCTGTCAATTGTGCGACCCGGGCGGAGGACTGGGAGCAGGCGACGCAGTGGGTCGCCGAATGCGTCGAAGAGTTCGCTTCGAGACGAGGCTACCACCACACGATCCTGCGGTGGATGAATGCGCTGCCCGAGCAATGGGTCGATCGCTATCCGGTCATCCGTATCCAATTTGCCTTCTCACTGTCGTTCTACCCTCATGAACAGGAATACGAGGCTCAGGTCCACCGCTTGCAGCGACAGCTCCAGAGCCTCGAGTCAGAGCCGCAAGCGGATCCGCATCTGATCGACGAGTTGCGCTGCGCCATCGAGCTGCAGGCTGCTCTATCGCTCGCGCTGCGCGACGAGGGAGCGCGTGGCGGTGAGCTCGCCGCCGCGTGGCTCGCGCGGTGGCGCGAGGCGCCGTTGCTGCGCAAAGGCGTGATGGGCAACGTACTCGCATTCGGGCACAAGACAGTCGGCGAGATCGACAAGGGACTCGCAACCCTCGCCGAGACGCGTCGCTGGCTCGCGCGGTGCGAGGGCTACTACTCGCTCGCCTGGACGGATTTCCTCGAGGCGCTCCTCTATCTGAAGCGCGGTAGCTATTTCAAGGCCAGGTGCACGTGCGTGAACGGGCTCGAGCTCATCGAGCGCAAGCTCAACGGCCACCCGACCCACGCGAGCCTCCTGCACACGTTGCTGGCAGGCATCGCTTATGAGTTCGACGAGATCGGTCCGGCCGTCGAACATCTGGAGCATGCAATGAGCAGCGTAGACGAGTACGGTCCCGCCGACGCCGTGATCGTCGCCTACCTGACCAGAGCGCGGCTGCAGCGCTTGCGTCACGACGAAGAGAGCGCGCTCGCGATCTTGCGCGAGGGCCAGGAGCTTGCGCAACGACGTCGACTCGAACGTGTGGCTGTTACGCTCGCGGCCGAGGAGTGCAATGGCCTCGCTCGCGCGGGCCGCTACGATGAGGCGCGCGTCGTTGCGACGCGGTTCGGCTTCAATGACCTGCGCGCTGGCAGTGCTCGTTCGGGACTGGCCGCTGACAAGGCTCTGCGAGCCGCTTCGCGCTATTTGTTGCGACGATCGCCGCGACCTGTCATCGAAGCGCTGACCAGCGCGATTACAGACAGCGACACGCGCGATCTGGCGCACCGCGCCGTCGAGCTGCGGCTGCTTCGAGCGCTTGCCTACCAGCAGGATGGCCAGCGGCGGAGCGCGGTCGATGACATGCAGACAGCGCTTGCCATCGCAGCTCCGCGGCGCTATCTGCGCGTGTTCCTCGACGAAGCCGCGGACCTGCGTTGCCTGATCGACGAGCTGGATTCGGAACGGCTCCGCGACTCCGACGCGGCTCCGCTCGCGCGCCGGCTGCAGCAGTTGATGCGATCCGCGCGCGACTCGCGTGCTGTGGAGCGCCGCGATTCGGCAGCCGTCGTGGAAGCTCTGACGCGGCGCGAACTCGCGATACTAGGGCGTCTTGAGTCAGGTCTTACCAACAGGGAGATCGCCGAGGCGATCTTCATCTCGGAGGGCACGCTCAAATGGCATCTCCACAACGTCTACGGCAAGTTGAACGTCAAGAACAGGTCGGGTGCCGTTCTTCGAGCCAGAACGCTAGGCGTGCTTTGAGACCATGTGTGTCCAGGGCTCGACCGGTTATTCTGTATGCAATCTCAACGGGCTCCGCTCAAAGGACTCCCGCGGAAACGTCCGACCCTGCACACTTCCTGGTCTGCACGCAGCGCAGTGCACAAAGACGTGACGGGGCATGAGCATCTGTATACCGGCTGAGACGAAGGTCGGGGTATCCGCCTGCGTTCCGCGGCTGCATGCTTTTCTCACGCCCGACAGGACAACGGTGCCACACTAGCGAACGTGACCCCCCCGATTGATAGCCGTGTCATCGAACCGCTGTCGCCGCGCCTGCACGCGCTGGTAAGGTCGCTGTCGACGGACACGGACGCGTTGATCCGGCGCGTCGTCGAGATCATCAAGAACGCGATTCCTGACTACACTCTGTCCGCCTATCCGTCGATGCAGCAGGAGCTGTACGACTCGGTCGTGCTGCACCTCGCCATCTGGTATGACTGCCTGCTCGCGGCGGAGCCGCCCTCTGAAACGCAGCTGATCCCGGTCGAAGCAGCCGCCCGGCGGCGGGTTCATCAGGGCGTGTCGCTGGCCGGGATGCTGCGCGCGTTCCGGATTGGTTCGCGCGGCTTCTGGGTCGGGTTGCTCGAAGCGGCTGGCGATGACACCGAGCTGCACGACGAGCTGCTGTTCAAGCTCTCGCCCTACCTGTTGCACCACTTCGACGTGATCGCCCAGACCGTCTCGCAAGCGTATGTCGACGAGCAGTTCCAGCACGCACGCTGGCGTGATCGCCTGCGGTCGGAGCTCTGGAACGTGATCTCGGCGCGACCGGACGATGCCGAAGCGTTCCGCCGACACGCTGAAGCACTCGGGCTCGACGCGTGGTCGCCGCACTGCGCCGTCGTGTTGCGACTCGACGGTGCAACTGATTCCTACACGAAGGTCGAGAACGCGGTGACTCGGCTCGTCACGCGCATGGCGGAGCGCTGCGGTGTGCCCGTCGACGGAATCATGCGAGCGCTGCAGCGCGATCACCTGGTGCTGTGGTTGCCGGTCCTGCGTGGCGAAACGCTCGTGGACACCGATCGGCGGCTGGCAATCCAGGCCGGCGAACTTATCGGCCACAGCCAGATCACCGTCGGCGCCGGTGTCGGGCTGCCCGGTTCCGGTGCTCACGGCTGGCGGCTGTCGATGGTCCAGGCGTTCCGGGCCCTCGAATCGAGACCTCTTGGTGCGCAGGCCTGCGCGCATCGCTACTCCGAAATCCTGTTCGTCGACGTTGCAGCGGCTTCCGAGAACGTGCAGCGCTATCTCGATGCGATGATCGAGCGCCTGAGCGCCGAGCCACAGCTGCTCGAGACCCTCGAGGCCTACCTCGAGTTGCGCCAGCACCGCAAGGCAGTCGCCTGCAAGCTTAACGTGCACCCGAATACGCTTGACAACCGGCTGCAACGCATCGAGACCGTGCTGGCCGGCAGGTTCGACAACGTTTCGTGGCTCGCGATGCTGGATGCTGCGCTGCGTCTGCGGCGTCACGGGGCATAGTCGGATCGCCACAGCGCCGTTGGAGATACTCACACCGCAACGCATCGCATTCCCAATTCCTCCCCGCGCTTCGCGTGCATACGCTCCAACGAAGCTTCAAGTGTGGATTACCCGTAGTCGCGTGTTGGCACGCACAGGTCCGCATCGGAGGAGGAGGGAACATGCAAACGCACAGATCCGCCGCAAGTCGGGGGCTCGCCCCGAAATATGATCTCGCGATGAGCATTGGCCTGATCCTGGCCGGGGTTGCCGCTTCCGGCGCCGCCCGCTCCCAGGACGCACGGCCGGGTGCCTCTTCGGCACTGATCGAAGAAGTCACGGTCACGGCGCGCAAGCGCGAGGAGCTCGTCCAGGACGTGCCCCTGTCGGTCTCGGCCTTCAATTCCGATCAGATCGAAGCGCTGAAGGTCCGCGACCTGGAGGACCTCGCGGTCAGCCTGCCGAACGTGGCACTCGATGACATCGGTACAGTGCCCGGTACCGCCAATTTCTCCATTCGCGGCATCGGCATCAACAGTTCCATCCCCTCGATCGATCCCACGGTCGGCATCTTCGTCGACGGCGTCTACATGGGGAACAATCTCGGGGTCATTCTCGACACTTTCGATCTCGAGAACATCCAGGTGCTGCGCGGCCCGCAGGGCACGCTGTTCGGTCGCAACGTCACCGGCGGTGCAGTGCTGGTGACGACCAAGAAGCCGAGTGACGAGTTCGAGCTGTCGATCAAAGGGGCCGTAGATGGCAACCCGGATGGGAGCGGAGGTCTCAACAGCTACCTGATGGGTTCCGTGGGAGGCCCGTTAACGGACACACTGGCCGCCAAGATCAGCGTCTACAACAACACGGACGACGGCTGGTACGAGAACGAGTTCGACGGCGCCGACTTCGGTGAGGTCGATACGACGCTGATCCGACCGGTGCTGGTGTGGACCCCGACCGACGCCCTCGAAATGGTGTTCCGCTACGAATACACCGAGTCCGACGGGCAAGGCCCGGCGGCGCAGAGCCACACGAACGGGTTGGGCCTTCCCGGGAACCCTGTCAGTTTCGACCGCGATTCCCACGGGCTCTCGATCGATGAACGGGGCGTCGCCGATTACGAGGTCAATTTCCTGTCCTGGGAGACCAACTGGGACGTCGGTAACGGAACCCTGACAAACATCTTCGGTTGGCGGGACAGCGATCTGTTCAACCGCTCGGACATCGACGCGCAGCCGATACCCATGTTCCACGCTCTGATCAAGACGAAGTCCGAGCAGTTCAGCGACGAGCTGCGCTATACGGGCAGCTGGGACAAGTTCGACCTGACGACGGGCGTCTACTATCTGACCAACGACATCCAGTACTCGGAGCGACGCGAGCTCCTCGGTGCGCTGCTGATCGGCACACCGCGGGAAGGTGAGCCGTTCCTGACTCAGGACGGCGGCGGCGACTACCAGGTCGAGACGACCGCGGTGTTCGGTGAGATGGACTACAGACTTACAGACGCACTGTCACTGATCGCGGGCCTGCGCTTCACTCACGAGAAAAAGGAAGTTGACATTGCGTCGCTCCCGCGCAACGTCAACAGTCCCTGCGACGTCACGGCGGGCACGTGTCCCTACGACTTCAGCGATGACGAGAGCTGGGACGCCGTGTCGGGGCGACTTGGCTTCAAGTACGACACCTCCGATGAGAGCATGATCTATGCGACGATCTCGCGCGGTCAGCGCTCGGGCGGGTACAACCTGCGCAATACGGCGCTCGATACGGTCAACTTCGGACCGGGGCCGTTCGACGAGGAAGTCGTCGACAATCTTGAAGTCGGCTACAAGAGCGAGCTTGGTCGTGGCCGATTCAATGCGGCGGCCTTCTACACGATGATCGACGACATGCAGCGCGAGGTGAACCTGACCAGTGCGACCTCGGGCGTGGTGCAGGTCATCCGCAACACCGCGGACGCGAATATCCTGGGACTCGAGCTTGACGGAACCTTCGCGCTCGGCGAAAGCACCGTGGTGCTCGCATCGCTCGGCTGGATTGACGCTGAGTACGATACCGTCAGGTTCGACCTGAACGGCGATGGCGTCGTGAGTGCCGCGGACGAGGATCTCGAACTGCCGCGTGCTGCCGAGTGGACGTACAGCATCGGACTGACCCACGACATTGATATCGGCACCTGGGGCTACCTCACATCGCGCATCAACTACGCGTATCGGGACGATTCGTTCTACACCGACAACAACCTGGGTTACATCCTCGACCAGGAGATCCTCGATGTCGGCCTGGATTTCCACTCCGCCGGCGGCAGCTGGGTCGTGTCCCTGTACGGCAAGAACCTGCTCGATGACGTGAAGCATGGAGGTGACACGCAGCTGCCGGGCATGCTCGGACCAGTGCCCCTTGGCGGAACGTTCTCGCCACTCTCGAAGGGCACCGTGGTCGGTCTGGAGCTTCTCTACCGGTTGTAGAGATGACTCGAATCGCGGCTGTCACGGAATGTCGACGGCCGCGGTTCGCGCCCGCTGGAATCAGAGTCTGCACTCGTTGCATGCTGCGAGGATGCCGCCATGACGTCCGATGACGCCCCGAGCGCTTATGCCTACCCGCTTCTGATCAAACAACTCTGGCACGCGCCACTGCGGTACGCGGCCGCGCAGGAGATCGTGTGCGGCGAGCGCCGTCTCAGCTATCTCGAACTACATAGCCGTGTCGGCCGACTCGCAAGTGCGCTGACCGCCCTGGGTGTGCGGTTTGGCGACACCGTCGCCGTGATGGACTGGGACAGCCACCGTTACCTTGAGTCCTTCTACGCCGTGCCGATGATGGGCGCGGTCCTGCTGACCGTGAACGTGCGCCTCGCCCCCGAGCAGATTCTGTTCACGCTGAATCATGCCGGCGTCAGTGTGCTGCTCGTCAACGAGGACTTCCTGCCGCTGCTCGAGGAGATCCGGCCGCGGCTGCAAAGTATGCGGCGCATCGTCCTGATGAGCGAGCGAGCATCGAATCCCCGTGCAATGGCCCCGTTCGCCGGCGAGTACGAAACACTGCTCGCACAGGCGTCCCCGGAATTCCCGTTTCAGGACTTCGACGAGCGGACGCGCGCGACCACGTTCTACACGACCGGCACGACCGGCGAGCCGAAGGGTGTCTTTTTCAGTCATCGCCAGTTGGTGCTGCACACACTGGCCGGCATGGCCGCGCTCGCGAGTCCTGCCTCGGGGCAGCGCTTCCACCGCGGCGACGTTTATATGCCGCTGACGCCGATGTTCCACGTACATGCGTGGGGCATGCCGTACATCGCGCTGCAGCTCGGCGTGAAGCAAGTTTACGCGGGCCGCTACGAGCCTCAGCGGATACTCGAGCTGATGGAGCGCGAGGGCGTGACGTTTTCACATTGCGTGCCGACCGTGCTGCAGATGGTGCTCTCGACGCCGGGCTCGGATCAGGTGGATCTCTCGCGGTGGAAGGTCGTGATTGGTGGATCGGCGCTCGCCAGCGGGCTCGCGCGTGAAGCACGCGCCCGCGGCATCGACCTGTTCGGCGGCTACGGCATGTCCGAAACGTGCCCGATCCTGACGCTCGCGCAGCTCCATCCGCATCTCGGGGAACTCGATGAGCAGGAAGCGCTGAACTACCGCTGCCGGGCCGGCATGCCGGTGCCGCTCGTCGAGCTGCGCGCGGTTGACAGCGATTTGCGCGACGTACCCGCGGACGGATCTGAGAGCGGCGAGATCATCGTCCGCTCGCCGTGGCTCACGCAAGGCTACGTCGGCCGGCCGGAAGCCTCGGAGGAGCTATGGCGCAGCGGTTACCTTCACACCCAGGATGTCGGCTGTTTCGACCGCGGGTACCTCAAGATCAGCGACCGGATCAAGGACGTGATCAAGACGGGAGGGGAGTGGGTCTCGTCGGTTGCGATCGAGGACGTAATTTCGCGCCACCCGGCGGTTGCCGAGTGCGCCGTGATCGGTGTGAGCGACGCAACCTGGGGCGAGCGCCCGTTGGCGCTCGTCGTTGCGCGAGCGGGTCAGCCAATCGATGAGGCAGATATCAAGCGACTGGTCGGTGACTACGTCGAACGCGGTCTGCTGCCGCGCTATTCGGTTCCGAACCGGGTCCTCGCGGTCGAAGCGCTCGCCAAGACGAGCGTGGGCAAGCTGGACAAGAAGGTACTACGCGAGAGCTGCGCCTCGTGACGTCAATGAGTGGCAGCGTGGCAGCGCGCCCGTGCGTCAGTGAGTAACTGATGACCGCCAGAATCGTCGGGCCAGGAATGACGAGCGGCAGTGCCGAGGCGGCTGCAAAACCTAGCCAGGACTCCATCGTCATGTTGCTGTCACCGGAGGGTCGGATGCTCGAGTGTCGCGAGCATATCCTCTCGCGGGTGTAATGGCACATACCCCGATGCTTGCCAGTGCGCACATCCCCGAGACAGGCACTGCAGCTCAACGGCACGAGGTGTGGCGACGCGCAAAGCCCTATCCTGCCGAGCGCGGCTCGCTACCGGCCCTGTCGATTTCGACCGGCGTCACACGACGAGATGGTGTGTCGACTGGATGGCGGAGCAGGCCGGCGACGTCTGGCGCAAGCATGGCGCGCTCAGCACCCCAGCTCAAGGATGACGAGACCGTCGTGTTCGCATGGTTCGCAGACGAGTCGCGCGAGCGGGAGGAGCTCGTGACCTTCTGAGCTGCGTTGCAGCGCGACTCCGATGTCGGTATCGCTGCTCTTCCAATGCATCGATTGATCCGTCGGTGGGACGAACATTTTCAGTAGACCCGCCTGATCATCAGCGCCGCCCGCCGCTATCGTGTCGCCCTCGCAGTTGCCTGGTTCGTAGTGGTTCAGACACATCGTTCGTGGGTTCGCAGTACTCGTGATGGTGTTCGCAACACGATCTCGCTTGGCCGTAAGCGTCGCGATAGCAGCGATCTCTATCCTTGCCGGTCTCATCGCGCCGGCCCAGGGTCAGGGGAACTCTGCGACTCAGCGTTACAGGGATGAGCGGCTCACCGACGTGCGTATGCAGTTCGACAACGACATGTTTGCCGGGTCCGAAGAGGATCGTGATTACACGGGCAGCCTGGGAGTGACGCTCTCCGGCACCGCGGCTCGTGATACGTTCCTCTCGCTCGACCCGCTGCTCGCAACGATCGATCAAGTGGCGCAGCTGGGGTCGTCTGCATCGAGTATTCACGAGCGACGATCGGGCATGGTCGAGCACCCTCGCGATCGGCGTGCTCGGTCTGTCGTTGGCAGGGCGACTCCACGTGGAGTTTCGCTCCCGAGCTGACGGACTACATGCCTGCGCCCGTGCCCGTGGCGGTGCATCGTCGGCAGCGGGCGCTGTATGTTCACTTCGGTGTCCGCGTCAAGGCGCGCGCATATGACGCTTTCCTGCAAGGTCAGTTTCGTGAGAGCCACGTGCGTTACTCGACCGGTGAGATCGAGCCGCTGCTGGCGCACGCCTGGATCGGTCTGATCACTGACATCGCCGACAGAACGTAATTGAGCTACACCTTGAACTACCAAACGGCCGAGTTGCGCCATGGCGCTGCGGCGCACGGTACGTTCTGGGGCGGTGTCCAGCTTGCGTATGTCTTCTGATTTCACGCTCGCGCCGCGGAGCGCGAGCGCATCTACGTCGCAGAGGTGCGCTCGCTCGGCCATGACCTTTCCCCATCCGTGCGCGCGGCGTCGTGGCGTCTGCGCAGGGCTCAGTCCGGTCGGAGACATATACTTGACGTAGTCAACTAAAAGATCTAGCGTGCGATTCGTGCGAGGCTCTTGCGGGAATTCACACATGGACTCCGAGTCGGTCGCGTCTCTGCGACACTTCAATCGCTTCTACACGCGGCAGATCGGGGCGCTCGACGACGGCCTGCTCGGAACGCGATTCACGTTGACTCAGGCGCGCGTGCTTTTTGAGCTGGGGACGCGCAAAGTCTCCACGTTCAGCGAGATGAACGACGAGCTGCGGCTTGATCCTGGTTACTTGAGCCGGATCCTGCGGGATTTCGCGACACAGGGGCTCATTTCCCGCAGGAAGTCTGCGCAGGACGCGCGTCGTGTGCAGCTGTCGCTCACGGCCAAGGGAAAGCGGCGATTCGCAGCGCTGGACGACCGAGCTCGACAGGAGGCGTCGGCGGTGCTCGCACAGGTGCCTCCCGCGAAACGTACTCGCCTGCTGTCCGCGCTGGGTGATGTGCAGGATATCCTTTCGCAACGACCCGAGGTCTCGAGGTCCGGCTCCGTCCTCATCCGGAAGCACCGCGTCGGCGACGTGGGGTGGGCTATCGAGCGTCATGCGCTGCTCTATTTCGCGGAGTATCGATGGAACGAGGAGTTCGAGGCGCTGGTCGCAATGCTGTTCGCACGCTTTGCGAGCAAGCACGATGAGGCGCGCGAACGGTTCTGGGTGGCGGAGCTCGACGGTGAGCGCGTTGGATGCGTGTTCGTCGTGCGCAACGAGGAGAACCCTGCCGCGGCGCAGCTCCGGTGCCTGCTGGTCGAGCCACAAGCGCGTGGATTCGGGATTGGACGACGTCTCGTGGAAGAGTGCATCGCGTTTGCGAAGTCGGCTGGATACGCGCGGGTCGTACTGTGGACCAATGACGTGCTGGTGGTTGCCCGCCGGATCTACGAGGCCGCGGGGTTCAAGCTGATCAAGGAAGAGCCGCACCACAGCTTCGGGCACGACCTCGTCGGACAGGTCTGGTCACTGGAGTTGCGATAGCTTGAGAAACACGTGGTGAGCAGTCGTCGGCGTCGCCGCCCGCGATTGCGCGCGGCGACGCTCGAGGACGGCTACGGCTCCACCAGTGCTGGCTGCGCGCTGCGCGTCACGAACACCGGGCCGTGTGAACTTCCTATCCACTTCGATCCTTTTCCTTCACTACCGATCGCCCGCGGCCCCATGGCACTTTACTCACCGGTCGCTGCTACTGCCGCGGCGAGCGTGAGTTTGCCGCGCAATTCGATCCGTTCGGATGAGCGACCGACGAGCACTTCGAAGTCGCCCGGCTCGGCACGCCATTGTCTGGCCGAGGCGTCGTAATAGGAGAGGGCGCGGGCGTCGAGCGGCATCGCCAATCGCCTGCTCTCTCCGGGGCGAAGATTGACCTTCACGAACCCTTTCAGTTCCTTTGGCGGGCGCGGCACTCTTGCGTGCGTGTCGCCGATATAGACCTGCGCCACGTCGGCGCCCTCGCGGCTCCCGATGTTCTTCACGTCGAACGAGACTTCGTACCGAGGCGCGGAGCTGGACAAGGTGTCGTCCGTAACCGGCTTGACGGACAGATTGCTGTACTCGAACGTGGTGTAGGACATCCCATGCCCGAATGGGAAGAGCGGTCTCGTCTTGTTGCGTTCGTAACCGCGGTAGCCTACGAAGACGCCTTCATGGTACTCGACGCGTTTCGTGTACGCCGCCACCGGGTAGTAGCTCGCGTAGCTCGGGTTGTCCTGCCAGCGGCGCTCGAACGTCACCGGCAGCCGACCCGACGGGTTCACTTCGCCGAAGAGAACCTCGGCCAGCGCCGTGCCCCCCTCCTGCCCCGGATACCACGCCTGGATGAGCGCGCGAACGAGGTCGAGCCATCCACTCATGTCCACGCCTCCGCCCGAAGTCATCACCACGATGGTGTTCTTGTTGAGCGCAGCAACCTCCCGGATCAACTCGTCCTGTCCAGGAAGCAGCGTGAAGGTCCTGTCGGCGCCTTCGCCCTCAGCCTCGTGATCGAATCCGGCGGCGATCACGACCACATCGGCCGCCGAGGCAAACTGCTTCGCTTCCGCGTCAACCATCTGCCCGCGGCGCGCCAATCCGAGCCGCAATCTCCAGCCGACCCAGGTCGTGCGCCCGCGCTGCTCCAGCACGACTTTGTGTGGCCCGGCGTCGAGCGAAAGGGCCACTGAGCCGACGAGCGTCCTGTTTTCGATCCAGCTGTCGAGGACGAGTCTGTTATCCACGTATAGGCGGTAATTGCCGCCGTCCTCTCCTGTCGACTGCACGAAGACCTCGTGCATGCCCGGCGATTTCGGGACGTAATAGCCGGTCCAGCGCGACGACGCGGTCTGGTCCGGGAGGGCGGCGCGGGAGCCCGGCCCGAAGTTGATGCGCTGCTCGGTGCGCGTCACCGCCGGAGCGCCGGTCAGCTGATCGTTGCTGAAGTGTTCCGCGGTGAGGCCCGCCTTGCCCCCGGTCGCGTCCGTGAAGAAGCCAGTCGCCGCAGCCATCTCGCTGAATGACGGCACGCCACGGCTGTAGTGCACGCGACCCGACGCGCCCAGATAGTTGCTCAGGCCCTCGAGGAAACTGACGGCAACGAATGGCTCCACGCGGCCACTTCCGCCACCAACCGGAACTGCCGGGTAGGCAACGGGGCCGATAATGGCGACCGTCTTGATGCGACCCTTATCGAGTGGCAGCAGGTTGGCGTCGTTCTTCAGCAGCACCAGACTCTCGCGGGCGGCGTCGAGCGCCACTTGGCGGCCCTGCTGGTTGAAACGTGGAACGGAGTGATCCGTCTGGTCGCGGTCGAGCCAGCCGAAGCGCACGGCGGTGCGCAGGATGCGGCGCACCTTGTCGTCAATGATGGCGGCGGAGACTCTGCCCTGCTCGATCGCCCGCAAGAGATCCTTCCGATTCATGTGCGCGCCCGACGGCATCTCCAGATCCTGGCCCGCGTTGGCCGCCGCCACGCCGTCGTACGTCGCATTCCAGTCCGACATCATAATGCCGTCGAAGCCCCACTCGTCTTTCGCCACGTTCGTCAGCAGGAACCTGTTCTGCGACGAATGCTCGCCGTTCACCAGGTTATATGAACTCATGACGGCCCCGACGCGCGCCTCCTTGACCGCGGCTTCGAACGCCGGCAAGTAAATCTCGCGCATGGTGCGTTCGTCGATGATGGAGTCGGTCTTGTGCCGGTCGAACTCGGAATTGTTCGCGATGAAATGCTTGACGGTGGCGCTCACGTTCTGGGATTGCACGCCCTCGATGTATCCGACGGCCAGGCGCGAGGCGAGAAAGGGGTCTTCTCCGAAATACTCGAAGTTGCGCCCGTTCATCGGAGCACGGTAGATGTTGACGCCGGGACCGAGCAGAAAATGCACGCCTTTGGCGCGTGCGTCACGTCCGAGTTCCGTTCCGATGCGCCCGGCGAGCTGTGGGTTCCACGTCGCCGCGAGCGCAATGCCGCCGGCGAATGCCGTCCCCGGCCCGAAGTGGCGAACGCCCAGGGGACCGTCGGCCATCTTCATGCGGGGGATGCCGAGGTGTGGGAACCCGCGTATGTAGAAGGAATCGACGCCACCGAGGATGTCTGTCTTTTCCTCGAGCGTCATCCGCCGCAGGATGGATTCGACGCGGCGCTCTATTCCATGGGGGGACATCGTGGGCTCGTCGTGCGCCTGCGCCGAAGTGAAATTCGAGGCGAGAAAGCAGAGAGGCAGAATCGTCCAGGCAAGCTCTCGCATAAAGTTTGCCTACCGAGCTGGTGTGGCAGGAAGCAGCTCATCGAAAAGTGGCTTCGTCGGCACGACCGTTCGGCGATGCGCGTCTGCCACCTTGATGAGATCGGCTACCACTTCCGGATGAGCTGCGGCAATGTCACGGCG
>Ga0268386_10001052_pt1 | contig 18641 bp, 15 predicted proteins | sample RVTome_15_FD_200260 | JGI IMG/M metagenome (GOLD analysis project Ga0268386, IMG submission 200260) | Soil microbial communities from uranium-contaminated site in the Upper Colorado River Basin, Wyoming, United States - RVT150D86... ...
GACCGCGCCCGGCACAGGGGCGGGTGCAGCGAACCTCCAGGAAGCGACCATGACCTCGGACATCGACGAGATCCGGGCGCAGGCGCTGCTCGACGGCGCGCGCAACCGGCCGGTGCTCGATCGGTCCGAGCTCGCCGAGGTCCTGGTGCGGGTGAGCGCGCTCGTTCAGGAGGCGCCCGACGTCTCCGAGCTCGACGTGAACCCGCTGGTCATCACCGACGCGGGCCTCGTCGCGATCGACGCGCGCGTCGTGATCGGACAGGCGGGCTCCGCACGACGCTGACGGGCCGCGCTCGCCTGCGGGCCCGTCCTACGAGTCCTCTTCGCGGGGCTGCTGCTGAAGTGCGCGGTCGACGGCTCCGACCAGGCGGCTGATCTCGAAGGGCTTCGAGACCACCTCCACGGCCCCCATCGCCGCCGCGCTTGAGAGCAGCAGCTCCTTGGGCATCAGTCCTCCACCCGAGATCGCGATGATCGGAACCCCGGCCCGCATGGCTCTGAACGCGGAGATGACCTCGATGCCGTCCATGCCGGGCATGTTGATGTCCGTGATCACGAGATCGGTCGGTTCCTGTCCGAACATACGAAGCGCCTCACGCCCGTCTGGCGTGGCCACCACCTCGTGCCCCACGCGCTCCAGCATGCGGATCACCAGGCCGCGCACGGCGTCGTCGTCTTCGATCACCATTACCCGAGCCATCGACGTCTCCTACGGATAGGTCTCTGCTGCCCCCGGCGAGAACCGCCGAGCGTTTGACGACTCGACCGTGACACAAAAAGTATCGGCACGACCCCGCCCGCGCTTCAGCCGGGGCCCGCGCGCGAGCGCACGGGCGACTCGGACGCCACCGGCGTGACCGCCACCCGGGGGGGAGCGAATCCGTTCGACGCGAAGCGCTCGGGGTCCAGCCCCGCGGACTCCTGCCGATACTCACTCAGAAGGACCCCAATCGACTCCGTCAAAACGGCGACGCCAACGAATGTCCGTGAGCTCTACTCAACGTCACGTCACGGCGGTCCGTGACCTCCCGCACCTCGAGGAGGCGCTCACGCGCGCCCCCGACTCGCAGGAGGACATCGAGGCACGAAAGGACGCCAGACTCGCGCAGCATCTCCTCGCCGGGCGCACGGCCTCGGACGTCGGCCAGTGGATCGGGGCGGGCCTCTCGGTCTTCTTCTTCTGGACAGAGATCGCCACGTCCGCCCTCCTCGCTTGGTGGGCCGTGTTCACGCTTCTCGGGCTCCTCCGCTTCTCGTATCGGAAGCGGGCGATCGTCGTGCTCGACGACGCCGCGAGGATCACGGCCGCGCTCCGATGGGACATCACCGTCTCCGCGCTGGCGTGGGCCGCGCTGCCCTTCCTCCTGTGGAGCGCGTCGAACGTAGCCCTCGCGCTGCTGCTCGTCTGCTTCGCCGGCATGATCGCCGCCGCGACGTCAACGATGATCGCGGACACCCGGGCCTTCCGGCTCTTCTCCGCCATCCTCCACGGACCGCTGATCGCGGCGGTCGTCGCCGGCGGGCTCGACCGGGTCCACGTGTCGTTTCTCCTCATGATCGCCCTCTATGCGCCGTTCATGATCTGGGTGCACCGCCGCGCCCACGGGCTGCTGCGAAGCCAGATCGAGACGAACGAGCTGCTGCGGAACAGCGAGGGTGGCGCCAACCGACGCATGGACTTCCTGGACGCGCTGTTCTCGCACACGCCGACCAGCGTGGCCGTCTTCGATGAGTTCGGCCGTGTGGTGCACGGTAACCCGGCCTTCGAGCGCGTGGTCGGCCGGCCTGTCGACGAGCTGATGGGGTGTCGGGTCTCCGACCTGATCGAGGATCCCGACGCGGCGGCGGCGGCGACCACGTTCCTGCGCGCGCTCGAGCCCGGCCGCCGCGACACCATCGAGCTCGGCCTGGCCGCCGCGGACGGACGTCCGACCTGGATGCAGCTCTCCGGAACCAGGGCCGACAGCCACGCGTCCGGGCTGAGCATCGTCAGCGGGATCGACATCACGGACCAGGTCGAGACACGCGCGGCGCTCGAGGCGGCACGCAAGGAGGCGGAGGGCGCGGTGCGCTCCAAGTCCTCTTTCCTGGCGTCGATGAGCCACGAGATCCGAACGCCGATGAACGGGATCCTGGGCATGCTCGGCCTGCTCGCGGATACGCCCCTCACGGACGAGCAGCGGGAGTCCGTGGACGTCATCCAGAGGTCGGCCGACGCGCTCCTGCGTATCCTCAACGACATCCTGGACGTCTCGAAGATCGAAGCCGGTCAGCTCGACCTGGAGACCATAGGGTTCGACCTGCCGCAACTCGCGAGGGAAACCGCCCGGATGTTCACGCCGCTGGCGTGGTCCCGGTCGACCGAGGTGATGCTCGACATCGCTGAGCTGGAGCGCCCGTACGTGCTGGGCGACCCCATGCGAATCCGGCAGGTATTGAGCAATCTGCTCTCGAACGCGGTGAAGTTCACTGAGAACGGCGAGGTGATCCTCCGCGTACGACCCGGCGAGGACCGGGGCGGTCGACCCGATCCCACCCGCATCGCCTTCTCGGTCTCCGACACCGGAATCGGGATCCCCGAGGACAAGCACGAGAGGATCTTCGGCGAGTTCGAGCAGGCCGATCAGTCCACGACTCGGACGCACGGAGGAACCGGACTCGGGCTGACGATCTCCCGCCGGCTCGTGGCCCTGATGGGTGGTCAACTCACCCTTCGGTCGCGAGTCGGTGAAGGAAGCACCTTCTCGTTCGACATCCCGTTGCCCGCCGCGGAGAAGCGCGCTGCGGATCGCGATCCCGGCTCGGTCGACATCCAAGGCCTCCGGTTCCTGGTCGTCGACGACAGCGACGCAGCGCGTCGCATCGTGACGCAGGCCCTCGCGACCGAAGGCGCGCTGTTCGACGAGGCCCCGGACGCCGAGAGCGGGCTGCGCCTGCTCGGATCGGCGATCGAGACTCGCACGCCCTACGCGGCGGTGATCCTCGATCACCTGATGCCCGATCAGGACGGATTCGACTTCGCGAGGGCGGCGGCCAAGCATGGCGACGTTTCGGCCGCGCCGATTCTCATGCTGACGTCGTCGGCCGACAGCGCGCAGAGGGCCCAGGCGCGCGAGGTCGGGATCGGCGGCTACCTGGCCAAGCCGGTCTCACGCCCCTCTCTGGTGCGCGCCATCGGCGAGCTGCTCACGAACTCCGGACGCCGCGTCGGCGAGCGTCGTCTCGTCACGGACGCGACGCTCTCGAGACACGCCCCCCTGCGGATCCTGGTCGCCGAGGACAACACGGTGAACCAGCACGTCGCGAGGGCGATGCTGTCCAAGCGCGGGCACGACGTGGACATCGTAGGCAACGGCGCGCTGGCCGTCGAAATGGTCCTCGCGAAGCCCTACGACCTGGTCCTCATGGACATCCAGATGCCGGTGATGGACGGACACGACGCCGCCCGGCGAATCCGCAGCAACCCCCGCTTCGCGTCCTTGCCGATCGTGGCGGTGACCGCGCACGCGTTCGCGGAAGAGCGCACCCGCTGCAAGGAGTCGGGGATGAACGACTTCCTGGCCAAGCCGATCAAGCCGGCCGAGCTGTTCGCGGTCCTGGAGCGATGGGCGCCGTCGGGAGACGACGCCGAGCAGGCCCCACCAGACCCCGCCGTCGAGTCGTCGGCCGGGCCCTACACCGAGGAGAACACCATGACGCAGTCAAATGTCACCGTCGACGTCGAGGCGTTCCGCGCGATGATGCGCGACGCCGGCATCGAGCACATCGTGGACGCCACGCTCGAGCTCTACGCGCGGGAAACGCCGATCGTGCTCCAGCGCATCAGGGACGCGGTCGCCGCGAACGACGCCGACGACGTGCATTCCGCGGCGCATATGCTGAAGTCATCCTCGGCCAACATCCGCGCCGACCGCTTCGCCGAGCTGCTCCTCCAGCTCGAGACGGCCGGTCGTGCGGAGGACACCCGCGCGATCGCGGCGCTCCTGCCCGAGATCGAAGACGAGTACGCCGCCGTGATGCGGCAGATCACGGACACGGCGACGGTCTAGATCTCCGAGTCCGGACCGCGGCGCGCCGCTACGCCGGGTCGTCGGGGCGGACGGTGTGGTGGCTGGTCGTCGCCTGATACGCGGCCACCACGGCCAGCAGGCGCTCCTCTCCGAACGGCGGAGCCGCCAGCGTCGCTCCGTGGGGGATCCGTCGCGACGTGGTCGCGTCCGTTCCGAACCCGATCGGCATGCACATGACCGGAAGCCCGGTGCCGTCGAACGCCCCCGTGGAGGGGGTCAGGACGACGTCGCACTGGTTGAAGAGCTGACTCAGCATGCGGTCCAGTAGCAGATTACGCGCCTGCTGGACCTTCACGTAGGTGTCGGCGCTCTGGAGCATGCCGTTCAGGAAGCGAGGCAGCCTGTCGGCGAACAGGCGCACGTCCCGGCGGAGGTGGGGAATGAAGAACGCGGTCGGATCGCCGTGCGATCCGCCGAGCGCGCCGGACGTGAGCTCCTCCCACTGCTCGGGGAGCGTGACCTCCCCGACCACGTCGATCGAGGGGTTGCCCTCGAACGTCCGGATCAACGCCCGGCGCAGTGCCCCTTCCCGCTCGTCGTCTCCGGACAGATAGTCGGGCCATACGCCGATGCGCGTGGGCCACCGAACCGCGGGCCCGTCGCCCGGGAAGGACGTCGCGGCGAGGACGTAGCTCGGGGCCGGCGGAAGGCCGAGGGTGCGCGGGTCCAGCGGATCCGGCCGGGCCAGCACCTGCAGCAGGATGGCCGCGTCGAGGGCGTTGCGGGCCATGGTGCCCACGTGGTCACGCGTGTAGCTGAGCGGGATCACGCCGTGCAGGGAGATCCGGCCGAACGTCGGTTTTATGCAGGTCAGGCCCTGGGCGTTGCCGGGACCGATCACCGAGCCTCCGGTCTGAGTGCCGATACCGGCCACGGCGAGGCGGGCCGCCACCGCGGTTCCCGTGCCCGACGAAGACCCGGCCGGGCTGAGGCGCTCGTCGTCGGGCGACCAGGCGTTGCGCGTGGTCGGGATCGTGGTTCCGTACCGATGGGCGCGTCCGCCAGCGAGATTGCCCATCTGTGCCTTCCCCACGACCAGGCCGCCGGCCGCCCGCATCAGCGACACCGCGGTGGCGTCGTAGGCGGGCTGGAAGCCCTCGAACACCAGCGAGCCGCCCTCGGTGAGCAGGTCGGCGGTGTAGAAGTTGTCCTTCGGCGCGAGGCACACCCCCAGTAGCGGCGCGCCCGGCCCGTCGACCGGCGTGGCGCGTGCCCGGGCCAGTAGATCCTCCCGCGTGGGCCGCGCCGCGTACGCCTGATAGCGGTCGTCGAAGCGCTCGATCCGGTCCACATGCGCGTCGACGAGGTCGGTGGGAGAGACCGCGCCCGCCCGGAGGAGCGCGACGGTCTCGGAGATCGACAGCTCGGTCAGGTCGTCCACCGACTGGGGCCCGACGGCCACCTCCGGGATCCGAACCACCGGCGGCGTTTCGGACCGCGCGCCCACGGGTATGGGAATCAGGGTTCCGGCCGCCGCGGCCGAGGAGACCTGCGCCATGCGGCCCAGGAACCAGCGGCGCGTGACCGCGTCGTCCTGCGGCGGCGGTCCCTGGGAGGCGCCCGGGTTTCGGTGACCCGGAGACGAATGCCGCGTCGACGGCTGCCCGGCGCGGTCGACGTGGCGACCCCGGCTCACTCGCCCGTCCAGACGCTGAAGGGCGCCGGGAACGGCACCGGAAGATGAAACTGGGGGTCGATCTCGACGTCCGCCGCCGCTGCGTCCTCCCGCAGGATCGAGCGTGCGCTCTCGAGCAGCCGCTCCTGGTCCATCGGGGCGTCCGGATCCGACGCCGGGAGCACCGAAATGTCGACACCGAGCAGCGCGTACCGGGTCCGGATGTAGGTGTCGAGCTCGTCGTCGGTCGGGCCGGGAGCCGGCTCCTGGATGGGCATGGGCATTGGCCTCGGGTTATATACGCGTCGCGGGTCCGCCAACTTGGCGGCGGGTCGCGCGGTGCGCGAGCCCTGGAAGCTTCGGAGGCTCACGCGCCCCCCGGCGTGATCCGGAGCAACCGCGTGTCGTCGGTCGTCTCGGCGACCACGGTATCGACCGCCGCGGGGAGCAGGACCGTCCGGCCGGCCGGGACGAGCACGGGCTCGAACGGTACCGTGACCGGCTCCATGATCACGCCGCCCTCGATGACCATCCACACCTCGGCGCGCCCGAGACTCGCGTCCCGACGGCCGCCACGCGGGACGCTCCACTCGTCGATGGCGAAGTGGGGACACCGAACCAACCCGCGGGTCACGCGGCCCTCGGACTCGTCTCTCGAGTCCGGCTCGTGGGCCGAAGCGTCCAGCGGGCCGAAGGTCATCGACGCGAGCGCCTCCTCGACGTGCGTCTCGCGGTCGGCCCGATCCCAGTCGTACACCCTGAACGTGGTGTCCGAGGGCGTCTGCACCTCCGCGACCAGAACCCCCGCTCCGAGCGCATGGCACGTGCCGCTGGGCAGGTAGTGGGCCGCGCCCGGGACGGCGGGAACCGCCGTCAGCAGGTCGGGCACCGTCCCGTCCCGGATCGCGCGCTCGACGTGGGCGCGGGTGATGCCCGGCGACAGCCCCTTGTAGATGGCCGCGCCCGGGTCCGCCTGGACGACGTACCACGCCTCCGATTTGAGCCGGGCGCCCGGGTGCCGTGCGGCGTACGCGGGCGACGGGTGGACCTGGACCGACAGGTTGCGGCGTGCGTCGAGGTACTTCACGAGCAACGGGAAGCCGCCGTCGTCCGACCGCGCCGCGTCGCCGAGAACCTCCGCGCCGCGGGTGGCCATCAAATCGGTGAGCGTCGAGCCCGCGATCGGGCCGTTCGCGATCACCGACCGCGCAGGATCACCGCCTCCGCCCGACGTAGCCGTCGTCGCGAGGTCCGCCACCTCCCACGACTCCCCCCAGAGCACGTGCCCGTCACCGGGCAGGCTTCGCCCCATCCGCTCGAAGCGGCGACCGCCCCAGACCTTCTCCTTGTAGAGCGGCTCCAGCAGGAGCGGATAGAGCCCGCCGGACGCGCCGGGCCTCGGCGCGGGCGTCACCGTGCCCCGGACCCGCGCTGCCTCCTAGCGCCCCTCGATCCTGGTTCTGATGAGGTCGGCGGTCCGCTCGGAGCGCGCCGCCGCGATCTCCTCGGCCCACGCGAGCGACTGCGTGAGGTTCGAGAGGTCCACGCCGTTGATCGTCGCCTGACCGGACCGCACCCGCTCCTGCCAGCGGACGGAATTGATGTCGTCCAGCATCATGTTCAGCGTGATGCCGGGGCTGTCGTGCAACCCGTCGCTCGCATCGCCTTCCGAGGTCACGCCCAGCTCGCGCAGGACGTTCCGAGAGCCCGGCGGGGTGCGGTAGTACTCGCCGATGAAATGCGCCCGGGCGCCACCCTCGCCCCACTTGGCGTTGAGCGCGTTCGCGACGTTCTCCATGCCCGACTGGTTCCCGCCACTGTCGCCGATGAAGACGATGTTCTCGAACCCGTGTTGCTCCAGGCTCTCGGCCACGTCGGTCAGGACCATCTCGAACGTCTCCTGCCGCAGGCTGATCGTGCCGGGGCTCGTCATATGGCCCGACGGCGGCTCGATGCGGCCTTCGGGAACGAGCTCCATCACGGGCGCGCACAGCGCGTCCCCGAGGGCGCGCGCGATCCGGTCGCAGTTGGCGCGCAGCACGTAGTTGTGCTTGCCGGTCACGAGCCACGGACCGTTCGGCTCCACGCCGCCCGTGGAGATGATCGCCGTCGTCTTGCCCGCGGCGAGCGCGTCGCGGACGTCCATCCACGTCATCGCCTCGATCCGGACCGTATTGGCTTCGGGCAGCGGATTCGGCGTGTCCGAGCAGTTGTACGCGTTCTCGCGGCAGTCCCCGCCACCCATGGTCCGCGGGTCGGGCTCGGGGCGCGCGGCATTGCCTCCGCCTCCGCCTCCGCCTCCGCGCTGCTGGCGCATCGGAACGGGCGTGGTTCCGCCTTGCGCGATGGCGTCCCGGATGTAGCGCGCGGTATGGTCGGCGCGAAACGCGACGATCTCGCGGGCCCACTCGACGTTCTGGACACGATCCGCGATCGAGACTCCGTTGATCACGGCCTTGCCGGCCTTCACCCGTCCCTCGTAGCGGACCGAGAACGGGTCCGTGATGAACATGTTCAGCGAGATGATCGGATCGTCGTGGAGCCCGTCGTTCGCGGTCTGCTCCGGGAACCCGCGGAACTCCATGTACCGCCCGACGCTTCCGTAATCGTAGTACTCCTGGACGTGCGCGACGACGGTGCCGTCCCACATCGCGTTCAGCTTGTCTGCGACGGCCCGCTGCCCGCTCTGATTGCCCCCGCTGTCACCGATGAAGATGATGTTGCGGAACCCGTGCATCTTGAGGCTGTGCGCCACGTCGGTGAGCATCGCCTCGAAGCTCTCCTGGCGCAGGCTGATCGTGCCGGGGCTCGTCATGTGGCCGCTCGGCGGATCGATGCTGCCCTCGGGCACGAGCTTCACGATGGGCGCACACAGCGCGTCGCCGAGCCGGCGGGCGATCGCCTCGCAATTGGCGCGCAGGACGTAGTTGTGCTTGCCGGTGGCCAGCCAGGGCCCGTTCGGCTCGACGCCGCCCGTCGGGATGATCGCGGTCGTCTTACCGGCGTGAAGCGCGTCCCGGACGTCCATCCACGTCATCTCTTCGATCCACACCGTATGCGCGGTCGGCAGTGGATTGGGTGTATCGGCGCAGTTGTAGACGTTGTCCGCGCAATCGCCGCCCCCCATCGAGCGAGGATCGCGCTCTTGCTGAGCGGTGAGCGGGGCGGCCAGGACCAACGCCGATCCGAGAGCGAGAAGCATCTTCATGTTCAACTCCGAGAGACGAGAATGCCCACGAGTCTGAGGCCTGTTTCCGAAACACGCCAGGGGGGAGCGGCGTGGGCGCGGCCGGCCGTACCGACCGACCGTTGCCGACCGGGCCGGTAGCGCTCAGGTTGACGCTCATGCGCTACCCTGCCCCAGTGTTCGCTCTCGTCGCCCCGGTGCTCGCCGGGTGCGGAGGGGATTGGCCTGAGCCGACTCCGATCGCCACCGAAACGCTCCTCGCCGAGCACGAGGAATGGAGGGCGTATCGCGAAGGCCGCCTGGTGACACCCCCCGGCGGAGCCGTTCTCTGGATGGGTCTGTGGGATCTCCCACCGGGGTCGGTGTGGTTCGGATCCGGCGAGTCCCTCCCGATCAGACTGCCGGCCGAGGACGCTCCCCCTCTGGCCGGTACGCTCCGGCGCGAGGGCCAGACCGTCATGCTCGAGCCAGCACCCGGATCGAACATCCGTCTCCGGACCGGCGATCCCGCGGAGGGCGACGCGGTCGAACGAACCGTGACCGAGCCGACGATGCTCGAGAACGACCGCTCCGACGAGCCGACCACCGTCCTCGTGGGCTCCCTGGGGCTACGCGTACACTCGGAGCCCGGAACGGACCGTCTGTGGGTGCGCGCCTGGGACGAAGACTCCCCTCAGCGGGAGACGTTCCGGCTCCCTCCGTACTACCCGGTCAGCGACGACTGGCGGGTGGCCGCCCGTTTCGAGCCCTACGACGAGCCTCAGACGCTTCGCGTTCCCGACGTGCGAGGCGGAACGGTCGAGTACCGCGTCCCCGGCGAGCTACGCTTTCAGGTGGGCGGGGAAGAGCACGCGCTCGTGGCGACCGCTGGCGAGACGAGCTCGTCCTTCTTCGTCATGATGTGGGACTCGACGGCGACCGTGAACACGTACCAGGCGGGTCGATACCTGCGCGTGGAGCTCCCCGATGACGACGGCTGGACGGAGATCGACTTCAACCGAGCGTACAACGCGCCCTGCGTGTTCACGCCCCACTCCGTATGCGCGCTGCCCCCCCGGCCGAACTGGCTTGCGCTCCACGTGACGGCGGGCGAGCAACGCCCCGATCCGCCGTTCTACTAAGAGCCTGGCTCGTAAGAGCATGGCTCGTAAGAGCATGGCTCGCCTACGGCGCCAGGCTCGCCCGCTCCCGATACCGTCCGAGCACCCGGATCTCCTCCGCGACGCCGCCCAGGGCGTCGATCGCGGCGGCCTGTAGCGTCGGGGTCGGCCCGCGCACGTCCGCGTAGAAACGGTACTCCCAGGGCCGCCCCGGAATCGGACGGGACTCCAGCCGCGTCAGGTCGACCCCGTGGCTCGCCAGGACGCCGAGCGCCGCGTGCAGCGATCCGGGCTCGTGCCGCAACCGGAAGACGAGGGACGTCTTGACCGGCGCCTCGGGCGACGCCAACGGCTCGGTCGCGACGACGAGGAAACGCGTGAAGTTGTCCGGGTCGTCCTCGAGTTCCCGCTCCACGACCGTGGCACCGTACAACGTGGCAGCGAGCTCCGATCCGATCGCAGCGTCGTAGGGGGCGCTGCCTTCCATGAGCTCCTTGATGCTGCCGGCCGTGTCGAATGCTGCCACCGCTTGGCGCCCTGCATGGCGCGCGAAGAACCGGTGACACTGCTGGAGGGCCACCGGATGCGAAGCGACGCGCCGGATCGTCGCCGGGTCCGTCCCCGGCGCCGTCGCCAGGCACAGCCTCACTCGAACGCGGGCTTCCGCGACCACGTGGAGGGGATGGTGAAGGAGCAGGTCCATGCTCCGCTGCACCGAGCCCGCGAGCGAATTCTCGACGGGCACCACGCCGTGCGAGGCTCGCGACGACAGCACCGACGCGAAGAGATCCTCGAAGCTCCGACACTCGACGATCTCGACCCCCTCCCCCAGGGCATCGATCGCGGCCGCGTGGCTGAACGCGCCGCGCACGCCCTGGATCGCGGCCGTGGTCATGCGCCGTTGCGCGTGCCCCGCGCGCGGTATCCCGCCCTCGACAACTCGATCAGCCGCCAGAAGATGTCGCGAACGAGCTCGGGCTCCAGGCCTCGCTCCCGCGCGAGCTTCGCTCCTCGCGCCACGACGGCGGCCTCCCGCGACACGTCGACCGGAAGCAGCCCGTGTCGCGTTTTCACCTCGAGAGTGGAAAGCGCGAGGCGCTGCCTATGCGCTATCAGGTCCAGGAGTCGTTCGTCGACCACGTCGATGGCCTCTCGGATACGGTCGAGCTCGGTCGACTCGGGGCTGGGGGCCGTGCGGGTCTTCACAGCCACGCCATGTGCGAGCGCAGCTCCGCGCCGACCTTCTCGATCTGGTGAACGCGCTCGCAGGAGCGGATCCGCTCGAAGTCCTGACCGCCGCTCCTGGCCTCGTCGATCCAACGGCGGGCGAACGCGCCCGACCGGATGTCGGCCAGGATCTCCTTCATGGCCGCCCGCGAGGAGTCGCCGATCACGCGCTTGCCCGAGACGTAGTCGCCGTACTCGGCGGTGTCGCTGATCTCGGCCCGCATCCCCGCGAGTCCTCTCGCGTAGGCGAGGTCGACGATCAGCTTCATCTCGTGCAAGCACTCGAAGTACGCGAGCCGCGGATCGTATCCCGCCTCGACCAACGTCTCGAAACCGCTCTTCACGAGCTCGCTCAACCCTCCGCACAGGACCGCCTGCTCTCCGAAGAGATCGGTCTCGGTCTCGGCGCCGAAGGTCGTCTCGAGCAGCCCCGCGCGGGCGCTCCCGAGAGCGGCCGCGTAGGCCAGGGTGATCGAGCGCGCGCGCCCCGTGGCGTCCTGATGGATCGCGTACAGCGCGGGAACGCCTCGACCGGCCTCGAACTCCCGGCGCAGCATCTGCCCCGGTGACTTCGGCGCGACGAGGATGACGTCGACGCCCTCGGGTGCGGTGATCTCGCCGTAGTGGACGTTGAAGCCGTGCGCGAAGAGCAGGGCGTCGCCGGGCACCAGGTTGGCGGCGATCTCGGCCTGGTAGACCTCCGGCTGGACCGTGTCGTGGATGAGCAACGCGACGACGTCACCCCGTCCGGCGGCCTCGGCCACCGACGTGACCTCGAGGCCCCGCGCCCGAGCCTCGGCCACCGACGCGCTGCCGGGGCGGAGCCCGACGACCACGTCGATCCCGCTGTCGCGCAGGTTGAGCGCGTGGGCGTGTCCCTGGCTTCCGTATCCGACGACGGCGACGGTCAGGCCCTCCAGGGCGCTCGTGCTATGGTCTTGCTGGTCCATGGGATTCATCTCCCTCCGGTGGTCGTGATCGGTGCCCGGTCGGCACCTCGGGTAAAAAGATCTCGCCCGTTCGGACGGCGGCGGCGAGCACGTCGCGGTCGGACATGAGGCGGAGCCCGCGGTCGATCTCGTTGGGCGAGCCCGTGAGCTCGACCGCGCCCGCGCCACGGGGGGTGAGGTGCCCGTGATCCGCCTCGGGCCACGGCCCCACGTCTCCGGTGATCTGAGCCAGCGCCAGCTCACGAGCCTCGCTCGGTCCGTCCGTGGCGATGCGGCGTACGCCCATCACGTCGACCACGCTGAGGAGCTCGGCCTCGACGCGCGCGACGGGCGTCGTAAGCGCCCCGAAGCGCACGGACAGCTCGAGCGAACCTTGCACGGTGTGCGATACGGACAGCGACTCGATCGGCAGCGCACGTCGGCGCAGCAGGCTCAGAGCCCGCTCCAGCGCCCCGGGCGCGTCGGACAGGGTCGCGAGGACCGCGAGACGGTTCATCCGGCCACCGCTTCGGGCGCCATCACCATCTCGTGCAGAGCCGCGCCCGTCGGGACCATCGGATAGACGTTCTCCTCGGGGTCGACTCGCATCGCGATCAGCACCGGGCCGCCCGTCGCCACCGCGCGATCGAGCGTAGCCTCGAGATTCTCCGCCCTGTCGACCTGCAGCGCGCGGATCCCGTACGCGGCGCCCAGGCCGACGAGGTCGGGCCCGGAGATCCGCGACGCGGAGTACCGGCCCTCGTAGAAGCGCTCCTGCCACTGTCGCACCATGCCCAGGTAGCCGTTGTCGATCACGGCGATCCGGAGCGGGATCTCCTCCTGAGCCACCGTGGCCAGCTCCTGGAGGTTCATCTGGAAGCCACCGTCCCCGGCCACCGCCCAGACGGGCCGATTCGGCCGCGCCACCGCGGCGCCGATCGCCGCCGGGAGCGCGTATCCCATCGTCCCGAGCCCGCCCGAGGTCAGGTGGGAGCGCGCCTCGAGGTCGCCCAGCTCCTGGGCCAGCCACATCTGGTGCTGGCCCACGTCGCTGGCCACGATCCCTCCGCCCCCGCTCACGCGCCGAGCGACGGCCCGCACCGCCGCGCGGGCGCCGAGCGGTCCGGTCTGAAGCGCGGGATCGGACGGAGGAGCGGCGTCCCGCTCCCACCGACGAATCCGTTCCCACCAACCGTGCCGGTGCTGGTCCTGGAGCGACGCCAGCAGGGTCGGAAGCGAGTCGGCGAGGTCGGCCACGACGGCGAGGTCCACGCGAACGGTCCGTCCGATCGCGGTCGGGTCGATGTCGAAGTGGACGATGCGGGCATCGGGGGCGAAACCGTCCGGCCTTCCGATGATGCGGTCGTCGAAGCGCACACCGAGTCCGACGATCAGGTCGGCGGCCTGGATCGCCCGATTCGCCCGCTCCGTCCCGTGCATTCCCGGCATGCCGAGCGATCTCCCGTCCGAGGCCGGAAACGCGTCCAGGCCCAGTAGGGAGGTGGTGACCGGCAGGTCGGCCAGCTCCACGAATCGGGCCAACGTCCGCTCCTGGCGCGCCACCACCACCCCGCGTCCGGCTAGCACGACCGGACGCTCGGCCCGTTCGAGCCACGCGGCCGCGCGTGCGATCGCGGCGCCGCTCCCCTCCAGGGCCGAACCATCCAGCGCCGAGCCGTCCCGCGCGGAACCGTCCCTCGCCGAACCGTCCCGCGCGGAACCGTCCAGGACGCGCGCTGGCCAGTCCAGCCGTTCCGTACGCTCGGCCTGGACGTCCTTGGGGAGGTCGACGACGACCGGTCCGGGCCGACCCGAGCGTGCGATGCGGAACGCTTCCTCCACCACGGCCGGAACGTCCGCCGCGTCGCGCACGAGGAAGCCGTGCTTGGTCACCGACGTCGTGACGCCGAGGATGTCGGTTTCCTGGAAGGCGAAGGTCCCGAGCACACCCCTGGGCACCTGTCCGGTGATCGCGACCATCGGCACGCTGTCCATGAGCGCGGTCGCGAGACCGGTGACGAGGTTGGTCGCGCCCGGGCCGCTCGTGGCGACGCAGACGCCGACCTCTCCGCTCGCGCGGGCGTATCCGTCGGCGGCGTGCGCGGCGCCCTGCTCGTGGCGGCAGAGCACGTGGCGCAGCTCGGCCGATCGCCGGTGGAGCGCGTCGTAGAAGGGCAGGATCGCCCCCCCGGGATGGCCGAACAAGACGGAGACGCGCTCGCGGAGCAAAGCGTCGCAGACCAGGTCGGCGCCCGTGGCGGAGTTCATGGGAGGCCTCGGTTCCTCGTGAAAAAAAAAGCCGGGCCCCCTCGGTTTCGAGGGGGCCCGGCGGCGTTTCGGCTTTTCCGACCTGTCAGTCGATCCCGACGCGCAGCACGCCCCCCCGGCCGAGCCCTACGAGAAGGCTCGAGCCGCCGATAAAGCGAATAAGGGACATGCCGACGTTGGGCTTCATGATGCTGCGTGCTCGGGTGTGGAACATCGCCTGGCGGATCGGCCGCGCGGTCGATCCGGGGATCCAGGACAGTCGCTGGCTGACCGGCTAGTTAGAGCATGATCGAGGTCCTGTCAAGCCTGTCGGCCCGAGCGCGGGTCGGTCCCGCAGGTCTCCGACGAGGCCGGAATCAGCCGGGTCGCAGCCAGCGATCGGCCTCATCGGGGTCCCTGAACGGCTGTACGTCGAACCCCGACCCGGCGGCGAGCAGGCCGAGCATCCGGACCAGCCCGAACTGGAAGTCGTCACCCACCAGGAGCGCGATGCGACCCGTGGATCTCAGGTCCGCGAGCCTCAGCGCGCCCAAGCGGATCTCCTGGCCGGACGGCGAGAACGCCGAGTCACGGATGTCGACGATCGCCCGCACGGGCGCCCGCACGAGTCCATCCACCATCCGATCCTCCAGGATCCGGAGGATGTCGTTGATGACTTGCGAAGATGCGTGAGGGTGGGCCGTGATCCGAAGCACGTCGGCGTGGATCGACCACGTGGTTCGGGAGCCGCCGTCGTCGAGACGATCTCTCTTTTTCGGGACCAAGGGCGAGGCCTCCGATCGGCCTGCGGGGGACGGCCGCTTCGTGCCGCATCCCCATCTATGACAGATTCCTGCGCGAATGTCACTATCGAAATGCGACGCGCGTAAACAAATGGTTCCGTCGGCCGTGCCCGCCGAGTCGTCCGCCGGACGTGGGACGGCAGGCCAACCCGCTCACCGGCCCGACTCCAGGAGGGTGCCGATCGCCTCGGCCATCGGGGGCGGCGGCGCGCGGTCCTTGTACTCCCGCAGCCGATCGTACACGTCCGCCGCAGCCGAGTGGAATCCACCCGGTAGTGACGCCTCCTCGAACGTTGCCGCGATCTCTCGCATCTCACCCGCGAAGCGCCATGCCTTGTGAGCGTTGCCGCTCAAAGCGGCTTCGCTTCTGGCTTCCAGCCCTGGCTGCGACCGCGCCCACTCCGCCAGCAGCGGCTCCTCCACCCGCGCCGATCCGGCGAGCGCGCGGACGCCGATCAGGAGCGCCGCCGACCCCTTCGTCCACGCCGCGTAGCACATCTTGAGCGCCGACGCGCCGCCCGCGCCGCCCTCTACGACGACCGCCTCGAGCGGGCCGCCCGCGAAGAGCGCGGCCACGGATGGCGCGTCCGAGCCGGACAGGTAGAAGCGCGTCGTGCCCGCGCGGTGGGCCGGCGGTCCGATGAGGCCGCCGTCGACGAAGCGCGCGCCCGCCGACACCACGATCTCGCCGACACGGCGCGCGGTATGCGGCGCGACCGCGTTTGCATCCACGAACACGCCGCCGAAGCCGCGCCCAGCCACACCGGTCGCGACCTCCTCGGCCGCCGCCGGCGGGCACACCGACACGATCACGTCGCACTGATCGCATACCGCCTCGATCGTGCCCACGTCCCGGAGACGCGCCTCGGCGGCGCGGCGACCGGTCGCTTGGCCCCTACCCTGGGACGCCCAGCACGCGTCGCCGCCCGCGGCGACCGCCGCCGCTCCGACGCTTGCGCCCATCTGGCCCGGATGCAGAATACCGATTCGCGTGCTCACCGTTCGTCCCCTGCCCAAGTGGTCCGCTCCGCAAATACGATGGCATTCGGACGCCGATGCATCCACTGTGGCTGCGTTGCTCCTCCTCGCCATAGCGCTGCCATGACTCGTCGTCGCGCCCGCCGCGATCCCCCGCAATTCCGAGGTCTCGAGAAAATGAAGGCACTTCGCTCGCTCGCGCTCATGGGCGCCGCCACCCTCTCGGTCCAGACGCCCGTCTCCGGGCAGGACGCGCTCGAGACGGCGGTCGCGCACCTGAGGTACCGGGAGATCGGTCCGGCGCTCATGGGCGGTCGGATCGCCGATCTGGCCGTCGTCGAGTCGAAGCCGCAGATCTTCTACATCGGCACCGGAACGGGCGGCGTGTGGAAGACCGAGAATCACGGGACATCCTGGATCCCGCTCTTCGACGACCAGCCGGCCAGCTCGATCGGCGACGTGACGCTCGATCAGTCCAACCCGAACCTCGTCTGGGTCGGGACGGGCGAGCCCCAGAACCGCCAGTCCTCCGGCTGGGGCAACGGCGTGTACCGGTCGACGGACGCCGGTCGCACGTGGCGGCACATGGGGCTCGACGCCACGAAGCACGTCGGACGCATCCTCATCCATCCTCGTGATCCCGACGTCGTCTACGTCGCCGCCGTGGGCGACCTGTGGGGCGCAAACCCCGAGCGGGGCGTGTACCGGACGCGCGACGGCGGCGAGACGTGGGACCTCGTCCTCTTCATCGACGAGAACACCGGCGCGATCGATCTCGCCATGGACCCCGGGGACCCGAACACCATCTTCGCGGCGATGTACCAACGGCGCCGAACCGGGTGGGGGTTCAACGGAGGAGGCCCGTCGAGCGGGCTCTACCGGACGTTCGACGGTGGCGAAACGTGGACCGAGCTGACGAAAGGGCTCCCCGAGGGAGACAAGGGCCGCATCGGCGTCGACGTCTTTCGTGGTGACGGCAACGTCGTCTATACGCTGGTCGAGGCCGACCCGCGACGCGTCGGGGGCGGCTTTGGGGGCGGTGGAGGGGGCGAGGGTGAGAGCGAGAGCGGGCTGTATCGCTCGCTCGACCGCGGCGACACCTGGGAGAAGATGTCCGACACGAATCCGCGCCCGATGTACTACTCGCAGGTGCGGATCGATCCGAGCAACGCCGACCGCATCTACGTCCTGGGGAGCGCGTTGATGGTGTCCGACGACGGCGGTCGGACCTTCCGGAGCGACGGCGCCGAGCAGATTCACGTCGACCACCACGCGTTGTGGATCAACCCGAGCGATCCCGACCACCTCATCATCGGAAGCGACGGCGGCGTCGCAGCCTCCTGGGACGGAACCGAGCACTGGCGCATGTTCGACAACATCGCGCTCGGGCAGTTCTACGCGGTCGGCTACGACATGCGCGACCCTTACTACGTGTGCGGCGGCCTCCAGGACAACGATCCCTGGTGCGGCCCCTCGAACACGCGCTCGTTCCACGGCATCCGCAACCAGGACTGGTACGAGACCGCGTACGGCGACGGCTTCTACACGATCGTCGATCCGACCGACTCCACGATCGTCTACTCGGAGTCGCAGAACGGAAACATGAACCGGTACGACCTCACGACCGGCGAGAAGACCCCGATGAGGCCGATCACCGGGCCGCGTGAGGGCGGGGACACGGCCAAGGAATACCGCTTCAACTGGAACTCGCCCCTGCAGCTCTCGCCGCACGACCCCGCCACCGTGTACCTGGGCGCGAATTATCTGCTGAGGTCCCGCGATCGCGGGATGTCCTGGGAGGAGGTGGGCGGGGTCGACCTTACGAAGGGGATCGACCGCGACACGCTCTCGATCATGGGCGTCCGGGGCGACGAGCCCATGATGTCGATCCACGACGGCACCGCCACCTACGGAAACATCACCATCCTCGCCGAATCTCCGCTCGAGCGTGGCGTCCTGTGGGTCGGCACGGACGACGGTAACGTACAGGTGTCGCGCGACGACGGTGGGACGTGGACCAACGTGGTCGGCAACATCCGCGGGCTGCCACCGCGGACGTACGTGAGCCGCGTGGAGCCTTCGACCCACGTGGCCGGGCGCGTCTACGCGACCTTCGACGGTCACAGGAACGGCGACTATGCTCCCTATGTGTACGTCAGCGAGGACTACGGGCGAAGCTGGTCGGCGATCGTCGAAGGGCTCCCGGACGGCTGGTCCGTGAACGTGATCACCGAGCACCATCGATCGCAGAGCCTCCTCTTCCTCGGCAACGAGGTCGGCGTGTACGTGTCGGTCGATCGCGGCCGGCGGTGGGTACGCCTCGAGGGCAACCTGCCGACCGTGCCGGTCGACGACATCGTCGTCCACCCGCGCGAGAACGACCTGATCGTCGGCACGCACGGGCGCTCGGTCTGGATCATGGCCGACGTCACGCCCCTCGAGGAGCTGTCGAGCGCGGCGTTGGCTCAGGCGGGTCACGTGTTCC